>Ga0075424_100006856_pt1 | contig 11006 bp, 11 predicted proteins | sample SoiMethybrSBSTD3_FD_75301 | JGI IMG/M metagenome (GOLD analysis project Ga0075424, IMG submission 75301) | Bulk soil microbial communities from a Populus tree surrounding site in Tennessee, USA - Soil MetaG P. TD hybrid SBSTD3 | ecosystem: Environmental > Terrestrial > Soil > Tree plantation...
TCGCGCCAGATCGCGGAGACGCTCGATCTCTCCGCGATCGTGTGCTGGACCTCGTCAGGCGCGACCGCGTTGCGGGTGGCGCGCGAGCGGCCGGCGCCCGCGACCGTCGCGATCTCGCCGAACATGGCCACCGGCCGCAAGCTCGCGCTGGTGTGGGGCGTGCACTGCGTCGTGGCCGAGGACGCCCGCGATCAGGACGACATGGTGGACCGCGCCTGCCGCATCGCCTTTGCGGACGGCTTCGCCAAATCCGGTCAGCGCATCATCATTGTCGCCGGCGTGCCGCTCGGAACGCCGGGCGCGACCAACATGGTGCGCATCGCCTATGTGGGGCAGGACACGACCGGCAGCGATTGAGGCGAACGGCGAAGGTAAGCTTTAACCAGCCGCTATTCGCCACTCGCCATTCGCGTCCGCCGCACCCCGAGCTCTTCGATCGCGGCCACGATCGCCTCAGGCGCCGCATGGTGCGGCATGTGGCCGACGCCATCGAGCACGATCAGCTTCGCGTTGGGCACCAGCATTGCCGCGGCGCGTGCGTGCGTTTCGAGCGCGACCGTGTCATCGCGGTCGCCGCTCACGATCGCGGTCGGAACCGCGATCTCGCAGTAGCGCGGCACCTGCGCGGTCACGAAAGCCTTCAGTGCGGCGATATCCTGCGCGTTGGCGATGAATTCGGCCGGACGCAGCACCAGCCGGGCGGCGGCGCGCCGCACATAATCCAACGGAACGGTCTGCGGAGCGAACACGCTGTTCAGCGCGCCTTTGATCATGCACAGCCCGAGCGGCAATGCGAACGCGTGCGCGAACAGAGCTCCGATCACGGGCGTCGTGGTCAGGCGATTGTACCAGAAGATGCCTCCCGGCCAGGGATGGGTCACGGGCGCGAGCAGCACCAGACCCGCGACGCGCTTGGGAAAATCGAGTGCATAGGCGGCCGCGAGCGCTCCCGACCAGGAATGACCCACGATGACGGCGCGCTCGACCCCGAGGCGCGTAACCGCTTCGGCGATGAGCGCGGCCTGGCGGCGGGGCGAGGCGTCGGCGGCGCGCCCCGGTCGCTCGCTGAAACCGTGGCCGGGACGATCGATCAGGATGACGCGCCGTTTTTGCGCGAGCGCGTTGCCCAAGGTGAGTCGCTGGTCTTCGAGATTGCCGCTCGCGCCGTGCAGCAGCACGACCGGCGGATCATCCGTCGGATGCTGCGGGCCGATCTCCACGACGTGAAGGCGGCCGCCGGTCACCGGGACGAAACGACCGGCGGGACGGTGGACGCGCTCGAGCCCCGCGATGCCGAGCGCCGTAATGGCAGCACCGATGCCGAGGATCGCGAGGATCATGAGGCCGACGATGAACATCGTCTAGACAGATCAGATCATCACTGGTGATACGCAAGAGGGGCGGACGTCACACCCATCCGCACGAGCTTCCACCTTTCCGTGTTCCCTTCGGGGAGAGGGAGTTTCGCCGAGTTCGCGGCTGCGGCGATTAAATATCGCGCCCTTCGATCTTTTCGGTGAGCGCCTTCACCTTGTCGGGAAGGCCCTTCAGGCGCGGATGAACGGCAAGCGCGCGCCGGTAGGCGTCGAGCGCATCCTTCTCGTCGCCGATGTCCTGGAGGATCGCGCCGAGCCCCGCCAGCGCGCCGAAATGCCGGGGCTCGCGCGACAGCACCTGACGCAGATCGGAGAGCGAACTCGCGTAATCCTTCTTCAGGAAGAAGATCGTGGCGCGCCGGTTCCAGGCCTCGACGTATTGCGGCCTGAGCTCGATGATGGCGTCGAGCAGACGAATGGCGAGATCATAGTTTTCCGCATCGACCGCCGCCTTCACACGCGTCATCAGCAGGTTGCAGGTGTCGCTGCCGGAGACGAGCCAGAGCGCCCAGATGCGGTCCTCGATGTGCTTGGCGCTCGCCTCATCGGGGGCGGCCTTGAGCGCGCCGAACAGGAAGTCGAGGTTGCGCGTGCGGTCGCCACGCTGCGGCTTGGGCACATTGGTGGGAGGATGGACCCACTCCTTCTTGTCCTTGTCGAGCGGCAGCTTGTCCGGAGGGGCCTGGCCGGGCGCAGGCTGCGCCGCGGCCGCGGCCGCGAAGGCCGCCAGCGAAAGGACAATGGCGATCAGACGTAGACTCATGGCGTCCAGCTTAAGGGGAGACGCCCGGCCCGCAAAGTGGTTCCGCGCTAAAGACGCATCAAAGACATGTGACTCCCGCCACGCGTCATCCATCCTCGTTGGACGAGGACGTGGCAGGACGGACGCTCGACTGGAGGAAACGAAAAACGCTCAGCCTTGACGGGCTTTGAAACGGCGCTGCGTCTTGTTGATGATGTAGACGCGGCCCTTGCGGCGTACGATGCGGTTGTCGCGATGGCGGCCGCGCAGCGATTTCAACGAATTACGGACTTTCATGGTGACCTCTCGCGCGCCAGGCGCGGCTTTCTCAAAAATTCGGGCGGACCATAAGGGCGGAGTGCGCCCACGTCAACGGTATGGCCTTCGGCTGAGAGATGGGTATTAATCAAGCCAAATCAATAGGATGCTCAATCCGCGCGGGGCGCAAGATCGACCCGCACGATGTCGATATTGCCGCGCAGCGGCGGGAAGCGGGTCAGCACGGCCGGGTCATGGCCCGGGATGATATGGCTCGGCCCGTCCGCGAGGCTCTCGACCTTCGCGAAGCCTTCGAGCGCGCCCATGACATCGGCGGCAGGAAACGGATTACGCTCCGCGATATTGGCCCAGTAGTGCACGGCGTCGCTCGCGAGCACCACCCAGCCACGCGCCGTATGGACGCGCACCACCTGCAGCCCGCCGGTGTGTCCGCCGATGAGGTGCACCGTGATGCCGGGCGCGATCTCGCCCGTGCCATCGTGGAATTTGACCCGGCCGGCATAGAGATTGCGGACGAGTGCCACCACATCGTCGACTTCACTCTGGCGGCGAAACCATTTGTGGCAGATGCAGCGGCCGGTCGCCTGCGCCATCTCGGCATCCTGGATGTGGAACGTGGCTTGCGGAAACAGATCGATGTTGCCCGCATGGTCCCAGTGCAGATGGGTGAGCACCACATCGGCGACGTCGAAGACGTTGATACCCGCGAGCGCCAAGGCGTCCGCGGGAGTGTGGACGAACTGGCGATTGCGGCGCTGCGACGCGCCCGGGCTAAATCCGGTGTCGACCACGATGGTGCGACCGTCGCCGCGGATCGCCCAGATGTAGAAATCCATCTGCATCGGACCGTCGTGGCCATCCGGCATGATGAAGTTCTGGCTGCCCGGCCGCGCGCTCGACGAGCCGAAGCGCACTGCCAAGATCTCATAGTTGGGACACGCGTTGGTCATCGCGGAAAATCTGGCTCAATGCCTGCGCTCGGGAATCTGGATCAGTTCGTCGAGCCGATCCTTGGTGAGCGGCGCCGCAATGTATTTGAACGTCACCGCGTCCGCCATGATGTCATCGAGCCCGGAGATGCGATCGGGATCGACGGCTGCCTTCGGCAAAAATTCCTGCAGCGCGCGCTTCGCGGTGGTCTCGGAAATGCTCGCCCAGTCCGCATAGGCTTGAGGCCCTGCGGCGTCTCATAGACCCACGCGAGCGCCTCGCGATAGCCGCGCATGAAGCGCACGAACACGTCCTTGCGCTGCGCGAGCTCGGTCGCATTGGCGATGATCAGCCGGACGGTCTGCCGGTCGAGCGCGGGATCGTCGGACGCTTTCGCGATGAGGCGGGTCTTGCCGGCCTCGGCCATGTCGACGCCGAACGGCGCGCCGGCCCAGCCGACGTCGATCTGGCCGCTCATCACCTGGGTGAGCGTCGCCGGTGCCGCGCCCGTTGCCGTCGGCTTGAATTTCACGCCGGACGACCGCTGCAGCGCCAGCACGGCGGTGTGGCTCGACGAGCCGTTGGTCGAATAGGCGACGGTCTTGCCCTCGGTGTCCTTCAGGCTTCGGATCGGCGAGTCGGCCGGCACGTACCAAAACATCTGGCTGCCGCCCGTAAAGGTCGCGCCGATGATGCGCACGGGCGCGCCCTTGGCGAACGCGCCGAGCGCGCCGAGGAAGCCGGTGGCGACGCCGATCTGGGCGCTGTTCGAGATCACCACCTGCTGGGTCTCGCCGGCACCCTGGGTATAGAGCACGTCGAGTGCGAGGCCGTGTTTCTTGAAGATGCCGGCGTTCTGGCCGAGCTCGGCGACGAAGGTCTCGCCGACGCCACGCGCGCCAACCGCGACCTTGAGAGCGTCCTCGGCACAGGCCGCTCCCGCACCGAGAGCAAGCGCGGACAGGCCGCAGAGAAATCTCAGGGACCACATTTGCTCATCCTCCCAGCACCATTCTTGCTGCTAGGTGTATCCGCGTCACTGCGGGTGATCAACGCGGCCCCTGCGCGCCGGCGGGAGAGATGAAGACAGGGCGCCGTTTTGCCATTAGCCTTCCTGCAACCAACGACCGCGAGGGAGGGCACGCATGTTCGGCAGGCACGATCTGATGATCGCCATAGTGGCCGCGGCGGGCGTGATCGGCGGGCTCGCCGTGCTGGCGGGATCGGCCGCGCGCGCCGAGGGCCCGCTCACCATCGCGAAACAGGGCTACTTCTTCGTCGGCGGCCGGATCGACGCCTCGATCGAAGGCTCGCCCATGGTCGGTCAGATGTATGTGGAATTCCAGATTCCGCAGAAGCTGCGCCACCCCTATCCGGTGGTGATGATCCACGGCGGCAGCCAGACCGGAACGAATTTCACCGGCACCCCGGACGGCCGCGACGGCTGGGCGCAGTATTTCCTGCGCCGCGGCTATGCGGTCTATGTGGTCGATCAGGTGGCGCGCGGGCGCGCCGCCCACTGGTCGCAGGTACATGGGCCGGTGACACCGCCGCGTCTCCCCTTCGTCGAGCAGCGCTTCGTCGCGCCCGAGCGCGCAAAGCTGTGGCCGCAGGCGCATCTCCACACGCAATGGCCGGGCAGCGGCCAGAAGAGCGATCCGGTCTTCGATCAGTTCTATGCGAGCCAGGTGCCGTCGGTCGCGGACTTTGCCAAGCAGCAGGAGCTCAACCGCGACGCGGGGGTCGCGCTGCTCGACCGGATCGGGCCGGCGATTCTGCTCACCCATTCGCAATCCGGCGCGTTCGGCTGGCCGATCGCCGATCAGCGGCCGAATCTGGTGAAGGCGATCGTCGCGGTCGAGCCGAGCGGGCCGCCGGCGCACGATCTCGAGTTCAAGGGAGCGCCGGACTGGTTCAGCGACGTCGCGAAGACCAAGCCGTGGGGCCTTGGCGAGGTGCCGCTCACCTACGATCCGCCTGGGCAGCCCGAGTTCGCGCGCGAGGACAAGCCCGATGCGCCCGAGCTGGCGCGCTGCTGGCTGCAGAAGGCGCCGGCGCGCCAGCTCGTCAATCTCAAGAGCATTCCGGTGCTGATCGTGATGTCGGAAGCCTCCTATCACGCAAGCTACGACCACTGCACGGCGAAGTATCTGGAGCAGGCGGGGGTGAAGAACACCTTCGTCCGGCTCGCCGATCGGGGCATTCACGGCAACGGCCACATGATGATGCTGGAGAAGAACAGCGACGCGATCGCAGGCGTGATGGCCGATTGGCTCGACAGAACGCTGCCGGGCAAGGCGAAGAGCGCGGCACGATGATGGAGCCTTCCTTGCCGCAACCCGACACCGAGAAATTCCGCCTGCGCTCGTTCGTCGAGCGGCTGGTGCAGCAAGGCGAGTGCATCGTGCACGACAGGCCGATCGATCTGATCGATATCGCAGCGGTGCTCGACGGCAATCCGAAGGCGGTCTGGTTCCGCGCGGTCGGACCGGAAAAGGCCGAGCTTGTCGGCAACGTGATGGGCGCCCGCGCCCGCCTCGCCCTCGCGCTCGGTACCGACGCGAACGGCTTCGCCAGGACGATGCGCGAGCGCCTGCCGCATCCGCTCGCGCCCGTCGAGGTGCCGTCCTCGGCGGCGCCGGTGCACGAGGTCGTGCTCACAGGCGAGGAGGCCGATCTCACCAAGCTGCCGGTCCACTTGCAGCACGGGCAGGACGGCGCGCCCTACATTTCGGCCAGCATGGATTTTGCGCGCGATCCGGCCAATGGCTGGACCAATATCGGCTGCCGGCGGATCATGCTGCGCGGCCCGCGCACCGCCGGCATCGACCTGATCGCACCGAGCGACCTCAAGGCGATCTATCTCAAGACCGCCGCGAAAGGCGACAAGCTGCCGGTCGCCTACGTGATCGGCGGCCATCCGACCACGTTTCTCGCCGCGGTCGCGCCGGCGCGCCCGATGGACGAACTCGCCGTCATGGGCGCGATGCGCGGCGAGCCGGTTCCGGTCGTCAAATGCAAGACCGTCGACGTCTATGTCCCGGCCGACGCCGAATACGTGCTCGAGGGCTATATCGACGCGCGCGGCCACGTCGAGCCGGAAGGTCCCTATGGCGAATATTGCGGCTATTACGGCGTAGTGAAGCGCAATCCGCTGTTTCATCTCACCGCCATCACGCGCCGCAGGGACGCGCTGTTTCAGACCGTCACCATCGGCGGGCGCTGGCTCGCGCACACCGATACATCGCTCCTCAATGCGGCGCGCGCCGAGACCGCGATCTGGAACGTGCTGGAGCAGGCGATCCGCGAGCCGGTCGCGGTGCATCTCACCGGCGCCTCCGGCGGCATGGCGACCGTGCGCGTGGCGATGCGCCAGCGCAATCCGGGCGACGCGCACAATGCGATCTCGGCGGTGTTCGCCTCGATCGCCGACGTCAAGCACGTCTTCGTGTTCGATGACGATATCGACATTTTTTCCGATGATCAGGTCGATTGGGCGATGGCGACGCGTTTCCAGGCCGACCGCGACCTCATTGTCGGATCGGGCTATCGCGCGGTGCCGATCGATCCCTCGCTGCAAGGCACCCGCGTCGGAGCAAAGCTCGGCTTCGACTGCACCAAGCCGTTTGGCAAAGTGGACGCATTCGAATTCACGGTCGCGGCTCCGCCGAAGCTGCCGGAGCGTCCACGCGCGCGCGTCGAGGAGGTGCTGGCGCAGGGACCAGCGAGCTATCTCGAGCTGATGGCCGCCGCCGGTACGCGCGATGGCCGGGAGATCCTGCTGACGCTCGACAAGCTTTACGGCGAAGGCCGGCTCGGCCGCAGCGAGGACGGACGCTATGCGCTCAACGGGGCGAAGAAGTGAGGGCTGCGGACTCGTGTCCCCGGCACGGCGCCCGCGCCCCCTCTCCCCGCGCGCGGGGAGAGGGTTGGGGTGAGGGGGCGTTTCCGAACGCTCAGACTCGCGGATGCGCCCCCTCACCCGGAATCCGCGCGCCAGCGCGCGGATTCCGACCTCTCCCCGCGCGCGGCGAGAGGTGACCGTGCGAGTCACGCGCACCGTCATTCGCCGCGGCGATACCCAGATCGAGATCCTGAGCCAGGGCACTGGGCTTCTCATCGTGCTGCTGCCGTCGCTCGGCCGCGGCGCCGAGGATTTCGACCCGATCGCCGAAAAGCTCAGCCTCGCCGGCTGTCGCGTGCTGCGGCCGCAGCCGCGCGGCATCGGGCAAAGCCGCGGACCGATGACCAACATCGACCTGCATGACTACGCGAACGACGTCGCGGCCGTCATCGAGCATGCGGCGGCCGGGCCGGCCTTCGTGGTCGGCCACGCGTTCGGCAATCGGGTGGCGCGCCTGCTCGCCACCACCCGACCCGACCTCGTGGCCGCGGTGTCGCTCGTCGCCGCCAATGTGGGACGGGATCCGAGCCCGCCGAAGGTGCGCGAGGCCATCAAGGCGAGCGCCAATCCGTCCCTTCCCGACGCCGAGCGGCTTGCGGCGCTGCAATTCGCCTTCTTCGCGCCGGGCAACGACGCGCGGCCATGGCTCACGGGCTGGCATCCCGACGTCCTCGCGGCCGAACGCATCGCCGGCGACCGGACCCCGCGCGAGGAGGACTACGCGGCCGGCCGAGCGCCGGTGCTCTACCTGCAGCCCGACCACGATCCGCTCGCGCATGTGGAGAATGCGCAGGAGTACAAGCGCGCGCTCGGCGACCGCGTGACCGTCGTGGTCATTCCGCATGCGAGCCACGCCGCGATCGCGGAGCAGCCGGAGTTTATCGCGGACGAACTGGCCAAGTATGCAAGAGGTTTGAACCGGAGGATGGGTTGAGCAACGCGAAACCCATCACAACACCCAAGCTTGGATAGACATGATGGGTTTCGCTGCGCTCAACCCATCCTACGGCGTGCGGCGCGGCACCAGAAGATTGGCGACCATGCTCTGCACCGGCTCGTCGTTCTGGTCGAGCGTCGTGGTGCGCATCTTCAACAGGCCCTGGTCGGGACGCGAGCGGGAGGGCCGCACCTCCAGCACCTCGCTCTCGACGCGGAGCTGATCGCCCGGCCGCGTCGGCCGCGGCCAGCGCAGCTCGTCCACGCCGGCGCCGATGATGCCGCCAGCGATCGGAGCGCCGCCGGCCACCAGAAGCCGCATCGTGATCGCCGCCGTGTGCCAGCCGCTGGCCGCGAGGCCTGCGAACAGCGTCGCCTTCGCCGCGGTCTCGTCGAGGTGGAACGGCTGCGGGTCGAACTGCTGCGCGAAGCCCTTGATGTCGGTCGTATCGACCCGCATCGTCGCGGAGCGGAAGATCTGCCCGACCGCGAAATCCTCCAGATAAAGACGCGAGCGGCTTTCCGCCTCGACAGACATGGATTCGTTCCTTTCCGTCATGACGGCTGCGGCACGCTGGACGGCGTGCGCGGCTCGGCGTGGCGAAACCAAACGCCCGATGCGACCGCGGCCGCCGTCACGATGCAGAACGCGGCAAGCGCGACAGCGAGCGCGACAAACAATCCGGTCAGCCCGCCCACTTGCAAGCCGAGCCATCCGCCGCCGGCGGCGATCGCCACGCGCAAAACGGCTGCAAGCAGCGGCCAGCCCAGGCGGCCGGCCCCCTGCGACGCAAAGTAGAGCGCAAGGCCGAGGCCGAAGAAGCCGTAGAACGGTCCGACGATACGCAGATAGTGCGAGCCGACCGCGTTCATGACGGCGTCGTCGCCGAACAACGACAGCCAGGCCTGCGGGAAAAAGGCGGCAGTGAGCCCGACCGCTTCGGTGAGCGCGCCCGCGATGGTGGCGCCGGTCCAAGCGACCTTGAGCGCGCGATCGCGCCGGCCGGCGCCGATGGAAGTCCCGACCATCGCGGCGAGCGGAGCGCCCAGGCCGAACACCAGAGGAACCAGGAGGTATTCGAGGCGCGCGCCGGTGCCGAAGCCCGCGACGGCGGCGGGACCATAGGCGCCGGTGAGCCCCGTGGCGGTCGCGATGCTCACATTGGTCGTGATGCTCACGAGCGAAGAGACCGCGCCGACACGCAAAATTTCGCGCGTCGGGCTCCATCGCAGTGCCGGCGGACGCAGGGACGGCCGCAGCACGCCGCGGCCGGACCAGAGATAGGCGGCGAAGATCGCGCTGCCGACGACGTAGAACGCGACCACCGCCGTGGCGCCGCCCGCAATGCCGAGCCGCGGCAGCGGCCCGAGGCCGAAGATCAGCACGGGAGAGAGCGGGATCAGCACGAAGGCGCCGAGTGCCGTCACGCTCGCCGGGACGACCATGTTGCCGGTCCCCCGGATGACGGCGGCGAGCGAGTTGTAGAGCCAGAGCGGGATCGCCCCGGCGAACACGATGTTCGAATAGGTCAGCGCGGCGGCGAGCGAGCCATCCCGGCCGCCCATCTTGGCGTAGAGGCTCGGACCGCCCGCGAACGCCGCCGCCATCGTCAGAAGGCCAAGCATGACCGCGATCGCGACCGCGTGCCAGGCGAGGATATTCGCATCCTCGCGCCGATTGGACCCGAGCGCGCGCGCAACGCTCGACAGGATGCCGCCGCCCATCGCGCCGGCGGACACCATCTGGACCACCATGAGCAATGGAAACACGAGCGCCACGCCGGCCAGCGCATCGGTGCCGAGCTTCGCGACGAAATAGGTCTCGATCAAGCCGACCGAGGCCTGCACCACCATCACCACGACGTTTGGCAGCGCCAAGCGCAGCAACGTCCGCCCGATCGGCGCCTCGAGCAGCATCCGCGTCCGCCGGTCCATGGAACGCACCTCCGCTTGACGAACGGGAATATTAGGTGCATATGCACGTAGAGACAAGGGTGCACTCGCACGCTTTTTGGGAATGGAGCCCATGCAAACGGACATGCAAAAGGACGGGCCTGCCTTCGCGCCGGCGATCTGCAACTGCCTGGCGCTGCGGCAGGCGGCGCGGCACGCCACGCAGCTCTACGACCGTCATCTCGCGGCAGAAGGCTTGAAGACCACCCAGTATTCGATCCTCGCCAAGCTCGCGCGGCTCGGCCCGCAATCGATCAACGCGCTCGCCGCCATGATGGTGATGGACCGCACCACCACGACGCGCGCGGTGCGCCCGCTCGCGCGCGACAAGCTGGTGACGATCGCGCCCGGCGAGGACGAGCGCATGCGAATCGTCCGCCTCACGCCCGCGGGCGAGAAGCGCGCCAAAGCCGCCGCCGCGCGCTGGCGGGAGGCGCAGCGGGAGTTCGAGGCGGCATACGGCGCCGATCAGGCGGAGAAGCTGCGGGCGGATTTGGCGCGGGTCGTGGATGTGATGTGAACGCGCAGGAATACAAGCGATCGCTCGGCGATCGCGTATCAGAGCGTCTAACCGGTGGAATAAGGGCGGATTAGTTTCGGTGTAACCAAAGGCGCGTCACGCGCCGCGCTCAGCACCCGCCGGTGGAGCACACGTCTTCTTCGCCGTTATAGCGAGGCCCGCGAAGCGGCCACGTCTCGACCATTTCCCAGCGATCGATCTCGATCGCGGGCTTCATGCTTTCATCGTGATGCAGGTTGACCGGCTCGGAGAGCTCCGTCGCCGATGGGCCGGCCTGCGCGACCACGGCGCTCGTATCTTCGCATGCCCGCGCGCATGGCTCGGCCACGGCGGCCGGTGCAGGCGCCGGATCGACGGGCGCGGGCG
>Ga0075424_100006858_pt1 | contig 11005 bp, 7 predicted proteins | sample SoiMethybrSBSTD3_FD_75301 | JGI IMG/M metagenome (GOLD analysis project Ga0075424, IMG submission 75301) | Bulk soil microbial communities from a Populus tree surrounding site in Tennessee, USA - Soil MetaG P. TD hybrid SBSTD3 | ecosystem: Environmental > Terrestrial > Soil > Tree plantation...
GAACTGGGACGAGATCTACGACAAGTGGGTCGCCAAGGCCGAGGACTGCATCGACCGGCTGCGGAAGATCGAGTTTGCGCCGCTGCCCGACCTCGAGCCGATCGAGACCGTGACCAGCGTGCGGGGCACCACGAGCGCCTGGGACATCGTCCATCGGTACAACGAGCTGCTCGAGAACATGCATGAGATGGCCTGTTACCACTTCGAGCTCAACATGCTCGGGTACGGCGCCTTCATGACGTTCTCGGACTTCTGCAAAAACGCCTTCCCCGATATTCCAGACCAGTCCATCGCACGCATGGTCGGCGGCGTCGACATCCTCTTCTTCCGTCCCGACGACGAGGTACGCAAGCTCAGCCGGCTGGCCATCGAGCTCGGCCTCGCCGACGCGGTGCTCGACAACGAGGACCCGGACGAGGCGATCCGGGTCATGGGCGCCCGCGAGGGCGGCGACCGCTGGCTGGCCGCGCTCGAGGAGGCCAAGGACCCGTGGTTCTGGTTGTCCACCGGCACCGGCTACTGTCACCAGCACCGGTCCTGGATCGACGACCTGACCGTGCCGTTCGGGGCCATGCAGGGCTACATCGCCAAGCTCCAGGCGGGTGAGAGCATCGACCGGCCACTCGACGAGATCCTGCGCGAACGCGAGCGCATCGCCTCCGAGTACCGCGAGCTCCTGCCCACCGACGACGACCGCGTGGCGTTCGACGAGACGCTCGCGCTCGCGCGCAAGGTCTATCCCTACGTCGAGAACCACAACTTCTACGTCGAGCACTGGCACCACTCGATGTTCTGGAACAAGGTCCGCGACCTGGGCCGCGTGTTCGAGGCCTATGGCTTCTTCGCGGACTTCGAGGACATCTTCTACCTGCACCGCTACGAGGTGCACGAGGCCCTGTTCGACATGCTCACGGCGTGGGCGACCACAAACCCGGGCCGCAGCGGCTACTGGCAGGACGAGATCGCGGAGCGCAAGCGGATCATGGAGAGGCTGCGCGGGTGGGCGCCGCCGCCGGCGCTGGGCAAGCCGCCGGAGGCCGTGACCGAGGCGGCCACGGTGATGTTGTGGGGCATCACGACCGACATGGTCGATTCGTGGCTGGCCGCGCAGGGCGGCGGCGGTGACGGCAACGGCGCCGCGGCCAGGCTGAGCGGCTTCGCGGCGTCGCCCGGCGTGGCCGAGGGCCCTGCGCGGGTCATCACCGCCGTCGACCAGCTCGACGAGGTGGAGCTGGGCGACATCCTCGTCTGCCCGATCACGGCTCCGAGCTGGGCGCCCGTGTTTGCCAAGATCGCCGGGGCCGTCTCCGACGTCGGCGGGATCATGTCCCATGCCGCGATCGTCTCTCGCGAGTACGGCCTTCCCGCCGTTGTGGGCACCGGGTTCGGGACCAAGCAGATCCAGACCGGGCAGCGCGTGCGGGTCGACGGGAACGAGGGGACCGTCACCGTGGTCGACGGATGAGTGCGGCAGCGGCGCAGATCCGCTGGCTGGAGGAGTGCGACGCGTCCAGCGTTTCCGAGGTCGGCGGCAAGTGTGCCTCGCTGGGCGAGCTGATCCGCATGGGCATGGCGGTGCCGCCCGGGTTCGCGGTCACCACCCGCGCCCACGACGCCTTCATGGATCGCTATGCGGTCCGCGAGCGCGAGGCCGAACTGCTCGCCTCGGTCCACTACGACGACCTCCGCGCGCTCGCCGACGCAAGCGAGCGCCTGCGCGAGCTCGTCGAGCAGCTGGAGCTGCCCGAGGAAACGGCAACGGCGGTGCGCGCCGCCTACGAGCGGCTGTGCGAGGGCGGCGCCGACCAGCCCGTCGCAGTGCGCTCGAGCGCGTTGGCCGAGGACCTCGCATCGGCGAGCTTCGCCGGACAGCTCCAGACCTACCTCTGGGTCCAGGGCGCGGACGCCGTGGTCGAGCACGTGCGGCGCTGCTGGAGCGGCTTCTTCACGCCCGAGGCACTCAGCTACCGCCATCGCCAAGGCATCGCCGCGCAGGACGCGCGCATGAGCGTCGGCGTGCAGCGCATGGTGCGAGCGCGCTGCGCCGGGGTGTTGTTCACGCTGAACCCGGTCAACGGCGACCGTTCGAAGGTCGTGATCGAGTCCACCTGGGGCCTGGGCGAGAGCCTCGTGTCGGGCGAGGTCGATCCCGACCGCTTCACGGTTGACAAGGTCACGCTCGACCTCCTGGCGACGACCATCGGCGCAAAGCAGGTCGAGCGCCGCCCGGACCCGGGCGGCGGTGGAGTCGTCGTCGCCGAGGTCGAGGCCGGCCGGCGCGGGCTCCCCTCCCTCTCCGACGAGGAGGTCGTGGCGCTCGCGCGCGTGGGCAAGGCGATCGAGCGTCACGCGGGCCGGCCCCAGGACATCGAATGGGCGGTCGACGCTGACACGGACGAGATCCTCATCCTGCAGGCGCGCGCCGAGACCGTCTGGAGCCAGCGCGAGCGGCCGCCGACGGTGCAGAAGCGGGGCAGCGCGCTGGAGTACGTCCTCGCCGACCTGCTGAAGCGGTGAAGCCGGCCCCGTTCGCCTACGAGTGTGCGATCTCCGCCGAGGAGGCGGTCGCCATGCTCGAGCGCTATCAGGGCAATGCGCGCCTCCTCGCCGGCGGCCAGAGCCTGGTCCCGCTGCTCAACATGCGCCTGATGCAGCCCGAGGCCGTGATCGACATCAATCGCATCCCCGGTCTCGACGGCGTGCGGGAGGACAACGGGTGGGTGCGCATCGGCGCGCTGGCGCGGTACTCGGCCATCGAGTGGTCGCCCGTCGTCGGGTCGCGCCTGCCGCTGCTGAGCGAGATTGTCAGGTACATCGGCGACCGCCATGTGCGCACGCGCGGGACGATCGGCGGGAGCCTCGCTCACGCCGATCCCACCGGGGAGATCGCGCTCGCGGCGCTGGCCCTGGACGCGACCATCGTCGTGCGAGGTCCCAGCGGGACGCGCGAGGTGGCCGCCCGCGAGTTCTTCCTCGGCCCGTATTTCACCGTGCTCGAGCCCGCCGAGATGGTGGTCGAGGTCCGCTTTCCCCACCACCAGATGGTCACCGCGTTCGCCGAGCATGCCCGCCGTCACGGAGACTTCTGCGTGATCAGCGTGGCCGCCCTCGGCGAGCCCGCCGGTGATGGCGGCTGGAAGACCGTGCGCCTCGCGGTCGGAGGCGCGTCGCACCGGCCCTTCGTGGCAGAGGCGGCCTCGGCGGTACTCAGCAATACCGCGCTCGAACCGGACGCCATCGCGGCGGCGGGCGCCGCGTGCGTGGACGCGGCGGACCCGACGGACGACATCCGCGCCTCGGCCGACTACCGGGCGCACCTGCTCCCGATCTACGTCCGGCGCGTGCTCGGCGAGATGAAGACCCGGAGACGCCAAGGAGCGACATGACCCCCCTTCCGATCGACATCCGGCTCAAGGTGAACGGCGAGCCGGTGGAGCGCGCAGTCGAGCCGCGTCGCTCGCTCGTGGACTTCCTGCGCCATGACCTCGGGCTGACCGGCACGCACGTGGGCTGCGAGCAGGGCGTGTGCGGGATGTGCACGGTGCTCTTCGACGGCGAGCCGATCAAGTCGTGCATCATGCTCGCCGCCCAGGCCGACGGGGCCGAGATCACGACCATCGAGGCGCTCAACGGCGAGGATCTGCACCCCGCCCAGCGCGCGTTCAAGGAGGCGCACGGGCTTCAGTGCGGGTACTGCACCCCGGCCTTTGTGCTGACCACCGTGGCACTGCGCGAGCGCGGCCTGCGGCTCGAGCGCGACGAGCTCAAGGAGGAGCTCGCCGGCGTCCTGTGTCGGTGCACCGGCTACCAGAACATCCTCACCGCCGTCGAGTCCTACCTCGCCGATGACTGACGTCGTCTCGGTACCGGACACCGAGGTCGCGCCCGGCCGCATCGGAGGGCGCATGACCCGCGTCGAGGACGAGCGCCTGGTGCGAGGGCTGGGCCGCTACGTCGATGACATCGACCCACCGCGACTCGCGCACGTCGCGTTCGCGCGCTGCCCGTACCCGTGCGCGCGGATCGCCTCCATCGACGCCTCGCGGGCGCGCGACCTGGACGGCGTGCTGGAGGTTCTGCTGCCGGACGACGTGCTCGGGCGGACCGGCCCGATCTCGATCCTGCGCCCGATTCCTGACGCCCCGCGGGTGATGCCCTACGCGCTTCCGCGCGAGGTCGCGCTCTACGAGGGCCAGCCGGTGGTCTCGATCTGCGCCACGAGCCGCGCCATCGCCGAGGACGCGGTGGCGGCGCTCGACATCGACTACGAGCCGGTCCCTCATGTCTCCGACGTCGAAGCGGCGCTCGAGGACGACGCTCCGGTACTGCACCCCGAGCTCGGCACGAACCTGCTGGTGCAGAACCCGCGGGGGGAGGGGAGTCCGGACGCCGGGTTCGCCGACTCCGAGGTCGTCGTCGACGACCGCTTCCGCATCAACCGGGTCAGCGGCCTGCCGATGGAGACGCGGGCGATCGTCGCCACCTACACGCCCGGCGTGCGCGAGCTCGACGTGGTCGCCTCGACCCAGGCGCCGCACCTGTTCCGGCGCCAGCTCTCCGACAGCCTGCGCTTCCCCGAGGCCGACATCCGAGTCGCCACGCACGACTGCGGCGGCGCCTTCGGCCTCAAGCTCGGGATCTTCGCCGAGGACGTGCTCGTCTGCCTGCACGCCCTCGACCTCGGGCGCCCGGTCAAGTGGGTCGAGGACCGGATGGAGTTCTTCCGCGCGGCGACCCAGGCGCGCGAGTCGCTGCACGTCGCGCGCATGGGCGCGGCCAGCGACGGCCGCATCCTGGCCTACACCAACCGCTACTACGTCGACCTGGGCGCGCACAACTCGCCCATGGGCTCGCCGATGCTCTCGAGCCTGATGTTCCAGGGGCCGTACGCGTTCTTGCACGGCTACGTCGAGCGCAACGTCGTGCTGACGAACAAGGTGCCGGTGGGCGCGTACCGCGGCTACGGCCAGCCCGAGGGCTGCTTCGTGCGCGAGCTGCTGCTCGACCGCATCGCACGCAGGCTCAGGATCGACCCGCTCGAGATCCGGCGGCGCAACTTCATCGCGCCTGACCAGATGCCGTGGCAGACCCCCGGCGGGGCCAAGTACGACAGCGGCGACTACGCGACGTGCCTGGAGATGGCGGCCGAGGGCATCGGGTACGCCGCCGCGCGCGAGCGCCAGCGCGCGCTGCGTGAGGAGGGACGGTACACGGGCATCGGCGTGGCCTGCTACGTCGAGATGACCGGGTATCCGGGCTCGAAGTTCCTGGGCAAGCACCACGCCGAGTACGGCGCCCACGAGGGCGTGGTGATCCGCGCCAACCGCTCTGGCGGTGTCGACCTGTACACGGGCGTGCCGCCCATCGGGCAGTCGACCGAGACCGCGTTCACGCAGGTCGCGGCCACGGTGATCGGGCTCGACGCGGCGCGGGTCCGGGTGTTCGCGGGCGACACGCAGGGCACCCCGGTCAACACCGGAAGCTTTGCCAGCCGCACGCTCATCGCGGGCTCGGGCGCGATCCAGCGCGCCGGGCGCGAGATCCGCGACAAGGCCCTCCGCGTCGCCGCGTTCATGCTCGAGGTCCCCGTCGACGGGCTCGAGCTGGTCGACAGCGTGATCCGCGTCGTCGACGACCCGCAGGTCAGCGTCTCTTTCGAGGACGTCGCCGTCAACGCGTTCTACGGCCACCGCCTGCCCGAGGGCGAGGCTCCCGGCCTGGAAGCCACGGCGTACTACGACCCGATCTCGTCCGCGTTCAGCTACGGCACGGCGGCGGCGCTGGTCGAGGTTGACCCCGAGACCGGCGAGTTCTCGCTCGACCGGTTCCTGTTCGTGCACGACTGCGGACGCCAGGTCAACCCGATGCTGGTCGAGGGCCAGCTCCATGGCGGCATCGCGCAGGCGCTCGGCGCGGCCCTGTTCGAGGAGCTCGTCTACGACGCCGACAGCGGCCAGCTCATCAACGGCTCGATGATCGACTACTTCATGCCGACGACGGCCGACCTGCCGAACATCGAGCTCGACCACACCGAGCTGCACTCGCCGGTGACCCCGATGGGCGTCCGCGGCATCGGCGAGAGCGGCACGATCCCGCCCGGCGCTGCGGTGGCCAACGCGCTCTGCGACGCGCTGGCACCGTTCGGGGTCGACATCAACCGGCTTCCGCTCACCGCCGAGTACGTGTGGCGGCTCGTGTCCCAGGCCGAGTCACGAGGAGGGTGGTCGGGCGAAGCCCGACCCCGACTATGAAGTTCGAGGAGACCTTCACGATCGCGCACCCGGTCGACGAGGCATGGGCGTTCTTCGAGGACGCCAACCGGCTGGCGCGCTGCGTCCCCGGAGTCGAGTCGGTGCAGCCGGGCGAGGAGGGCCGCTCGCGCCTGCGCATGACGCAGACCGTGGGCTACATGTCCGCCACCTTCGACCTGCGCATGCACGTGAGCGACAGCAGGCCCAACGAGCTGCTCGAGATCACGTCGGTGGGAAAGACGGTGCGCGGCGCCGCGGGCGAGATGCGTTCGGTCAACCGGGTCGAGCTCACCGACGAGGGCGGGAAGACCGGCGTCCGGCTGGCCTCCGACGTGGCGGTCGGCGGGATGCTGGGATCGGTCGGCAACAAGGCGATGGAGGCCAAGGCGCGCGAGGTGGCGGCCGCGTTCGCGGCCAACGTCAACCGCGAGGTCGACGCCTTCTCCAGCGGCGGCGGCGGTGGGGACAGTGGGCAAAGCGCGCCCGCCACGTCGGCGCCGGCGGCGCCGCCGAGCAAGCCGGCGGGCTGGGGCAGCCAGATCGTCGGCCTCATCCGCACGGCCTTCGCGTGGCTCTTTCGACGAACAAGGAGGGTGTAGGAGATGGGTGTTCCGACCGCGACGTACTTCCGGACCGCGCAGCTGGTACCGCTGTTCCAGAAGATGCTCACGCGCTGCAAGGTCCACGCGGACGAGACGGTCATCGTCGTCTCCGACCCCGACTCCAACCAGGAGTTCGTCGCCGCGATGTTCGCCGCCGCCCGCTCGTTCGGGGCCGACGCGATGTCGCTCATGCTGCCCCCACCGCCGCCCGAGCAGGCCGTGTTCATCCGCACCGGCAACATCTCCTCGACCATCGTGGCCAACTCGGCCAAGGCGCTCGAGATCCTGAAGATGGCCGACTTCGTGATCGACATGACGTCGGTCGGGCTGCTGCACACCAAGGAGCAGGTCGCGGTGCTCGAAGCCGGCACGCGCATGCTGATGGTCCACGACCCCGTCGAGGCGCTCGAGCGCCTGTTCCCGACCGACGAGGACAAGGAGCGCATCCAGCGCCACGGGGCTCGCCTGCGCGCGGCGAAGAGGATCCGGGTGCAGTCCGACAACGGCACCGAGGTGTGGTTCGACAAGACCGACGCGCCGGTCATCGAGCAGTACGGCTGGACCGACGAACCCGGGCGCTGGGACCACTGGCCGGGCGCGTTCGCCTATACGTCGCCGACCGAGGGCTTGGGTGAGGGCACGATCGTCCTCGACCCGGGCGACATCTGGTACCCGCCCAAGCGCTACCTCGCCACGTCGGTGAAGATGACGTTCGAGAACGGCGCCGCGACGAAGATCGAGGGCGGCTGGGACGCCCGCATGATCCGCGAGTACATCGAGGGCTGGGAGGACCCCGAGGGCTACATGATCAGCCACATCGGCTTCGGCGGCCACAAGCGCGCGCTGTGGAACTCGATCCTGTTCCAGGACCCGCAGGACATCATCGGTCAGGACGGGCGCACCGACTGGGGCACCACGCTGTTCGCGCTCGGCTCCAACGTCACCTTCGGCGGCACCCACACGACGGGCTGCCACCAGGACTTCGCGCTCAAGCAGCAGCGGTTCTACCTCGACGACGAGCTGGTGGCCGACAGCGGGGAGATCCTCGCCGACGACCTAAAGTAACCCCGGTGCAGGTTGCGCCGGACCTTGCGGCGCTGAACGCCGTCGAGCAGCGCGTGCTGTGGCTGGCCACGGCGATGGTCCACCACGCCAACCGCGTGCGCCGCGACGACGACAGCGGGGTGAAGGTCGGCGGCCACCAGGCATCGAGCGCGTCGGTGGTCTCGATCATGACGACGCTCTGGTTCGGGGGCTTCCTGCACGCGCGCGACGCGGTGTCGGTCAAGCCGCACGCCTCACCGGTGCTGCACGCGATCAACTACCTGCTTGGTTCGCTTCACCGCGAATGGCTCTCTCGCCTGCGCGCGTACGGAGGGCTGCAGAGCTACCCGAGCCGGGTCAAGGACCCCGACCACGTCGACTACTCGACCGGGTCGGTCGGGATCGGGGCGACGGCGACGATCTGGGGTGCGCTCGCGCACCGCTACCTGGCCGGCCACTTCGAGGTGCCCGTGGGCGGGCGGCACGTCGCGATCGTGGGCGACGCCGAGCTCGACGAGGGGGCGGTATGGGAGGCGCTCGTCGACCCGCTCGTGGCCCGTCTGGGCGAGGTCCTGTGGATCGTTGACTTCAACCGCCAGTCGCTCGACCGCGTCGTGCCGGTCATCGCCGCCGACCGCCTCTCGACCATGTTCGAGGCGGCTGGATGGCATGTCGTGGTGGTCAAGTACGGGCGCCTGCTCGACGAGCTGTTCGGCCGTCCCGGGGGCGAGGGCCTGCGCGAGCGCATCGACGCCATGAGCAACGCGGAGTACCAGCGGTTGCTGCGCGCCGACGCAGCGGAGCTGCGGGAGCGGCTGCCGGGGGAGGGCCCGGAGCGGGCCGGCGTCGCGCGCGTGGTGGCCGAGCTGCCCGACGATGTGCTGCTCGCCTCCCTGCGCGACCTCGGCGGCCACGATCACAGCGCGCTGTTGGACGCCTACGCCCGCGCCGAGGCGGTCACCGACCGGCCCTCGGTCGTCCTCGCCTACACGATCAAGGGCTGGGGGCTGCCGATCGAGGGCCATCCCAGCAACCACTCGGCGCTCCTGACCGAGGACCAGCTGTGCTCGCTCGCCGGAACGCTCGGCGCCCACGTGGACGATCCCTGGCGGGCCCCGCCCGAGGGCAGCCCCGAGGCGGCGCTGTGCGCGGAGACCGCGGAGCGGCTGCGCCGTGACCAGCCCGCGCGCGTGGCGCCGCGCGCGCCACCCGCCGAGCTCGGGCGCCGACATACGGGGCGCGCGTCGACCCAGCAGGCCCTCGGCCGCGTCCTGGTCGACCTGTCCCACGACGCGCCCGAGGTGGCGGCGCGGATCGTGACGGTGAGCCCCGACGTGGCATCGTCCACGAACCTGGGCGGGTGGATCAACCGAGCCGGGATCTGGGCGCTCGGCGACCGCATCGACTGGTTCGGCGACGACACCGACACGCTCGTCCGCTGGCGCGAGACCGCGCACGGCCAGCACGTGGAACTGGGCATCGCCGAGACGAACCTGGTCGGGCTGCTGGGCGAGCTGGGGTCGACGTGGTCGCGCGCAGGCGAGCCGCTGCTGCCGATCGGCACCCTTTACGACCCGTTCGTCGGGCGCGCGCTCGAGCCCTGGAGCTTCGGGATCTACGCCGGCGGCCAGTCGATCCTCGTGGGGACGCCGTCGGGCGTCGCGCTCGCCCCCGAGGGGGGCGCCCACCAATCGATCGTGACTCCGGGGATCGGGATCGAGCAGCCCGGCTGCGTGGCCTGGGAGCCCGCGTTCGGACAGGACTTCGAATGGGCCTTTCTCGCCGCGCTCGCACGCCTCGGCCGCCCGGATGGCTCATCGGCGTACTTCCGCTTGACCTCGCGGCCCGTCGATCAGGCCCTGGCCGGTCTGCCCGAGGGCGATGCGGCACGGACGCAGCGCCGCCGCGAAGCCCTAGCGGGCGGCTACGTGCTGTCCCGGGCCGACGACGGGCGCCGCGACCTGGCCCTCGTCGGCGTCGGCGCGGCCATCCCCGAGACGCTCGAGGCGGCGCAGGCGCTGCGCGCCGAAGCCGGCGTGGCCGCGGACGTCGTGTGCCTGACCAGCCCCGACCTGTGCTACCGGGCCCTGCGGGCCGCCCAAGGCCTGGGGGAGGGCGATCCGTGGATCCTCGACGTGCTGTTCCCGCCGGCCGCGGCAGCGCCCATCGTCACCGTCCAGGACGGCCACCCCCATGCGCTGAGCTTCCTGGCGGCGGTCAACGGCGTCCCGGTGGCCGGCCTCGGCGTCGACAGCTTCGGCCAATCGGGAACCCTGCCCGAGCTCTTCCGCCACCACGGCATCGACACCGAGACGATCGTGGGCGCGGCGCTGGACCTCCTGAGCTAGACCCCGCGCCGAACTTTGGCGTAGCGGGCGCGTCCTACGCCACGGAGATGGTCGCGCACAGATGACCACGGTCGGCGAGCCGCTCGTCGCGCCCCTTCCTGCGGCGACGCCCGTCGGGGTGGCCCGCCCGGCGCTCCGGCTCCGGGAGCTGGCGCTGGTGGCGGCCGGCGGCATGGCGCTCGCGATCGTGCTCACGTGGCCGGTCGCCGCGCACCTGGGCACGAACATCGCCGGCGATCTCGGCGACCCGGTCCGCACCGCCTGGCAGGTGGCGTGGGAGGGGCACGCGCTGACGCTCTCCTCGGGGACGCTGTTCAACACCAACGCGTTCTGGCCGCTGTCGACCAGCCTGGCCTTCTCCGACTCGCTGCTCGGGTACGCGCCGGCCGGCCTCATCGGCAACCAGGGCGTGGCCGCCGCGGTGGCGCGCTACGACGTCCTGTTCCTGTTCGCCTACGCGCTCGCCTTCGTCGGCCCCTACCTGCTCGCGCGCGAGCTGGGAGCCGGCCGGGCGGCCGCGGTCGTCGCGGGCGTGGCGTTCGCCTACGCACCGTTCCGCGCGACGATGAACGGGCACCTGCACGTGCTCTCGAGCGGCGGGATCCCCCTGTCGCTCTTCCTGCTCGTGCGCGGCTACCGGCGCCGAAACGCCTGGCTGGTGCTGGCGGGATGGGTCGTGGCCGCGTGGCAGCTGAGCCTGGGCTTCACGCTCGGCCTGCAGCTCGCCTACCTCCTGCTCGTGCTGGCCGTCGTCGCGGTG
>Ga0075424_100006860_pt1 | contig 11004 bp, 11 predicted proteins | sample SoiMethybrSBSTD3_FD_75301 | JGI IMG/M metagenome (GOLD analysis project Ga0075424, IMG submission 75301) | Bulk soil microbial communities from a Populus tree surrounding site in Tennessee, USA - Soil MetaG P. TD hybrid SBSTD3 | ecosystem: Environmental > Terrestrial > Soil > Tree plantation...
GCCCTATTCCCGGATGCTTGCCGGCTGAACCTGGGCGACGTCGATGACACAATTCCTCTTCAAGAACTTCCAAATGCTCGACCCCGAGCACGACGAGCTCCGCGGGGGTCACGAACTCGTTGTCGAGGGTGAGCACATCCGCGAAGTGTCGGCCAAGCCAATCAGGGCGCTGGCGGCACAGACAATCGACTGCGGTGGACGTACGCTGATGCCGGGACTGATCGATAGCCACGTGCACGTGGTGCTGTCGGAGGTCTTGATCCCTCGCCTTGAGAACGTGCCACTCACGCTGATGACGGCGCGCGCGGCCGTCCTCATGCGCGGCATGCTTGACCGCGGCTTCACCAGCGTGCGCGACACTGGCGGCGCCGACTGGGGGCTCAAGGAAGCGACCGACAAATGGCTGCTGCCCGGGCCACGGCTCTTCATCGCCGGCAAGGCCCTGGGGCCTACCGGTGGACACAGCGACGGCCGCCGCCGCACCGATCACGGCACGCGCTGCCATTGCTGCGATGCCCTGCACTTTGCCATGGGTCTCGCGGACGGCGTTGCAGAGGTGCGCAAGGCCGTGCGCGAGGAGATGCGCCAAGGTGCCGACCAAGTGAAGATCATGATGTCGGGCGGGGTAGCCTCGCCCTACGACCCACTGGACAGCCTCCAATTCTCCCCCGAGGAAGTGGCCGCCGCGGTCGAGGAGGCGCACGCCTTCGGTCGCTACGTCTGCGCCCACGCCTATAGCGTTGAGGCGATCACGCGTGCCGCACATGCCGGCGTGCGCACGATCGAGCACGGCAACCTCATCGACGAGGCAAGCGCACGCCTGATGGCATCGAAGGGCATGTTCCTGATCGCCAACCTCGTCACCTACTACGAGATGAAAAAGCGCGCAGCCGAATACGGCATGAGCTCCGACATGCTGGCCAAGAACGATCTCGTCATCGAGGGTGGGCTGAGGTCGCTCGAGATCTGCAAGCGCGCCGGCGTACCGGTGGCCTACGGCACCGATTTGTTGGGCCAGTTGCAGAGCGAGCAATCGCGCGAATTCATCATCCGCTCCGAGGTGCAGAAACCCATCGAAATCATCCGCGCCGCCACTCTGATCGGGGCCCAAATCGTGCGCCAGGTCGACAAAATCGGCTGCCTGAAGGCGGGTGCCCTCGCTGACCTCCTGGTCATCGATGGCAATCCGCTGGCCGACCTCGGCGTGCTCCAGGAACAGGGAAAATACCTGGCCCTCATCATGAAGGGGGGCCGCGTCTACAAGAACCGGATGCACTGACGCGCACGGCGTCGTTTGTGCGAGCGTCGGCCCTGCGACCCATAAGGCCCCTGCGCCTCGCGCGACGCCCGCCTCGGGGGCCCCGTTAGCCGGCTTGGCTAAGAGGCTGTCCGAAACCTTCCCTCCCAGGCCAGCTGTGACAGCGGGAGCCGATCGCTCGGCTGCTCGCGGGCGCGCAGCGGTTCCGGGAGGTTCGATTTGTCCCCGGGCCGACCAATGGCGATGGCGGCCTCGACGCGAAAACCCGCCGGCACACCGAGGTCGGCGGCGGTGCGTGGCACATCAAAGCCCGCCATACCGTGCGCGGCCCAGCCCGAGCGCGCCGCCTGCAGTGCGAGGTTGGCCCAGGCCGCACCAGCGTCGAGCGAGTGGGTGTAGGCGGCACCTCCTGCGTGGCGCCGCGCATAGAGGAAGCGCCACGGTTGCGAATTGAACGATGAGGGCGCCCAGCGTACGGCCTCCAGCAGCATGAGGAGCTCACGCTCGGAGATCGGCGCGTCCGTGAAGGCGCGCGGCGACCACCGCTCTAGGAACAGCGGATCGATCGGATGGTCGGCGGTGCGCGAGTTGGCTTGGGTCATCGTCCCCCCTGTCGGTGCTCCGCCCACCATAGGGTGAGCCGACCGAGGCCCAAAGCCCCGATCGCCAAACGCTTGACTTGGCCGTTCGCTGGGGGCTCTTCAGCCGTCGAGCTGCCAACGGCCATCGCCCAGGCGGCAGGCGATGCCTTCCGCCCGTCCGGTCGCGGCACCCACGGTCATGATGAGGAGGATGTGCCGGCACACGCGGCCGCCCGGGTCCTTGAACGAAACCGTTGGCTGCACGATTCCGCTGAGCCGCCCATGCCTTCGGTACCACACGTAGCTACTACCGTCTCCGACCTCCGTCAGAGCCACGCGGATCGCCTCAAGGGCGGCGATCTCGTCGTTCTCATCGAGGTTTGGCTCTCCCTCGGCGAACTTGGGCTTGACCGAGACGGCCGGCGCCTTGTTAGGCTCGAGCGCAGAGTTGGGTTGAGCGTTGGGGCAGGTGCAGAAAGGCTGCGCGGCGCGGTTGACATCTTGGGCGCGGATGGGGCCAGCGAGGCACCCCAACGCGAAGCATCCGGCGACCAACGCCACCAACCCTTGCGACAAACGCCCGACCGGACCACACACGAGACTGTTCCACTACAATGCTGGACAACGGTTGGCGCGAGTGTGACGGAGCAGGGTTAAAGTGGCGTGAACGCATCTTGCGGCGCCAGCAGTGAGGCGATGAGGCATGGCAGACAAGCCCAAGGCTGAATACTACACAGGACCGCAGGCCCGCGACTTTGCTGAGGCCAACGAGCCCTTCGCATTGTTTGAAGCCTGGTTCGCGGAGGCTCAGGCGCACGAGCCCAATGATGGGAACGCCATGGCGCTTGCCAGCGTCGACGCATCGGGCATGCCCAATGTGCGCATGGTCTTGCTCAAGGGCCTCGATGCAGCCGACCACCCTCGTCGCGGGTTCGTGTTCTACACCAATCTTGAGAGCGTCAAGGGCGTCGAACTCGTCGCCTCAGGCAAGGCCGCCCTGTGCTTTCATTGGAAATCGCTGCGCCGGCAGGTGCGCGTGCGCGGCGATGTTGCGCGCACGAGCGATGCCGAGGCCGATGCCTACTTCGCCACGCGCCCCCGCGGCAGCCGGCTCGGCGCCTGGGCCTCCCAGCAGTCGCGACCCCTGGAGAGCCGCTTCGCGCTCGAAAAGGCCGTCGCTGCCGTGACGGCTCGGTATCCCTTCGGCAATGTTCCGCGCCCGCCCTACTGGTCGGGCTTCCGCGTTCTGCCGCGGGAGATGGAATTCTGGCACGACCGGCCCTTCCGCTTGCACGAGCGAATCCTCTTCCGGCGTGGGGGTGCAGACGAACCGTGGGGTAAGGAACGGCTCTACCCTTGAATTTTGCCCGGGTATGTCTTGGGGGTGCACCCAGCCCCTGATGGTAGATCCTGAGGGCTCGCGCTGATCGCTGCCCTCTCGCCATCAGCCTGCACCAGGAGCCGCACTCCGCTGCGCGCAAGCTTGCGCGGTGCGGGCTTCAAGGCGCCGATCCCAAGCAGCGCCTCCGAGATGGCCACTTCACCCTGGGCGGGCGCGCTAATTGCCAACCGCCAGCTTGCCGCGCACCCAAGCCTCGAACTGGGAGCTGCAGCCGAGCCGATTGAGCTCGATCAACAGGTTGTCTTCGTTGGGCAGCTGGTCGAGCACGCGCAAGGTGATCCGGCGGGGCTCACGACCGGCCGATAGCACATCGTAGGTCCCATCGTTGCGCAAGGTGAGGGTGGGCGGCCAGGCCGCGGTGTCGCTCCCTGGCTCCCATTGCAGCGCGGCTTGGTTGTTGCCGGCGGGGTCGACGATGGTGGCGCGCTCCGCGTTGGGTGAAGCCGGGCGGATCAGCGCCAGCTTGGCACCTTTTTCAACGCAGACCGTGCCGTTCGCCACGGGAATGGCAGACCAGGAGAAGGCCGCGCGCGAGGGCTTATCGGCGGGGCGGGTGATGCTGCGCGTCGCCCCGGCCGTGTTTTGCGTTGCACCGCCCGTCCGCAGCAGGTTCTTGAGCGAGGCCAGGACACCTTCGTTGACGGGTTGACCCTTGGCAAGATCGGCCACCGTACCCTCGTAGGGGCCCTTGATCGTCTGGGTCTTGCCCGAGGGAAGCACGGCACGGATGTGACTGCCGGCCGGGATGGAGACGGCAGCGCTAAGGTCGAGGGCGCTCCCCACGCGGATGGCGGGGACGGTCGATTCCATCACGTAGATCTGCGCCGCTGCTGCGGTGGCAGTCACGGCACCGCCGATCAGTCCCGTCAGCAGCATCAAAGCGCATCGAAACGCCAACATGCTCATCACCTCGCAAACCACATCGGCCGATCGCCTCGGGGCCCCAGCCACCGGCCGAGGTAGTGCCCGGAGAACTCGCCCAGGAACCACGCTGCCAGCGCCAATACGAGCGGCAGTATGATACGGAACTGCCAGAACACAATTGTGTCGATGGCGATGATGACGGCGCTCGCCACGCCACCGGCCAGCAAGCCCTTTCGCCGGCGGCGGAAGCTCCAGCCCACCAGGAATCCGAGTGCCGCCACCGCCGCCAGCGCCAGCCGCAGCGATGCTGCCTCGGTCTCAAGCTGGCCGATGCTGCGCCCGTCCACCATCTGCGCCAGCATGTGCGCGTGAATGACGACGCCATGCATCTTCTCCTCGTGGCGATTGGTCAGCGGCGTCAGATGGGTGTCGATCTCGCGCAACATGCCCCCCACCAGCACGATCTTATCTTTGAGCCCGGCGCGCAGCACCTGCACCACGGGATCGTCCGCCGGCCGCAGCAGCGTCTCGGCCGAAATAGTGAGAAACGTATCCGAGCCGTCACGCGGCGCGCGCAGCCAAGCGATGCGCGCTCGGTCCTGAGATGGGGTGACGCCGGCGCTTTCGGCGAGCAGGGCGGCGAAGCTCTTGGGATAGGCGGGTTTGTCGATGGTATTGGGTTGGGCCATGAAGCGCACGACCGAATCGCGCTCGGTGGCTAGGTTCGAGTAGCCCCCGGGTCGGTCGACCTCGCGAAAGAATGCCTGCTGTTTGTCGCGCTGGGCTTCGCTGAGGGCGATGCGCTCATCGGCCGCGGCCAACACGACCTTCGCACGCGCCCGCCGGATGGCCTCGATCAGCAAGATCTCGTTGCCATCGGCCGCGGGCGTCGTGAAAAGAAAATCGAGGCCAATGACCTTGGCTCCAGCTGCATCAATGGCCTCGACCACACGCGCCAAGAGGTCGCGATCGACCGGCAGGTAGGTTCGGTACCCGGCCAGCGTGTCGTCCGTGATGGCAACGATCGCCACGCTTGGATGCTGGCTCGGCAGCTGATCGGATAGAAGTGCGGTGCGTACATCCCCCATGTAGTGCTCAAAGCGCAGCAGCCCCGGTGCGTAACGCGGCGCCAGATCGGCGAGCAGCAACGTCGCAAGGAGGGCAAAGACGCCCGACAAGATGAGCGGCCGGCGCATGAGCGTGCTGCCAGGCTGGCGGGCCTGCTTGCCTTGAACCTGGGGCTCGGCTGTCATGGCGAGCACCGCATGTGTTGGATCTCCTATCCCCCGGGCAAATGGGCGTTTGCGGGGGAGCCGGCGCCCCGTATTGTGCCCCACCCGGCCCGCGTACACCGGCCGCGGGGACAGCCCTGGCAAATGGCAAGCTTGGTGTTGCAGTCCCCCGCGGTTAACAGCGGTAATTTACACAAAGCGGGAAAGAAGGCACGAGGGAGGCCTGCTTGGCAGGCTCGAATGGAGAACAGCACCATGCGTCCCCTGGAAGGACTTCGCGTCGTGGACCTCACCCGGGTGCTTTCCGGCCCCTACTGCACCATGCAGCTGGGCGACCTCGGCGCCGAGGTGATCAAGGTCGAACGCCCCGGGGAAGGTGATGATACCCGCTCCTTTGCTCCGCCATTCCAGGGCGATCAGGCGGCCTATTTTCTGTCCGTCAACCGCAACAAGAAGAGCATGACGCTCGACATGAAGAGCCCCCGGGGCAAGGAGGTGCTCTGGCGCCTCATCGACGTTTCGGACGTGCTGGTTGAGAACTTCCGCCCCGGTGCCATGGACCGTCTCGGCCTCGGCTACGCGGCCGTGCGGGCGCACCGGCCGGGGATGGTGTACTGCTCGATCTCAGGTTTCGGGGACACCGGCATCCAAAAGGACAGGCCCGGATACGACGTCATCGTGCAAGGCGAAGCAGGCATCATGGACCTCACGGGCCCGCGCGATGGAGCCCCCCACAAGGTCGGAGTGGCCGTCGGTGATCTGGTGTCTGGCCTCTATGCCTCACAGGGCATTTTGGCCGCCCTGTATGCCCGCAAGGCCACCGGATTTGGCCAGCACGTGCGCATCTCCATGTATGAGGCGGTCGCGGCGCTCCTCACCTTCAATGCGAGCATCTTTTTTGCGACCGGCCAATCTCCGCGCCGACGCGGCAACGAACATCCGACCATCGTCCCCTACGAGACCTTCGAGGCGGCCGACGGCTGGATTAATCTCGGCGTCGCCAACGATGATCTGTGGCAGCGATTCTGCGGGGCGGCGCAGCGTCCCGACCTCAAGAGCGACCCCCGCTTCGCCAAGGCGTCCGATCGCGTGCGCCATCGCGATGTGTTGGTGCCCATGGTCAAGGCCATCATCAAGGAGCGCACGCGCGAGGAATGGTTGAGGTCGCTCGATAAGGCCGGGGTCCCGAGCGGCGCCATTCGCACCGTGGGCGAGGTATGTGAAGGTGAAGTGCTGGGCGCCCGTGGCATGGTGGCGCACATGCCCCACGCGAGCGCAGGTGTCGTCAAGGGCATCAAGAGCGCTATGCACTTGAGTGAGACCGCGCTCGAAACTTACCTCGCCCCTCCCAAGCTGGGCGAGCACACGCACGAGATCCTGACCGGTCTTCTCGGCTACTCGGCGCGCGACGTCGATCGGTTCATCAGCGAGCAGGTGATTTAGCGCTGCTCAGCGTGCCTCGTTTCGCTACGCGCCGTGGCCGGCCGGCGAAGGCACGGCCGCGCCCACAGGCTGCCGCCAGGGCTTGGCGGTGGTGTTTTCCTTGGCGTAGAGCTGGGCCAGCAGTTCGTCGATCCGCGGGTCGGGCGACAGACTGCGGTCCTGGCGCGCGCGCTGGCGGTCCTGGGCGCGGCGGGCACCGCTGGTCGAGCCACTCCTCTTGGCGCGCCGCCCGCTTGAGATCAGCAATGGGTGGTCGGGCTCCTCCAGATCAAGCTCCTCCAGAAATGTCTCTCGCAGCGCATAGAACGATTGAAGGATGGCGTCGCGCACGAGATTGCGCGTTTGCGCATCAAGATTGGGGTTCTTGCGCGGATCAAGCGTCTGCAAGGCGCGGCGCATATCGTGCAACGGCGCGTAAGGGTACAGACCGATGAGATCGCGCGTCTCACCGACGTTCTGGTAGACCGAGCGCATGTTGTCGATGGTCTCGGAAAGCTTGCAGAAGGTGGCGATGTACTGCTCCGCTGTCGGCCGTTCGAGCTGGGTGTAGGCGAAGAGCGCCGATTTGGTGGCAATGATGTCACGCCACTCCTCTTTGAGCGCCTCGACGAAACCCGACCGCTTCTGGAACAGATTCGTGATGTAGGCGACGCCGCCGGTGGCGATCAGCAGCGACATATCGCGCAGATATTCGTAGATATCTTTCAAGAACTTCTCCAGGCCGCTGCCAGCGAGCACGGGCATGTGGTCGGCGACCTTGGCGAGAAGGGAGATGCCAAGGACCAGGACGAGCAGGGCGTAGACGCGCCGCAGTGCTCTCTTCAAGGTGGAGCGGGTCATGCGATCATCCCGTGATGCGCCGCCGGCCGATCAGGCCACAGCCGAGGGGTGCAGCATGGGCCGATATCCCGATGAAAGTACGGCAACGATGGAGCGGGGCGTCAAAACCTCCACGTCGCGTCGGCGCGGCCGCGCCAGGCCAGGTTTGTAGCCCGCTGTGGTCCAGGGAAGAAGCCGATCGCCATCAACGAGATAGGCGCGTTCCTCGGCATCCTCGGGCAGGCGGATGAAGGTGCCGTCGGGCAGGGTCGAGAGCTGAGCCCGATAGGTGATCTTCTGCCCCCTGGCGCCGACGCGCTCCGCGTGCAGCAGCACATCCATCTCGGGCGCCCTGCCCGGCGCCGGCCAGGCGCGCGTGCGCGCCCACAATTCGGCGAAGCGCTGGGCGTCGGGGCGCCGGCACTCAAAGCAGGGGCGATGGCCGGCCGAAAGCGCGGTCGCCTCATCGAGAAAGAACAGTTCGGTGTAGCGGCTCGGCTGCATCATCGCCACGCGCTGCCGTCCCTTGAACTCCAACCGGCAGGCAATCCACTGGCGGGTCGCCCAGCGACGCTTCCCAAGCGTTCGGTCGGGCAGATGGAAGGCGCCGCCGCGGTTGCCCATCATCAGCCCGCGATGGGGGGTGGCGATGATGGCACCGTCCGGGGTGACGCGGTTCTGCAGGGGCACTTCAATCTCCTATCGGATGCAGCTTGCGCCGTTGAAGGATCATTGAAGACGCTGGTTTTATCCGCATGCTCGCCGCCAAAGACTGCCAGGAGCCATCGCCGCGACCCGCACCGAAGATGGCAGCTCCGACAGCGACGCAAGCAAGGTCAGGCGGAGCTGGCACCACTCTAGCGCGAGTTGGAGAAGGCCTTGAGGCGCTCGCTGGGGCAGCGGCGCTGCCGGCGTGCAAAGATCAGGACCATGATCTGGCCGTATGCGGGAGAAAATACAACATGGCAATGACCTCCCGCCGAGGAACAGGCGGCGCTCGCGCAATTTCCACGTAACGGGAGATTGAAGCTTCGGCTAGCGCGCCGTTGCGCGCGGGACGCGCGCTGTTTTTTACGAAGGCGACAGCTCTTTCACCCACGAGGGCCTGCTAGGCGAGATCACCCCGGGCGCGCCGCAGAGGGGATGGCTCGAACCTCATGCTGTGATCGGCCAGAAACTGGAGTTGTCATTGACGTTGTCTCTGTGTCGATACTGGGCTGCCGCCACGCCTTCAGTGCTGCCGATTGAGATGCATGAGCTCGGGCGAAACCATCATGTTGGCGTCCAAATCCTTCATGATCCATAGCGAGCCCGCAAGCACGAGCAGCACGATGAGCATGCCGAATGCCAGTGCAAGTACGTTGTTCGTGTTGTCCGGTCCGGTCGTGATGTGGAGGAAGAACACCAGATGCACGCCCATCTGGGCGATGGCCAGGACGATAAGACCCATGGATACGCCCGGTGCCCACAGCAGAGAGGTGTTGGCGACCCAAAACGACGTCGCCGTTAGGAGCACAGCGAGGCATAGCCCGATCGTGTAGATGAGGAGGCCGGGGGGTGCCTCAAACTCGACAGGTGCTGAGGCATCTCCAGGCGCGCGATCCAATCTCAATTCTGTCATGGGGCTACTGCCATCAGATAGACGACGGAGAAGATCCCGACCCAAATGATGTCGAGCGTGTGCCAGAATAGGGAAAAGCACATGAGCCGCAGCTGTACCCTGGTGCGAAAGCCCATAACTCTGACCTGTGCCATCATCACGAGGAGCCAGATGAGCCCGCCGGTAACGTGCAACCCGTGGCAGCCCACAAGGGCGAAGAAGGCGGAGAGAAACGCGCTGCGCTGCGGGGTTGCGCCCTGAGTGATCATGTTGGCGAACTCGCGGATCTCAAGGCCAAGGAACGCGGCCCCGAGCACGAACGTCACCGCGGCACCCAAATACGTCGCGACGTGGCGTTTGGACCTGATTGCCAGCGACATCAGTCCGCACGTGTAGCTTGAAGCGAGAAGACAAGCGGTTTCGAGCGCGACGCTGACTTGATTGAATAACTCAGCGCCGGTCGGACCGCCGGCAGTGGCACGCCTCAACACCGCATAGGCGGCGAACAGCGCCGAGAACATCACGATGTCGCTTAACAGGAAGATCCAGAAGCCATAGGCAACCACGATCCTCTTGGGGGCAGGACCGGCTTCGCTGGTAGGAACGAACGCCACTTCATCGATGGGCTGCTCCGCAACCGCGACGCTCATGGCATGCCTCTTTGGCTGCGATCGAACTGGGCGATGGTCGCGACCGGCACCTCGAACTCATCCCTGTCGCGGAAGGCGAAGACAAGCAATGTCGCGAATGCTCCTAATATGCCGAGGATGGCCATCCACCAGATGTGCCAGATAAGGGCAAAGCCGGTCACAACGGCAAAGAATGCCGTGATGAAACCGGTGGCGCTGTTTTCCGGCATTTCGATCGGCTTGTACTCAGGCGATGGCGCTGATTGACCTCGTTTCGTGCGCGCAAGTCTCTTGCTAGCCCAATAGGCGTCTCGCTCAGTGACGCGCGGCAGAACCGCATAGTTCCATGCCGGTGGCGGCGACGCCGTAGACCATTCGAGCGTGCGCCCGTCCCAGGGATCACCGGTCGCGTCGCGAAGCCGCGCACGGGCGCGGATCGAGACCACGAACTGGGTGATCTGACAAACAATTCCCGCCAGAATGACAACCGCACCGGCCTCGGCGATCAACAACCACGGTCGCCAAGCCAGCACGTCGTAATGCTGCATACGCCGCGTCATGCCCATCAGGCCCACCACATAGAGCGGCATGAACGCGAGGTGGAAGCCGATAAACCAGCACCAAAATGCAGCCTTGCCCCAGCCTTCGTCGAGCCTGAAGCCGAAGGCCTTGGGAAACCAATAATTATAGCCGGCAATGACGCCGAATAGAACGCCGGGGATGATGACGTGATGGAAATGGGCGACCAGGAACAGGCTGTTGTGCACCTGCCAATCGACGGGAGGCAGGGCCAGCAGCACGCCCGTCAGTCCGCCGAAGATGAATGATACCATGAAGCCGATCGTCCACAGGACCGGCACCGTGAACCGGATGCGCCCGCCATACATCGTGAACAGCCAGTTGAAGATTTTGACCCCCGTGGGAACCGCGATGATCATGCTCGTGATGCCGAAGAAGGCGTTGACGTTCGCACTGGCGCCCATGGTGAAGAAGTGGTGCAGCCACACGGTATAGGAGAGAATGCAAATCACCATGGTCGCAGCAACCATCGAGCGGTAGCCGAACAACGGCTTGCCCGAGAACGTCGCGCTCACCTCAGAAAAGACGCCGAAGGCCGGCAAGACCAGGATGTAGACCTCGGGATGTCCCCAGACCCAGAACAGGTTCACATACATC
>Ga0075424_100006861_pt1 | contig 11003 bp, 6 predicted proteins | sample SoiMethybrSBSTD3_FD_75301 | JGI IMG/M metagenome (GOLD analysis project Ga0075424, IMG submission 75301) | Bulk soil microbial communities from a Populus tree surrounding site in Tennessee, USA - Soil MetaG P. TD hybrid SBSTD3 | ecosystem: Environmental > Terrestrial > Soil > Tree plantation...
GGTAAGCCGTCCGAGAACTGCAAGGTCATTCAGATCGCTCGAGATCCCAACTATAGCGCGATACCCATTCGCAATTTTCCGAAAGATATTTCCATTGGTGGCGATCCGAAACTAGCTTTGGAGCTGCTCGCCCAAGATTTGAAATCACGAAGCGGCAATGAGAAAGCACTGGCGGATCGTGCCGAGAGTATTCGTCTGCGGCACCGGCAAATTCGTGAACGTGCGAAAGATAGGGCGGAAAAGACGAGCCGCCAGCGGCCGATCGATACGGCATGGTTATCGTATTGTGTCGATCAAGTCAGGGATGCGAATACGCTGATTGTCAATGATCATGGAGTTTCGCAGGAACAGTTGAGCCTGAGCGAGCCGGCCAGCTATTTTGGCGGCTCTCCGGCCGGTGGCTTAGGCTGGGGCATGGGCGGCGGCCTCGGAATGAAGCTCGCACATCCCGAGAAGACGGTGATTGTCAGCTGTGGCGACGGCACTTACATGTTCAATAACCCGACCGCATGCCATTTCGTTTCGCAGGCGTACAACCTCCCTCTGCTGACGATTGTCTGCAACAACGCGATCTGGCACTCCACCAAGGCGGCGACCCAGCAAGTGATGCCGGATGGCTGGGCAGTCAGCACTGAGAATTACCCGCTCTGCGATCTAACGCCGTCGCCGCGCTACGAGAAAATCGTTGCCGCGCACGACGGGTACGGAGAAATGGTCGATGATCCGCAGCAGCTCCCCGCCGCTCTGCGGCGCGCGCTCAAGGTTGTCAAAGAGGAAAAGCGCCAGGCGGTGCTCAATGTCATTTGCGGCACGCACTGAGCCGGCTCGCATGAAAAAACCGATTATCGAGCTGGTGCTTCTGTTGTTCAGTTTCGCGCTCGGTTTTGCTCCGTCTGGCGCGCAGGAAAAAAAACTCGAAAGGATTCGAATCGGCGGTGGCTCGGTGGGAGCGCCGCAGATGACCATGTGGTTTGCCAAAGAAGCGAACCTGTACGAAAAACATGGTCTCGCCGTTGAAGCGATATCGATTCCGGGAAGCTCCATGGCGCTGCAGGCGATGCTCTCGGGCGAAGTGCCGATCATCCAGCTGGGCGGGACAGCGTCAACGCTGGCAAATTTCGCTGGCGCAGATACCGTGATCGTCGCGACCATTATAAAGAAGTTCGTCTTCTCGATATTCAGCCGTCCGGAAATCGCTCGCTTCGCCGATCTGAAAGGCAAGCTCTTCGGAGCGACCCGCTTTGGCACGCTCTCGGATTTTGCGTCGCGGTTTGCTTTGGAGCGAAACGGGCTCAATCCCGATCGGGACGTCGCGATGGTGCAAACCGGCGGTCAACCCGAGACCCTGCTGGCGCTCCTTCCGGAAAAGTTCAGGGCGCGGCACTTTCGGTTCCGGCGATCTTACGCGCGAAGAAGGCCAATATGCGGGAACTCTTGGATATGGCCAAACTGGAAGCCACCATCCATCAAAACGGTGTCGTCACGACGCGAAAATACCTCAAAACCAATGAAGACACCGTGCGGCGCTTCCTGAGAGCCTACATCGAAGGCGCGGCGCTGGCCAAAAAAGACAAAACGTTCGCCACGCGCGTGATGGCCAAGTATCTCGGCACCAATGACCGTGAGCTCCTCGATGACGCGTACGAACGGGTGACGCTCCACCTCGAGGTGCCGCCTTATCCCACGGTAGAGGGAGTGGGTGTTTTGCTGAAGACATTGGAAAAGGCGCAGCCCAAGGCGCGCACGGCGAAGCCGGAGGATTTTATCGACTCACGGCGCTAGTCCGTGAGCTCGATGAAACGGGCTTCATGAATCGATTGTGAAAAGCCGAGGAAGACTGCAGGGTTTTCGGCCGATGTGATTGGAATCTCGAGATCCGTGCCCGTTAGCTTAGGCGTGAGAGCAGTACCCGAACAGAGCGACAGAGTTATTGCAGCCGACGATGATTGCACCTATCAACTTCGCGGAGATTCGAGAACGGCATCGAGCTTTTCCAAAACCTCATTGAGCAGATAAGGTTTATGGATGCAGTCTCTGACGCCGGCGCGGAGAAGTTCGGCCTTCACTTCCGGCTCGAGATAGCCCGTGGCAATCACTATATTGACGTGGGGATTTTGCTCCCTCAATTTCGGGATTACATCCATTCCGGTCATCTTCGGTAACCCGAGATCCAACAGCACGACGTCGATTTCTGATTTGTGATCCTGATAGACGTCGATCCCTTGCTCTCCATCCGTAGCGGCGAAAACCTGATATCCCTCGCGAGGCAAAACTTTGTTCAGCAGCCGGACGAGAGGTTCTTCGTCTTCCACGACCAGGATTGTTCCGCGTCGATGGTCCAGCTTCGCAGAAACAGCGCGTCGGTTCTCATGTCCCCTTGCGACGGGTGTTTCTGCCAATTCCAGCACGGGTAAGTAAACTCGAAACGTCGTGCCTTTTCCGGGCTCGCTTTCGGCATCGATAAAGCCGTTATGGTCTTTGACAATGCCATAGACGATCGCCAGACCGAGACCGGTTCCTTCGCTTACGCCTTTAGTTGTGTAGAACGGCTCGAACATCCGGGCACGCACTTCTTCTGTGATCCCGGTTCCTGTATCGTCGATTGTAATACATACGTACGCTCCCGATCCCGCGTCGACGTCGTGGCGCTCGTGCAATTCCATTGCATCAATTTTTTCTGTCTGAATCGTGAGTTTGCCACCGGCGGGCATCGCGTCACGGGAGTTGAGGCAAATATTGAGCAGCACCTGACTCATTTGATTGCGATCCGCCAAGACCGGCATTAGCCTCGTGTCGAGGTTCAGCGACACGCTGATGTTTTTAGGAAAAGTTTTGATGAGATCGTTGAGGGTGAGAACGATGTCGCTGATATTTGTCGGCGCCAAATGCGTGTCGGACTTGCGTGCAACCGTCAAGAGTTGGCGCACAACCGAAGCGCCCCGATCGATTTCCTTGTCGATGACTCTCAAGCTTTCTTCGAGCTGCTCCGCGCTCAAGGGTTGCTGACCGATCAGCGTTGCGTAACCGCAAATTATATTCAGAATGTTGTTGAAATCGTGAGCGATCCCCCCGGCGAGTGTGCCAATGCTTTCCATTTTTTGTGCCTGGCGCAACTGCTCTTCGAGTCGCTTTTGTCCCGCAATGGTTCGGAGCAGAGCTGCATTGGCTTGCTCGAGATCGGCTGTCCGCTCGAGCACCCGCCGCTCCAGGTCCTGGTTTGCCTTTACCAATTCATCTCGCGCTTGGCGCAGGAGGTCGCCGGCGCGTTTGCGATCCGAAATGTCACGCAGAATCGCAATAAAGACACGATGATCGCCGATTCGAGTCTCACTAACCGCGAGATCGAGTGGAAAGGGCGTACCGTCCTTGCGCTTAGCTTCGACTTCGCCAGCCATGCCGATAAAGTTCTTTTTCCCTCCGCTCAAATCGTTTGCGACCAGTGAATCTCCTCCGGTCGCAGATGAGGTCGGGATGAGCTTGCGCATGTTTTGACCGACCATCTCGGCCGCGGAATAGCCGAAAATGCGCTCCGTCGCGGGATTCACAGTCGTAATCGTTTCGGCTTCATTGATGGTAATGATGCCGTCCACTACCGTTTCTATCACGGCCCGAAGATGCTCTTCGCGTTGCGCGAGTTGGTGATTGAGTGCGGCAATCTCATCTTCCGTCCGTTTGCGTTCGGTGATGTCGCTCATGGAAGCGATCCAGCCGCGGACTTGTCCTTGCTCATCGGTAACGGGCGTGTCCACCACGCGCAAAAAACGCGGCCCGATCCGCGCAAATGGAATCTCCGCCTCGTACTCCACGGTGCGGCCGCTCAAAGTAATTTCAATATAAGGCCGTATGATTTCCAAACCTTCGGCACCGATCACGTCCCAAATTGATTTGCCGATGATTTCTTCCGGAGTGGTGCCCAGCAGGGCGGCATAAGCGCGGTTGACAAACTCATAGGTGAAGTCTCGAGTGCATTGCGTCAAAAGAAGCGGTGTCACGTCCGTAATGGCTCGAAGTTGGAGTCGCTGGGCGCGCAGGTCGTCTTCGGCATGCTTGCGGTGGATGAACTGCCCAATCTGCGCTCCGATGTCACTCACCATTTCCAGGAAATGATCGTCGATCTCGCGCACCTCACGACTGAAGCATTCCACTACGCCCAAGGTTTCCTGACCCAATTTGATGGGGAATGCAAAAGCCCCGTGTAGTCCTTCTTTCTCGGCCAGCGGTGCGCGCCGAAACTCCGCGTCCGTGGTGATATCGCTGATCCAGATCGCCTTGCCGCTGCTCAAAACGCGGCCAGGTAAACCGGTGCCGCGCTTGATCCGACCGTGACTGGTGACCTTCTCGAATTCGGGTGCTTCCGAGCCGGGTACATGCCAAACATTGACGTATTGGAGCTCGCTGGCGGAACGATCCATGATCCACACGGCGCCAATATCCCAACCAGCCCGCCGGCAGAGCACCTCGATAATCAACGGAGCCGCCTCTTTGATCGCAGGCGATTCGGCGAGAACACGGCTGATCGATTCTTGCACTTCGAGACGTTGCTCGGCCCGTTTTGCTTCAGAAAGTACGGATGCGAGCACCAATGCCGCAATTTCCAGGGTACTCATGAAGCTCTGCAAATGCAGCAAGGATTCGTTAGGATCAGCTTCGGCATATGGGCTCACGCCATATAACGTTCCAGCCAATGCGATCACCGACATCAATAATGCGGAAGTCACGGCGCCGCGTTGTCCGAAGCGGAAAGCCGCCCATAGAAGCGGCAGCATTACCAGATATTCCGGGCTGGAGACATCGCCCCGCATAAACACAAAATGGCCGATGATGCTGAGGAAGGTCAGTAGACCCGCGGCTTCGATGACTCGCCCCGGTTTAGTCCGTGGAAGAGGCTGCGTGAGCCAAATGATAATGAATGGGGCAAAGATGAGTTGGCCGACGGCATCGCCTAACCACCAGGTCAACCAAATTGCGTCGAACTGCTCAGATCGAGCGAAGCCGGTCAGTATTAGACTCGTAACACCCACGGTCGCGCTCACAATCGTGCTCAGAACTGGTGCAAGCACGACAAAACGGAAAGTATTTCGCGCGCGCTCGAAGGCTTTGAAGCCGCTGGCGAAAGTATCGACTGCCCAGGCCGCAAAGAGTGCTTCCAGGCTATTTCCGGTCGCTATGCCGAGCGATGTCAGCACCGTCCCTTGCGTAGTGAGGTTCAAAAAAAACGCGCCGGCAAAAATGCCGGGCCATAAACGCAAACCCCAAAGCAGAAGCGCCGCGAGTGCGACTCCGCTCGGCGGCCAAACGGCGGAAACGCTGATATGGATGTGAGCCCAAGAAAGCCCCAGCTTCCCGGCGGCGAAATAGATTCCGGCGAGAAGCAGGATCTTCGTAAAATCGCGGCGGATCAAGCGCGTTACAGGTCCAACGATCCCGTTTGCTGATGGATTTGTCATTAAGGCATACGGACCATAATCGCCGACTCTCGAGTTTGTCAATGACATTTAAGAAGCTTTTCTTCGCGATCAATGAGTCGAGCGGACAATGGAATTCCCGCGCAATTGTTGCGGCTGAAATCCGTTTCAGCGCGAGTAAAATAAATCCTAAAATATTGTTTTTGTTGATTACCTGAGGCCTATGGCAAAGTCACTGCACGTCTGAAAGATATCGCGGGCGGCGTGCGTGCGACCAGGAAAAGTTCAAGAGCGTCTATCGCCTTGACACTCAAAGAAGATCTCAGATATTTCTGACTCCGAGGAGCCGCTAAACTGGCATTCCGGTTTTTGCGCGCGGAATTCTATGGCGCTAAGCAAGGAAGAAAATGAAATGTTGACTCGGGTCGGACCGGGAACGGCGGCAGGCAAGATGTTGCGCTGCTACTGGCATCCGATCGGGTTTGCCGCGGAGCTCCGCGGCAAACCATTGCGCCGAAGGATTTTGGGAGAAGATGTCGTGCTCTTCTGTGGCGAGGGGGGTCGATTCGGGGTGTTGGGGTTACGCTGCGTACATCGCGGTACCTCATTGGAATTCGGTCATGTCGAGGAGGGAGGGCTCCGCTGCTGCTATCACGGCTGGTTGTACGATGTTCAAGGAAAAGTTCTTGAAACACCCGGTGAGCCGCCGGAGAGCACGTTCAAAGAAAAATTGCGCCAGCCGGCATACAGGACTGAGGAGTTGGGCGGCGTGATCTTCGTTTACATGGGACCGGACCCAGCGCCGCTGCTGCCAAACTACGATGTGCTGGTCAGAGAAGACGGCGCACGCGCGCGTCGAGCGCGCACGGTCAACTGCAATTTCTTTCAGATGATCGAAAATTCGGTGGATCAAAACCATTTGAAATGGTTGCATAGGACCGCGAAAACACCTCAGTGGGACGACGGTGAGATCGATCCTCAGCCTTTCGAACATGGCATTCTCAACACGTATACGCGCCGGGTTGCCGATAGAAAATGGGCACACTGCAACTTTTTCGTGATGCCGACGATGAACAAGACCGGCAACGTCGAAGAGGGCCATCCAACTGAACACCGTGCGAGCAGCGCGGGTGAGGTCATGCGCTGGCGTGTGCCGATCGACGACACCCACACGATGCATTTTACCGTGGAATTCGGCGCGGTGGTCGACGGCCGGCCGGCGGCCAAGATCATGAAGGATGAATCTGCGGCAGGTCTCGTCGAGAGCCAGTTCGGGGTTTACAAGTGGGACGATTCCATCGGTTGGTTCGCAAGGGGCGATCAAGATCGGCTCGCGCAAGAAAGCCAGGGGCCGATTTACGACCGAACCACCGAGCATCTCGCCTACACCGATCGTGGTGTAATTCTTTTGCGCCGCCTGTACAAAGAATCCATTGAGGCGGTGGAACAGGGACGCGATCCGGTCGGAGTGATTCGCGATCCGGCCAAGAATCAGATCATTCGGTTGATTCCGCATGAAGATTTACTGGAGTAAAAAACATTGTTCAAGGCGTTCAAAACGTTTAGGCCGTTCAAAAAGTTGCGAGGTTCAGTTCAAGCGTGTGATTCGATTAGTGAATCTTTGAACATTGGACCTTGAACGAGCGCGAGGAAATTATGTTATCGCGTGAAGACAATGAATTTTTGACCCGGGTCGGGCCGGGCACGCCGGCTGGGGAGATGTTACGGCGCTATTGGTGGCCCGTTGCGTTCAGCCAGGATGCAAAGTCCAACGGTTCTCCACTGAAGATAAAAGTGTTGGGTGAAGAATTCGTGCTGTTCCGTGATGGAACGGAGCGGCTTGGGCTCATGGCGCTTCATTGCTCCCATCGCGGCACTTCCCTCGAATACGGACGCATCGAAGAACGTGGCATCCGGTGCTGCTATCATGGTTGGCTGTATGACATTCATGGCAATTGTATGGAACAACCGGCGGAGCCTGCCGACAGCACTTTCAAAGATCGGGTGAAACATCCTGCCTATCATGCGCAAGACGCCGGTGGGCTGATCTTCGCCTATGTCGGTCCCGAGCCGGCAGCGTTGCTACCGAGCTACGATCTCCTGGTAAGAGACGATGGCTGTCGCGTCGTGGGGGGAGATATAGAGAATTGTAACTGGCTCCAGCGAGCCGAGAATTCGGCTGATGGCGCGCACTCCATCGCGCTTCATGCCGCAGGCTATCCCAACATGGCCCTCAAACGGCCGAGGATCACATGGGAGCCGACCGCCTTCGGCATCAAAGAGACCACATGGATCGAAGATGTCTCGAGGCCGCGAATTTCGCATTATGTTTTTCCGTCCCATGTGCGTCATTCCGCCGCCCGCGTCGGCGAATCACCGCGCCAAGTGATCCGTTTCCGTGTCCCGACCGACGATTTTACGACGACGACTTTTTGGATCGATTTCTATCCCCACAAGGATGGTCAGCCGACACAACCGGTTCCGTTATTCGTTAAAGGATTCCGCAAAAATCAACCCGGAGTTTACGAACGTGTTTCAGATGGGTGGTGGAACCTTCCCAACCGGGAGCAAGATCGCGTCGCTCAGGAAACCCAAGGTGCGATTGCTGACCGTACAAAGGAACATTTGGCAACTTCGGATCAGGGCATTTTGATGCTGCGCACAATGATCAGCGACTCGATCCACGCCGTGCAGCAGGGTAGGGATCCAATGGGTGTGATTCGGGACGCGAAGGATAATGGTCCGATAACTTTTGATTCGAGCCGTGATGCTGTGGAAGCGCTGGTTTGACGATAAAGCGGTTCAGACATGAAACATCTTCTTCGAGCACCTTCGCCTCATTCCTGTTTCGGTATGGGAGAGAAGATCGGCAGCGATCTATGGGGAAGCAAAGCGCTGCGGTCGATTTTCATTGGCCTAATATTACTCACGGTTTTTTATGCGGCGCTGACGCAGGCGCAGACACTCGAGCAGATCATCAGCGAGGCAAAAAAGGAAGGAGAGGTCACGCTGGTCGCTAGCGCGTCGACCTTTGGCGGCAAAAAGGGCTTTGCCGAGCTGGAGAACTTGTTTGCCAAAAGATACGGCTTCAAAGCCAAAGTTTCTCTCACCGGCGGACCGAGCTTTCCTCAAGTCGCTGCGAGGATCATCGCCGAGGAAAAGGCCGGCGCAAAGTCGTCGACGGATTTATACCTCGGCTCCGATGGTACGTACGTGACCATGGATCAGGAGAAGGCGCTCGAGAAAGTAAACTGGTCAGGAGTCTTTCCCTGGATCACCAAACCGATGGAAATTTTTCCGCAGCAATCCGTACTGATCTACGCATCGTTTCACGGCATTATCTACAATTCCAATGCGATCCCAAAAAATAGAGCGCCGAAGAGCTATGAAGATCTTATCGATCCGGCGCTCTCCCCCACCTGGGCGGGTAAAATGGCAATTCCCTCGTACATTCACTGGCTGATCCGCGTTTCGCCGATCTGGGGTAAAGAAAAGGTTTTGACCTATGCGCGAAAGCTTTCCACTTTGGTCGGCGGACGACTGCGCCAAGGCGAAGAAGAACGAATCGTAAGCGGTGAATTTCCGATCATGGCGAGCACCGGCGGCGCGCTGGAAGCGATGTGGAAGTGGCAAGCGAAAGGGGCACCGCTCGTCGGTCTCCCCGGATCGACGCCGGCAACGAGCTCGTACTACCAACTATCCGTACCAAAAAATTCGGCCCATCCGAACATGGCAAAATTGTTTGTCGGTTTGATGGTGACGCGGGAAGGCCAATCCGTGCTGGAGAAAAACGATATGCGGAGCTCCTATCTCGTCGAAGGCACATTGATGGCGAATTACGTCAAAAGTAACAAGCTGAAGCTGCAAGATCCGCGCGAGCTCAACGAAGTCTTTCAAAAACAAGACACCAGTCTCGAAGAAGAGCTAACGAGAATTTTGCTGAAGTAGAACTGCTGGTGATTTCTTTTCGTTGAAAGGGGTTGCAGTGAGCGAAACTCTCCAAAAATTTTCTATCGTTGGTCAATCGATTCCGCGTGTCGACGGTGTCGATAAGGTTACCGGTCGGGCAAAGTATACCGGCGATCTGCTGGTTCCCGGCATGGTCGAAGGAAAATTTTTGCGCAGCCCCTACGCGCACGCGCGCATTCGCTCCATCGATACGGCCGAAGCTGAAGCGATGCCAGGTGTCATAGCGGTGCTCACGAGCAAGGACCTCGGCGATATCGGACCCTACATAGGCCGCGGCAAAAACAAAGATCAACCCATCATAGCGTTGGATCGGGCAATCTTTGCCGGACAGCCAGTGGCGGCGGTGGCCGCCATCGATCGCAATACGGCCGAGGAAGCGTTACGCAAGATTCAGGTCGACTACGAAGAGTTGCCGGCGGTCATCAGCGTCGACGAGGCGATGGCGGACGGCGCTCCGCGCTTACACGATTTCGCCGAACGTAATGTTTGCGCGCGCCACGAACTGATCAAAGGCGATGTCGAAAAAGGGTTCGCCGAGGCGGACATCGTTCTCGAGGACGAATTCGAGTTCCCGATGATCTATCACTACTCGATGGAACCTCACGTCGCGGTCGCGCAGGTTGATCATGAAGGCATCACGATCTGGACTTCTACCGGTCACCCGTTCGGCGTGCGCGCCGACGTAGCGCAGGTGTTTGGCTTACCGCTCTCCAAAGTGCGGGTGCACGTGAATTATGTCGGCGGCGCTTATGGCAGCAAGTCCGGAGGTAAAATTGAGCCGCTGGTGGCCGCGTTAGCGCGAAAGGCGCAGTGGCCCGTGCGAGTCATGACTTCGGTTGCCGAGGCGATGGTGACCTGCCGCCGCCATGCGATCAGGTGCAAAGTCAAAACTGGCGCCAAGAAGGATGGCACGTTAACGGCAAAGCAAGCCGAAATCTTTCTCAACACCGGCGCTTACGCGGAGACTGGCCCGATCGTTGCCGGGCGGACGTTGACGCGGATACTCGGCCCGTACCGCTATCCCAATTTAAAGATAAATTCTTACTGCGTTTATACCAATACAGTTTCAGCGGCTTCATTCCGTTCGATCGGCGGCCCGCAAACCGCCTGGGCGACAGAATCGCAGCTGGATACGCTCGCGCAGAAACTCGGCATGGATCCGGTAGAGCTCCGGCGAAAAAACCTGGTTGCAAAAGGCGAGGAGCTGAGACCGAAGTATCGGCCGCTCGACACCGATCTCGCCAAAGGTTTCAAACTGGTTACGGATAAGCTGGGCTGGGATGGTCCGGTTTCAAAGGAAGGGCACGGACGGGGAGTTGGTTTCGGCACGACTGATCCCGGCGCGCCACTGGCATCGACATCAACGGTGCACGTGCTTGCAGACGGCAGCGTCGTTTTTATGTGCGGCACCTCCGAGCTGGGTCAAGGCGCCAAGACAATTATGAGCCAGATTATCGCCGAAGAGCTCCGGGTTCCGCTCGAGAGGGTTACGATTCGGCCCATCGATACGGCATTCACTCCCTTTGATCGCTCGACGGGATCGAGCCGCTCGACCACCGTCATGGGAAAAGCGGTGGAGTTGGCGGGCAGCGATGCACGCCGGCAAATCGTCGAACTCGCCGTTGAACA
>Ga0075424_100006863_pt1 | contig 11000 bp, 8 predicted proteins | sample SoiMethybrSBSTD3_FD_75301 | JGI IMG/M metagenome (GOLD analysis project Ga0075424, IMG submission 75301) | Bulk soil microbial communities from a Populus tree surrounding site in Tennessee, USA - Soil MetaG P. TD hybrid SBSTD3 | ecosystem: Environmental > Terrestrial > Soil > Tree plantation...
TTCGCTCGCAGTTCGCCAAGATCTACGCGCCAATCCAGGCTCAAGACATCGGCGCCGCTTTCCGCGACTGCTGGAAGCAAATGATGTGACGCCTTGGTGTAATAAACGACGGGCACCGTACCGCGCAACCCCGCGATGATTTCCTGCACGGCCGGCAAGGCAAACTCCCGATATTCGGGCAATGCCAGCTCGCCGCACCATGTGTCGAAAACTTGCACGGCCGCAGCTCCCGCCGCGATTTGCGCCTTTAGATAGCCGATAGTCGCTCGGGCAATTCGGTGCAGAAGTTCGCGAAAGGTTGCAGGTTCGGCATACAGAAAACTCTTCACGGTGGCGAAGCCTTCCTTGGTGCGGCCTTCGACCATATAGCAAGCCATGGTCCAGGGGGCGCCGGCGAAGCCGAGAACCGGCACATCCGGACCGGCCGTTCGAACCAGCCGCCGGATCGCCTCCATCAAAAAGCCAGTTTCGGCTTCGGGATCAAAGAGACGCAGTTTGCGCACCGCTTCGCGCGACCGAACCGGTTCCAACAGATGAGGCCCCGCATCGCCGAGTTCCAGCGGAACGCCCATGGCTTCCGCGGGAATTAAAATGTCGGAGAAGACAATGATGGCGTCGACGTCGAGAAGGTGAAAAGGTTGGAGAGAAACCTCGACCGCCAGATCGGGTGTCTTGCAGACTTCGAGGAACGGGTGCTTGGCGCGCAGTTCTCGGTATTCTGGCAGATAGCGCCCCGCTTGACGCATCATCCAGACCGGCACACGCGGCAGGGCTTCGCCACGACACGCACGCAAGAACAATTCTTTTCGAGTCAGCGCAACACTGGAAGAAGTCATGTGGCACCGTCAGGATAACAAATCAGCCGGAGTGTTGTTTACTTAGCGTTGCGCATGCGGCGGCCTGGTGCCTACGCTATACTTCTCTCAGGGAATCCGAGCGCCACAGCCCGCCGGTATCGCGCGGCGTTTGGGCCGACCATGGACCATCTCTTTTTCCTGCTTACACTTGCGGCGTACCTGGGTAGCTTTGCCTGCTATGTGGGGTACCTCGTCGCGGGCCGGGAATGGTCTGGGCGCGTAGGAACCCTTCTGCTGGCTGCCGGACTGGTAGCGCACTATTGCGCTTTACTGGAGCGCTCGCGTGGACTGCATACCGTCCCATATCACGACCTTGCCGGCTCCATGTCACTGTTTGGCTGGCTGCTCGCGCTGACCTACCTGAGCCTGGAAGTATTCCACCGGCAGCGATCCGTTGGCGCCCTAGTTCTTCCATTCGTCCTGGCGTTTTTTCTTTTTGCCCATGCGGCTACACCGGATCACAACGCCGCCGTGCCCGCCAAAGGCGTTGCGTTCGCACTTCACGTTACGCTCAGCATTCTCGCTTACGCCGCATTTGGCCTTTCTTGCGTGCTTAGCGTCATTTATCTGGCGCAGCAGCGGCTACTGCAGAAACACAAGGTGGGAAGCCTGCTGTGGCGCCTGCCGCCGCTCGATCTTCTCGACCGCATGAGCCAGAGCAGCGTGCTCGTAGGGTTAATCGCCATCACAATTGGGACGGCGTTAGGTTTCCTGTGGGTGGACCGGCTGACCGGCGCCCTCTGGCACTACGATCCTAAGTATGTTGTTACGCTGCTGGTGCTGGCCGCATACGTCATTTATTTACGACTCGCGCGTAATCCTGGCTGGCGTGGTTCGCGGGCTTCGCGGCTTTGCATTTTCAATTTTGCCATCGTGATTTTCAGCTTTACCGTCGTGAACCTGTTTTTCTCGCACGCGCATCGCTATTTTTAGGAGCACGCAATCAGCGCTATGGAAATTGTGCTCGTCGGACTGAATCACCGCTCGGCCCCGGTTGAAGTGCGCGAGCGTGTGTCGTTCACCGCCGACCAAGCACGCCAGGCCGCTGAAGAACTCCGCGCGCGCGGGATTTTTCACGAGACGCTGGTGCTTTCCACGTGCAACCGCAGCGAAGTTTACGGCGTGCCTCCCGAAGCCTCGCGCGAATCCGCGGCCGCGCTGTCGAGCTATCTCAGCAGCTTTCACGCGGTGCAACTCGAACAGCTAGACGGCGCACTTTATCGCCACCATGACCGACACGCCGTGCGTCATCTTTTTCGCGTCGCCTCTGGCCTGGACTCAATGGTGCTGGGCGAGGCTGAAATTTTGGGCCAGGTGCGGGAAGCTTATCGTGCTGCACATGAATCCGGGGCGACCGGCCCTGTTTTGAACCGGATGTTTCAGGGTGCTCTGGAAGTAGGAAAACGGGTGCGCCACGAGACGGAGCTTGGCGCGCGCCCTATGTCCGTTGCTTCCGCTGGAGTGAAACTAGCCGAACGAATTTTTGGCAAACTCAACCAGCGGACTGTGCTCGTTCTTGGCGCCGGCACCATCAGTGAGCAAGTCGTCGCACAATTGCGCGACCGAAGAATCGCGCACCTCTATGTGATGAATCGTTCGCGCGACCGTGCGGAACTACTTGCACGGGAATTTTCGGGCAAAGTGATCAATTGGGAAGACTGGGACGCCGCGCTGGCTCAGCCCGACGTTATCGTCTCCAGCATTTCCACCGAAGAGCCTGCCCTCAAACAAGCAATGCTGGAGCGAGCCATGGCGGCCCGTGGAAATCGTCCTCTTTTTGTGATGGATCTGGGCCTTCCTCGCAATGTTGAGTCGAGTGCGGCCGATCTCTATAACCTCTACCTTTACAACATCGATGACCTCACGCAAATCGTGGAGCAAAACCGCGATGCGCGGCAAAGCGAAGTGCCGCGCGCCGAAGCCATTGTGGATGAACACGTCGACAAATTTCTTACGTGGCAAACCAGCGTAGAACTGATCGGCATCGTGGAAGCTCTGCGTGGCAAATTGAAAGAAGAACGCGCCGCATTTGTTCACGAACGCGTTCAACGCGTCCCGAATCTTTCACCCGAGCAGCGAACGCAGATGGAAACTCTCATGGACGAGTTGCTGGAAAAACTGCTGCTCGATCCTGCCCGCCGGCTGCAGGGCGAGAAAGATTTGCGGCGTAAAATTCAGAATGTCGAAGCCATCCGCGATCTTTTTCTGCCCGGCCGGGAGCGCCCGTGAAGCCCATTCGCATTGGAACCCGGGGCAGTCTCCTCGCTAAATGGCAGGCGGAATACGTGCGCAAGCGCATCTTCCAGGCGACCGGGGTGGAAACTGAAATCGTAGTCATCAAGACCACGGGTGACAGCATGCAGCAGGCGCCCTTTTCTCAAATCGGTGGGAAAGGCGTTTTCATCAAGGAGCTCGAGGAAGCGTTGCTGGAAGAACATGTCGATTTAGCCGTACACAGCGTAAAGGATATTCCGACCGACGTGCCATCGCGTCTCTGTTTTCCTGCGGTCTGTCGACGGGATGACACTCGCGATGCGCTCATTTCCGGCAAGGGTGAAACGCTTTCCAAACTTCGCCGCGGAGCGCGTGTCGGTACCAGCAGCCTGCGCCGGCAATCGCAGCTGCGTCACGTTCGACCCGACCTGGATATCCGCGAAATGCGCGGCAACGTGGACACGCGGCTGCGCAAAGTCGAAAGTGGCGAATATGAAGCCATCGTCCTTGCCAAAGCCGGTCTGGACCGTCTTGGCATGAGCGTTCGCATCACCGAAGTGTTGCCGCCCGATGTTTGCATGCCCGCAGTCGGCCAGGGTGCGATCGCAGTGCAAGCCCGGCTAAAGGACGCCGAGCTTTCCGATGCGCTCGCTCCGCTGGACGACAACGAAACGCGTCAATCTATTGTTGCCGAACGCGCGCTGCTCGGCGCACTGCAGGGGGGTTGTCAGGTTCCCCTCGGAGCTTGGGCGCGCTTCGAACGGGGCGAACTGGCCATGGACGCCGTCGTGTGCTCGCCCGATGGCAGCAACTACATTCGCCAGCGCGCCGCCGGCCCCGCCGATCAGCCTCGCGAACTGGGTCAACGCCTTGCGCAGCTGCTGATTGACGCAGGCGCAGGTACAATCTTGGAGGAGGTTTACCGCGCCCGTGGCTGAACACTCCCCATCCGTGCTTGCGGGAAAGCGTATCGTCATCACGCGCCCTGTACAGTTGGCGCATTCGATTGCCGATGCGTTGCGCTCGCATGGGGGCGAGCCGGTCCAGCTTCCTGTCGTTCGCATCGAACCGCCGCTGGACTTTCACCAGCTCGATGATGCGCTCCGCGAACTGCAGCAAAGAAAGTTCGAATGGATCATTTTTGGCAGCCAGAATGCCGTCCACGCCGTAATGGAGCGCGCCGCAACCCTTGGGGTCGACTTCCGTGAAGTTTCTTTGTCATTGCAGGTAGCTGCAGTTGGCAAGGCGACCGCTGCTGCGGCCGAAGAGGCCGGCTTCCGCGTCACTAGCGTGGGCAAGGGTACTGGCGCTGACCTGATCAGCGAGCTCGCTCCTCACATGCATGGCAAGCATATTTTTCTACCGCGCAGCGATCGCGCTGGCGCCGCGCACTTCGCGCAACTGCATCTCGCCGGCGCGCACGTCAGAGAAGTCGTCGCTTACCGCACGGTCTGTTCTGAAACGCTCGATCCCGCCAGCGTTGTCGCCGCTGCGGATGCCGACGCCATCCTCTTTTTCAGTCCATCCGCTGTACATGCTTTCGTGGCCTTGGTCGACCACGGCGTGCTACCGCCGATTGCCGATTCCACCGGCATCGGTGCCATTGGCCCTGTTACCAAAGAGAATTTGTTGAAGGAAGCAAAGTTGCGCTGCGACTTTGAGGCTGACGAGCCTACAATCGAAAAAATCATTGCCGCGCTTACCGCGTTTTTTGAAAAGGAAAGAGCAACGTCAGCCGGGGCTCCCGCACGATGACTTTTCCTGTGCAACGTCCCCGCCGCCTCCGCAAAAGTGAACTGCTTCGCGACCTGGTTCGTGAGACGCGTCTCTCCGCCCAAAGCCTTGTCTATCCGCTTTTTGTCTGTCCCGGCTCCGCGGTTCGCCAGGAAGTCGCCTCCATGCCCGGGGTCTTCCAGCAATCCGCTGATCGCATAGTTGAAGATTGCCGCGAAGTGGAAGGCCTCGGTATCCCCGGCATAATTCTGTTTGGTCTTCCGGAAACGAAAGACCCCCGTGGCGCCAGTTCGCTGGCGCAAAACGGCGTCGTCCAGCGTGCGGTCGAAGCTATCCGCAAAGCGAAACTCAACTTACTCGTCATCACCGACGTGTGCCTCTGCGAATACACCGACCACGGACACTGCGGTGTTATCGAAAACGGCGAAGTGGCCAACGATGCCACGCTGGACATCCTTGCGGACCAGGCTCTTTCTCACGCGCGCTCCGGCGCCGACATCGTCGCACCTTCTGACATGATGGACGGCCGCGTCGCCGCCATCCGCAAGAAACTCGATTCGAGTAGCTTCTCCGATCTTGCGATCCTGTCCTATGCCGCAAAGTATTGTTCCGGCTTCTACGGTCCTTTCCGTGAAGCTGCCGATTCCGCGCCGCAATTCGGTGACCGCCGCAGCTACCAGATGGATCCGGGCAACGCGCGCGAAGCTCTGAAAGAAGTCGCGCTCGATCTCGAAGAAGGCGCCGACATGGTCATGGTTAAGCCCGCTGTCCCATATCTCGACATCGTGCGGCAAGTGAAAGACGAATTTCGCGTCCCTGTGGCCGCTTACAATGTCAGCGGCGAATATTCCATGGTAAAAGCTGCAGCCAGAAATGGCTGGCTCGACGAAAAGCGCGTGGTTCTGGAAATTCTCACCGGCATCCAACGCGCCGGCGCCAATTTCATTTTGACGTATCATGCAAAGGACGCTGCCCGCTGGCTGAAGTCCGCGGAAAAATGATTCGACTTGCCAATCACGATCCGATAAAGGCTGAACCAGAACTCAGATGAGCTCCACGCCCTCGCCTCAACACGGACGTCGCCGTTCGCGCGAAATTTTCGCGGAAGCCGAACAAATTCTCGTCGGCGGCGTCAACAGTCCCGTGCGCGCTTTTCGTTCCGTCGGTGGCGAACCGCTGATCATCGAACGCGGCCAAGGCCAATATCTTTTCGATGCGGACGGCAACCGGCTGCTCGATTTCGTCGGCTCCTGGGGAGCTATGCTGCTCGGCCACGCGCATCCTGCCGTTGTCGCCGCGATTGCAGACCAGGCGCAAAAGGGAACAAGCTTCGGCGTCACCACCGAACTCGAAGTTCAACTTGCGCAACGCATCGGCCGCGCCGTTCCGTTTCTTGAAAAAGTCCGCTTCGTTTCCAGCGGCACAGAAGCCACGATGAGTGCCCTGCGCCTCGCTCGCGGATTTACCGGACGCGATCTGGTCATCAAATTTGAAGGCTGCTACCACGGACATGCCGACAGCTTTCTCTCCCAAGCCGGCTCCGGTCTCGCCACGCTCGGCATCGCCGAATGCCCCGGCGTCCCACAAGCTCTTGCCAAACTGACGCTCAATGTTCCCTACAATGATCTCGCCGTAGTCGAAAATCTTTTTGCGCAACACGAAGGCAAAATCGCCGCCGTCATCGTCGAACCTGTCGCGGCGAACATGGGCGTCGTCCTTCCGCAAAAAGATTTTCTCTCCGGATTGCGCGACCTCACAAAAAAGCATGGCGCACTACTCATCGTGGACGAGGTTGTTACCGGCTTCCGCATTCGCAATGGCTCCTGCCAGCCCAATTACGGCATCGAGGCCGACCTCACGACCTTCGGCAAAATTATCGGCGGCGGATTGCCCGTTGCAGCATACGGTGGCCCATCCAACATCATGGACCGTGTCGCGCCCCTGGGTCCCGTGTACCAGGCCGGCACTCTGTCGGGTAATCCACTCGCCATGCGGGCTGGGATTGCCACCCTGGATCAGCTGAGCAAGCCCGGCCTTTACGAGCGCATCGAAAAACTTACCGCCGCTTTCGTTTCGGGCCTCCGCGAGATTCTGCGCGCGCAAAAAATCTCGGCCCAGGTCAATTCCGTTGGCTCTCTTGCCACGCTCTTTTTCACAAATGAGCCTGTGACTGACTACACCGCCGCAAAAAAATCCGACACCAAACGGTACACCGAATATTTCCGCAATATGCTCGACCGCGGGGTCTTTCTCGCACCCTCCCAGTTCGAAGCGTCATTTGTCTCGGCCGCGCACACAGACCTCGATATCGAATTCGCCCTCAAGTCTGCCAAAGAGAGTCTGAAGCAGCCTGTCTAGCGCGTCGTTGCGGGTACCCAAGAGCACGGGATGACTCTTCTCGTGTGCCAAGCGCTCCAGCCTGTGAACTATGCGAAACTACTCCTACAAAAATTCCTGGAGGCGTCACTCACATGCACGAAATAGAAGGCCATGGCGGGCACGGAGGCGAACATGGCGGCCCACTGGTCATTCCCGTCTCGATCACCATTTCCATCCTCGCGGTCCTGGTGGCCGCCGCAACACTTCTCGGCCACCGCGCCCACACCGAAGAGCTCCTCCTTCAGGGTCAGGCCATGAACCAGTGGGCGTATTACCAAGCCAAAAACGGTCGCATGAATCAGGATCAGGCAATCGCGGATCTGTTAAGCGTCGTGAGCACTGTCGACAAGGAAAAGGCCGAGGCGATTCGTGCGAAATATCACAAGGAGGTCGAACGGTACGCGGAAGATAAAGATGAAATTAGTGAGAAGGCTACCGAATTGCAAAAAGAGCGCGATCTCTACCAGCGGCGCGCCGATCATTTTGACGCCGGAGAGGGCGTCCTGGAATTCGCGCTGATCATCTGCTCGCTGACACTACTTACCCATCAGAGGTTCTTCTGGTTCAGCGGCATAGCCATCGGTATCGCGGGCGTGATTGTCGCGCTCACGGGTTTTCTGATCCGCGTTTGAAACGTGCGGCCGTATTGGTAAGTCGTCATCGTGAGAGACGGGGCTTAACGGCTCTACGCTTTCAGCGGAGGTTCAGCTCCGCGCAATCGCGCCAACTCTGTGGTCAACAGATCGAAGCGCTTCAACAGCTCGCTATGACGGGTCTCGTCAGTTCCGGGCTTTCGCCCGAGGAACGTAATGGTCCCGCCAGGCTCGAGCACGCACTGTTGCACCTCGCTGAGCGACTCAAAGCCTTGTTTGCGAGCCGCGGCTTCGAGCTGCGCCATCGTGATCAATTCCCGTTTCAGGTGCTGTGTTCGAACCTTGCCGTCCTCGATTAAAATATCGGCTTTGCCTTCGATGAGCTGATCCAGCGAGCGATGTTTGTACAAGAAACGCACCACCAGGTAGTTCACGCCCAGCAAGGAAGTAGCGCCTATGATTCCGCCCGTTACAGTATTGTCGTCGCCGATGATGGCGTTCTGCACGGTGTTGGACAGCGTCAGTAAGACCACCAGGTCAAAAGGATTGAGCTGAACCAGTTCCCGTTTTCCGGAAAGCCGCAGGCTGATCACCAGAAACGCGTACACTACAACAGGTCGAAGAATTTTTTCCGCTAGCGGCAGCGCCATTACGAACATGTCCTTCCACATATCGTGCATCGCGTTCATTCCTCCTGCAGTCGAGGGCCAGAGTCTCCGCGAAATTGCTTGCGTTCGACTTCGTAAGGCGAGCGTAGCACGGTCTTTCGACCGGGCAAACCAAAGTACTGTCCATCGGGACAGTCATAATTTCGCAACAGCACGGTTTTCCGCCGTGGCTTCGAGTCGGCTGCGCCTATATTCTTAGTCTCAGTTCGGGGCTGACTTCAGTTGGCGTGTTCGGCTAGCGCATCATGACCCTTGCGTTGTAGCACGGCAGTTCCACAGTTTTGTAGCCAGACCAAATTCATAATCGCATTCTTTGAGTTGTCTTTCGTTTATGTCAAAAAGTTGGTTGCTCGCGCCCGACGCCGCATGTACGGAGTTTCAAGCCCGCGCTCTCCTCGCCGCTACGAGAGAGCTGCTCGCCATCGTGTCTGCCTCAGGGCAGTTTTTGTTTGCAAATGACAATTTCTCGCGAGTGCTGGGCTACTCGCCGCAAGAACTGATCGGAAAGTCGTTTCTGAGCTTGCACTCTTCTTCTGACGCCGTCCTGATTGAGCGGAAATTTGCGGCTGTGGTCGCTGCTGAGAGCGATAGCAGCGTTGCTTGCCGCTGCAGCCTGCGCGCCAAGTCCGGTCAATTCCGCTGCTTCGACGTGGTGGCCACCAACCGCATCGCCGACCCCGATGTGCAAGGTATTCTCATTTCTTATCAAGATGTCACCGAAATTCAGCGCATGGAAGCGCAGCGACTGGTTCTCTCGAACATCGTTCACGCCCTTAATCAAACCTCCAACCTCGATGAGCTCCTTTTCGAAATTCACGAATCGCTGAAAAAGGTCGTCTATGCGGAAAACTTTTTTGTGGCTCTTTACGATCCGCAGACCGAAATGTTTCATTTTCCTTTTTTCGTGGACCAGTTCGATCCTCCTCCTCTTCCGCAAAAGGTGGCTCGCACTTGCATGGCGTACGTTTTTCGGACCGCCAATTCGTGCATGATTCCCCAGTCGGAGTTCGACCGTCTTGCTGCGGAAGGTGAAGTCGAATTGGTCGGCTCCGCGTCCCCAGCGTGGCTCGGCGTTCCACTGAAAACGCCTAGCGCCACGATTGGCGTGTTGGTGGTTCAGCATTACCAAAATGAAAGCGCTTACGACCAGCGCGATCTTGAGTTTCTGGATTCGGTTGGCGGACACATCGCCCTTGCCATCGAACGTGTGCGCGCCGAAGAAGCGCTACGTAAGAGCGAGTCCATGTTCCGGCTGCTGTTTTCGCATACTCCGCTACCCATGTGGGTGTTCGACACCGAGTCGCTGCGTTTTCTGCAAGTGAACGAGGCCGCCACCAACCAGTATGGATTTTCGGATGACGAATTTCGCGGCATGATGGTGCGCGATATTCGCCCCGACGGTAGGGAACCGTCCTTTGCGAAACACGTCGAAGAATGGAAACAGGAAGGCCGCCACCATGGCCACTGGTTACACAAACGCAAAGATGGCAAGAGTTTCGAAGTGGACGTCGTCTCACATAAGCTGGAGTATGGCGGGCGCAGCGTGCGTCTGGTGGTGGCGCAGGACGTCAGTGAGCGCCAGCTTTTAGAACGGCAATTGCGTCAAGCGCAAAAAATGGAGGCCATTGGCCGCCTCGCCGGCGGTGTGGCACACGACTTCAATAATCTGCTGATGGTCATCAAAGGCCACACCGAACTATTGCTCGATGTGCTCCCCGTCGCCGATCACGTCACGCGCAAAATCGAACAAATCGATCGCTCTGCCGACCGCGCCACCGCTCTGACCCGCCAGTTGCTCGCGTTCAGCCGCATGCAGGTTCTGCAGCCGCGGGCCATGAATTTGAATTCCGTGGTCGATGACATGGGAAAACTACTGCCGCGACTGATTGGCGAGGACATCGAATTGATTGTGCGCGCGTCAGCCAATTTAGGCACCATTCGCGCGGACGCCAGCCAGATGGAACAGATCATTATGAATCTGGCGGTCAACGCGCGCGATGCCATGCCACAGGGCGGCAAGCTTGTCATCGAGACGCAGAACATCGAACTCGATCACTATTACCGTGAAGCGCATCCGATTGTGCAGCCCGGCCGCTACGTGCTGCTTTCTGTTTCCGACAACGGAACCGGTATGGACGCAGAGACGCAGGCGCATATTTTCGAGCCGTTTTTCACGACGAAAGAACAAGGCAAAGGCACGGGTCTCGGGCTTGCGACCGTATATGGTGTCGTGAAACAGAGCGGCGGCTTTGTGTGGGTCTACAGCGAGCTCGGCAAAGGAACCACCTTTAAGATTTATTTGCCCCGCGTGGACGAGGCAGCTGCCGCGATAGTTGGCGCGACCTTGCCGGCGCAGGTGTTGTGCGGAACAGAAACAGTGCTGCTTACGGAAGACGAGCAGGACGTGCGTGAAGTGGCGCGCGAATTTCTGGAATCAGCGGGATACAGGGTTTTGCAGGCGCCGAGCGGTGAGGCTGCGCTCAAACTGGCAGCTGCGCACCACGGCCCGATCGACTTGCTGGTCACGGACATGGTGATGCCGGGAATGAGCGGCC
>Ga0075424_100006869_pt1 | contig 10997 bp, 11 predicted proteins | sample SoiMethybrSBSTD3_FD_75301 | JGI IMG/M metagenome (GOLD analysis project Ga0075424, IMG submission 75301) | Bulk soil microbial communities from a Populus tree surrounding site in Tennessee, USA - Soil MetaG P. TD hybrid SBSTD3 | ecosystem: Environmental > Terrestrial > Soil > Tree plantation...
GCCCGCCGCAGCGCCGGCCGGCGGCTGCGCTCGTACGTGACCTGGGCGCAGCTGCGCCAGCACCGGGTGCGGCCACCCCGGATCCCGCCGGCCGGCTCGCCGTTCTGGGTGCTCCTGGCCGAGCTCGAGGCGGCCGGGACGGCTCTCCACGAGCGCCCAACCGCCCATCGGTAGACTCGCGAAATGTTCGACCGCGCCCCCGTCGGCGTCGGCCTGCGGGCGGCGGCCTTCCTTCTCGACGTCGCCTTCGTGGCGCTGATCATCGTGGTCGTCTGGAGCCTCGCCGGGGGCGTGAACAAGGCGGCCGAGAACAACACCAGCCTGACCGACCCGAACACGGCCGCGAGCCTCGTGATCGCGGTCGCCCTGCTGGTGTACTTCGGCGGCCTCGAGAGCGCCTGGGGCTCGACGGTGGGCAAGCGCCTCGTCGGCCTGCGCGTGGCGATGCTCGACGGCAGCCCGCTGACCGGCCGGGCCGTGTTCCTGCGGACCGTCGGGCGGTTCTTCGACTGCTCGCTGTTCTCGCCGATCGTGGCGGCCGTATTCGTGTGGGCGTCGCCGCACAACCAGCGGCTGGGCGACCGCTGGGGCGGCACGATCGTGATCCGGACGGGCCGGCGCAGGTTCTGACACATCCGCGCCCACATGCGAGTATGGGCGCTCGGCCATCGCCCCTATTGGTGCATCGGGCTACGATCTGGGTAGACGTTCGGAAGGGAGGTGATCGGGATGGCAAAGACCCTCACACGGCTCACGGAGCCGATGGTGCGCGACAACGGCGTGCTGCGGCCGGCGACGTGGGACGAGGCGCTCGACCGGGCCGCCGCGGGCATCAGCTCTGCAGTCGCGGCCGGCGGGCCGAACGCGCTCGGGATCTTCTCGTGCTCGAAGGCCTCGAACGAGGTCAACTTCGTCGCGCAGAAGTTCGCCCGGGTGGCCGTTGGCACGAACAACATCGACAGCTGCAACCGCACCTGACACGCTCCCAGCGTCGTCGGTCTGGCGACAGTGTTCGGGGCGGGCGGCGGCACGAGCTCGTACCGTGAGGTCGAGGAGACCGACCTCATCATCCTGTGGGGATCGAATGCCCGCGAGACGCACCCGATCTTCTTCCACCACGTCCTGAAGGCCGTGCACAACGGCGCGCGCCTGTTCGTCGTCGACCCACGCCGCACCGTCTCCGCCCAGTGGGCGGACGGCTGGCTGGGCATCGACGTCGGCACCGACATCGCCCTCGCGAACACCGTCGCGCGCGAGATCATCCACTCGGGGCTCCACAACCGCGAGTTCATCGAGCGGGCGACCACCGGCTTCGAGGAGTTCGCGGCATCGGTCGAGGAATGGACGCTCGAGCGGGGCGAGCAGGAGACCGGCGTCCCCGCCGCGATGATCCGCGAGCTGGCGCTGTCCTACGCGCGCGCCGACCGGGCCATCCTGTGCTGGACGCTCGGCATCACCGAGCACCACAACGCGGTCGACAACGTGTTCTCCCTGATCAATCTCGCCCTGCTGTGCGGCCACGTCGGCCGCTACGGCTCGGGCCTGAACCCCCTGCGCGGCCAGAACAACGTCCAGGGCGGCGGCGACATGGGCGCCATCCCGAACAAGCTGCCGGGCTTCCAGGACATCGAGCGCGACGCCGAGGCCCGCGAGAAGTTCCGCCAGGCCTGGGGCGTCGAGATCTCGCCCAAGTACGGCTGGCACCTGACCCAGATGTTCGCGGCGATGGAGCGCGGCGAGCTGACCGCCGCCTACGTGATCGGTGAGAACCCGGCCCAGTCAGAGGCCGACGCGAAACACACGCACGAGCTGCTCGAGGGCCTCGAGTGCCTCGTCGTCCAGGACATCTTCATGACCCGGACGGCCCAGATGGCCGACGTCGTCCTGCCCGCCTCGGCCAGCTGGTGCGAGGCCGAGGGCACCGTCACGAACAGCGAGCGGCGGGTGCAGCGCGTGCGCAAGGCGCTCGAGCCGCCCGAGGGCGCCCGCGACGACATCGAGATCATCTGCGAGATCGCCCGGCGGATGGGCCACGACTGGGACTACCCGTCCGTCGAGGCGGTCTGGGACGAGCTGCGCAGCCTCTCCCCGATGCACGCCGGCATGAGCTACTCCCGGCTCGAGGAGCTGGGCGGGATCCCCTGGCCGTGCACGAGCGAGGACGACCCGGGCTCCCAGTTCCTGCACGGGCGGCTGTGGGAGAACCCGATCTCCGGCCCGCCCGCGCCGTTCTTCGTCTGCGAGCACGAGCTCCCGGTCGACCGGCTCACCGACGAGTTCCCGATCCGGCTCACGACCGGCCGCCGGCTCGACTCCTACAACACGGGCGTGCAGTCCAACAGCTTCACGTCGCCGCTGCGACGGCCGGAGACGCTCGACCTCTCGCCGGAGGACTGCGAGCAGCTCGGCGTCGAGGAGGGTGAGCGCGTCCAGATCACCTCGCGACGCGGTACGGTCATCGCGCCGGTGCGCATCGACCCGACCCTGCGGCCCGGCCTGGCGTTCATGACACTCCACTTCCCGGACGAGGTGCAGACGAACATCCTCACGATCGAAGCGACCGACCCGAAATCGGGCACCGCCGAGTTCAAGGCGAGCGCGATCAAGGTCGAGAAGCTGCCCCTGCCCCAGACCGACGCAGCCCCCGGCCAGGTGGCGCTCCCCGCCAGGTAGTGGACCTCCGCATCCAGGATCAGACGGCGACCGCGGTCGAGCGCCAGGCGGTCGACGCGGTGCTCGGCGAGCCCGATTCGAGCTGGGTCGGCGCCGTGCGGTCCAGGGAGGACGGGCACTTCGCGGTCGGCGGCCACGCCGCCCGCAGCCGGCGCCACCTGCTGCTGCCGGTGCTGCACGCCGTGCAAGCGCGGGTCGGCTGGATCAGCCCCGGAGCGCTCGGTTACGTCTGCCGGCGGCTGACGATCCCCCCGGCCGAGGCCTACGGCGTCGCCAGCTTCTATGCCCTGTTCGCGCTCGAGCCGCGGCCGCCCATCGTCGCCCACGTCTGCACGGACATCGCCTGCATGTGCCGCGGCAGCCAGATGCTCGTCGCCGAGCTGGAGCGCACCATCGGCCCGGCCGGGGAGCATCCCGGCAACGGCCACGCCATCTGGCTCGAGAGCCCGTGCCTGGGCCTGTGCGAGCGGGCGCCGGCGGTGCTCGTGACCGAGGCGGGCGAGGATCCGTCCGAGCGCTCGGTCGCCCCGGCCGGCGCCGAGGACGTGGCGGCCGCCCTGGCCGGCCGCCTGCCCGAGCGGATGACGACCGAGCCCGTCGCCCAGCAGGGCAGCCCCGACGTGCGGCTCATGCGCCGGTTCGGCGTCGTCGACCCGGAGAGCCTCGACAGCTACCGCTCCCAGGGCGGCTACGACGCGCTGCGGCAGGCGTTCGCGCTCGGGCCCGCCGGAGTGATCCGCGAGGTGTCCGACTCGAAGCTGCTCGGCCGCGGCGGCGCCGCCTTCCCGACCGGCCGCAAGTGGGAGGCCGTCGCCCGCCACCCGGTGCGGCCGCACTACCTGATCTGCAACGCCGACGAGTCCGAGCCCGGCACGTTCAAGGACCGCTTCGTCTTCGAGCAGGACCCGTTCAGCCTGATCGAGGCGATGACGATCGCGGCCTACGCGACCGGTGCCGAGCACGGCTACGTGTACCTGCGCGGCGAGTACCCGCTCGCATGGGAACGGCTCGTGAACGCCGTCACGCTCGCCCGCCGGCACGGCTTCCTCGGCGAGGACATCATGGGCCAGGGCATGCGCTTCGACATCGAGCTGCGCAAGGGCGCGGGCGCCTACATCTGCGGCGAGGAGACGGCCCTCTTCAACTCGATCGAGGGCTTCCGCGGCGAGCCGCGCAACAAGCCGCCGTTCCCCGTCGACGCTGGACTGTTCCAGAAGCCGACCGTGATCAACAACGTCGAGACGCTCGTGAACGTGCTCGACATCGTCCTCGAGGGCGGCCGCGCGTTCGCCGAGCGCGGCACCGATGGCTCGACCGGGATGCGCCTGTTCTGCCTGTCCGGCTGCGTCGAGCGGCCCGGCCTGTACGAGGCGCCGTTCGGTGTGACGCTGCGGGAGGTGCTCGACATGGCCGGCGGCGTGCGCGCCGGGCACGAGCTGCGGTCGATCCTGCTCGGCGGCGCGGCGGGCGCGTTCGTCGGCCCCGACATGCTCGACCTCGAGCTCTCCTTCGAGGCCACGCGCGAGGCAGGCGTGACGCTGGGCAGCGGCGTGATCATGGTCTTCGACGAGACGGTGCCGCTGGCACCCGTCCTGCTGCGCATCGCCGGCTTCTTCCGCGACGAGTCGTGCGGCCAGTGCGTGCCCTGCCGGGTCGGCACCGTGCGTCAGCAGGAGGCGCTCCTGCGGCTCGTGAACGACCGCCCGCGCGGGTCGGTCGACGACGAGCTCGCGCTGCTCGACGAGATCGCCCGGGGCATGCGCGACGCCTCGATCTGCGGCCTCGGTCAGACGGCCGCGAACGCGATCGAGTCGGCCCTGCGCGGCCTCCGCCCGTTCCCCACGGAGGCGGTGTCGTGAGCGCCGTCCCGGTCACGCTGCGGCGCTCGGTCGAGCTCGAGATCGACGGCCAGTCGGTGCGCGCCCGCGAGGGCGAGACGATCCTCGACGCCTGCCGCCGCTCCGGCCTCGACATCCCCACGCTCTGCTTCGGCGAGACGCTCACGCCCGTGAACGCCTGCCGCGTGTGCATGGTCGAGGTCGAGGGCTCCCGGGTGCTCGTCCCCTCGTGCGCGCGCAAGGTCGAGGACGGGATGAAGATCAAGACGGCGTCCGAGCGCGTCCGCCACGCCCGCAAGATGGTGCTCGAGTTCCTGGCTTCGTCGGTCGACCTCTCCACCACCCCGCGCGCGGACGAGTGGATGGACGAATACGACGCGAGGCCGGAGCGGTACGGCCCGCCGGCGCCGCCCGCGAAGGACGGCGAGCGCGACCACGCCCACGCCGGCCACCACCATGCCGGCGACGGCCAGACCGCGGCGACCGTCGCGCAGCCGGTGAAGGTCGACAACGAGCTCTACATCCGCGACTACTCGAAGTGCATCCTCTGTTACAAGTGCGTCGAGGGCTGCGGCTCGGACTGGCAGAACACGTTCGCCATTGCGGTCGCCGGGCGCGGGTTCGAGGCTCGCATCGCCACCGAGTACGCCGTGCCGCTGCCGGGCTCGGCGTGCGTCTACTGCGGCAACTGCATCGCGGTCTGCCCGACGGGCGCGCTCATGTTCAAGAGCGAGCACGACCACCGCGAGGCCGGCACCTGGGACGAGTCGAGGCAGACCCAGACCGACACGATCTGCCCCTACTGCGGCGTCGGCTGCAACCTGACGCTGCACGTCCAGGACAACACGATCGTGAAGGTCACCTCGCCGCTCGACCACGACGTGACGAGCGGCAACCTCTGCATCAAGGGCCGCTTCGGCTTCCAGCACGTCCAGAGCCGCGCACCAAAAGGGGTCTGACCCCGGCTGGTGCGCCGCTAGCCAGCGGTGATGCGCTCGGCGTTCGTGTAGATGTTGAAGCGGCTGCCGCGCAGGAAGCCGATCAGTGTCATGCCGAACCGCCGGCCGGCGTCGACGGCGAGGCTCGACGGCGCCGAGACCGCGCAGACGATCGGGATGCCGGCCACGGCCGCCTTCTGCACGATCTCGAAGCTGAGCCGGCCCGACACCATCAGCGCCCGCTCGGACAGCGGCAGCTCCCCGGCCAGGAGGGCCCGCCCGACCAGCTTGTCGACGGCGTTGTGGCGGCCGACGTCCTCGCGCAGCTCGAGCAGCGTCCCGGCCGGGTCGAAGAGGCCGGCGGCGTGCAGGCCGCCGGTGCGGTCGAACACCCGCTGGGCCTCGCGCAGCCGGTCCGGCAGGGCGACGACGACCGACTCGGCCACCTCCGGCCCCTCGGCCACCGGCGCGCACCGCACCGAGATCGAGTCGAGCGACGCCTTGCCGCAGACCCCGCAGCTGGACGTCGTGTAGAAGTTGCGCTGGAGCAGCTCGGGGTCGTACGGGCGGCGCAGGTCGACGGTGACGACGTTGTACTGCTGCTCCTCGCGGGGCACGTCGCAGTAGCGCACGGTGCGCACGTCGTTCTGGGCGGACACGATGCCCTCGGTGAAGAGGAAGCCGGCCGCGAGCTCGAAGTCGTGGCCGGGCGTTCGCATCGTCACGGCGACCCGGCGCTGCTCGAGGCCGGGCGAGTCGACCCGGATCTCGAGCGGCTCCTCCGTGGCCAGCGCGTCGGCCGTGCGGCGGCGGCCGTCGCCGAGCTCGACCGCGGTCAGACGGGTGCGGGTGACGGTGCCGGCGCGGGCGGGAGCGCTCACGAGAGGCAGTGTATGCCGCGCCCCGATCAGAGCTCGGGAGGCTCGTCGAGGCTCGTCTGGCGGGCGCGGCTGTAGAGGTCGTAGTTGGGACCGCGGCCGGAGCCGGGGCCGCCCGTCGACGACTGCACGATCCACGCCGTGACGGCGATGCCGAGCGCGGTCAGCCCGAGGCTCAAGAGCGGCGTCGCGGTCATCATGAGCGTCAGCGAGTAGGCGCCCTGCCGAGACGAGAGCAGGGCGTTCGTGAAGACCGCGCCGCCGACGAACGGCACCATCTGGCCGGCGAATGCCGCCAGCATGGCCGTGCCGATGCCGACCCGGCAGCCGGAGAGGGCGGGCAGCAGGCCGGTCATGACGAGGCCGATGACGGCCGCGCTGACGACGGTCACGATCAGCGAGTAGGTGACGAGCGACGTCTGCGGCACCGGCGTGCCCGCCGGGTTCGTGATGAGCAGTCCCGCGAACACCGCGACGCCCAGGAAGCCTGTGATGAAGCCGCCCAGGAAGCGGCAGATGATCACGGTGACCCAGACGGGGAGTCCCACCGATCAGCCCTCGTTCGTCGTTGCCACGAGGCAGCTATCGGCAGCCCGCCCGGCGGGCTTGAACGCTTACCGGGGGTCGTCGCGGTCGATGTTCCAGTGCCGGGCGGCGGCCACGATCCAGGTGGCGTCCTCGCCCTGGCGCGGCACCATGCCGAAGCGGGTGATCGTCCGCTGGCCGCCCTCGTGGTCGCCGTAGAGCACGTCGATCGACACCGGGACACGGGCCGCCAGCGCATCGGCGGCGGCCTTGAACTCGTCCGAGCCGGGCTCGCGGAATACCCCCTGCCAGAACCCCACCTGGCCGTTCGGGATGTAGATGTCGCGGGTGAGCCGGTGCATCTCGTCGAGCGGGGGCGGCGTCGCGTCGGAGCCCATCTGGCGCTCGGGCCAGAACTTCCACCCGTGCAGCACGGCGATGCCGTTGCCCACGTTCCGCAGCGACATCCCGACGTACACCGCGTCGGGCGTGACCTCGGCCGCCCCGCCACCTCCCGGCACGTACAGCCAGCGATTGTCGGCGAAGCCGACCTTGACCGCGGCGTCCTCCAGCTGCGACGGCATCAGCACCGGCCGGATCCCGGCCAGCAGCGACCGCTCCGCGACGCGGGCCGACCGGTTGGCCGACCTCACCGACGAGAACGTCGCCACGGCCAGGACGAGCGTCCCGCCCGCCGTCGCGAGCGACGAGATGGTGACCCAGTCGGCCATTGCGGGCCGAGTCTAGCGAGGCGTCGAGTGTCGACCGGCTCGTAGTGGTACCCGCGCGAGCGCCCACACCCCCCAGACGCAGGTCACGATCGGGATCAGCACGCGGGCATCGGGGCCGATCGGCCCCGGCGGCACGTTGGGCGACTGGCCGGGCGCCGCGCCAATTGGCGGGACGCTACGCGGCCGGGTCGGCCGCCAGCTCGCGCACCTCGGCCGGCGAGACGTCCGTCGTCCGCCCGCCGGCATAGGCGGCGGCGATGCGGGCGGCGACCGCCTCCACCACGGGGTCGCGTTTGTCCCGCCCGAGCACCCAGGCGACGCCGGCCGCGCCGGAGCGGTCGTTCAGGGCGACGTCGGCGGTGCGCCCGACCAGGGCCGGGTCGAAGGGCAGATAGATCTCGGGATCCTTCAGCAGGCCGTCGATGTGCACGCCCGCGCGGGTGAGGAACGCGTCGGCGCCGATCACGGGGCGGCGCGGCGACACCGGCGCCCCGGCCGCCGCGAGCGCGGCGGGCAGGTCGCCCAGCGCGGCCAGGTCGAGCCCGGAATCCGGGTCGAGGCCCGCGAGCTCGACGGCGGCGAGCTCGATCGGCTCGTTGCCGGTGCGCTCGCCGATCCCGCCGAGCGTCCCGTTGACGGCGGTGCAGCCGGCCAGCCAGGCGGCCGTCGCGTTGGCGTGCACCTTGCCGAGGTCGTCGTGGCCGTGCCACTCGAGCTGCTCGCCGGCGACTCCTGCGGAGCGGATCGCCTCGACGAGCCGCGGCACGCTGCGCGGCAGCGCCGCCTCGCGCCAGGGCAGGCCGAGCCCGAGCGTGTCGCACAGGCGCAGCTTCACCGGCACGCCACGCTCGCGGCCGAGCTCGGCCAGCGCGCCTGCGAGCGGGAGCACGAACCCGTCGAGGTCGGCCCGGGTCACGTCCTCGAGGTGGACACGAGGGCGGATGCCGGCGGCGATGACCGCGCGCACGAGCTCGACATAGCGGTCGAACGCCTCGCGCCGCGTCCAGCGCAGCTTGCCGTAGATGTGGTGGTCGGAGGCCGAGCAGAGGATGCCGGTCTCGGCCACGCCGGCGCCGCGCACGAGCGCGAGATCACGCGGGTCGGCCCGGATCCACGCCGTGGGCTCGGGGGAGGCCGCCCCCGTGCCGCGGATCGCGTCGAGCAGGGCGCGGTCGCGGTCCGAGTACAGGAAGAGCTCGGTCTGGGCGATGCGGCCGCTGCCGGCGTCGAGGCGCGCCAGCACGGCGTGGAGGGCGACGGCGGCCGGGAGCGTGAACGGCTCCCCGGCCTGCTGGCCGTCGCGGAATGTTGTATCGGTGATGCGCAGCGACCGGGCGGCGAGCCCGCCTTGCGCGAGCACGCGCGGGGCGGCGCCCACTGGATAGGCGTCGCGGTGGCGGTTGGGAGCGTCCGTGTTATTGATTTGTCTCGACATACATTGATTCTACATGATTGCGGACAGCCCCGCGGCAGGGTTCCGTACACTGGCGCCATGCCCGTGATGGTGGACGGAGTCGAGTACCTGACCGCCGCCGAGGCGGCCGCGGCGCTCGGCGTGAAGCGCGAGACGCTCTACGCCTACGCGTCGCGGGGGCGGCTGCGCTCCTACCGCCGCGGCGCCGGCCGGTCGCGGCTCTACCGGGCCGACGAGATCCGCGGGCTCACGCAGATCCAGGCCGACCGGCCGCCCGACTACCTGGTCGACGCCTCAACCTGGATGGACGGCCACTCCTGACGCCAGGGCGATGATCGCCTCGGCGGCGCGGCCGGCGCCGTCCGCCCGCGCAAACGCGTCGCGCAGGCGCTCGGCGGCGGCGCGGTGGCGGGGCACGGTCATGAGCGCGCGCGCCGCCGTCGTCAGGTCGGGCGTGCCCGCCAGGGCCGGCGCGATCGCCCTGGCCGCTCCCTCCCGCTCGGCGAGGGCGACGTTCAGGTGTTGCTCGGGCCGGAGCGGCAGCCCTGCGAACGGGACGCCCGCGGCCAGCGCGGCCTGGACGCCGGCCTGGCCGCCCGCGACGACCGCCAGGTCGACGCGCGGCATGATCAGGTGGCCCGGCAGGACGCCCTCGACCGCGACCTGGTCGTCCTCCAGGCCGGCCAGGTCAGGGAGGGGGCCGGCGACCAGGATGCGCGCGCCCAGCGGCCGCAGGGCGCCGACGGCCGCCCGGACGAGTCCGGGCTCGCTCGAGGGCATCGCGACGTGGACGATCGGCCGCGGCCCGGCGAGGAGCCGCTCCACCCGCTCCGGAACCGGCATCTCGAGACGGGGCAGGATGGGCCCGACGAGCCTCAGGCGCCCACCGCTGCGGGAGGCGGCCGGGTCGCGCGGGCGCCAGCCGTCGATCGCCGTCGCGGTGATCCCGAGCAGCTCGGGGAGGTCCGTGACGAGGGTGAGGTCGGCCGGCTCGCCCCGGGGCCAGGCCCCGCTCTTCACACGGGAGTTGAACATCCGCCGCCGGATCGCCCGCGGCACGCAGCGCTCGAACGGGAGGCCGAGCGGCGCGAACGGGAGCGGGAGCAGGCCGCGCTCCCACATCGGCGGCACCCACGCGCCCGCATCGACGCTGACCGACGGGATGCCGGCGAGGCGACTCGCCTCAAGAGCGGTCTCCGCGCCGCCCGTGACCACGGCGCGGGCTCCGATCTCGCGCAGATAGCCGGCCTCCCGGCCCGCGAGCAGGTCGTATCCCACACCCGCATCGCGCAGGAGCCACTCGTGCGTCCCGCCGCGCGTCGCGACGCGCACGCCCGCTCCACGCTCCTCGAGCGCCCGGTAAATCTCGAGTATTCGCGCCGTCGCCGAGAGGACGCAGCAGTTGGGAACCAGGCTGATCATCCGGCCGCGGGCAGCTTCGCACGCCCGCGGCGGCGCGTCAGGGCATCGCGCGCATGTACGCCTGCTGACCGAGGTTCGTGAACGCGGTCAGGAGGGCGGGGTTCGCGATGAGGCGGAAGTCGTAGCCCCGGGGCGAGATCGAGTCGAAGAAGTTCACGGCCTTCACCGTCGGGTGCGCCGCCGCCCAGGCGCCGTACGCCTCGATCCAGCCGGGCGTGGCGGCGACGGAGGCAAGGCTGGCGGTCTCCCCCACGATGAACGGCTTGTGGTGTGCGTGCGCGAACGAGACGGCGGCGTCGAGCAGCTCGTCCTGCGTGCGGAACGGCGCGCCCGGCAGGTTGTAGGCGTCGGCGCCGATCCAGTGCACGTAGGCGTCGCCCGGGTAGAACGTGCGCGCGTCGACCTTGGCGTGCGGGCCGAAATCGTAGGCCATCGGCGTCCAGACGAAGTGCACGTTGGTCGCGCCGGCCGCGCGGAAGAGCGTGACCATGCGGCGCCAGGCGGCCACGACCTTCTTCGGGCCGCCGATGAAGCGCTTGTGGCCCTTCGGCTGGTCGAACTCGTACCACGGGACGAGC
>Ga0075424_100006870_pt1 | contig 10997 bp, 10 predicted proteins | sample SoiMethybrSBSTD3_FD_75301 | JGI IMG/M metagenome (GOLD analysis project Ga0075424, IMG submission 75301) | Bulk soil microbial communities from a Populus tree surrounding site in Tennessee, USA - Soil MetaG P. TD hybrid SBSTD3 | ecosystem: Environmental > Terrestrial > Soil > Tree plantation...
AGATAGCCGGCGCCGGTGAGGGCTTTGACGAAGTCGGCGGGGTAGGCGCGCGCCGCGTCGAGGCTGCGCCAGTAGCCGTCGGGAAACGCCTTGCACAGATCGCGCACGCCGGATCGCAGATCGGCGTGAAGGTCGGCCACGGGCACGGCGCTCATGATAGCGGCAAGCCCGGAGGGCAGGAATGCGGGACGGCAGGAATTCAAGGCGGGAAGGCAGGAGTTGAAGGCGGGAAGGCAGGAATGTCGCGCTCATCGCATAATGTCGCCACGATGAAGACCACACTTTCGTTCCTGGCCGCCGTCGTCGCAGGCTCCATCGCGATCGCAGCCCAGCCGAGCGGCGGCCGTCTCCTCGTGCTCAACAAAGAGGACGCGACGTTCGTGATCGTCAATCCGGAGTCGGGCGCGATTCTCGGGAAGGTCGCCGTCGGGCAGGGGCCGCACGAGCTGATCGCGTCGACCGACGGCAAGTACGCGTTCGCGAGCAACTACGGCACCGGCGCCGCGCCCGGCCACACGATCTCGATGATCGACATCGCGGCGCAGAAGGAACTGCGGCGCGTCGACGTCGCGCCGCTGTCGCGGCCGCACGGCCTGGCGTTCGCGCAGGGAAAGCTGTACTTCACGGCCGAGGCCGACAGGAAAATCGCGCGCTACGATCCGGCTGCCGACAAGATCGACTGGCAGTTCGAGACCGGGCAGAACGCGACGCACATGCTGCTGCCGACGAGGGATCTGCGGACGATCTTCACGTCGAACATCGCGTCCGACAGCGTCTCCGCGATCTCGCAGGACGGCGGCGGCTGGAAGCAGACGGTGATTCCGGTCGGCAAGGGACCCGAAGGGATCGACCTCTCGCCGGACGGCCGCGAGGTGTGGAGCGCGCACTCGCGCGACGGCCGCGTGTCGGTCATCGACGTCGCCTCGAAGAGGGTCACGCAGACGATCGACGCCGGCACGAAGCGCTCGAACCGCATCAAGCTCACGCCCGACGGGCGCTACGCGCTCGTCTCCGACGACGGGGGCGGCGACATCGTCGTGCTCGACGCGCCGGGGCGAACGGTCTTCAAGCGCATCGCCGTCGGCAAGTCGCCGGAGGGCGTGCTGATTCCGCCCGACGGCGGCCGCGCGTTCGTCGCGGTCAACGGCGACAACGTCGTCGCGGTATTGGATCTGAAGACGTGGACGGTGACCAGGAAACTGCAGACGGGCACGGGCCCGGACGGGATGGCGTGGGTGCGATGAAGAAGAACGGGATTCGGGATTCGGGACTCGGGATTCGGGTGTCTGCAGCGTCGATCGTCGCAGCCGCCATCGGCATCGGCGCGGCGGCGCAGCCTCCGGGGCAGCTTGGATACGACGACACGCCGATGCAGCCGGGCGGCCGCTGGCACATTCACGACGGAAAGCGGCCGCAGCCGCCGGTCGTGACGCCGGGCGTGAAGAACGCCGATCCCGTTCCGCCGCCGAGCGACGCGACCGTGTTGATCGGCACGCGCGACGATCTCGGCGCGTGGCAGATGACCGACGGAGCGCCGGCGACGTGGACGATGAAGGGCGGCGTCGTCGAGACCGGCAAAGGCCTGATGCGGACGAAGGCCGAGTTCACCGACTTCCAGCTGCACGTCGAGTTCGCGACGCCGACGACCGTGAAGGGCGACGGGCAAGGGCGCGGCAACAGCGGCGTGTTCCTGCTCGGCAAGTTCGAGGTGCAGGTGCTCGACAGCTACAACAACCCGACGTATCCGGACGGCCAGGCGGCCGCGATGTACGGGCAGCATCCGCCGCTCGTCAACGCATCGCGCCCGCCGGGCGAGTGGCAGACCTACGACATCGTCTTCACGGCGCCGCGCTTCGCGCAGGCGCGCCTCGACAAGCCGGCGATCGCCACCGTGTTCCACAACAGCGTCGTCGTGCACAACGGCGACGCGTTCTGGGGTCCGACCGCGAACCGAAAGATCGATCCGTATACGCCGGACACCGCGAAGGGTCCGATCACGCTGCAGGACCACGGCAATCCCGTGTGGTATCGCAACGTGTGGATCCGCCCGATCGCCGATCGCGAGAGCGCCGGACGATGAGAGCGCTCCTCGCCGCCGCGCTGCTGACGTCCGCCTGCGCCGCGCCGGCGCCGCAGTACGACGTCGTGATCCGTCATGGAACCGTGTACGACGGATCGGGGTCGCCCGGCGTCGCCGAGGACGTCGCGATCGCCGGCGATCGAATCGCGGCGCGCGGCACGCTGGGCGGCGCACGCGGGCGCGACGAGGTCGACGCGTCGGGCCTCGCCGTCGCTCCGGGGTTCATCGACATGCTGAACCACTCGGAGACGTCGCTCATCGCCGACGGCCGATCGCAGAGCGGCATCCGCCAGGGCGTGACGCTGTCGGTGTTCGGGGAGAGCTCGATGGGCCCGCTCAGCGAGGCGATGAAGCAGGACCAGATGGCGCGGCAGGGCGACATCAAGTTCCCGATTACCTGGAACACGCTGGGCGAGGCGCTCGACACGCTCGCCTCGCACGGCGTCTCGACGAACATCGCGTCGTTCGTCAGCGCGTCGACGATCCGCGCGTACGAGATCGGCTACGACAACCGCGCGCCGACGCCGGAGGAGCTCACGCGGATGCGCGCGCACGTCCGCCGCGCGATGGACGAGGGCGCCATGGGCGTCACCACGGCGCTCATCTACACGCCGGCGGTCTTCGCGAAGACCGACGAGCTCGTCGAGCTCGCGAAGGTCGCCTCCGAATCGGGCGGCATGTACATCTCGCACATGCGCAGCGAAGGCAATCGTCTGCTCGAGGCGATCGACGAGACGCTCACGATCGCGCGGCAGGCGCACATCCGCGCGGAGATCTACCACCTGAAAGCGGCGGGGCAGTCGAACTGGAAGAAGCTCGGCGACGCGATCGCGAAGATCGACGCGGCGCGCCGCGAGGGCCTCGAGATTACCGCGGACATGTACACCTACACGGCGGGGTCGACCGGCCTCGACGCGTCGATGCCGCCGTGGGTGCAGGAAGGCGGCTACTTCGCGTGGGCGAAGCGGCTGCGCGATCCGGCGATCCGCGCGCGCCTCCGCCGCGAGATGACGACGCCGGGCGACCAGTGGGAGAACCTGCTCCTCGCCGCCGGCGGCGACGGCGCGCTGCTCGTCGGCTTCAAGAACGAGGCGCTGCGCATCTACACCGGCAAGACGCTCGGCGAGGTGGCGAAGCTGCGGGGCACGTCCCTTCAGGACACGGCGATGGATCTCGTCGTCGAAGACGGCAGCCGCGTGCAGGTCGTCTACTTCCTCATGACGGAGGACAACGTCAAGCGCCAGATCCAGGTGCCGTGGGTGAGCTTCGGATCGGACGCCGCGTCGATGGCCGCCGAGGGCGTCTTCCTGAAGACGAGCACGCATCCGCGCGCGTACGGCAACTTCGCGCGGCTGCTCGGCAAGTACGTCCGCGACGAGCACGTGATTCCGCTCGAGGACGCGGTACGCAAGCTGACCTCGCTGCCGGCCGACACGCTGCGCGTCAAGGATCGCGGCCGCCTCGCCGTCGGCCAGTACGCCGACGTCGTCGTCTTCGATCCGAAGACGATCGCGGATCGAGCCACCTACGAGCAGCCGCATCAGTACGCCGTCGGCATGCGGCACGTGTGGGTGAACGGGGTTCGTGTGCTGAAGGACGGCGAGCACACCGGCGCCAAGCCCGGCCGGGTCGTGCGCGGCCCCGGCGTGCGAATCAAGAATTAAGCCCGCTACGGTCTCGTCGATTCACCCGTTCGGGTGGTGCGGCGTCTCGACGAGCTTCCTACAATCGATCTGTGATACCCCAAGCCGATGATGCACAGTTGCTCGACGCGTACTCTGCCGCGGTAACCCAGGCGGTCGACATCGTTGGGCCGGCCGTCGTGAAGATCGACGGCGGCCGCGGCAGCGGATCCGGCGTCGCCTTCACCCCGGACGGCCTCATCCTGACCAACTGCCACGTCGTCGAGCACGCGCGCGCGCTGAGCGTCGTGATGGCCGACGGCCGCACGACGCCGGGCGAGCTGATTGGGCTCGACGCGGACACCGATCTCGCCGTCGTCCGCATCGACGCGTCGATCGGCCCGCCGCTGCCGTGGGCGACGCTCGCCGACTCGCGCAGCGTGCGCGTCGGCCAGATCGCGATTGCGATCGGCAACCCGTACGGCTTCCACCACTCGGTGACCGCCGGCGTCGTCAGCGCGCTCGGCCGCTCGCTGCGCGGCCGCTCGGGCCGGCTGATGGACGACGTCATCCAGACGGACGCGAGCCTCAATCCCGGCAATTCCGGCGGGCCCCTGGTGACGACGCGCGGCGTCGTCATCGGGATCAACACGGCGATGATTCTGCCCGCGCAGGGGCTCTGCTTCGCCATCGCGAGCAACACGGCGCGCTACGTCGCCGCGCGTCTGATCCGCGACGGCCGCATCCGCCGCAGCTACATCGGCGTCGCCGGCCAGTCGACGCCGGTGCCGCGAGCGGTGGCGCGCGCGAACCAGCTCGCGGTGACGGCCGGCGTGCTCGTCGCGTCGGTGGAGGCGGACAGCCCGGCGACGGCTGCGGGGCTGCGGGAGGGAGACGTCGTGCTCGCATTCGCCGACGAGCCGGTCACCGGCGTCGACGATCTGCATCGCCTGTTGACCGATCAGCGCATCGGCATCCCGGCCTCGATGACGATCCTGCGCCGCGGCGCGCGGCGGAGCGTGACCATCGTGCCGAGAGAGAAGCATTAGGAATTTCGAATTTCCATTCTCACTCTCACAGCGCGATCAACCCCCGCCGCACGGCGCGCCGCACGGCGTCGGTGCGATTGGCGGCGCCGAGCTTGCCCGAGATCGACGAGACGTGGAATTTCACCGTCTGGTCGCTGATTCCGAGCCGCTCGGCGATCGCCTTGTTCGGCAGTCCCTCGGCCAGGAGCTCCAGCACCTGCACCTCGCGCGGCGTCAGCGGCTCCTCGGTGAACCGCTCGTCGCCCTCGTCGTCGAATGCGGCACCGCGCGCGGCGACGAGAATCGCGTCGGCGCCCATCGCCGCCGCGCGCGCCGCCGCGAGCGTCCCGTACTCGGCGACGACCTGCATCGACCCGTTCATCTGCGCGCGAAGCCGCGCGCGATCCGCGGCGGTGCCGACGAGCAGGACCCGCATCAGGCGCCCATCAGTGCACCGGCCGCTCGCCGACGGTGACGGTCAACGTCGTCGTCGATCCGCCGCGGAGCACCGTCAGCGCGGCCTGGCGGCCGACGCGGTCGCCGAACAACCGGCCGAGCAGCTGCTCGGGCGAGCTCACCGGATCGCCGTCGAACTTCAGCAGGAGATCGCCGACGAGGACGCCGCCCTGCGCCGCCGGTCCGCCGCTCGTGACGCCGACGACCAGCAGTGCGTGCTCCGGACCGTCGGCGCCGCGCTGCGCATCCGGCAGCTCGACGCGCTGGCCCGCGAGCCCGAGATAGCCGCGCTTCGGCCGTCCGTGCTCGAGCACCGACGCGGCGGTGCGCCAGGCGATGTCGCCCGGGATCACGACGCCGAGCCCGCGGATCGCGGCCGCCGTCGCCACGCCGATGAGCGCGCCGCCGGTGTCGAGAAATGCGCCGCCCGCGAACCCGTCGTGCATCGGCGCGGTCGTGCGGATCACCTGATCGACCGACTGGCCGCGCCCGGTCGGCAGCGGCCCTCCGATGACCGCCACCAGGCCCGCGCTCGCGGTGACGGCGTTGCTCCACGATCGCGCGACGGCGAGCGCGAGATGGCCGACGCGCGGTTCCGCCGGCGCCCGGCGGATCGCGGCGGCGCGGAGGCCCGCGACGCGGAGCACCGCAAGGCCCGTCGCCGGATCCCAGCCGGCGAGCTCGGCGTCGAGGACGGCGCCGTCGTGTCGTCGCACGTGGAGGTTGTCCTCGCCCCCGAGGGCGCGCACCGTCGTGACGACGACGTCGTCGGCGTAGACGAGGCCGCTGGCCGGCCGGCGGCGGCCCTGCACCTGCACGACCGACGGCGCGGCGGCGGCAACCGCGTCGGCGAGCTGCGTTGAAAGCGACGTAAGAAGGTCGGTAGTCATGCGCCGATCGTCGCAGAAGCGCGCGGCGCGCGAATCACCCATTCGCGTAGGAACGAAAAACGGGGCGGCGCCGCGGCGCGCTGACGCTATCATGTCGCCGGCAGGAGGCAGGCTCATGCGTCGGCTCGTCGTCGTCGGGATCGCGCTGGCAATCGTCGCGCCCGCGCGCGCGCAGCGTCCGCTCATCTCCACTAATCCAGAGACGCCGTTCAAGCTCGCGACGTTTCAGGCCGACGGCCGGACGCGCGTCGGGATCGTGCTCGGGGCGCGCATCCTCGACGTCGAGGCGGCGCACACGGCCGTCGTCCAGGAGCTCGGCCTGCGCGGGACGCCGCCGATGCCGAAGGAGATGCGCGCGCTGATCGAGGACTACGACCGCCTGGCGCCGCACCTGTACCGGATCGCGAACCGCTTCAAGGACGCGGGCGCGGACAACCCCGCGTTCGCTTTCCGCGCCGATCGCGTCGCGCTGCTGGCGCCGATCAAGTATCCGTACAATCTCCTCGCGATCGCGGCCAACTACAAGCTGCACGCCGGGGAGATGTTTCCGCCCGGCAGCCCGCAGCAGAAAGCGGCGCTCGAGGCGAATCCCGACGCGGAGGATCCCGTCTTCTTCGCGAAGTCGCCGCGCTCGTGCATCATCGATCCCGACGAGGCGTACCCGATGCCGCCCGGCCGCAACGTCGACTGGGAGGGTGAGCTGGCGATTGTCATCGGCAAGCCGGCGCTGAACGTCGCCGAAGCGCGCGCGCACGACTACGTCTTCGGCTACAGCATCATGTACGACGTCAGCGATCGCGGCGGCAGCGGCCGCCCGATCACGGGGATGTTTCCCGGCCCCAACTGGTTCGGCGGGAAGAGCCGCGACAAGGCCGCGCCGTTCGGACCGTTCATCGTCCCGAAGGAGTTCGCGCCGAACCCGCCGCATTTCCACATCGTGACGAAGGTCAACGGCGTGGTGAAGCAGGACGGCAACACGGCGAACTGGATTTGGGACGAAGCGCACATGATCCGCTACCTGTCGTCGATTCTCACGCTCTATCCCGGCGACGTGATCTCGAGCGGCACGCCGGACGGCGTCGGCGCCGGACGCAAGCCGCCGGAGTTTCTCAAGCCGGGCGACGTCGTCACGATCGACATCGACGGCATCGGCACGCTGCGGACGCCGATGAAGGCGGCCGGAGCGCAATGAGGGGCGCGCTCCTTCCCGCGGCCGCCGCGCTCGCCGCGATGGCGGCGCAGACGACATCGCCCGCGCCCGCCGACACAATCCTCGTCAACGGCCACGTCATCACCGTCGACGCGCGGTTCTCGATCGCGCAGGGGGTCGCGATCGCCGCGGGACGCTTCACCGCCGTCGGCGAAGACGCCGCGATCCGCAGGCTCGCCGGCCCGCGGACGACGACGATCGATCTGCACGGGCAGACGGTGATTCCCGGCCTCGCCGACGGCCACCTTCACGACGCCGGCGGCGGACCCGGCGTCGATCTGTCGCGCGCGCGCAGCCTCGCGGACGTCCTCGGGGCGATCGGCGCGCGCGTGAAGGCGAGCCGTCCGGGCGACATCGTCGTCACCAACAGCGACTGGCACGAGGCGCAGCTGAAGGAGCACCGCCTTCCGTACCGCCGCGATCTCGATACCGTGTCGCCGGGCAATCCCGTCGTCGTCGTCCGCGGCGGGCACGAGTACATCCTCAACTCCGCGGCGCTCGCGAAATGGAGAATCACGAAGGAGACGCCGCAGCCGTCGGGGGGCCGCATCACGCGTGCGGCAGACGGCGAGCTGAACGGCGAGCTCATCGATCGCGCGAAGGCGCTGGTGCAGCTGCCGCCCGCGCCGCCGCTCACGATCGCGGCGCTCGTCGAGCAGCACAAGAAGCTCAACGCCGCGGGCCTCACGAGCATTCGCTACCCCGGCGCGCCCGCGGAGCAGTACCGGCTGCTCCAGCAGATGGAGAAGCAAGGGCTGCTGACGATGCGTGTGAGCCAGCTCCTTCGCTTCGGCGCCGACTCCGCCGAATCGATGCGCGCGGCGATTGCCGCGTCGGGGTTGAAGCCGGACGAAGGCGACGAGTGGGTGCGCATCGGCGGCATGAAGCTCGGCGTCGACGGCGGCTTCGAGGGCGGCTGGATGCGCGAGCCGTACGCCGGAACGTGGGGCGAAGGCGGCGCGTTCCGCGGCGTCAACACGATGAGGCAGGCGGCGTACACCGACGTCGTGAAGGAATTGAATCGGCTCGGCTGGCGCGCCGCGACGCACGCGGTCGGCGATGCGGCGATCGACGAAGTGCTCGCCGCGTACGAAGCGGCGAACCGCGAGCGATCGATCCGCGGCAAGCGCTGGACGATCGAGCACGGCTTCATCGTCGAGCCCGATCAGCTGCCGCGCATGAAGGCGCTCGACCTCGTCGTCTCCGCGCAGGATCACCTGTATCTCGCGGGCCCGAGCCTCGTGAGCTACTGGGGCGCGGGGCGCGCCGCGCGCACGACGCCGATGCGCACGTATCTCGACCAGGGCTTCGTCGTCGCCGGCGGCACCGATTCGCCGGTCGTTCCGTACCCGCCGCTCTGGGTGATTTACCACTTCGCGACCCGCGACACGATCAGCGGCGGCGTGCTCGGCGCCGATCAACGCATCACGCGCAAAGAGGCGCTGCAGGTCGAGACGATCAACAATGCGTTTCTCACGTTCGAGGAGCGGATCAAGGGCTCGATAGAACCGGGCAAGCTCGCGGATCTGGTGGTGCTTCCTGACGACATCCTGACGTGCCCCGACAAGGAGCTCGAGCGGATGCAGGTCGCGATGACGATGGTCGGCGGAAAGATCGTGTTCACCGCGCCAGCCGCCGTTCGTAAGCCCTTACGCGCGAAGTAACGAGGAGATGCGATGACCGTTGTGTTTTCAGCGAGTTACAGGTGGACCGGAGCTTGCTCCGCTACGCGGATCGTGCCCCGACACTCGTTGTGCGTGCTTTTGGCGATTGCCTGCTCGGTCATGATGCCGTCGCGCGCCGCCGCCCAGACGCAGTCCCAGCCGCCGGCGCAGCAGCAGCCGCCGGCGCAGGCGCCGAACCAGACGCCCGACCAGCAGCCCGCGGCGACGACTGCGCCGTCGGGCCAGGACGACGACGCGGCGCTTCGTCCGCTCGATCCCGACTTCACCGTCGTCAACCTGCCGACGACGCTGCCGCTCCCGATGGGCGCCGGCAATTTCCACCTCACGCACCGCTTCGTCGGCGTCAACTGGCGCCAGGACGACGCGTCGACGATCGCGTCGAACCTGTTCGGCTTCGACGGTCCCGCCGTCATTCAGCTCGAGTACCGGATCGCGGTCGTGAAGCACCTCGAGGCGGTTGTCGCGCGCACGAACTTCGGGCGCACGGTGCAGTTCTCGGTGAAGTACGACGCGATTCACCAGAGCGAGTCCAGGCCGCTCGGCGTGTCGGGCATCCTCGCCATCGAAGGGCAGAACAATTTCCGGCCGCACAACGTCTCGGGCGCGGACATCGGCTACGCGCCGGCCATCGGCCTCGCGCTGTCGCGCACGCTCGGCACCGCAGCGTCGATTTACGTCGATCCGATCCTCGCGGCGAACACGCTGCCCACGGGGGTCGGCGACAAGCGCAACACGTTCTACGTCGGCATCGGCGCGCGCGTGAAGATCGTGCCGGCGTTCTTCCTGGTCGGCGAAGTGTCGCCGCGCGTCGCCGGCTACAAGCAGGGCGACTCCGAATTCGCGTTCTCGCTCGAAAAGCGCGTGGGCGGCCACGTGTTCTCGCTCGTCGTCGCGAACACGGAAGGCACCACGTACGGCCAGCTCGCGCGGGGCGGCAACCCGCAGACGCTCTACATCGGATTCAATCTGGCTCGGAAGTTCTATTGATCCCCATGAAGAAGGAGAGTCTCACGATGACACGTCTGTCCCTCATCGCCGTCGCGCTCGCCCTGGTTGCCGTGGGGTGCAGCTCCTCGACGTCGCCGTCGACGACGACGCCGACCAACCCGACCTTCACCGCGTCGCTGTCGCCCGCGAACGAAGTGCCGCCGGTGACCAACAACGAATCCGTCGTCACGGGCAACGTGTCGATTACACTCGTGACGACGAAGGACTCGGCCGGCAACATTACGACGGCGTCGGCGACGTTCGTGGTGAACCTGTCGAACTTCCCGGCGGGATCGGCCATCAACATCGCCCACATCCACGAAGGCGCGAGCACGTGCGCGTGCCCGGTGGTCGTGAACACGTCGCTGACGGCGGGAGAAGTGTCGATCCAGAACGGCGTGGCGTCGTTCACGAAGTCGGGAATCAACGTCGATCCGGCGGTCGCCCAGCGGCTGCTGAGCAATCCCGCCGGCTTCTACTTCAACGTGCACTCGACGCTGAATCCGGGTGGGGTCGCGCGCGGCACGCTCCAGCGCGTGGCGTAAAAGAAAATGGGACGGCCCGAAGGCCGTCCCCTGCATTCTCGCGGCAGGGCCGGGCGCTTAGGCCCGGCCGATGCGGAGATTATCGGTAGGGCCGGGCCCTTCCGGCCCGGCCGCGCGCGAGGTCAGAACGGTCTGAGATCCCCGCGGTACGGGATCACCTGCCCGCCTTCCACGACCACGTCGAACACGAGCGGCGCGTAGCCCGGCGACTGCACCTCGATCCGGTGCTGGCCGGCGACGACCGTCAGCGGCTGCGTCGTGCCGTCGAAGTCGAACACCTTGCCGGCGTATGCGCCGTCCACGAACACGTCAGCGTCGTACGGCGAGATCTCGAGCGCGACGCCGCCATACATCGCCATGCCCGGCGTCATGTAGATCGGCGCCCGCGGCGCCTGGTAGCCGTAGACGTAGATCGGCGCCGAGTAGCGCCATGCGTACGGCACCGGGTAGCCGGCGAAGATGCCGAAGCCGATCGAGACGCGCGGACGGAAGAC
>Ga0075424_100006873_pt1 | contig 10996 bp, 4 predicted proteins | sample SoiMethybrSBSTD3_FD_75301 | JGI IMG/M metagenome (GOLD analysis project Ga0075424, IMG submission 75301) | Bulk soil microbial communities from a Populus tree surrounding site in Tennessee, USA - Soil MetaG P. TD hybrid SBSTD3 | ecosystem: Environmental > Terrestrial > Soil > Tree plantation...
GCAACAAAATCGCCGACCTGAGGCACAAGTTCAATGACACCGTTCGACTTTTCCGCCAGCGCCATAAGATCTTTCAAATTAACCGCCAGAACGATCTCAGACGTCCCAAAGTGTTGAATAATACGACCTGGCGAGCCAAGCCTCTTTACTGGCTTTGCCTCCTGGCTGGCGCCCAGGCTTGGAGCAGGATAGACGTTCTGGATGACCGCAAGACCGGCCTCTCCCACACGCCCCATGATGCTGATTGGCCGAAGGAGCCTTGAAGCGTAGTCGATGAGAAAAAGAAATGCGGCAAAGCAAAGTACACCGAGACAGGCCGCGACAAATTCTACCAGTTGAAAGGCGGTCGTTTGAATCCGATTAAGCGCGCTGATTGCGAACAACAAGGTGAAAATGAAAAGACCGGTGGTGTATCTGACGACATTGTCGCGCACCAATATTGTGGCAATGATGCGGGGAGTCATCTGGCCGCTTGCGATCTGAAGAGCGACAAGCAATGATCCAAAGGTAAAAACGACAAAGCTCAAGGTCGCGGTTATTATCGCGTTTAGCATACCTTGCGCACCCGACACGCCGAGGTCCAGGAGTGTCCAGTCAAGCCAATTGTCGAGACGATGTAGTATGCGGGTTGTCGCAAGTTCGATGGGGATGGCAATGAAAGGAACGACCCATAGCGACGATCTCAAATAATCCCTAACACGAAAAAGATTCTTCCAATTCATTGTGCCCTGCCTGCAGCATTCAATACCAATGTGATCTTGCCCTCCGCGGCGGCCAAGATGCGCGCATCGCCAAAATTGCTAGGCCACCTCAAGTGTCATTACTTGCAATAAAAGAAGGAATGCTCCTAGACAGCCGGCGGAGCGCAACGACTGCCAACCTCAACACGGCTTCCTCCTCCTTCACTAAAAATTGGCGATTCCTCCCTTTCGGAAACCGCAACGGCGCGCGCTGGCAAATCCGCTTCTCTTGCGATGCTGGGGCTTACGACCATCAGGATCTTGACCCCTATTTCGGCGGCATCGGCGCGATCAGCTGGCATGGACCGAGCGCAAGTATGCGGCATGGGCAGCAGGTAGCCGTTATCTGGCTTGGGACGGCACGTGCGCGTAACTGATCGATTAAGATGGCTGTCGTGATGAAGAAGGCGCGAATTTAGCCACGTATTTCGCCCCTCCGCGAGGATAGTTCGTCTAAGGTCCGGACAGTTTGCCAGCGCGCTCGCCGCTCTATCGAATAACCGACGGCGGCGGCCTAAACAGGACGGTATAGTCCACGATGAAACGGAATTCCTGCTGCGCCTCGCGCACGTTCCCCTGCTGCCAGAGCGTTGAGTATTGGGTCTTCAGACGAAAACCTTTGAGCAATCCTTCAGTGGGACGGTATTGGATCCATGCGTCCAATTCGCGGCGGTCCGGGATCGCAATATTATTGGTCGGGTCAATGGCTCCCCAGCCCTGGGTGTACCAGGCGCCTGTGCTCAATCCAGGAAGCCCGAAGGCAGCGAAATCATAGGACACACTGCCACCGATGGCCTTCTCGCCAGCGTTGTCGAAAGACACCTGCTGCATGTCGGTGTAGGTTGGCTTGGTGCCGTAGGGGGAAAAGATCTTGGACTCATCTCCGGTCACGGATCCGGCGACAAAGAGCGTCCAGCCCGCATAGACCATTTGGGCTTTGGCAGACGCTTGATAGGTCTCGAAAGGCGTGCCGGTGAGGAGGTTTTCACCGACGCTGGTCTGCCCGATGATATTCGCGCCCACGATCCAATTCGGCAGCCCCTTCGGCTGCCGAAAATCGTACTCTACTTGGCCGAAGCCGGAATTGATGTTGTCCTGGACATTGTAGTCCATCGCTGTCAGTGCGAGACCGGGCATCGGGCGAAGCCTGATCATGCCAAACGCCGCTCCATGGTTGAAGGTATTGCTGCCCGACAGGGCCTCGGACATGGAAATGAAGTCGTTTGAGTCGCGTGGCTTGATGGTCCAGAGGTAGCCGAGCGCATAGTCATAAAAGCGGTCAACATCCGGTAACGACACCAGGGCGGCACCCTCGAAGGTGTTGGGCACCATTCGGTTATCCTGGGGGTTGATCAGTGGTGTATCGACCAACTGGCGGCCGCCACGAATTTCCTGGTCGCCTAGCTGGACCCGCCCATAAATCTGGCCGAGCACATTGATGTTGTTCTGTCCCGGCGCCAGCAGTTTTGTCCCGTCTTCGTCGGGTGGGCCAAAAAGTTTTTCCGAGCCGTAGAAAGCCGCCTGTACGCCGAACAGGTTACCAATCAAACCTGACCTAAAGGCGAGCCAGCCGCCCGCGGCCCACGCCTGCGACTTCGTGCCGTCGAAATTATCCCGGTTAAAGTAATAAGTTCGCGCGACATACTGGACGAGCGAGTCGCGGAAGAACGCCGGCATCTCCTGAACCCTGCGGTCCCAGTAGATCTCGTTCATGAACGGCTGGGCCGGAAATTTGTCGAGCGTCCAGGAAAGGCGCTCCTGGTCTGCAATCTCCTGGCGGTCAGCGGGCAACAACCATTCCTGTGACTGTGCTACGGCATGTTGTGCCGTGCCGATGCAAAAGACGAGCCCAGCGAAGGACTGGACTGCTACGCGGCTCCAAGCCGATCTCGAACTCAAATGCATTTTCACCACCTATTGGCGATGTGGCTCAAGACTCGATACTTTGCTTTTTTTGGCTTCATCGCGGCGCAGCGCATAAATAATTCCAGTTCTAAATTGTAAACTTGAGATAGGTCAATGCCTTATTGGTGATGAGGTCATCCAAACTTGGGGACGCTCGTCTCGGCTATCTCGCACCGGCCACGAACCCCAACCTTCAGCAGGTCTTGCTCGGCGGGCTTCGCGATCTTGGCTACGTCGAAGGTCAAAACCTTGTAATCGAATACAGGTTCATGCTCGGTCAATCTAAGACCTGCGATGAGCAAGCGGCAGAGCTTGCTCGCTCGGTCCCGACGCAATTGCGGTGATCGAGTAAGGCACGCGTGCCATATGGTAGTTGTTGCGCTGCAGGAGCCTCTGGCTCATGGCGTCACATATAGACGGCACCCTCTCGCAGGGGTTTTCTTGGTGTTGCGGCAAGCGAAGAGCGGTCATTTATACGGCCTCTAGATGCGGCCAATGACCGCGGGCCCTGGTGGAGATCGCGGACCGAATTTCAATCATTTCGGCGCGCTGTGAGCGCGATGACGCGATGGAGTGTTTCGATCCCAGTTTCCTGACCATTTGCCACCACGCCTTGATTGTCCTTCCCGTAGGAGTGAGCGCGAACGCGACGGCCGTCGCCCCTCAACTAGGCAGCCGCCGACGCGCCCGCGCCCAGAGGATGCGTCGTCCCTCTCAGCCTGACCGTTGAGATAGATCAAAGCTTGGATGCGCGCCAACGCAAACGCTGTGCAGCAAGGCACAGGGAGACGTCTGATGAGCATTGCGGCTGGCGGCACCGTCCAGAGGATCGATCAGTTTTTTGCGATGCACTCGGGCCGAGCAGACTATTGGCGCGACCTCACAAACCTTGCGCAGGAATGGGCGCTGGGGAGAAAGCAGAGGAAGGACGTCGAAGCTGCACGCGAAGATCTCTCTGTGATCGAGGCTTTCCATGCTTATCACGGTCCGCGGCTATTTGGCACGCTTGGTGAGTACATTGCTCGAGATGACGCCTCGGGCGCAGCTGCCCTGACCCGACGGATCTCGAACTCATTGCTGACACGCGCCTACCGCCACCGACCGGGAGAATGGGAGCTCCACGACCAGCAGGACGCCGAGGAAGTCACGGACGTGCTGCCGCCATCGCTCGGTGAGCGCGATCTGCGCCGCCCCTATTTCGAAGTGCTTTTCGTGACCAGCCAGCCCGCGTCCCGGTGGCCGGCATTGGCAGCCGAGTTGAGAAGGCTGCGCCGACCGGAGGACGGCTTTGTCTATGAGGCCGTGATCGTCGGATCATTGGAGGACGCCTTCTGCGCTGCGGTGGTCAATCCATCGCTCAATGCGGCTGTGCTTGTTGAGGGCTTTCCCTATCAATCCAGGTACGACGCACCGGCACTGCGCAGTATTCTCAAACCGTTCGGCGTGCCCGAAAATACCAAGGACCTCACACTGCTGCTCGCTACGGCGCTCAAGCGCGTCCGTCCGGAGCTTGACATCTATATGGTGTCGGACCGTGACGTCGAAGCACTCGCAGGAGATCACGCCGCTGATTGCGTCCGTCGCATCTTTTATGGTGTCGAGGAGTTTATGGAGCAGCATCTTGCTATCCTTGAGGGAGTGCAAGCTCGCTACGAAACGCCATTCTTCGACAACCTCAAGAAATACGCGATGCGCCCGATCGGCACATTTCACGCGCTACCAATTGCCCGCGGAAAGTCGATCTTCAGGTCTGACTGGATCCGCGACATGGGGGAGTTCTACGGGATCAATCTCTTCCTGGCAGAGAGCAGTGCGACGACGGGCGGCCTGGACAGCCTCCTGGAGCCGACAGGGAATATCAAGCGGGCTCAAGAGATGGCGGCGCGGGCCTTTGGCGCCGACCATGTCTTCTTCGTGACCAATGGTACGTCAACGTCCAACAAGATGGCAGTCCAGGCCCTGACAGCGCCTGGCGACATCGTCATCGTCGATCGCAATTGCCATAAGTCACATCACTACGGATTTGTTCTTTCGGGCGCGCAACCGTTCTACGTCGAGGCTTTTCCAATGACCGAATACTCGATGTATGGCGCCGTTCCACTCGCAACGATCAAACGCGCGCTGCTATCGCTGCGCGCCGAAGGGCGGCTCGATAAGGTCAGAATGCTTGATCTGACGAACTGTACCTTCGACGGACACATGTACAATGTCCGCCGTGTCATGGAGGAATGCCTCGCCATCAAGCCCGATCTGATCTTTCTTTGGGATGAAGCTTGGTCAGGCTTCGCCCGCTTCTCGCCTTTCTTCCGCCCCCGAACAGCAATGGGAGCCGCCGCTGATATCGAGGCGTGGCTGCGACAGCCTTCATCGCTCGCGAGCTACGAAAGGCAACGAGAAGAACTCGGAAGCAGCCCTTCGGATGAGGCGTTGATGGCTGCGCGCTTAATACCCGATCCACGCAAAGTGCGGCTTCGTGTCTATCAGACGAATTCGACCCATAAGTCCATGTCGGCGATCCGGCAGGGTTCGATGCTGCTTGTAAAGGACGTCGATTTCCATTCGGTCGAAGCGCAATTTCACGAAGCGGTCTTCACTCACGCCTCCACCAGCCCTAACCAGCAACTGATCGCCAGCCTCGATGTAGCTCGACGCCAGATGGAGCTCGAGGGCTATAGTCTCGTCATGAACGCGATCGAGATCGCATTGAAGATCCGGTCCGCAATCAATACCCATACTCTTATCTCGAAATATTTCCGCGTACTCGGCACAGACGCCATGGTTCCGGAACAGTACCGGCAATCCGGCTTTCAGGACTACCTGAGTCCCGGGATCGGCTGGAGCGATGTCGTCAATGCGACGCGCGACGACGAATTCTTCCTCGATCCGACGCGCATGACCCTTGTGTGCGGCACAGCCGGTTTCGACGGAACGCAGTTCAAAGGTCTGCTCGCGAGCCAGTACAACATTCAGATCAACAAGACTTCAAGAAATTCGGTCTTGCTGCAGTCTAATATCAACAACACGCGGAGCGACGTCGCGCACCTCGTTCGTGTTCTCGTGGAGATATGCCAAGGGATCGAGAAGCAGCTTACCGATGGCGGAGACCAGGAACGTGCTGCGTTCGAAGCACGCGTCAAGTCGTTGATGACCGACGTGCCGGACCTGCCGAACTTCAGCCGATTTCATGAAGTCTTCCGCAAAACGTCAGGCCGCGCGACACCTGAAGGCGACATGAGGTCCGCCTTCTTCGGAGCCTACGATCCAGCGATTTGCGAATATGTGCCGCTGCTGGGGTCCGAATGTGATCGCCGGTTGAGAGAGGGGCCCGAAATGGTGTCGGCCAATTTTGTGATTCCCTATCCTCCAGGATTTCCGATCATGGTGCCCGGCCAGGTCATCACCCAGGAAACGATCGACTTCATGCGCAAGCTCGACGTCAAAGAGATCCATGGCTATGAGCGAGCGAAAGGACTGAAGCTGTTGCGAGCGGATGTGATGACTGGTTAGCCGTCGGGACGGCCGCCGTCTCGATCTAGCCGCAGGAGTGCGGGCGGCCCGACATAGACCGGTGTTTCGGCTAAGTCAGAAGCATGACCAACACCATTCCCCAGACTGTCAGCAGGGTGTTACCAACGGCGTAGGTGACGGTGTAGCCGAGTCCAGGAATTTGGCTCCTGGCGCGGTCGTTGATCATGCCGAGCGCAGCGGTCGTTGTGCGCGCACCGGAGCAACATCCAAGCACGATCGCGTCGTGGAAGCGGAACACGTATTTACCCAAAAGCATTGCCAGGATTAGGGGCACCGTCGTGACGGCAACGCCCCAAAGAAATAGGCTAAAGCCGAGCTTCTGCAAACCAGCGACAAATCCTGGGCCGGATGAGATCCCTACCACCACAATGAACACGTTAAGACCGACGGAGTTCATGAACCATATGGTGGGTGATGGAATTCGTCCGAACGTCGGGCGCACCGAGCGCAACCAGCCAAAAAAGAGACCGGACATAAGTGCGCCGCCGGAGGTGGATAGCGTGAGAGGCACGCTGCCGACCTTGTAGACCATCGCGCCGACCAGCGCGCCGATTGCGATGGCGGCTCCGATGAAGGCGACATCGGCAACGTCCGTGACACGATCTGGCCGCCCCAGCATTTTTGTTGCGATAGCGACATCTGGGGTGCGTCCAACCAAGGTCACGATGTCGCCCCGGTTAAGCGTCGTGCCCGGCAGTATCGGAATATCGGTTGCGATTGCGCCGCGGGTAATCTTGCGCAGGAATACACCGCGCGCCGATGAGCGCTGCGCCAGCTCCTCCAGCGTCTTGCCGTCAACGTCTTTACTCGTCACGTAAACATCGACACCTTCGATCGGCATTGCCAGCAATTCCCGATCATCGACTTCTTCCGCCGACTCGCCGATCAGCTTCACCAGGACGTCGCGCCGGCCCGCCACGGCCACAATGTCGCCCGCATGAATCACGGTATCCGACGTCGCCTCAGTGATCACACCGTTTTGGCGAAGCCGCAAAATGAACACTCGCTGATCAGGGATCAGGGCCTCAGCCTGCGGCACCGTCTTCCCAACCGCCAACCCTCGTTCGCGAACACGATAGGCACGTACGTCAAATTGGTGCCAGGCCGTACCCGGACCTCCCAATTGTTTCTTGCCCCCTTGCTCCTCCTCGTAGCGCTTGCACGCCGCTTCGAGGTCGATGCCGAGCAACGCGGGGCCGAGCAGAGCCAGGACGATCGCGGACCCGAGCGTGCCAAAAATATAGGTGACGGCGTAAGCGACCGGCATCGCGTCGAGCAATTTCTTGGCTTCGTCCGGCGCCAGACCGAGACGATTGATTGCATCGGTGGCGAGACCCATCGATGCAGATATCGTCTGGGAACCGGCGTAAAGGCCCGCAGCCGAGCCAACGTCATAGCCGGCCAGCCTTGCGCCGAAGTAGGCAGCACCGAGGCAAAATACACCAACTACAGCTGCGAAGAGCGCCTGTGGAAGTCCATCCTGCGCGATGCCCCGCACGAATTGTGGGCCCACGCCATAACCTATTGCGAACAGGAACATGAGGAAGAAGATCGGCTTGAGTGGGCCCGAAATAGTGATCCCGATCTGGCCAATGATGACCGCAGCAATGAGAGTAGCGGTGACCGCTCCAAGGCCCAGGCCCTTGTAAGTGAAGGAACCGAAATAGTAGCCCAGCGCTAGGGAAAGGAAGACGGCGATTTCCGGATAACTGCGCAGCGTTTGGAAAAACCAATCGATCATGATCTCACCTGTGCGTGCTGTCCCCAGGCAGTGACGCAGCGCCCGACGCCAATTCGTCTGGGGGCGCAAGAACCCGCAGAGCAATTAGTCTCACCAGCCTGCATGAGGCGGCGGTACGCCAGGCTCTCGTTGATCTATGTCAATCGCATCTGCGAGTACGACGGCGTTACCGCTCCCGCTGGCGAACGCCGGAGTCATCGCCGGCTCATGTTGCATTGCATCGTGATGCCACCGGGTCGTCGTCGCGATACAGCTGTCGGTGCCTTGAGATAAATCAAAGAACGTCACCTAGACCGAATGATCCTGAGTTCTTGATGAAAGACGGAAGAGGCCGATCCGGCTCCGGTCAGGCAGGTGCTCATCTCGGGAGTGTTAGATGGCTGATATCCTAACTTTGAAAAAGTTTGAGGCGCTGAGCCCGTTTGAAATCAAGGACGAGCTGATCAACCTGGCGAAGAGTACTTCCAAGCGAGCACAGACGGCGTTTCTGAACGCCGGGCGCGGCAACCCGAACTGGGTCGCTACCACGCCCCGCGAAGGCTTCTTTTTGCTCGGCCAGTTCGCAATCACAGAAAGCAAGCGCGTGATGGAGCACCCGGCAGGCATTGGCGGCATGCCCCAACCGAAGGGCATTGCAGGACGGCTTGAAGCCTGGCTCACCAAGCATTCGGATGTGCCTGGCTCCGGCTTCCTGTCGGAAATGCTGCCGTTCGCGGTCAACAAGTTCGGTTTTGAAGCGGACGCATTCGTCCACGAACTCGTCGACTCGATCATCGGCGACAACTATCCGGTGCCGGATCGCATGCTGGTGCACAATGAGAGGATTACGCACGAATATCTGATGTGGGCTATGTGCGGTCAGCCGCGCCCGGCCGGCAAGTTTGACCTGTATGCTGTCGAGGGCGGCACCGCCGCGATGTGCTACATCTTCAAGTCGTTGAAGGCCAATCGACTGCTGCTTCCCGGCGACACGATCGCGCTTGGAACGCCGATCTTCACGCCGTACATCGAGATGACGCACCTGGAAGATTATGCCCTCAACGTCGTTCAGATAAAGGCGCCACAGGAAAATCGCTTCCAGTATACGGACGAAGAGATCAAGAAGCTGGAGGATCCAAAGATCAAGGCATTCTTCATCGTCAATCCCGCCAATCCCTCGGGCATGGGGACGAGCAGCGAGACGATCGCCAAACTGACGAAGCTAGTTAAGACCAAACGCCCCGATCTTATGCTCTTGACAGACGATGTTTACGGAACGTTCGTGCACGGTTTCCGCTCGCTCCTTGGAGAGCTGCCGTACAACACCATCGGAGTTTACTCCTACTCAAAATATTTTGGCTGTACGGGATGGCGGCTCGGCGTCGTCGCTGTGCATGAGGACAATATCTTCGACAAGATGATTGCCAAGCTGCCGGACGCCGAACTCCAAAAGCTCGACAAACGCTACGGGCCTCTGACGCTGGAGCCGCGAAAGCTGAAGTTCATAGATCGCATCGTCGCCGACAGCCGCGATGTGGCACTCAATCACACCGCAGGCCTGTCGTTGCCGCAGCAGGTGATGATGAGCCTGTTCTCGCTTGCGGAGATGATGGATCAGAAGAAAGCCTATCAGACGGCCTGCATGGAAATCGTCAACAAGCGACTTTGGGCGCTGCTCGACGGTCTCGGCCTTGCGGACAAATTAAGCCCGAATCCCAACTACGATGCCTATTATGGGCTAGTCGATTTCGAGTTCTGGGCCCGAAAGAACATCGGCGATGAGGCCGTCGAATACCTGAAGAAAAACATCCATCCGCTCGATCTCGCGTTTCGTTTGGCCGAAGCTCACGGGATCGTCCTGTTAAACGGAGGTGGATTCGATGCGCCGGAATGGTCACTCCGCGTGTCGCTCGCAAATCTTCCGGACGAGGCCTACGACGACATCGGTCGGGGCGTTCGAACGATTGCCCGAGGCTATCGCGACGCCTACGAAGCGGCCCAACGGGGCGCTGCGGCCTCCACAAAGCGAAAATAGGTGAAGGCGAACATAGTCTACGTATCCACCGTGACCTGCTGAAACGCGCTGCAGCCGAGTGCAAAGCTCTCAACGCTTGCTCTATCGATCCGGCACCGGATAGTTGTCGCCGATGATCGAGTCGACGAGTTCATGGACGAATGCGTCCGCTTTGAAAACGAAACTTCTCGACCGTAGACGGCAGCATCGCCGAGAGCAAGTCGGGGGGCGGCACTGCCGCGCTGCTTAATGTGTGGCGGCTCGGCAACCTGGATGGCAAGCCGGAGGGTCTCGCATTTACCAAAGAGGGTCGTGCGATCGTCGGGCTCGACACGCGGAAGGCGCGCCGAAACCTCGTGCTGCTTGAGCCAGCGGTTGCGCAGTTGCGTGGCCGTGGCGAAATGGGCCAGGGACGAAGATCCAGTGATCTTTTATCCAAGTGGCAGCAAAAGTAGGGTGGAAGTTTGCCAGACGAGGAGGCGCGGCTTGCGCCTCGTGGGTTGGAAGAATCAGGACATGATATTCCCAAAGATATTCAGGATGGTCTCCTTTGCAAAAGGCTGAATACCCGCAACCGGCGCACGCCTCGGCCCATGCGCGTCGGTTGATGCCAGGACATCAGAGCTGCTCTGTCCGAAAGGTGTTACAACTAGCGACATCACCCGATTTCAGGCCATTCAGGAACCACCGTGTCCGCTGCGCCGAGGTGCCATGCGTGAACGCGTCAGGTACGACGTAGCCTTGGGACTGTCGCTGCAATCGATCGTCTCCGATCGCCGAAGCCGTCTGCATCGCCGCTTCAACATCGCCCGGCTCAATAAATTTCCATTTCTCTTGAGCGCGATTTGCCCAGATGCCGGCAAAGCAGTCCGCCTGGAGTTCGACGCGAACTTGCAAACTGTTGGCCTCAACCTTGTCCATCCCGCGCTGTTCCTGCTGCACGCGCGGCAAGACGCCTAGCTGATTCTGAACGTGATGGCCTATCTCATGGGCGATCACATAGGCCTGTGAGAACTGGCAGGTGCTGCTGCCAACGTCGCAGCCTCGGAAGCGTTGCTCCAGATCCTTGAAGAAACTGGTGTCGAGATA
>Ga0075424_100006874_pt1 | contig 10995 bp, 10 predicted proteins | sample SoiMethybrSBSTD3_FD_75301 | JGI IMG/M metagenome (GOLD analysis project Ga0075424, IMG submission 75301) | Bulk soil microbial communities from a Populus tree surrounding site in Tennessee, USA - Soil MetaG P. TD hybrid SBSTD3 | ecosystem: Environmental > Terrestrial > Soil > Tree plantation...
GCGACTCGCGGAACGGCATCGGATCAACACCGTCGGCGACCGCGGCAGGAATTGGCTCAACTTCGGAGGGATCCACGCCCGCACGCTAGCGCGTGTGAGGACCGATCCGACGCCGGCATTGCGCTATTGAAATACCCCGAGCTCCGGTCTCGCTAAGCCGCTTCATCAAGGTGATTTTGGGAGTAGATGAGATAGTGGGCCGGGCTTCGTTAACGAACTGAACGCGAACATTGACGGTCGCTGGCAGCCGCGCGGCGCGGCGGCTGCTGGTAGAAGGAACGCAGATGAGCGGCAACGCCACCTTCCGGCACACCAATACCTCGGTGCTGAGTGTCTGTGCCGTCGAGGCCCCGATGGTTGTGACCTCCGCCTCCTTCGACGAGCATCTCGCGGCGACATATCGAAGGGTGGGCACAAAACCCGGCATGCTGGAGAAGCTGGCCGGCGTGCGGGAGCGACGGTGGTGGCCGGCCGACGTGAGTTTCGCCGACGCGGCCGCAATGGCGGGTGCCAAGGCCCTTGCTGAGGCCGGCATCAACCCATCAGAGATCGGCGTGATGATCAACACCTCGGTGTCGCGTTCCTACCTCGAACCGTCAACCGCGGTAGCCATCCATCACCAACTCGGCATGCCTACCAGCTGTATGACCTTCGACCTGGTCAACGCCTGCCTGGGCTTCGTGAACGCCATCCAGTTGGCCGGCACCATGATCGACACCGGGCAGGCCGACTACGCCCTCATTGTGGCTGGCGAGGGATCGCGCTACACGCAGGAGAACACCCTCGCACGGCTCGCCGCCGACACCGCGACGGCAGAGGACTTGCACGCGCAGTTTGCCACCCTGACGCTGGGGTCCGGCGCGGCGGCCATGGTGTTGGGTCGCGGTGACCGGCATCCAGAGGGGCACCGAGTGGTAGGTGGGGTCAGCCGGGCCGGCACTGAGCACCATGACCTGTGTGTCGGGAGTCTCGACCACATGCGGACCGACAGCAAGCGGCTATTCGATGCCGGGTTGGCGCTGGCGCTGGACACTTGGCGAGACGCCGCGAGCGATTTCGACTGGACTGGCATCGACTGGTTCGTCGCGCACCAGACCTCGGTGGTGCACATTCGGGCGATGGCCTCGGCACTCGGAGTCTCGGTCGACCGCTTCCCGCTGACCCTGCCGGCGTACGGAAACATGGGTCCGGCCGCCGTGCCCTTCACGCTCGCGCGGCACGTGGACAACCTGCATGCTGGTGAGCGGTTGCTGTTGCTCGGGATCGGCTCCGGACTGAACACGTCTTACGCCGAGATCACCTGGTGAGTCCGGGGCCGCCACTCGAAGAGCTCCCCGGGATCGAGGTCTCCTGGTCGAGGTGGGTCGATGTCGCCGGCGCCGACGACGTGACGCACACCTGGCACGTACTCGACAACGGGGTCGAATCCTCCGTGGGCACCCTGCTCTGCCTGCACGGCAACCCGACCTGGAGCTACCTGTGGCGTCGGTTCCTGGCCACCGCCCCGCCGGGGTGGCGGGTGTTGGCCGTCGACCAGCTAGGAATGGGGTTCTCCGACCGGTCGGCCGCACCCCGCCGACTGGCTGAGCGGATCGCCGATCTCGGCGCGCTCACCCAGACGCTCGGCGTCACTGGCCCGGTAGTCACCCTGGCGCACGATTGGGGCGGACCGATCTCGGTCGGCTGGGCGCTGGAACACCGAGCCCAGATGGCTGGGATCGTGCTGACCAATACGGGACTTGCTCAACCTCCCGGCACAGTGCCGTCGGCACTGATCCGGCTCGCCCGGTCCGCCCCGCTCCGCGAGCTGGTCTGTGCCCGTACGCCGATCTTCGTCCGCGCAGCGTCAGCCCTGTCCTGGCCGCCACTCCCGGCAAGCATCCGGAGCGCCCTGGCGCTGCCGTACCGGGGGTCTGGCCGGCGGCGAGCGGTCGCCGAGTTCGTGTCCGACATCCCGCTGCAGCATGACCATCCCAGTTACTCAGTGCTGGCTGACATCGCGGCCCGGCTCGGTGAGCTGGCGGCTGTCCCGACCTTCCTTGTGTGGGGCGCCCGGGACCCGGTCTTCTCGGAGCGTTACCTGCATGACCTGCTCCAGCGCCTCCCGTACGCGGATGTGCAGCGTCACCGCCGGGCGTCGCACCTGGTAACCGAGGATGTCCCGGAGACGGCCGAGCAGGTGTGGCACTGGATCGGCGGCCGGCCCACAGCCAAGCCGCGACCCACGGACGGAGACGTTCTGAAGCCCTGGGCCGCGCTGACGGACCGGGCGAACGACGCGCGCCCGGCGGTGGTCGAGCTACGTGGCGGTCAGTTTCGCGCCGTGTCCTTTGCTGAGCTCGAAGCACGAGTGCAACGACTGGCTGCTGGTCTGAGCGCCGTGGGCGTCCGGCCGGGCCACCGCGTTGCCCTGCTCGTGCCGCCAGGGATTGAGCTCACCGCTGCGCTCTACGCCTGTTGGCGCGTCGGAGCGATCATCGTCGTCGCTGATGCGGGCCTCGGTGTCCGGTCCCTCGGTGACGCGCTTCGCAGTGCGTCGCCGGACCATGTCATTGGCATTGGTCGCGCTTTGCTTGCGGCGCGTGCGCTGCACGTGCCCGGTCGGCGGATCCTGGTCGGGCCAGAGTTCCCCCTGCTACGCGGCGCGCTCAATGGGCACTCGACCCTCGAAGAGCTTCATGAGCTCGGCAAGGGGTCTCCCGTGCCCGAGATCGGCTCGGCCGACACCGAGGCGGCAGTGTTGTTCACCTCCGGCGCGACTGGTCCGCCGAAGGGGGTGGTCTACCGCCTGGCTCAGCTGCGCGCCCAGATCGACCTATTGGCCAAGGCGTACCAGATCAGCGATCAGGACCGGATGGTGGCCGCTTTCGCGCCATTCGCGCTGTACGGCCCGGCGCTAGGCATCGGGTCGGCGGTACCGGACGGTGACGTGACCAAGCCGGGCACGCTGACGGCGGCGGCCCTGGCCGAAGCCGTCGACGCGATCGACGCGACGGTGGTCTTCGCCTCGCCGGCCGCGCTACGCAATGTGGTCGCCACCCAATCGGATCTCAGCTCTGGCCAACGGACCGCTCTCGCTCGGGTGCGGCTCGTCTTGTCTGCGGGTGCGCCGGTCCCGGTGCGTTTGCTGCGGCGGGTGCAGCGGGTACTGCCCGGAGCCGAGCTGCACACGCCGTACGGGATGACCGAGGTGCTGCCGGTGTGCGACATCTCGCTGCCAGAGTTGGAGGCCGCCGGGCCGGGCAATGGTGTCTGCGTCGGGCACCCAGTGCCTCACGTACGGGTGCGGGTCAGCCCGCTCGACGCCAACGGTCTCGCCGAGGGAGCGCTGACCGACGAGGCGGGCGTCACCGGGGAGATCTGTATCGCGGCGGCCCACGTCAAGGACCGCTACGACCGGCTGTGGGCCACCGATCGCCTCAGCAGCCGTACACCGGGTTGGCATCGCAGCGGAGACGTCGGTCACTTCGACGATCGAGGCCGCCTGTGGGTCGAGGGCCGGCTGGTCAACGTGATCATCACAGCGCACGGCCCGGTGACGCCCGTCGGCCGGGAGCAGCGGATCGAGGGGATCGCGGGGGTCCGGTCCGCGGCGGTCGTCGGCGTCGGTCCACCCGGCACTGCCCAGGTCGTAGCCGTCCTTGAACTCGACGGCCAGGCTCATAGTGGCGTCCTTGCCCCGCCGGACCTGTCTGCCGTCGTCCGGTCGGCGGTCGAGGTGCCAGTGGCTGCGGTCCTCGTCACCGACGAGCTGCCAGTCGACATCCGACACGCCTCCAAGCTCGACCGTGCCCGGGTCGGGAAGTGGGCGGAGCGGGTGCTGGCCGGCGGGCGAGTCGGCCGACCGTGAAGGTCCTGGTCACCGGGGCGAGCGGGCTCCTGGGTGCGGGGGTGGCGCGAGCCCTAGCGGCACGGGGCGACCAGGTCACCGTGCTGCAGCGGCGACCCGCCGGACTCGGACTGCCCGAGGTGCTGGCCGATGTGGCCGACCAAGCGGCGATCCGAGACGCCGTCACCGGCCACGAAACTGTGGTCCACCTGGCCGCGAAGGTCAACGTCGTCGGATCGTGGCAGGAGTACCGGCGGGCCAACATTGACGGGACCCGGAATGTGGTCGAGGCCTGCCGCAATGCCGGCGTGACCCGGCTGGTACACGTCTCCTCACCGTCGGTCGCACACGCCGGCCGGTCGCTGGTTGGCGTAGGCGCCGGGCCGGCAGACCCACTGTCGACTCGTGGCCGGTACGCCCGCAGCAAGGCGGTGGCTGAGCAGGTCGCCTTGGCCGCCGACCGGGGATCATTGGCGGTCGTTGCGGTGCGGCCCCATCTGGTATGGGGGCCGGGCGATACTCAGCTGATCGGCCGCATCGTCGCCCGCGCCCGGACCGGGCGACTGCCGGTTGTCGGTAGCGGAGCGGCCCTGGTCGACTCCACGCTCGTGGACAACGCCGTCGAGGCGCTGGTGGCTGCGGTCGACCGCTGCCCGCACGTGAGAGGTGAGGCGCTAGTGGTCACGAACGGCGAGCCGCGGCCGATCGGGGAGATCCTGGTCGCGATCTGCGCCGCTGCGGGAGTGCGCCCACCTCGCCATCGGGTGCCAAGGCGCCTGGCCGTGGGCGCGGGAGCCGTGCTGCAGGCGGTATGGCCGCCGCGGGCGGGGGAGCCGCCAATCACCCGATTCGTGGCCGAGCAGATGAGCACAGCGCATTGGTTCGACCAGCGCCGCACCCGTGAGGCGCTGAATTGGGGGCCGCGGGTCAGCCTCGACGAGGGGTTCGCCGCGCTCGCCCGGTGGTACGCCTCAGGAGCCTGCGATATGACCGCCGAGCCCCATGATCGGGCTTAGGGTGGGCCGGTGGACCGGACTGACGCCCAGGCCTGGCTCGACCGATACGTTGCGGCTTGGCTCTCCTACGACGCGGATGACATCGCATCGCTGTTCACTGAGGACGTCCTCTATCGATACCACCCCTATGACGACCCAATTGTCGGTCGGGAGGCGGTTGTCGCATCGTGGTTGGGCGAGGCCAACTCCGACGGGGCATCGACTCGTGACGCGCCTGGCACGTACGCGGCGCAGTACGAACCGGTCGCCGTTGACGGCGAGATCGTTGTCGCCACGGGTACGTCCAGTTATCGCGAGCGGCTCGACGGTCCGATCGTTCGCGTCTATCACAACTGCTTCGTGATGCGATTCGATGCCGAAGGGCGTTGCCAGGAGTTCACCGAGTACTACATCCGGCGTCCGTGACCTGAGGGACAGATCCTCAACGCCCGGACTGATGGTTGTCGAGTCGGCGCACGGCTAATCGGGCGGCCCGGTGACCGTCCATCTCGGTAACGCGTAGTTCGAGGCGGACCGTCTGAGGCCCATCATCGGCGATTTCTTCAATGTCGACGACGATCCGGTCACCCAGGTTCGGTACCGCGTTGAGCTTGGCCATGAAGAAGCCGGCCACAGTGGTGTACGGACCGCTGGGAAGCATGTAGCCGGTCTGATCAGTGAATTCGTCGAGTGTTTCCAGCCCGTCGATGACGCGCCCAATGGAGGCATCGACGGGCTCCTCCTCGACGCTGTCGTACTCGTCGCCGATGTCGCCGACAAGCCGCTCAACCAGGTTCTCGATGGTGACGATGCCGGCGGTGCCGCCGTACTCATCGGTGACAACAGCGAGTTGGCTGCCGGTGCGCCGAAGTTCGCTGAGGGCATGCAGAACCGGAACGCTGTCGGGTAGGGCCCGAACCGGTCGCGCGAGAGTCGCGATGGGCGTCGCACTACCGCCGACACCGGGATGGAGCAGGTCGCGCATATGGACAAAGCCGATGATGTCGTCGACCGACGCCCCGATCACCGGGTAACGGGAGTGCCTTCCCTCCATTACTACTTTCGCCGCTTCGTTGATGGGCAGGCTGCCCTGCAAGAAATCCACCTCGGTCCGGGGCGCCATAACCTCTCGGAGGCGGCGCGAGCCGGCGTCGAAAACCTCCTCGACGATCCGGCGTTCCTCCTGCCCGAGAGTTGGTGATCCACTGACTAGGACGCGGATCTCTTCGTCGGTAACCTCCTGACGGCCAACATGAGGATTACCTCCGAGCAGCCGGACCAGGAGGTTGGTTGACACCCCAAGCAGCCAGATCACCGGACGGGCCAGCCTGGCGACGAAGTCAACGGTAGGTGCCAACGCGAGGGCAAAAGACTCCGCCCGCTGCAGCGCGAGGCGTTTGGCCGTGAGCTCACCCACGACGATGGACACATAAGAGATGACTGCGGTCACTGCGACAACCGCGATCGTGTCCGCGACTGCGTGGCTGATGGTTAGCCAACCTCGCAGAACGGGGACCAGTGCATCGGCGATTGTGGTACCGCCGAAGGCTGCAGACAAGAAGCCGGCCAAGGTCACGCCAAGCTGCACCGCCGACAGGAACCGGTTCGGATTGCCATGCAACCGGGCCACCAGCCGGCCGCGCCTGCCGCGGCGCGCGAGCTGCTTCACCTGACTGCCGCGAAGCGACACCAGGGCCATCTCGGCTGCCGCGAACACGCCACCGATCAGGATGAACACGAAGATCAGGATGATGTTGAACGCAGTCTCGTTCATGGCCTGCGAAGCTCCTATCCGAGCAGCCACGGGAAGGAGCCCAGTTTGCCCGGGGAGACGCAAGGACAGAGCAAATCTGATCTGACCTAGAAAAGGTTGACGAGGATGATGAAGGCGGCTGTCCCGAGTGTGACGCTGAGCAGCGTGCGCCGGCCGCACAACAGGTGGGTGGCGATCGTCACGGCGAGAGCGACAAAGGCGTAAAGGATCGTTCCTGGAAAGGCGATGACGCTGCCACGGAACGCGGTCACCGCCAGGATGCCCAGAACGCCCACGGGCATCCATCGGGAGAGTTGTTGGACCAAGATCGATTCCTTGAGAGTGCCAAGAACGGTGAAGGGCACTGCCCGAAGGGCAAACGTAATGCTGAAGCTGATCGCAAGAACCACCAGGATGTAGGCGGTGTCAGGCATTGGCACTCCTTCTCGTGTGGCGGCGGTCGATGACATAGCGGAGGAGCAGCAGGCCGACAAAGATCAGCATCGCGACGAACAGGGCGACACGGGGAGCGACAACGACGGCGGTTCCGATGCTGACACCGGCGAGTAGTGAAGAGGGGATCTCGCGGCGAGACCTGAACGCGTCGAGAGTGAGCACGGTGAAGAGCGCGCACAGCGCGAATTCGAGTCCCTTGATAGGGCCGGGCAGCAATCGGGCGACAAGGACGCCAACGAGTCCGCCGCCCACCCAGTAGATCTGGCACGCGACCTGCATTGCGAGAATCCGAGCGGCAGATTGCTGGGACGTGGGAAGTGAGGCGTTGACGGCGTAGACCTCGTCGATCATCGCGTACGTGGCATAGAGCCGAGCGAAACGGTTCCGAATCAGGTGCCGCGGAAAGGAGAACGCGTAGAACACGTGCCGGAAGTTGACGACGAAGACGGTGACCGCGACCGCAGCAAACGACGCGGTGGTTGCGATCATGCCGACGAGCAGCAGCTCCAGCGAGCCGGCGAACACCGAGAGTGACAGGGCCGGCGCAACCCACCACGGCAAATGCAGCTGCATGACCAGCAGGCCCAGAGCGATGCCGAACGGGAAGATACCCAAGCCGGCGGAGAACGAGTCGGTGATACCGGCGACAATCCGGGCGCGGCGACCGGCGGGTGCCACGATGTGCTCAGATGTTGCCGCAGTGGGAACCGATGTGGGCATGCCCACATCGTCGCGAATTTGATGCGCCATGTGGTTGCGAATATTGCTCTGTAGTTATCGATTAGAGCAATACTCATGCCATGGATGGACTAGATCGAGCAATCATCGCTGAGTTGGAACAGGATGGCCGGCTAACCAACGTTGATCTGGCGGCCCGCGTGGGGCTCACCACCGGCCCCTGTCTGCGCCGAGTCCAGCGGCTCGAGTCCACCGGCGTCATCCGCGGCTACCGAGCCATCATCGACCCGGCCGCCATCGGACGTGGATTCGAGGTCCTTCTCGACGTCGATCTATTCGCCCAGGACGCAGCAACAGTCGAAAGCTTCGAGTCCATACTCGCGGCAGCCCCTGAGATCATCGAGCTACGCCGGCTGTTCGGCAAGCCCGACTACTTCGTCCGGGTAGCGGTGGCAGACCTTCCTGCGTACGAGACCTTCCTCAGCAACCGTGTCATGACCATCCCCGGTGTCGGCCGCGTGCACTCGCGGTTCGCCATGAAGAACATCAAAGGTGCAGCAGCCGACCTATAGGTTGCGCCGGTGCTGTCGTACGTCGTAGGCGTAAGCCTTCCGTGGATGCCGCAAGCGCCACCACAAAGGCGCTCAGCGCCAGCCAAGTTCGGGCGCAACGTGGCGTACCACGCTATCGAGGATGTGCGCGTTGTAGTCGACGCCGAGCTGGTTCGGAACTGTCAGTAGCAGTGTGTCCGCGGCCGCGATCGCCTCGTCGTCGGCTAGTTCCTTCACCAGCTGGTCCGGTTCTCCGGCGTACGTCTTGCCGAATCGGGCCAGACCGCCGTCCAGATAGCCAACATGGTCTTCGCCACCAGCCTCGCGACCGAAGTAGGCGTCATCCAGGTCGCTGACGATAGGGAAAATGCTTCGGCTGACGGAGACTCGCGGCTCGCGCTGATGGCCGGCGGCGTTCCACGCGTCGCGGAAGCGCTGGATCTGCTCGGCCTGAAGCTGATGGAACGGCACCCCGGTGTCTTCGGTCAGCAGCGTCGAGCTCATCAAATTCATGCCCTGCGTTCCAGTCCATTCGGCCGTCTGGCGGGTTCCGGCACCCCACCAGATCCGTTCCCTAAGCCCTGCCGAGTGCGGCTCCAGCCGGAGTAGACCCGGCGGATTGGGGAACATCGGGCGCGGATTGGGTTCGGCAAAACCCTCGCCTTTGATCACCTCGAGGAAGACCGCCGCGTGCTCACGAGCCATGGCCGCATGGTCGGAGCCTTCGGCGGGCGCGTACCCGAAGTAACGAAACCCGTCGATCACCTGCTCTGGTGACCCACGGCTGATTCCCAATTGAAGCCGCCCACCAGCAATGAGGTCTGCGGCTCCCGCGTCCTCGGCCATGTAGAACGGGTTCTCATAGCGCATGTCGATCACGCCAGTCCCGATCTCGATCCGGCTGGTCCTGGCCCCGATTGCGGCAAGCAGCGGGAAGGGCGAAGACAACTGGCGTGCGAAGTGATGCACCCGGAAGAAGGCGCCGTCGGCTCCGAGCTCTTCGGCGGCGACCGCGAGCTCGATGGACTGAAGGAGCGCGTCGGAGGCCGAGCGGGTCTGCGACTGTGGCAGCGCCGTCCAGTGGCCGAATGACAAGAACCCGATCTTCTTCATGCTTAATACAACAACGCGTGAGCGTCTGGCGCTTCAGCCACCCCGAATCAGGGCAGTCGCGCCACGTCAGGGAGCTTCCGACAGTCCTAGTCTGATCGTCACAAAGGAGAGCAGCCATGAGCGAGTGGACGAGCGAGGAGTTCACCAAGATCGGTACAGCCGAGGAGCTGAGACTCGCGTCGATGCGACGCGACGACACGCTGCGTAAGCCGGTCACCATGTGGGTGGTGCGCTGGTGTGCTGAGGCGCAGCCGCTAGGGAGCAGATGACGCAGCACGAGCATGGTGATGCGGAGGAACCGACTGCCTCCGGGCCGGCCGTTTCGGCAGTGACAGCAGCCGAGTCGTCCCCCTGGGCCCCACTCCGCCAGCCCGGGTTCCGGTGGCTTTGGCTGGGAATGTTCATCAGCTACATCGGCGCCTGGATGCAGACCGTCGGCGCGCAGTGGCTGTTGGTGGACGCTCCTAATGCTGCAGCGCTTGTCTCCTTGGTGCAGGCGGCGATGACTTTGCCGGTCATGCTGTTGGCCCTGCCAGGAGGAGTCCTGGCCGACTCTTTTGACCGGCGTTGGCTGTTACTCACAGTTCAGGCGTACTTCTTCGTTGACGGGGTCTTGCTGACCGTGCTCACTGCCGTGGGACTGATGCCGCCGGCACTGCTGCTCGCGTTGATCTTCGCGTTCGCGATCGGAGCAGCGGTGCAACTCCCCACCTGGCAGGCAACGATTGCCGAGCTCGTGCCAAGGTCGCAGCTCCGGGCCGCCACCCGGCTGGAGATGGTCGGCGTGAACGTCGCTCGCGCCGTCGGGCCCGCATTGGCTGGGCTGGTCATTGCAGGCTTCGGAGTGCCTGTCGTCTTTGCGCTGACCGCACTGTCAGTGGTCTTCCTCACAGTCGCCCTACTCCGCTGGCGTCGGCCATTGGCTGACTCGGAAGCTCGCCGGGAACGGTTCGTTCCGGCGCTTCGCGCCGGCGGTCGCTACGTGTGGCATGAGCCTGTGGTGCGTCGCATTCTGCTCAGGGTGGTGCTGTTCATCCCGGCGGGCGTGGCCCTGTGGGCGCTACTGCCGCTGATTGCCAATCAGCTGTTGGGTCTCGGACCCGCTGGCTACGGAGCCCTGTTCGGCGCGTTGGGAACGGGCGCGATTATCGCTGCCCTCGTGCTCGGACGGGTGAGGGACCGTCTGTCCACCAACGGTCTGCTGACCGCAGCCGGTGTACTCTTCGCCGCAGCCCTGGCCCTCATCGTGTTGATCCCGAATTTCTGGGCGGCGCTTGCGATCCTCGTTTTCGCCGGCTTGGCCTGGACTGCTGTGATCTCGACATTGAACGCCGAGCTCCAGCTGTTCCTACCGGTTTGGGTCCGCGCTCGGGGTTTGGCCATTTACATGGTGACCTTCACTGGTTCGATGAGCGTCGGTGCGCTGGTGTGGGGGGTGGTCGCTGAAGTAGTCGGCTTGCAGGTGACGTTCTTTGCCGCCGCAGTTCTGATGCTTGTCGGCGTAGTCGCCGGGATCTTCCGCCGGCTACCGGAGACCGGCCACCTCGACCCAGAACTGGCCGTCTACTGGCCCGAAGCAAGATTGGCCTTCGATCCTGAGCCCGATAGCGGACCTGTCCT
>Ga0075424_100006875_pt1 | contig 10994 bp, 6 predicted proteins | sample SoiMethybrSBSTD3_FD_75301 | JGI IMG/M metagenome (GOLD analysis project Ga0075424, IMG submission 75301) | Bulk soil microbial communities from a Populus tree surrounding site in Tennessee, USA - Soil MetaG P. TD hybrid SBSTD3 | ecosystem: Environmental > Terrestrial > Soil > Tree plantation...
AAGATACGGAGCCACCTGGCGCGAGCCTGCCAGCGTCGAGGATTTGGATGGAAACGGTGGAGTCGGGAATGGCTCTACGGGACGCTGGGTTTGTTTAACCAGTATCGCATCTCGTACCGTCCGTCTCCGACAGCGGATCTTGTCCCATAGGTCTCATAACCCTGGACGTGAAAGGTGCAGGAGCGCGTAGTGCGGGAAATCCGCACGCTACGTGCGATGTGGCGGGCGTTGGAAACGGGATTTTCACTGAAGATCTACGCGCCAGCGCTCGACCCTACCGAGATCCTATCGTGCCTGCATTCTTGAGTCGCATATATCGGCTGGCCCAGCCGCAAAAAACAAGATGGAGCGTGAGGAACAGCGTCGGCTTGATGGGAATCTTCGACGATTTCGGAACTCCTAACCGAAAATCACCGTCGTTAGAGACGAAGTAATTACAACTGAGAGACGCCGCCGTGACAATTGCAATCATGCTTCGCGTAATCCTGAAAAGACTACCGCAGCGTGTTTGCCGTGCTCTTGAGGTTTTGTTACATGTTTACCTCTTACGACGGACTCGCGATTTTGCGACGGCGCAGTGCGACGTCATTGATTTTCAGTTACCGCCCGCATGTTCAGCGGACGCACAACGCGCCCAGAACTGACCTTGAAGCCTGCCGACCGGACTTGGATTCCATATCAAACAAAAAGGAGAGTTCACGTGAAAACGGGTAATTCGTTTGCAATAGCGCGGATGCTCTTCGTCTTGTGTATAGCCTCCGCTGCAGTTACTACGTTGCGCCAATCGTCGGCTGCGTCGGCCGCGCCGACGTTCACGCAAACCAATCTCGTCTCGGACATCGCAGGGATGGCGAAGATAACGGACCCCAATTTAGTAAATCCCTGGGGAATGGCGCTGGGCCTCAACAGCGGCATCTGGGTGTCCGATAACGGGTCTGGGAAAGCGACGACGTATGACGGAACCGGGCAACCACTTCCAACGGGATCGCCCCTGGTTGTCACGATACCGGGACCCGACGGAGGCATGACCTCGCCCACTGGAGTCGCCACGAATGCCACGAAGGGCTTCCTTATCTCCGAGGGTGGCAAGGCGGCTGCTAGTAGTGAGATTTTTGCGACTGAAAACGGGACTATTGATGGCTGGAATGCTAACGTGGATCCCACTCAGGCTGTCGTCGCCGTGAATAAATCACCCGGTGGCGCTGTGTACAAGGGGCTCGCAATTGGCTTCAACGAGTCGGGGGCCTTTTTGTTCGCCACCAATTTCCACGCTAGCACGATTGACGTTTACGACTCTAATTTCCGACCGGTCCGCCTGCACGGCGGATTTCGGGATCCGCACCTCCCCGCCGGCTATGCCCCGTTCGGCATTGCAGCGATCAATTCTAGGCTCTACGTAACGTATGCACTACAAGACAAGGATAAGAAGGACGACGTTCCTGGCGCCGGAAATGGGTTCATCGACATCTTTGACACGGAAGGCAATCTGTTGAAACGGTTCGTTAGCCACGGCGAGCTCAACTCACCATGGGGAATGGCCTGGGCACCCTTCGAAGGTTTTGGCGGCTTCAATAACGCACTTTTTGTCGGTAACTTCGGCGACGGTACTGTAAACGCGTTCGACTTCGACACCGGTGAATTCCTCGGCAAAATGAGTGACGCGAGCGGGACTGCGATCCATATTCCAGGGATTTGGGCGCTCCAGTTTGGTCTCGGCGTCGCGGGTGCCTCTTCAAATACGCTATTCTTCACCGCCGGAATCGCCGACGAACAGCATGGACTCTTTGGTACTTTGACCGTGAACCCATCTTCGTTGCCGCCGCCGGAGGGACCCACGATGATCGATCCGAAACTTCAGGTGACGACGACCGTCTCTGGATTGGATCAGCCGACCAGCATGGTGTTCCTCGGCCCGAGTGACTTCCTCATTCTTGAGAAGGCCACTGGCAAGGTCCAGCACGTACTCAATGGCGCTATTGTTGGCACCGCACTCGACTTGCCTGTGAACTCGGCATCCGAGCGCGGCCTGCTCGGTATCGCATTAGATCCCGATTTCATCCACAACCAAGGTGTGTATCTCTACTGGACGCAAAGCAGCACAGGCGCCGACAGCGCCGATTTGGCCGACGTGCCGTTGTTGGGCAATCGCGTTGATCGGTTCGTCTGGAACGTACAAACAGGGACGTTGGCGTTTGACAGAAACATTATTACGCTTCGGTCATTCCAGGCGGACGGTGGTCAGCCTATGCGCGGCAACCACGATGGTGGCAAGATCTTGTTCGGCCCCGATGGCAAGCTTTATCTGCAAATCGGTGACCAGGGTCGGCGCGGGCAATTGCAGAACCTAGCAGGCGGTCCTTTTGGGCCCGGGCAGCCAGATGATCAGTTCGGCGGTCCGGCGCCTGACGACGCCCACCTGACGGGAAGCATCTTTCGTCTCAATCCCGACGGTACGACGCCGAGCGATAACCCGTTCGTCAATGTGGCGATGGATCAAATCGCCGAGCTCGAAAGGAAAGCCGGCTTGAAGCTGTCGTCTGCACAGCTGAATAACGTTGTGGCGAACATTCACAAGATTTTTTCTTACGGCCATCGAAACGGCTTCGGCCTCGCGTTCGATCCCATGACAGGTTTCCTTTGGGAATCCGAGAATGGCGATGACGCCTTTGACGAGATGAATCGGATCACCGCGGGATCGAACGGCGGCTGGGTCCAAGTGATGGGCCCGCTCGACCGCGTCAGACAGTTCAAACAGATCGAAGCTTCTTTCACTCCTCTACAGGGGAATTTGCCTGTGGCGGGGAACCTCCCTTTCAGTGCGCTCGACCCGGCCACATTTATACCCGCTCTCCAGCAGGTACGCTGGCCGCCAACGCTGATCGCCAATTCTCCCGGTCAGGCTGAGCATCGACTGTTCGACCTGCTCGGCTCGCATTATGACGATCCGGAGTTCAGCTGGAAGTGGGCTGTCGCTCCGGCCGCGATCGGTTTCGCGGAAGGCGCGCTCGGCTCGCAACACGCCGGCAATCTCTTCGTCGGTGAATCTCGAACGTTCCTCGACGGTGGCTACTTGTTCGAATTCACCTTCGACCATAGCCGCCACCAGTTCGCCTTCAGCGATCCCAAACTGAAAGACAAAGTCGATGACAACGACTACAAGTTCGATGAAGGCGAGAGCGAGAGCCTCGTCGCTGGCAAGAATTTTGGCATCGTCACCAACATCGTATCTGGTCCGGACGGTAACTTGTACGTCACCTCGCTCACGAACGGAGCGGTATATATGATCCACCAATAAAGGTCGAGCCGTACAACTCGGCAACAGAAGCTTTGTGGGGCGGCAGCGATGTTCGCGATCGTTGTCGCCTTCACGGCCGGACTTTCGACGCGGCCAAAGTGTCTTTACATTGTCCTTCCTGAAAACCACGTCGGTATTTGAATTGTTGGAGTTGCGTCCCAATCTGGTAGCCTCTTTGCCGCTGTGCTCGACCTTATAAACCGGAAAGCTTCGGAAGTTCGATCGGCCGATCGCTTGGCGCACGTACGGGAGGTCTCGCTTCACCACTTGAAACCAACTGCACCTTGCCTTGAAGTGGTAATTCGATGCAAAAAGTCGCGCCCTTACCGGGGCCTTCACTCTCAGCAAAAATCCGCCCCCCTGCAATTCAAAAGACGAATGGTGGGCGATGAAGAGGAAAGACAGCGCGATACAGCACAACGCTGTCACGCAACACCTGCTGCGACCATTTGCTCATTTCGATTCTCCTTGTTACGGCCTCGACCGCGTAGAAAGAAACCTAAATGCAAAGTTCCAGTTCTTGGATCCGTACTCCTGGAAATCTAGTATCTAGAGTGGCAATCTGCTTTTGGGTTTAATGAAACCGATCATGCTCTCTTGGTGCTGACCGTCATAGCTGAGCGAGCTAGAGCTGATCCCGGTATTGTTCGAGGGCAACTCGAACTAATTGGCTTCGCGTACGTACACCGGCTTTGTCGAATAACTGCTGAAGAGTAGCCTTTACAGAGCTTTCCGAAATATCGAGGCGGTCGGCGATTTGTTTGTTCGTTAAGCCTTCCAAGATGTAGCGCAGGACCCGGCGTTCCCGATCGCTCAGTTGCTGCTTTGAAGCACGCTGGTCGTGTTTTTCAGCAAGGGGTGCATCGAATATTCTTCTTAAATATTGTTGCTCGAACCAAACTCCGCCACTTATTACCTGCCGGATAGCCTGGGACAGTGTTGCCGCAGAGCTGTGTTTCATAAAAATGCCGGCTCCACCCTGCCGCATTAACTCAGCTCCTTCAGCATCGCTTAGACCTGCTGTAACGATCAGCACTTTGCCCTCGAAGCTGATCACTTTCGCTTCCTGAAGAAAATCGGAGCCCGTTTGCCGCCCGAGATCATAATCGAGCAGCACGAGATCCACTTGTGTACTTGAAACAATGCGTAGCGCGTCAAGCGTTGTGCTGCAGTCGGCAACGACGTCGAAGTCGGGTTCTGCGTTTAGGAGGCGAGCGACACTCTCGCGGAAAAGGGCGTGATCGTCAACGATGAGGATGTGCACCTTTGTCGTTGTGCTATTCACTTGTCTGTGCCTCGCCTGACGCCGCCACCAGACTGGCCGTAAAGCAGGATCCCTGAACACGAGGTTCGTAACGGAGGTCTCCGTGAAATGTCTGCAGGATGGCCTTCGAGATGTAGAGGCCGAGCCCATTCATATCCGCTTCGAATTGAAATGGCCGGAATAAACGTTCAGGCTCACGAACTCCGGGCCCTGTGTCTTCGAACCGCACAAGGACCGCATTGTGATTCGGTAAGACCGTAACGGTGAGTTCCTTTTGCGTACATGACGTCATTGCCCGAAGACTGTTTTTCGTTATGTTCAAGAACACCTGTACCAGGCCGTAGCGGTCTGCCCAAACCAATGGCAAATGTGCGGGAATTCTCCAGTCCACAGCCATTCCCGCTTCGGCAAATGACGTTTGAATTAGAATCCTCAATTCATCGAGCACTGGATGGAGATCAACCGGCGTAATCCTATTCTCCGCAGACGGCCGCAGTTCCATCGACGCCACGTTCGTCAGACCTTCGGTAAGCGTCTGCAACGCCTGAAAGTCCCGATTGTCAGGCAATCCAGGCACGTGAGAGAGGTTCTTTTGAACCACCGACACGGCGCTGCAAAGATTCCGGATCTCATGACACACCCCTCCAACCAGAAGGCGTGCATTTTTCAGCACGTGATTCAGGCTGAGTTCTTCGCGGTCTCGAAGTTCTTCGGAAAGATCCACCACGATCGCAGCCAGTCTTGATCCCGTTGATGTCTTGTATGTCGAAAACCAGGTGGCGGCCAGGAATGCTTCCCCATTTTGCCGCTGGCCTTTACACTGCATCGCAGTACGCAGGATTTTCGAATCGTAGTTGCGTAGCGCCGCATAAAGATCCGGGAGATACGAACGTATCGAGTGTCCGGCTAAAGAAATGTCATCCGGAGCGAATAACTGCCGGGCAGCCTCGTTGGCGTGAAGAATCGTTCCACTAGAGTCCATCGTGATGATGGCCGCTGGGCTAGTATCAATCAGCATTTCCAATTGATCTTCGGCATCACGCCGGAAACGAATCTGTTCCTCCACCTCCTCGAGGTGGGATGCCATCAACTGTCTGTTGCGAACGAGTTCGGATATGAAGAATCCAGTTCCCGTAAACGCAATGGTTACCATCGCGGTCCGAACAGGGTCCGGAGAAGGGAATGAGCTGAATACCTCATGCAAAATCGCACAAAAGAGCGAGAGTCCAAAGATCTCCAGCCGCTGCAAGAAACCGCCGGCGAGCATGATCGGAAACAGATACAGAAGGCCAAGTGACATGTACGGCTTCGTTGCCCAGTCTACAACTGCGATCGAGAAGATGAGGATGGACGCAACCAACAGCGATCGGAAATGGTTCTTGGGTGCGTAGACAAAGGAAAGATCCATAAATAGGGCCTATATATCGCAATTTGGCTGCCAGCAAGACCGGTGGCTAAAAGATACGTTGACTTGTCCTAAAGATAGTCCTGGCAGCCGAACGATAGCCCATTAATGCCCGAACGATAGGCTAGTCCTGGGCTAAAGATTGAAGCTGTTGCCCGAAAGATAGCCTTCCTTAGCGACGCGGCTTCCAGACACTATTCAATACGTGGATGTTGATCGGGGGCAAAAATAGTGGCCGCTATCGTCGATTTTGCAGTTCGCCGAAAGCTGCTGGTTGTAGCAATCGGCATCTTGTTGGTTGCTTGGGGCGCCTATTCGTTCCATGGCCTCTCTGTCGAACCTTATTCGGACGTAGCCAATACTTATGTGCAGGTGATCACGCAGTGGCCGGGTCATGCAGCGGAGGAAGTTGAATATCAAATCACGATCCCGGTTGAAGCAGGATTGAACGGGCTAGGTCATCTCGAACATTTGCGGTCACTCTCGCTGTTTGGACTCTCCGCAGTAACGCTCATTTTCGACGATGACGCAGACAACGATGTGGCGCGACAACAGGTCTTGGAAAAACTGGCCGGACTCGAGCTTCCTGTCCACGTCAGTCCACAGTTATCAGCCGACTCCAGCCCTTCGGGACAGATTTACTGGTACACGCTAACGAGCACGAATCCCCAATTCGGTTTAACGGAGTTGACTGCGCTTCAGGATGAGTATTTAGAACACCAGTTCAAATCTGTGCCCAATGTGGTCGCACTGTCAGGCTTTGGTGGACTGACACGCGAGTCCCAAGTAAGAATCGATCCCAACAAGCTTCTCTCTTACGGATTGAACATCAAGCAAGTCGAACAGGAACTCGCCACGAACAACGGCAATGCCGGCGCTGGCTCTATCGAACGGGGAGAACAAGCATTCAATGTCCGGGTCATCGCTCTCGTTAACACAATGGATGATATCGCGGAGGTCGGCCTGACGACGAGGAACGGAACAACTGTTCGTGTTCGGGATGTTGGCGACGTCGTAGAGGGCGCGAAAATTCGGTTCGGAAAGATTGGGAAGACCATCCACCGTGAGGATGGGCAAATCATCGACGATGATGACCTGGTTGAAGGCATCGTCCTCATGCGTAAGGGCGCGCGGTCAGATGAAACGATTGCTGCGGTAAACGCGAAGGTCAAACAGCTGAACGACGAACTGCTTCCACCTGGCATTAAGATCGTGCCCTTTTTGAACCGCGGCGATCTATTGCGTAACACAATACATACTGTCGCGCACAACCTCAGTGTGGCGACGCTTCTCGTCATCGCCGTGTCGTTCGTCGGCTTCGGAAGTGTACGCGCTGCATTGATTGTGGGACTTAGTATTCCGTTTTCTCTCTTGTTTGCCTCGATTTTTCTAGATCTCCGTCAGATTCCGGCGAATCTTCTTGCGCTTGGGGCCCTGGATGTTGGCATGGTTGGCGCTGCCGCCATCCTCGTCATCGAAAACGTCTTGCGGCATGTCAGTCGCGGTGATGATTTGCAGTTGCGAGTTGACGGTAAGGTCAAGATGGCAGTCCAGCAAGTTCAACGCCCAGTCATGTACGGAATCGCAATCAGCTGCACGACGTATTTGTCTGTCTTCACGCTGCAGAATGTTGAGGGTAAGCTGCTGCGACCAATGGCAAGCACCGCCGCAATTGTCTTAATCGGAGCCTTGGTTTTCTCTTTAGTGTTGGCGCCGGCGCTGGCCAGTTTATTTTTCCGAGGCGGAGTTCGCGAATGGCGCAGTCCAGTATCGTCTTTTCTCACGCGAATTCATAGCCGAAGTTTAATGTGGTGTATCCAGCATCCGTGGGTTACTGCGGGAGTATCGTTGATGCTCCTGATCCTTGCCTCGTGCATTTGCTTGCCCGGCGTCACCGGGGCCGAATTTCTTCCGCACTCGGACGAGGGCACAATTTGGGCTCGGGGTACATTGCCGTCCAGTGTTGCACCGACCGAAGCAACACGTCTCGTGCGGCAGGCAAGAAAGGTCTTCGCCAAATATCCTGAAGTCACAACCGTTGCGAGCCAAGTGGGTCGCCCCGATGATGGATCGGATGCGACAGGTTTTTTCAACACCGAGTACTTCATCGATTTAAAGCCACGCAATCAGTGGCGGCACCAGTTCTGGACCAAAGCGGATTTGATCAGCTCGATGAGTGCGTATTTGCGTAAAGAAATCCCAGGCGTTGTCTGGAATTTCTCGCAGCCGATCCAGGACAACTTGGAAGAAGCGGCTAGCGGAGTCAAGGGCCAGCACGCCGTGAAGCTTTTTGGGCCTGACTTGAAACTCTTGGAGGAGAAAGGCGAACAGATCGTTAAGGTGATGAACGAGATTCGAGGTGTCAGCGACCTAGGCCTGCTTCGGGTAGGGGGGCAACCCAACGTTACTCTAACGATCGACCGTGCGAAGGCCAACCTGTTTGGCATCAACATTAGTGACATTGAAGACGTCGTGGAAGTCGCAGTCAGTGGAAAGGTTGTGAGCCACGTCATCGAAGGAGAAAGGCGCGACGACTTGGTTGTCCGATTCCGGGAACCCTATGGAAGCACAGTAGATGACATCGGCGAAATCAAAGTGTTGGCTGCGTCGGCTCAACGCGTGGCGCTATCTCAGGTATGCGATATCAAAATCCAAGACAGTCCATCAATGGTTTATCGCGAGGCAAACTCGCGCTATATACCGATCAAATATAGCGTCCGTGGCCGGGATCTGGAGAACACCGTCAAGGAAGCCATGCGTGCGGTAAAGGAAAAAGTAAAGTTGCCGCAGGGCTATTACGTGGACTGGGCCGGAGAGCACGACAGTCAAAAACGCGCGGAGGCACGCTTCCTTGTCATCGTGCCGATCACAATTCTGGTGGTCTTCATAGTCCTCTATTCCATCTTTGATTCCTTCAAGTGGGCATTTATGGTCCTGCTCAATATCGGCATGGCCAGAATTGGTGGTCTACTAGCGCTATTCATTACGGGCACTTACTTTAGTATCTCCTCCAGTGTTGGATTCCTAGTCCTCTTTGGCATGTCGGTTCAGACCGGCATCGTTATGGTTGGTCATATCAACCAACTTCGAGCGCGCGGATACTCCATTGTCGACGCCGCCAGAGAAGGTGCAGGTCAACGGATTCGCGTCATCTTTATAGTCATGTCGGCCGCCGCTGTCGGATTGCTGCCTGCAGCACTATCGCACGCTATTGGATCGGATTTTCAGCGGCCATTCGCGATTGTGATTGTTGGCGGATTGATTATGGATCTGGTCATGAGTGCCATGCTCTTGCCGGCCTTATATGTCTCGATCGCACGGCCGGGAGACAAATTATGGAGCGGGATTTGAAAAGTCTTTTCTGGCCATTACCTCTAGTACTGACCCTACACTGCCTGACGCAGACGTTGCTTGCACAGCAAAGTTTCACTTGGCAAGAGATTCGGGGCAAGTTCGAATCGACGAATCCTGCGCTGCGTGCCAGCCAGATTGGGATTGAGGAATCAAAGGCTGCGGAAATTACGGCGTTCTTGCGCCCGAACCCGCAGCAATCGCTCATAGTCGATCAGATTGGCAATACTGCGAGCGGGACTGTCTTCTCTGCTTCGACGGTGACGACCGTATTCAGCTACCTGCACGAACGTCAGCGAAAGCGAGAACTACGGAGAGAAAGCGCCCAAAACGCAACAAGCATCGCTGAGTCTCAGCAAGCCGACTTGGAACGCACCCTGCTGTTTACGTTGCGCAGTGCATTTATTCAGGTACTTCAAGCCAAGGCAATCGTGGCGCTAGCGAAAGAGAATCTTGACTATTACGATCGGGTGCTGTCGGTCGGCCGGGATCGGTTCGAAGCGGGAGACATCGCACAGGTCGATCTCGATCGTCTCGAATTGCAACGTGTTCAGTTCACATCCGACGTGGAAACATCCACTGTCAACTTGAGAACCTCCAAAATCCAGCTTTTGACTCTCTTGAACGATCGGACGCCACTCGAGCAGTTCGATGTTGTCGGGTCTTTCGATTTCGCGGAGCGAATCTCACCGCTGGAAGAATTCCGAAGGGCCGCTCTCGATACGCGGCCGGACCTGAGAGCTGCAATGCAAGCCATCGATAAGGCCCAAACCGATCATCGGCTAGCCATTGCCAATGGATCGGTGGACCCAATCTTCGGCCTTGATGTGGGCGTTCCGTCGATCTCTCAAGCGTTCTTAAGCTATCAACCTCCCCTGCGTCAGTATGTCGGCGTGGGCATCAGCGTACCGCTTCGGATTTTCGATCGCAACCAGGGCGAAAAACTACGAACTCAATTGGAGATCGGCCGTATTGAGCAGTTACGTGACGCGACGCTCGCTCAAGTGTTTAGTGATGTCGATTCGGCTTACGCGACGCTGACGAGCAACCTGAACCTTCTGCGGCCGTACAAAGAAAAATACCTCGACCAGGCTTCTCGGGTTCGCGAAACGATTTCGTTCTCTTACCAAAACGGCGGAGCATCGCTTCTCGATTTTCTAAACGCGCAAAATGATTATCGGAGCACCCAACGTAATTATCTGAGCCTTATTGGGGCCTACCTGACGGTAGCCGCCCAATTAAATCTTGCCGTCGGTCGTGAGGTGATCCCGTGAAACGAAGAATATTGATCGGAGCAATCCTTTGCCTGGCTTTGCCGTGCCTCCTTAGTGGATGCGGGAAAGTACGAGGTGAATCCAACGGCAACAACGATACCGGTCCGCATCCAGCGACGGTCGAGCCTGATATTAACGCCGACAATTTCAAGGTAGACCATCCGGAACGCTTTCCGCTCGCGACGGCCGCCGAGTACATGGCTGCGCCGGAACTGAACGTCACCGGAGTGGTTAGTCCCGATGTATCACGACAGGTTCCGGTGCCATCGTTGGCATCGGGACGAGTCCTCGAAATCGATGCCCGGCTCGGCGATCAGGTCAAGCGAGGACAACTTCTGTTCAAAGTACGAAGCTCGGACATTGCGAGTGCTCTTTCCGACTATCGCAAGGCGATCAAGAATGAAG
>Ga0075424_100006878_pt1 | contig 10990 bp, 9 predicted proteins | sample SoiMethybrSBSTD3_FD_75301 | JGI IMG/M metagenome (GOLD analysis project Ga0075424, IMG submission 75301) | Bulk soil microbial communities from a Populus tree surrounding site in Tennessee, USA - Soil MetaG P. TD hybrid SBSTD3 | ecosystem: Environmental > Terrestrial > Soil > Tree plantation...
TGGGATTCGGCTACTACCACCACTATGGATACTACGCCCCGCGGTACTACGGCTCGCGGTTCTATGGGAGCTACGGGTACCCTCGATACCGCGTGTACCACGCGCAGCCCTACTCGGGGAATTACGGGACCCAGCGGTACCGGGGCAGCTACGGGACGCGACCGGGCACCAGCGGATCCGGCGCCCACACTCGTCGACGCTGAGTCGAGAGGTTGAATCCTTCGGATCGAAAGTACGTGGATCACCCGGCGCCGAGCGTCAGCATCGTCATGCTATTCCTCATCACGCTCGCGGTGATGCTCGTCGCCCTAGTGCCGTCCGTCCGTGGGGCGCCGCCGGGGTTGTGGGCCGTGATCCTCTTGCCTTTTGGAATTCTCTGCTTCTACTTCTGGCCGCTCTACTCGACCTACTACTCGCTGAGCCAATCGGGCCTCGAGGTCCGCTACGGTCCCTGGACCCGACGGTATCCGTGGTCGGATTTCGTCACCGCGTATTGGCAGAAGGGGATGTTCGCGACTCGGATCGGCTGGCCTTCCATCACGCCCTGCGTGCGTCTGACGAACGGCGTCCTGCTGAAGCGGGGCCGTGGGGGATTCGGTCTCTACCTCACGCCCAACGACCCGAAGGCATTTCTCCAAAGGGTCGGGGAGTTCGCCCCGGAGTTGACGTCCGAACTGATTTTGTGAGGTGCGCGGGAACTCGGGCGGGAATCCAACCCCGCCCGAGCCCTCCGTGAGGCGCCCCTAGCCGTTGTCGCTGTTTCCGCGACCCCGACCGCGACCTCGATGGTTCCGCTCGCGGTCCCGGTCTTGCGCCTCGTCCGGTTTGTTCTGATCGTCGGATCTTTGCTTGAGGCGCTTGGCCCGCTCCTCGATCACCTGGCGCTCGCGGTCCTCACGCTCCTTCTGCGCCTGCATCTCGGCTCGCTGGCGGCGCACCAACTCCTCCCGCGAGACTCCGCGCGGTGGCCGGCGCAGCTCGCGCTGATGTTCGCGGTCCAATTCGACGCGCTCGCCGCGCATCCGCTGGTCGAACTTCTGACGCTCCGTTTCTTGACGCTGGATCAGTTCGCGCGGCGGTCTCGCATGACCCTCCGCCTGCGAGCGGACCCGATCCTTCGCTCTCGCACCGACATTCTCCGCCGGGCGATAGATCTCGATGTTCTGGCCGCGAATCACGGCTCCACGCGAGCCGCGAGGCGTTCTGGTGTCGACCAACCGATAGGGGGTGATCCGTCGGCCGATGTCGCGCTCGATCATTTCCGGGCGGAGTCCCCGCTCGGCCGGCCGCGAATTGACGACCGTATAGTTCGTCACATTCTTCGTGACCGAGAGGAACGTCACGTTTCGGCTGGCAGGCGCCACGCGCGCGCGAATGCTCGTGCTCATGATGTCGCGCGACGGGACGAAGCACCAGCTGTACGGATCGATCCGCGAGTCCAGGGCATACGCGTCGACCGAGAGACCGATGCCGATGCGCCAGTCGACGTCCGGCGGAAGCGGAGCCCATCCGCACCAACCGTCGCCGTATCTCCACGACACCCACGCCGGCGCCCAGACGTCACCCGGGACCCAGCACCAGCCGTAGTAGGCGTCGAACGTCCAGCGGCCGTAGTGATAGGGAATGTAACCCCACGGATCCTCGGAGACCCACATCCAGCCGTAGTCGGTGTAGGCCCAGGACCCTACGGTATAGGGTCGCCAGCCCGCCGAGACATCGAGCGGGCACCAGACCTCGCCGTATGACGACAGGTTCACCCAGGTTCCGTACCGATCGAGTGAACCGTAGTAGTCGTCTCCGTCGTATCCCGAAGAGGATGCATAGGACGCGGAGGCGGACGCTGTGTATTCACCCGATACCGGGGCGCACCCGTTCGCGACTCCGAGGAGTACGAGCAATTCGATGAGGATGACAGGGAAGAATCGTTTCATGGCTTCATCCTCCTTTCGTTTTCAAGTGAGCGCCGGAGTCTCCGGCGAACCCGTTCACGGCGCCGGCCAATTCCGGCGCGCCACGCATCGGGGTGACACATAGTTCGTGCCCGTCCCTCCGGAATCCCCCGAAAAATGGCGCAACCGATTGAATCGCAGCACATTCGTCCGGCGTCGGAGGGGGAAAATCGAGCCCCGGTCGGGGCGCATCCTGTGTTCGGAGGAGAGACAGTGTGCGCCCGGTAAGGGGCACCCCAATTTGGCGGAAGAGCGGCGCCGCCCCAGGGACGGCGCCGCTACTTCTTCATCGCCGACGACCGGCGCCGGCGATCCGATCGTTACGCGCGTTGGTAGACGTTCGTGAACTCGACGTCGTGTCGCCTTCCTCTCCCGTCCTGTTGCGTGTGGACCACCAGGGTGTGGCCACGGTTTTCAAGCGCGAAGGTCTGGACGATTCGAGTGTCGTGGTTCCCGCTTCGAACCGTCAGCAACTTCGAACCCTGCCATTGACCGAGAACCGCGCCGCCGTTGCTCGCGCCGCCACGGCTTCGGATCACGATCTCCTGGAGCAAGCGACCCTGAAAATCCTCGAGGCGGATGACGTTCCGCCGCTGGTCGATGACCAAGCGAGGCGGCAAGGCAGCCTTCCGGATGCCGTAGCCACGCATGCGGGGCGGCAGGCCGTAGCCCTGCTTCGCGATCCAACGGCCCTCGAGATCAACACTCGAGCGCGTGTGATCTCCCCAGCGATCGTTGCGGTCGCCGTTGCGGTCGCCGTGCTCATAGTCGAGCTGTGCCATTTCGCTCGTGCTCGGTGAGACGTTCGGTTCTCTCGGCGAGGCCGTGCTGGACGCGACCGGGCCCAAAGACGCCATCGCGAGTACGAGACCAACTGCGATCGTTCGTTTCATGACGGACTCCTCGTATGGTTCCCTTGGGGTGGATTCGGATCGCCCGAGAACAGTTTTCCCGAAGCATCCCGGCATGGGCCCCCTTGCCCGTACCTGATCTCTGAGACACCGGGGGCCATGGCAGAAATGTGGCAGCGCTGCGGCAAATCGCGGGGGCGGGTCCGGCGGGCGTACGCCGCAGGCGTCGCGATAGATAGAGAGAGGCCCCGACGGGCGATCCCGCCGGGGCCTCAGGGTTCACCGAGGTCCCGCCTGAACGGGATCCGGTGCTCCGTAGCCATTCGAATCAGGCTTGGCGCTGCTCTCCGCGCGGAGCGTCCTTGTCCCTCGCGTCCATCGTGGACCGGAACGGTTCCTTCACGACCACCTTGACGCCCGAAATGCTCGTGGTCAAAACGTTCCGCACCTGATTCACCGCGGTCGAGCTGATCTCCCCGGCGGCCTGGATGGCGCCGGTTGCGGCCGCGGACGCGGCGTCCTCGGCCGAGACTCCGATGTCGCGTGCCGAAGCGATCGCACCCTCCACCGCGCCCTTCGCGGTATCCGCGACGTTGCCGCCCACCTCGGACGCGCCCCTGACCAGGGTCGCGGCGGTCAGGGTCACGGTTTCCACGCCGGCCTTGCCGACCATCTGCGTTCCATGGAGGGTTCCCACCATGATCGATCGAGCGGCCGATCCCACCTCACCGCCCACTTCGGCCACGCCATGCACGGCGCCCGTAACGGTGCCCACCACGAGCCCCAAGAGTTCCGCGCCGACCGCGCGCGTGCCCTTGAGGGTGTGGACGATCGTGTTCGATACCGCGTCGGCGAGGGCTCCGGTGATGTCGCCCATTCCGTGAATCATGCCCACGAGGTGATTCTTCGCCTCGGTGACTAGGTTCTTCGTCTCCTTGCTGGCCATGATCATGATCTCCTCGGGGTTGAGGGTTCCCCTCCCACGAGCTTCACCCTGCTGCCGGACGAAGTGCTGCATGGCACGTGCCAGGGTGGGGCCGGGGCATGTACCCGGTGCAACGCCCGTCGCCGCAAGCGTCTGGCGAAACCGGCCGACGCGCTCGGGGTCCAGGAATCGCCGGGAACCACGTCCCTCCGGGTACAGGCGGCCCGCTGCGCCCCGTTCACTCCGGCGGTGGGACCGAGCCCGCGTAGAAGATCTCGCAGGGCCCGCCCGGCAAGAGGTCCTTCACGCTCGTGACGACCTTGCGTGCCGGTCCGAGCAGGGACATGAGGATCGTCGGTTTCGTCAGCTCCGGTTTTTGGAAGGTCCCGCGCAGTTCCTGGCGAATCTTCGCGCATCCGTCCTTGTCGACGATGGCCACCGTCACGCTGTCGAAGCGCTGGTGTTCGAAATCGAGCCTTCCTCGCAGCGCGACCCGGTTCTTGTTCGTGGCCATCGCGACGTCGTTCGCTTTCAGCTCGCCGCCCCTGACGTCCCACGAGGAGACGATCGAGCGAATGTGCGTGCCGTGATCCGAATGGCCGATCAGTCGTGCGAAGTCGTAGCCCTTCGTCGCCACCATTCCAAGCGGCCCGACGAAGAAGAAGGAGCCCACGTCCGAAAGATCGAGGTGCTGGCTGGATTCGAATCGCGCGAAGTCATGGTCCAGGTCGCGGCCCCGCAGCTTGATCTCGCGGCCGCGAAGGATCACGTCGCCATCCAGGCTCCGGGACCATTCGGCGGGCGAGCGCCCATTCGACGCCAGGTTCGCGGAAAAATCCATGGCGCCGGTCGCGATCGTGTCGGGCGACAGAGTGCGAAGGCACTCGTTGATCTCGAATCCGGATAGGGCGCCGCGCAGGCGATACCGCGGGATCGAGTCGGACAACTCCGCCCGAAAACTGGCGAGCCCTTTGCCCCCGAAGGCGCGCCACGCGATCGGGTCGAATTCCAGGGTGCCACCCCTCGCCTTGGCGAGGACGTTCACGTCCGCGATGGACACCGTCCGCGTCTTGATTTCCCGACACCGCAGCTTCCCACGAAACGAGAGGCCCGCGAGGAGGCTCGCGGCATGCGAGCCCCTTCGCCGGATGCCGCTGACGTTCGCGTTCACATCGGTAGCCTCGAGCGTCGTTCCGGAGACCGCGTCCTCGTAACGGACGGTCCCTCCGAGGAGCGACAACCTCGTCCCCGCCAACACGGGGATCGGGCCCCGTGGTTCTTCTCGCTGAGCCCAATTGAGGACCCCGTGGCGGTCGCGTTCGAAGTGAAGCCTCGGACGCATCAACGTGATCTGATGGACGCGACGCTGGTTGATGAGGAGGGGGAGGACCGCGACGGCGATCGTGGCGCGCTCGGCGGTGAGGATCTCTGCTCCCCGCGAATTCAGGACACGAAGGTCGCGAGCCACGAGATGGATGCGGCCCGTGAACGCGACGGCGAAGGGGCCGCGGACCCTGACCTGCAAGCCCAGCGGGAGCGAGGCGGAGGTCTCGAAGAGACCCTTGTAAGCGCTGGCGTCGACCGTGAACCGCGACCCGAGGGTGACCACGGCCGTGATGACGGCGAGAAGGCCGGCGGCGATTGCGATCGAACGCCTCGAGGCTTTCATCCCATCATTTCAGCCCAAGGGCGCGGTTCCGGTCAAGGTTGCCCTCCGCGGGGTGGGGGCGTAGTTTGGGGCCTGCCTGAACGGGCACGAGGCCCGCGGGCCTCTTCGCAAGTCTCAACCTTCCGGAGAACGACGATGAAATCGATGCGCTGGGGGATGGTGTCGCTGGTCCTGTTCGGGATGGTCCTCGCGGGGATGGGGTGTGCCGCCAACGAGGGCCAGTCGGCCGCGCCGGGCGTGTACGCCGTTCAAGAGCGATTCGTGGACGCGAACGGAGTCCTCATCTACACGAAGACGCTCGGGCAGGGGCCGCCCCTCGTGATCGTGCACGGAGGTCCCGGCGCCTCGCACGACTACCTTCTGCCGTACCTGCTGCCCCTGGCGCGGCATCACCGCCTGGTCTTCCTCGACGAGCGAGGGTCGGGTCGCTCGGAGAAGCTCGAAGACGCCACGCAGTACACCGTCGAGAACATGGTCGAGGACGTCGAGGCCGTGCGTCGTTCGCTGGACCTCGGGAAAATCGACCTGCTGGGGCACTCGTACGGCGGCGTGTTGGCGCAGGCCTACGCCCTGAAGTACCAGACCAACCTCTCGCACCTCGTCTTGTGCAGCACCTTCCACAGCACCAAGGCGGTGAACGACGTGTTCCGAAAGATGGTGGCCGCCATGGCCCCCGAGCTGCGGGCGCGCATCGAAAAGGCCGAAGCCGCGGGGCTGTTCGGGAATGGGAAGGACTACGAGAAGAATCGATACCCGTCGAGCTACATGACCGCGGCCTGGGGCGAAGGATACTTCCCGTACCTCTACCGGAATCATCCCGACGCGAACTTCGATCCGGCGTTGAACGGCGTCATGTCCTGGGACCTGTATCGCGAGATGTGGGGATCCCACGGCGAGTTCCTGATCGACGGCAACCTGGTCTCGGTGGAGTACGCGGATCGACTCCAGTCCATCAGCGTGCCCACGCTCATCACGGCGGGGGATCACGACGAGTGCGACCCCTCGATCGCGCGCGACATGAACGCGCGGATCCCGGGCTCGAAGCTCGTGGTGCTGCCGAACAGCGGGCACATGACGTTCGTGGATCAGCCGAAGCAATTCCTGGCGGCGGTGGACGACTTCCTGGCCCCCGGAGCGCGATAGGGCGGCCCGGCCAGCCGGCGCCTGCTATCGCCGCGCGGGGTCGGAAATGGCCAGCAATTGCCGGGCCTCCTCGGCTTCCGGCCCCCACGCCAGCTTGAGGGGCGTCTCCCCGCTGCTGGTGCGGGCGTAGCGATCCGCCCCGGCGGCGAGCAGCGCTCGGATCGCCTCGACGCGTCTCTGGGAGGCGGCGTAGTGGAGCGGCGTCCATTTCCATTCGTTGCGGGCGTCGACCAGGGCGCGATTCTCGAGAAGAAGGACGATCATCGCCGCGTCGCCCTCTCGCGCCGCCACATGGAGCGGCGTGAGGCCCTGGTCGTCCTTGAGGTTCGGATCGGCTCGGAATTCGAGGAGCACGCGCGCGACGTCGACGCTGTCCAGGTCGGCAGCCCGGTGAAGGAGGCGCTCCCGGCGCGGAGGATTGTACCGCTCGTTCGGATCCGCGCCCTGCGCGAGGAGCATGCGGACGATCGAGGGCGCGCTGGCGTCGACCGCGCTCCGCAGCGCGGAGAACCCGCGGGGCGGCGCCGACTCGGGGCGAGCGCCCCGGGCGAGGAGGAGCGCGACGATGGCGCTGTCGGGCGCGCCGGCCGCGAGCACGAGCGGCGTCATCCCGTCTTCCCCTCGCGCCGCCACGTCCGCACCGCGATCGAGCAGCAGAGAGGCGATCTCGAGGCCGCTCCGGTAGGTGGGGTCTCCCCCGCAGGCCACGTGAAGCGGTGTCCACTCGAGGTAGCCGCGGCGATTCGGATTCGCCCCGTGGTCGAGCAGAAAAGCCGCCGCCAGGAGCTGGCGCGAGTGGGCGGCGCTGTGCAGGGGCGTGCCCGTCCTCGACTGCACGTCGACGTCGAAACCGCTCTCCAACAGGGAACGCATGACGTCGATGTGCCCGTACTGGGCCGCGTAGTGGAGCAGCGTCCGGCCCTGGTCGTCCCGGATGGATGCGTCCGCGCCGTGCGCCAGCAAGATGTCCATCAAGTCCGCGCGACCCCAGCGGGCGGCCAGGGAGATCGGCGTCTGGCCGGAGGCGTCGACCGCATTCACGTCCGCGCCGCGCTCGAGGAGCAAGCGGACGATGTCGGGGTGACCGCCCCAGACCGCGCGGTGAAGCGCGGTCATCCCGACCGGGTCGCGCGATCGCAGGTGCGTCGGGGCGGCCTTCGGGTCCGCGTCGAGCAGGCGGCGCACCGACTCCAGGTCTCCGCCGAAGGACGCGTCGATGATCGGGTCCTCACGCACCGATTTCGCGTCCTCGCGGCGCGCGATCTCGCGCCTCACGAACTGGGCGATATCGTCGAGCGTCGCGCGCCCGTCCCCACAGCCCGACGCGAGGAAGACGAGGAGGAGGGTCCCGGCTCGCGAGAGCGCCGACCGAGCCCGGATGGCGGGCGGGTTACCGCCGCGCCATGCCGGGAGGGCCGGCCGCTTCGCCAGCGTCAATCGTTGTTACCGAGAGAGGAGGAACGAGACGCCGACCTTCATCGAGAACTGATCGATGTCGGCGAGCGTGTACCAGAGATCCGCGAACAGGTCGGTCTTCGGGCTCAGGGGCTTGCTGACGCCCCCCCCCAGATCGAAGCCAAGCTTGGTGGCCGAGTCCTCGACGGTGAACCCGGGCACGATGAAGCCGCCGCCCATGTCCACGTCCGGGAACGACACCTTCGTGTGGAAGAAATGAAGCCCGAGGCCCGCGCCCGCGTAGGGCTGGACCTTCGATTTGACGTGGAACATGTACTTTGCCCGCGCGCCGATCGAGACGTCGCGGACCGAGGCCTCCGCTCCGAAATCCCCCTCCGACTTGGACCAATATCCCAATTGCGACGACAACCGAACGTCGGGAGACAGATTCCCCCAATCCGCGAACGCGCCGAAGCCCAGGGTGCTGCTGGCGGCTTCGGGGTCGACGAGGCCGGCATCCACGCCGAGCCGGCTCAACCCGAGGTCCGACGACTTGGCGGCCTTGGCCATTGCATTTTGCGAAAGCGCGATGCAAGTCAGGAAGAGAGCGACAGCAAAGAGTGCCTTTTTCATGATCCCCCCTACGTGCGCCACCTGGCGAATTTCCAGGTGGTTGGCGGTTTTCCGGGCCCTCTGGCCCCTCGAAGACGGGGAGAGTGGGCGCAATATCCATACCCGCAAGGAGACCGGTACAGCGGAATTAGGAGGCGGGAGCAGCGTCTAGGCGGGAGAGGGTCGCTTCACCACAGGCGGACGCGCTGCTCGGGCGGGAGGTAGTACTTGTCCTGCGGGCCGACGTTCGGAAACGCCGCATACCAACCGTCGTCGTTCCGCACGACTCCCAGAACGCGGTACGCGGGAGGGCTGTGCGGGTTGGAGAGCAAGCGCTGCCGCATGCTCGCGTCCCTCGCCTTCGATCGCCAACTCTGGGCGAAGGCGATGTAGAAGCGCTGATCGCCGGTCAGGCCGTCGAGCACCGGCGCATCCTTGCCGCCGAGCGAGATGCCGTACGCCTTGTGGGCGATCACCAGGCCGGCCAGATCCGCGATATTCTCGCCGAGCGTCAGCCTCCCGTTGACGTGAATGCCGGGCAGCGGCTCGTATCGATCGTATTGCTGTGCGAGCGCGGTCGTGCGCTCGTCGAAGTTCTTGCGATCCGCCTCGGTCCACCACTGCCGCAGCACGCCCGCGCCGTCGTACTTCGAGCCCTGGTCGTCGAATCCATGGCTGATCTCGTGGCCGATCACCGCCCCGATCGAGCCGTAGTTCACGGCGTCGTCGGCTTCGGGATCGAAGTCGGGGGGCTGGAGGATGCCCGCCGGGAAGACGATCTCGTTGGCGGAGTCGTTGTTGTAGGCGTTGACGGTCGGCGGGGTCATTCCCCATTCGGTCTTGTCCACCGGATCGTCGATGCGCTTGAGGTCTCGATTCCAGTCGAAGGCATTCGCGTTCTTCACGTCTCCGATCAGATCGTCGCGGCGAATCTCGAGCGTGGAGTAATCGCGCCAGTGGTCCGGATAGCCGACCTTCACGGTCATGCGATGCAACTTGTCCAGGGCCTTCTCCCGCGTCGCCTCCGTCATCCAGGCCAGAGTCTTGATGTCCTGCTCGTAGGCCAGGAGCAGATTGTCGACGAGCGCCCGCGCCTTCGCCTTGGCTTCGGGTGGGAAGTATTTGCCGACGTACAGCTTGCCGAGCGCCTCGCCCATTCGGTTGTCGAGAAGTCGCGCGCCGCGGGTGGCGCGATCCAGCTGCTTTGCCCGGCCCTGCAAGATCGTTCCGTAGAAGGCGAAGTCCGCCTCGTCGAAGCGGCGCGGCAGGGAGGGCGCGAAGGCATGCACGCAACGGATCGTCAAGCAGTCCCGCCACACCGGGACGGGAGTGGCCCCGAAGACCTTCGCGATCTTCGGAAACGCGCTCTTCTCGCTCACGACCACGGTCCGGTCCGCGCCGCGGGACTTCGGCGGAATGCCGGCGGATTCGAGGTAGGCGCTCCACGGGAAATCCGGGGCCAGCTTCAGGAGCTGGGGGACGGTCATGGGGTTGTAGACCTTGTCCGCGTCCCGCCGATCGGCCGCGGGCCAGGACGCCACGGCGATTTCGTGTTCGAGGGCATACACGGCAGCCGCTCGGGGCTCGGCGTCCTTCACGCCCACGGAGGCCAACGTCTGGGCGAGGTATTTCTTGTACGCCTCGCGGGTGGCGGCGATTTCCTTATCCGCCCGCAGGTAGTAGTCGCGATCCGGAAGACCCAGCCCGGATTGCTGTAGTCTTACTATGTAGATATCCGGATTCTTGTCGTCCGCCGCGATGAACATCCCGAACGGCCCGCCGAGGGAGAGGGACTGGATCCCCATCTCGCGAGCCACGTCCTCGTGCGTCCCCAAAGCGGCGATTGCCGCGAGGTCCGTCTCCAGCGGCTTCAGACCGTTCGACTCGATCCCCGGTTCGTCCAGGAACGCGTCGTACAGATCCCGAAGCTTCTGCTCTTCCGGGGTCAGGTCGGTCCGAGTGTGCAGGTCCCCGATGATCGCCCTGAGGCGTTCATCATTTCTCAGGGTCATCTCGAGCCCGACCCCCGCCCCCGGGCGATCCGCGGGTATCTCGGCCGTCTTGAGCCATCCGGCGTTCGCATAGGCGTAGAAGTCGGCGCCGGGCTTTGCGGCCGAATCCATGTAGTCCAGGTGCACTCCCCACGGGGGCACCAGGGGGGCGGCCGAACCGATGCCGGCGAACAGGGTCGCGGCCGCGATCGCCGCCGAAAGGCGCAGGGGCTTCATCACGGGACAAGCCTAGCAGCGCGCCCGGCCCGTGGCAACGACTGGCGAACCGGCGGGGCTGGTGTATCCTCTCGAACTGAGGAACGTCACCGGAGCTGGCGCGAGGGCTCGGCAATGGCTCGGATTCTCGTCGTCGATGATGATCGCGTCCTTCTGAGGCTCGTCCAGTGGCGGCTGGAGCGCGCGGGGCACGAGGTGGTCAGCGTCCCATCGCCGCA
>Ga0075424_100006880_pt1 | contig 10989 bp, 8 predicted proteins | sample SoiMethybrSBSTD3_FD_75301 | JGI IMG/M metagenome (GOLD analysis project Ga0075424, IMG submission 75301) | Bulk soil microbial communities from a Populus tree surrounding site in Tennessee, USA - Soil MetaG P. TD hybrid SBSTD3 | ecosystem: Environmental > Terrestrial > Soil > Tree plantation...
CATCGATGACGGCTCGACGGATGCTTCCGTGGAAGTTGTCAGCCAACACCAGCTACCTCTCACGGTGTTACGTAGCGAACACAAAGGCCCAGCCGCTGCACGGAACAAGGGAATCGCTGCGAGCGACTCCGAATACATCGCCTTCATGGACGCCGATGATTTATGCCAATCGAGAAGACTCGAGCTCCAGGTTCAGAAACTCGAAAATGAAAAGCTGGATATGGTCGCATCCGCACTGAGTTTCATCGACGCGCAGGGCTGCCCGATTCCGGGGCTCTGGGCGTGTCCGCCACACGCTCGACGCAACTACTGGGCATCTCTTGTCGAAAGAAATTGGATTGGAACACCGTCGGTCATGCTGAGGCGATCGATCTTGCCGTCGACCGGCGTGTTCGACGAGAAATTTACGCACGCCGAAGACTACGATCTTTGGCTGCGGGTCGGCCGTTCGCATTCCATTGGGTTCATCGAAACTCCGCTCATTCAATGCCGTCGTCATGAATCGAATACGAGCAGAAATACCGAGTCCCACAAGTATTTTGAACGAAAAGCGCTGCAGAAAATCGATCCGGCAGAAGCATATGAGGCGTTTGCCCGGCTGTACCCGGCAGAACATGAGCGTGACGAATCGTGGATTGGATTCCTGTTGCGCAGCGCAAACCCGCGATTCCTGGACGAAGCGCATCGTGCGCTTGCCCGGAATCCGAGGTCTTCAGTGGTGCGTTTCGCTTTGGGAGTGTTTCATTTCGACTCCGGAAATTACGAACGATCCCGTGCGACATTCCTCGGAATTCCGGAGCAGGATGCCGCGTCCATTCATAACGCGGGTGTGACGTCGGCGCTGTGCGGAGATTTTGCTTTCGCACGATTGAAATTAACGGATGCGCTGAGAGTTCGGCCCGAATACTACGACGCGCGATGCAATCTCGAGGCACTAAGGAGCGGCGAACCACTCCGGCTCACACGCCGCCCGCTGCGGACGGACCTGATTCCAATTCGGAATTAGCCGCGGATTCCGCGGATTCCGCCGATTACGACGATAAGGACTTGTCGCAGAGATCAACACCCCATTGGATGGTTTTCTCGATTCCTTCTTTGTTGTTCTTAAGGAGGTGTTCTTTAGCGGTGAGTTCAAGGAACCCGTCGAGGCAGGCGCAGGCGGTCGATCGCGTTTTCAAGGTTGCATGAAGGTGCTCGACTGCGTCCGCGGGGCGGCCGGACTTCGGCTGCGTGTCGTTTGGCACGGCGAGGCGTCGCTCGCGATTGCAGGTCTGCTTCAGCGCATCCTTCAGAGAAAGGATCTCGACACCCTCCGAAAGAATGCCGCCTTCTGTCGCATTAATGAACCGCACACGGGGAATCTGCTTAATCTTTCGCACAAAGAAGTCGCGGTAGGCGATCAGGTTTTCCGTCGTGTGGACCGGATTGCCCCAGATGTCCGTCTGCAGGATCGGGCCTCCCAGTGCAGCGTCGAACGGGTTGTTGTGGAAGATGGTGTTGTGCGCGTACTCGCGATCCCAGGAGTAAGCGAAATCCTGTCCCGCAAAAATGATCGGATTCGCGCCCATCCGCCAGGCGAGATCCAATGCACCGGTTGCGACGGATCCCCAAACCTGGAGCGTACTTTTGGCCAGCCCGAATTTCGCAAGCAGCGGATCGGGAAAGACGCCGACTCCGAAAAACATTCGACGCATCGCCGATCGTAGCGCAGAAGGCTGAACCGCCTGTTCCGCAACCAGGGATGTCGACGTGGGCACCACGCCTGTTACATGGCGCGCATTCAGTTCGCTGGGATCCGCCATGATCACCGCGTGCGGCGTAATGCCGGCGGCAAGCAATGGCCTCAGCGCCGTATCGACCGAAAGCAGGAAACAATGGTTCTCCATGCCGTGCAGTTGGTGAATATTTCGGTCGAGTGATGGTCCCGCGGAAACGAGCACAAGAGGCACATCTTTGAATCGCGCGAAAAGCGACCCGGCATCGGGCTCGGTCTGGTATTCAAAATTCGCCAGTGCATTTTCAAAATATTTCGCGCCATTGTTGAAATGCGTAAGGAGATTTGCAGCACGGTCGCGCAAGCGTGTCTTGAAACTATTCGTCAGCAGATCGGCCGTGGACCGCTGCAATTGTGCGGCAGCGGGCCAGATCAGCCACAGGAATTCGTCGGTTTCCTGACATCCGTCGAGCATCCAATCGTCGAAAAACCGACACACTTCGGACCCTATTACGAACTTGAAGCGGTTGTCGCTGGGGCGTTGCGAAAGCTTGAAGAGTTCGTCGTCCGGCTCGAACACGATCACGCGAGCCGCCTGTTTCAGGCGTGAGAGCAAGGGGTTGCCCAGATATCCCAGTCCCCAGCCAAACACCAGAACCACATCTGCCTTTTCAATCGGGAAGGTGGTAACGAACTTCTCTGCCTCCCGCAAGGGGTCATAGCGGCTGTGGTAAGCCGTCCCTTCGACCTCCACGCTGGGAAGACCGGAACGGCTCGTAACCATACGCAAGCGCTGGTCAGACATAGGCATGGGCTGAAGCAAACTGAATTCCGCGGACTGCCTCGGGCCAATGGCAAGTCAAGTGCATAGTTAGCAGGCGAAAGGAGAGGAGCGACGATGTCGACTCAGATCGCAACGACCGCTGAACCACGGACGAAGATGTTTTTGGACATTCCAACGGCCGCCGAACTGGCAGGCTTCTCGATACGCCATTTCCGCAGAATCATTGAGGAAGATCGCATTCCGATCGTTCAAATCGGACGCAAATTTTTCATCCTGGGCAAAGATTTTTCAAACTGGGAATCCAGCAAGAAGGTGAAGCGGCCGGCGTAGGAGTCTACGCTGGTGGTAGAGAAGCCTCTACATTCTGTGTAAGACGGTTTCCTTTTCAGTTACCTTTCCGCCCTTTACTACGACTGTCACAAAAAAGAAATTCGGGGACAGACTACTAATTTCCCATTTTCCTGCACGACTCTTAAATATCGATTCGTGACAGAGGAAAAACGGAAATTCGTGGTCTGTCCCCGAATTCTGTTCCCGACTTTCTACTTCTTCGCCGCCCCGAGGACTGCATCCTTCGCCGCTTTGGCTACGCGGAATTTCAGGACCGTCTTCGCAGGGATTTTGATTTCTTCGCCCGTCGCAGGATTGCGGCCCATTCGCGCCTTTCTCTTCTGCTTAACGAGCTTTCCCACTCCAGGAAACACGAACTCGCCTTTTTTCGCTTCCCGATAGGCAAGATCCGTAAGAGACAACATGAAATCCTTGACCTGCTTCTTGCTGAGGCCCGTACGCGTTGACATTTCTGCAACGGTCTGGGTCTGAGTCATCTTTGGCATCAATTCCTCCTCTTTCGTTTTATGTCTTCCGTGAGAGTCAATTTAAATTTCGATGAAGCGCCACCGAAACGAACCAGCGTTACACACTAGAGTGTCGCGCCGTGATCTGTCAAGCTAAGCTCGCTTAAAAGCCTTCTGAATTTCTCTGAGATCGTAACGGAGAATGATCGGCCGCCCGTGCGGACATACCGTCGGAACGTCGGTCTTCATCAGCTCTCCAACAAGCCATCGCATTTTTGTTTCATCCAGCGGCGTGTTGATCTTGATCGCCGCATGACACGAAACTGTCGCCGCGATTTTCTTCTTCAGCGTCTCGATGTTCATGACCTGGGTCTCGCGCTCCAGACCGTCCAGCAATTCGAGCAACAGCTTTTCGACTGCTGCCGGCTTGAGAATCGCTGGAGCTGTCTTGATCGCGATGGTCTTTGGTCCGAACGGTTCGACGTCGAAGCCGTTTTTCGCCAGTTCCGGAATGATGCTGTCCAGGATGACCAGCTGGCGCGGCGGCAACTGCACAACAATAGGCATCAATAATCGCTGGCTTTCGAGTATTCCGGCAAGCTTTTGTCGCAAATAAATTTCAAATAAAACGCGCTCGTGAGCGACGTGCTGATCAATGACGATCAGGCCGCTCGAATCCGTCGCGACGATGAAACTGTCGCGTAGCTGCCCAAGCGCGCGAACTTCACTCTTGACCATGTCGAATTCCGGATACGCGGGAAGGGGCACTTCTTCCGCTGCCGCAAGAATCACGCTTTGCGGAATTTGAAACGGGCCACGCGCGATCGGATCATCGGATCTCCACGAATCAGGCATTTTCGGCTGCGGTATCGGAGCCGTAAACGGCGATGCCGCGATCGCGCCGCCGTTTTCCATGGGGACGATCGTCTTGTCCTGTGTCAGTCCGGAAAGGATCGAGTCGCGTATGGCATCGTGAACGAATGACTGATGCTTAAAACGCACTTCCGTTTTTGCGGGATGTACGTTCACGTCGACATCTTCGAAGGGAATCGTCACGAACAGGATTACGACTGGAAACGTGCCCGACGGCAGTATGTTGCGGTAAGCCTCGCTGATCGCATGCAGAATGATCTTGTCGCGTACCAGCCGCCGGTTGATGAAGAAGAACATGGAATTCCGGTTGTACTTCTGGATATGCGGCCTCGACGTGAACAGGTGGATCTTCACTCCCGACCGGCCGTAATCCTTCTTGTATTCCACGAGCTGATCTAAAAGATCGCTTCCGAAAATCTGAAAAATGCGGTCGCGAAAACCGCCGGCCGAAGGCGCGGCCATGATTTCGAATCCCGCGCTTTTCAAAACGAAATGAATATCTGGAAAGGCCAGCGCATAGTGCGTGCAATACGTCGTGATCTGGCTCAGTTCGTAGGATTCCGATCGGAGAAACTTTCGCCGGGCCGGAACGTTGAAGAAAAGGTCCTCAACCCTGATCTGTGTGCCGCGTGGAAACGCCTGTTCGCGTGTTGAAAGAAGCTTGCCCGCGGCAATTTCAACCGCCGTGCCGGCCGAACCATCGGCCTGTGTTTCCAGGGTAAGACGAGATACGGAAGCAATCGAGGGAAGCGCTTCACCACGGAACCCGAGAGTTTTTATCGAGAACAGATCATCCGGCTGGTAGAGCTTGCTGGTGGCATGCCTGCCGAAGCACGCCAGTGCGTCTTCGGGCGACATGCCTTCGCCGTCGTCCGTAACGCGAATCAGACGCCTGCCGCCTTCTTCGACGTCGACAGCAATCTTCCTCGCGCCCGCGTCGAGAGAATTCTCCATCAGTTCTTTTACGACCGACGCGGGCCGCTCGACGACCTCGCCTGCCGCGATGCGGTTGGCAATGTCGTCAGCCAGAATGCGAATCTTTGGCATTTTTACGTTTTGCGTTCGGAGGGCATGTCGACACGGATATGCAATTCTTTCAGCTGTTGCGGGCGAACCGTGTTCGGAGCGTTCATCAACAGATCTTCCGCGTTTTGGTTCATCGGAAACATGATGACTTCCCGAATATTCGGCTCGTCGACGAGAAGCATCACAATGCGATCGATGCCTGGAGCAATTCCGCCGTGCGGTGGAGCGCCGTACTTGAGTGCATTGAGAAGAGCTCTGAAACGCGTCTCGACTTCCTCGCGGGTATACCCCGCAATCTCGAAAGCACGATACATGGTTTCTGGATTGTGGTTCCGAATGGCGCCGGACGAAAGCTCGTAGCCGTTGCAGACGATGTCATATTGGAAAGCTTTGACGTCCAGCGGATTCATTTCATTCAACGCCTTCAGCCCGCCTTGCGGCATTGAAAATGGGTTGTGACTGAACTCAATTTGCCCCGTTTCGGGATTCTGCTCGTACATCGGAAAATCGACGATCCAACAAAAACGGTAAACATCTTTTTCGATGAGATCGAGAAGATTGCCCAGCTTGTCGCGCACGAGACCCATCAGTTTGCTGGAACGTTCTCCGCTGTCATCCGCCATGAACACAATGGCATCGCCTTTTGTGGCTTCGCACGCCTTCAGAATCCCAGCAACTTCATCCGGACCGATAAACTTAGCGATTGGCCCTTTCAACGTTTGAGGTTCTTCGACCAGTACCCACGCTAGCCCTTTGGCGCCCGCGTTTTTGGCGTGTTCTTCGAGCTTGTCGAAAAACGAACGTGACTGTTCCGCACCCTTCGGAATGCGGATGCCTCTAACCTGTTTACCCGCGAATGCGCGGAACGATGCCGACGGGGGGAATAATTTCGTCAGATCAACAATGCGGATCGGGTTCCGTAGGTCGGGTTTGTCCGAACCGTAATGAAGCATCGCGTCGTTATACGTAATGCGCGGAAACGGAACCGGAGTGATCTTGCGTTGGGAAGCGAACTCTTGAAACAAGCCGTGAAACAGTGTTTCAACGACCCGAAACACATCGTCCTGCGTCACGAAGCTCATTTCCAAATCGAGTTGATAAAACTCGCCCGGAGAGCGGTCCGCGCGTGCGTCCTCGTCGCGATAACAGGGCGCAATCTGAAAATATCGATCGAACCCTGAAACCATGATCAGTTGCTTGAACATTTGCGGCGCCTGTGGCAACGCATAGAATTTTCCAGGATGGCGCCTCGACGGCACGAGAAAATCTCGTGCACCTTCCGGACTGGACGCGGTCAGCGTTGGGGTCTGGTATTCCACAAACCCCAGTTCGTGCATTCGCCGTCTTATGCTCGCGATGACCTGCGAACGCATCAGAATGTTCGAATGCATCTTCGAGCGCCGCAGATCCAGGAAGCGATAAGTAAGACGCAAATCCTCAGGCGCAGGCACCTCGGGAAAAACGGCGAATGGCACGGGAGCAGTAGGTCCGAGTACCTCCGCGTCGGAAACTTTTACTTCGATGGTTCCCGTAGCCATGTTGGGATTCACCTGTCCATCTTCTCTCGCTATAACCGTGCCATCGACGCGAATGACCGTCTCTTTGGGCAGATTCTCGAGCAGATCGTGGGGTGCGGTTCCGGGCGCAACGATCAACTGAGTGATCCCGTAGTGGTCCGCTAAGTCAATGAACAGTACGCCGCCGTGATCACGGCGATTTCGCAGCCAGCCGGAGAGACGAACCTGGGCGTTCAGATGACTAGATCTAAGTTCTCCACAGGTATGACTTCGATATCGGTGCATCGTGTTTTCCATGATTCCTGGTTAGGAGTATGTCTCTCCCAGTATTTCCGTCTCCTTTATGTTTCGTTGCTCTTTTGTCGCCATGTCGCGAACGACGAGTGTACCGGCCTTCAGCTCTTCGTCACCGATGATGATGACAGACCTGGCCTTCAGTTTATCAGCCAACCGCATCTGGCTCTTGAGGCTCCGCGCATCGAAGTCGAGGTAAACGCGCTTGCCGGACGCCCTCAATCTCCTTGCGAGCAGGGTCGCGTATTCGAATGCGGCGTCGCCCATCGGCGCAATGAAGTATTCCGGACTGTAGTCCGGGGTCAGTTGAGCCGGATCGGGGGTCGAAAGGATCAGCCGTTCCAGGCCCATGCCGAAACCAAAGCCCTTGACGGGCGGCCCGCCGAGCGTCTCGGACAACCCGTCGTATCGGCCGCCGCCGGCGACTGTGTTTTGCGCGCCGAGCCGGCTCGACGTGATTTCGAACGTCGTGCGCTTGTAGTAGTCGAATCCCCGAACCAGCCGCGGGTTCACCTTGAATCGTATTCCCCGCGTCGTCAGGTACGCCTGCAGCTTTTCAAAATGCTGCCTGCAGTTGCTGCAGAGCCTTTCGGTGATCGTCGGCAGCTCCGCGATCACGGGCTGGCATGACGGCACCTTACAGTCGAACACACGAAGCGGATTCCGTTCGCCACGCCGCTGACAGTTTTCGCACAGTCTGGCGGCGCGTTTTCGAATCTCCGCTTTGAGGTCCTGAATGAATGCCGGACGGCATTCATCGTCGCCGATCGAATTCACATTTACCTCGAGGTCCGGAATTCCGATGCTGGTCAGAAAAAACGTCAGCATCTCGAGGACTTCGGCTTCAATCGCCGGATTGTCGGTACTCGACAACACCTCAGCGCCTGCCTGAACGTGCTGGCGGTATCGGCCCTTTTGCGGCCGTTCGTGGCGGAACATCGGGGCGATGTAATAGAGCTTGAGCATTCGAGCTTCGTTTTGAAGCTGGTGTTCGATAAAGGCGCGGATGACGGGAGCCGTTCCTTCCGGCCGGAGCGTGAGCGAGCGATTCTCGTCGCGATCCGCGAACGTGTACATCTCCTTGGAAACGATGTCCGTTTCTTCGCCCACGCCACGACTGAAAAGTTCGGTCGCCTCGAATATCGGCGTCCGGATTTCGCCGAACCCATAAGAGTGGAAAACGTCGCGCAGACGCCGCTCGATCGCGTGCCAGATTTCGATCTCGCCCGGAAGCAGGTCGTATGTGCCTTTTATTGCGTGAATCATAAAAACGCTGGAACGTGTCGGCTGACAGGAGAGTTAGGCCGTGATTGTAGCCGCAGGTACACCCCTCCTAGGATAGGAGGGGTGGCCGTGCCGTCAAAAGATATCGCCGAAGGCATCCTTTGAAAGGCACGGACGGGGTGGTCAGTCCAGAATGACCACCCCGTCTGCGCTTTCAAAGATGGCTTCGCAGCTTTTTCTTGATGCGCAGCCACCCCTCCTATCCTAGGAGGGGAATATTACGTTCCTTACCGTTACCTTTTCCTCGCTCTACGTTTTATTTCCCAAATACGCTTCCTTGTACTCCCAATACCGCTGCGCGTAGGCGTCGATGTCCTTGATCTCCGCCTCGGTCACTTCCCGCTTTATCTTCGCGGGTATGCCCATTACCAGGCTCCTCGGCGGAATGATCGTGCCTTCGGTCACGACAGCGCCCGCCGCCACAATCGATTGTGATCCGATCTTCACGTTGTTCAACAACGTGACCCGCATTCCGATCAGCGTGTGTGATTCAACCGTGCAGCCATGAAGCACGGCACCGTGACCGATCGTGACGTAGTCGCCGAGGATCAAGGGGCACTGATTCCTCATCGTGTGGCCGACGCAGCAGTCCTGGAAGTTCGTGTACTTTCCTATGCGAACGATGTCGCTGTCGCCACGGACGACGCTGTTGAACCAGAAACTGGAATCATCCCCGATCTCGACGTCACCGATGATCTGAGCGCCCTCCGCAAGAAAAACGCGCTCGCCGATTTTCGGTCTTTTGCTCTTGTACTCGTGCAGCATCCCACCCCTCATTTACTGGCTGCGCGCTGTCGCGCTTGCACTCGCTTTCGCTCATGTCGAAAAGCTACAACGCTAGCAGTTTTCGGGGATATCATCAACGGATGCTTCGCGTGATCATCATAAAACCAAGCAAGTACGGACCCTCTGGACAGGTCGAACGCTTCAAGCGCGGGTTCATGCCGAACAGCACGGTTCCTTACCTGCGAAGCATGACTCCTCAGTCGATCGACGGCGTACCTATCGAAACGATTGCCATTGACGAGTACGTCGAGACCGACCTCCGCTATCTCGATCTGCTCCGCAAGCCGGGTGTCCCAACCCTGCTCGCGCTGGTCGGCGTCCAATCGCATCAATTTCACCGTAGCCTGGACCTCGCCGCGCTCGCTCGCGGGAACGGTATCAACTCCGTCATCGGCGGTCCTCATGTGATGACCTGCGATACCACTAACTTGCATGGCCAAGGCATCAGCTTCGCGCTTGCCGAAGCGGAAACCGTGTGGGCATCGATTCTCCACGACGCAGTTCACGGTGAGCTTCAGCAGGTTTATGGTCGCGACCAACGCTGGGCGCAGGAACTGGATGCGCCGGTGTTGATACCGCCATCCAAGAGAAATCTACGGCGGTATGTGGTTCCGATGCTTGGAATCTATCCCGCGCGGGGCTGCCCGTTCACTTGCAATTTCTGTTCGGTCATCAAGATCGCGGGCCGGCAGATCCGCAGCCAATCCATCGAAACGACGATGGAAAGCCTTCGGAAAGCAAAACAAGCGGGCGTTCGGTTCGTGATGTTCACATCCGACAACTTCAACAAGTACTCCGAAGCTTCGGAATTGCTGAAGGAAGTGATCAAGGAGAAACTTCACATTCCCTTCTTCGTCCAGTGCGACACACAGGTGAGCAGGCAGGAGGAATTCGTCAACCTGCTGGCGAGGGCGGGCTGCTTTGAGATTTTCGTGGGAGTGGAGTCCTTCAGCCGCCGTACGCTCCTGGCGGCGCACAAGGCGCAAAATCATCCATCGACATACCAGGAGATCCATAAGCTCTGCGCCCGGCACGGGGTGGTCAGCCATTTTTCGAATATCATCGGATTCCCTGACGACACGGCCGCGAGTATTCGAGAGCATTTGGAAATACTTCGCGGAATGGATCCGGATGTCGCTTCGTTTTATATCCTGACGCCCATACCCGGCACGGAACAGTACGATGATTTCCTGTCGGCAGGCTGGATCAACGAACCGAATCTCGATCGTTTCGACGCAACCACAACGACGTGGCAGCATCCCCACCTGACCGCCGCCGAGCTGCGGGATCTGCTTTTCGAGTGCTACCGGAAGTTTTTCTCGACACGCCACATCGTACGCACGGCCGTTCGAACGCTCTTCCACAGGCAACCGGATGCAGGTTATCTCCCCTACTTCGGCCAACCGGTATTCAGCCGCTTTTCTGCGGCGCTAAAAATGCACCCTATGTCCGGCGGCATCGGCAAAGTGCGTCTCGATTCGGATTCAGACTATCGCCCAATGCGCCGGGAACGTTTCGGTGTGGATCTCGTGCCGCTTCCAAATAGCCTCGCGCTTTCCAAAGCGGACGCGGAATTCAACCGCCGCGTTAAAATTGCTATTTGATGCCAACCCAAGAAGACCTCGCCCGTTATGCCGACAATTATCTTCGCGAACAGGATGGAATAGCGCTGTACAAAGCGCTCTCTGAGGCCGAGAAAGACCCCGTGCGCGCTCAGATTTTCGGTCGGCTGGCCAAAGCCGAAGAACGGCATGCCGCGCGTTGGGCGGGCTTTTTGAAAACACATGGCGTGCCTCTGCCCTCATACCGCAGGAGCTGGCGCGTTGCGTTGCTGGGATGGCTGTCGCGCCGAATCGGGACTCAGCACATTCTGCCTGTGGTGACCGGCCTCGAATCCCGTGACCAGGATGTCTA
>Ga0075424_100006881_pt1 | contig 10987 bp, 5 predicted proteins | sample SoiMethybrSBSTD3_FD_75301 | JGI IMG/M metagenome (GOLD analysis project Ga0075424, IMG submission 75301) | Bulk soil microbial communities from a Populus tree surrounding site in Tennessee, USA - Soil MetaG P. TD hybrid SBSTD3 | ecosystem: Environmental > Terrestrial > Soil > Tree plantation...
AAGAGCTTCATGACGTAGATAAACAGAGCGATCATGATGAACGAGATCGCCGGGTAATCGACGTACGGCATGATGACCGGCGAGATGAAGCCGACCAGCCACTGGTCGATCTTGGCCTTGGTGAGAATCGCCGGGATGCTCAGCGTGGCCCCGAGATAGATGAGCATCTCCCAGTCGATGCCCTTTTTCACCATGCCCCAGCCGAGCACACCGGTATTGATCAGCACGCAGAGGCCGATCAGCGAAATCCAGGCGCTGTCGATCCCGTGATACGGCTGGGTGAGCCAGCCGCCGACCATGAAAACGAGCATCGCGAGCGTGATCCACTCGTTCTTCGATACCGGCCCGAGAATTTCCATCTGGTTCTCGACCATCTTGTACGAGATCTGCGGCTTCGACTCCGGCCGGTAAAGGAAGATGATCGCGACCACCATGATGGCGATGACCACGAGCGTCGGCGGCAGCGCCGCGACGAACCAATACCCCCAGGTGAACTGCGCGCGGACGTCTTTGGGCAGAAGACCCCAGGCGAGCAGGTTCGAGGTCGATCCGGTGAGGTACAGAAACCCCAGCTGGCCCAGGCCTAAAAAGGTTGCGGCGAAGAGCCCCGTCGAGGCTTTCGACGGCGTCTTGTAGCCCAAGCTTTCGGAGAGGTTGAGCAGCATTTGGCTGCTGATCGCGGTGCGCGCGGTCTGCTGGGGAATCAACGCGGTGATCACGACACCCATGAAGCCCAGCGCGGTGATCTGCCAGTAATAGGTCAGCGGAAAAAATCGCACGAGACCGAGCGACAAGCGATAGAACAGGCCGGAGCTCGTGATCGCCGCGCCGAGGCCGAGGACGCCGAGCGTCATGAACCACGTCGTGCTCGCGAATCCGCCCAGCGCTTCCTCGGGCGGACTCAGGCCCGTGAGGATCATGGCGAGGACGAAGATGAGCGCGACCCCGTAATCGGGAAAAACCCAAAAAGCCCAGAAGATAAGCGTCAGCGCGAGCAGCGCGAACGGTTTGATGCCGTCGGCCCCGAGACCGATGTCGGGCTGCACAAACCATAGATAGGCCCAGACCGCGACTCCCAGGATGCCGCCGATCCAGCGGCCCGTCGAGGGGTGGCGAAAGCCCGAGAATGACGCATAAGCGCGCCACCAGCGCCGACGGTTGGCGGTATCTTGCGGAGCCGCGGCAATCGGGCGCGGCTTCGACTGCTCGCGAAATGCTTGCTGCATGTCCGTCGGCAGCGAAACGTCGCCTTTATCGAGCAGGTTGAGCGCGCCGCGGAGATAATTCAGCGCCTGGGGATAGTTCTTTTTCTCCACGAACGAGTTCGCCATCTGCTGATAGCGCGCGACTGCGGCGGGAGCGTTCGCGCCGCCGCGCTGCGAGAGGACTTCCTTGTACATGCGCACGGCGCCCGCGTAGTCTTCGAGACGGGCGAGCGTGTCGGCCTTGGCGTGAACCAGGCGAAGGTCGCCATAAAAAATATCCGGCGGCATTTTTTCCATCGCCTGCTTGAGGAGCGGCGCCGAATCCGTCAACAAATCGTCTTTGTGCGCCGCGATGATGTCGGCGGCGGCCGACCACTCCTCGGCCGCGACGCGCTGGCGGAGCACGGCGGGCCAGTCCTTCAATTCCTCGAAGCGCGCGGCGAGGCGGGAATGAAGCCGGCTCTTGGCCTCTTCGCCTTCCTGCGCGACCAGCTTCGAGATCAGCAGATCGCGAAAAAAGCCGTGGAGCTCGCGGCGACCGCCGTTCACCGAGTGAATGAGCGGCGCGTGCGATGTCTCGATGTGCGCGAGATAGCTCTTCGATCCCTCCATCTCGAGGAGAAACTCCATCGTCTCCGGGTCGATCGTCTCGAGCAAGGCGGCGTGGCGGAAAAAGCGCTGCTCCTCGGGCGGACGCGAGCCGTAGAATTCCTCGGCGAGGGAATTGAAGGCGTCCCGCCCGGTCGAATAGGCGTGCTCGACGCGCGCCAGCCGCTTGCTCAACACGGCGCAGAAATGCAGCGGCCAGGTCGGGTGTTTCTCGATCAAATCGGTCCACGCGTCGCGCGACAAGCGCCAAACCGTTGTTTCCTTGACCGCGATGATGGTCGCCGAGCGGGGGTCGCCCGAGAAAAGCGCCATCTCTCCGAACGCTTCCTGCGGACCGAGCACCGCGAGCGTCTCCGATCTTCCGCCCGAGCCTTCGAGCACGACCTCGACGGCGCCGGAATGGATCAAGTAAAACGCGTCGCCCTCGTCGCCCTGCTTGATGATCGTCGTGCCCGGGGAATAGGTGAGCTCTTCGAGTTTTCCCAGAACTTTGGCGATATCCTCGCGCGTGAGCGACGAGAAAATGGAGATTTTCTGTATGGTGTCGGCGAGATCGGCCATGGCTAGCGGATGACCTTATCGGCTTTCTTCAACGTCTCCGGCGGGATCGCGAGGCCGATCGCTTTGGCCATGCGGAGGTTGACCATGAGGTCGTATTTGCTCGCGCGCTCCGCCGCGATGTTGGCGGGCTTCTCGCCGCGAAAGATGCGGTTGACGATCCGCGCCGCCTGGCGGCCCATGTGGTAATAACTCGCGCCGTAGCTCAACAGGCTGCCTTTGGTCGCCCAGTCGGCGCCTTCGAAGATGCTCGGCATCCCGTTCTGCCGCGCCGCGTCGAAGAGAAGCTCCGCCTGGCTCTCGATGAGATCGTCCGAGACTTCGAAAATAGCATCTTCGTCGGTTTTCGTCAGCGAGGCGAGCGCGGTTTTCAATTCATCCGGAGTCTTGATCGAGTGCTCGCTGACCTCGAGGCCCTTCCGCTCGGCCGCCTGCTTCGCCCCGACGAAGTTCTCGCGCGCAAAAGCGTTGTTGGGATCATAGAAGATGTGAAGGCGCCGCACGCGCGGCGCGAACGTTTTAAGAATCTGAACGCGCTCCTCCACCGTGCGGCCGGAAAAGGCCGCGACCCCCGTGACGTTGCCCCCGGGCCGATCCATCGATTTGATGAATCCCATCCCGACGGGATCGGCCGGATGGCGGAAGACGATGGGAATCGTCTGGGTCGCCGCCATTGCCGCGCGGGTCGCGCGCGTGCCGTTGGTGAAGATGAGGTCGACGTTTTTGCGGACCAGCTCGGCCGCCGCGGGCTCGAGCGCCGCGCTTTTGCCTTTGAGGTCGTTGACCTCGATGACGACGTGTTTTCGCTCGGTGTAGCCGAGCTCTTTCAGCTCGTCGCGCAGCCCGCGCGTCGTCTGGTCCTCGGACGGCCCCGACTGCGCGAGCAGGATGGCGATCTTCCAGGGGCGCGGCGGCGCCGGCGCGGCGGCAGCGCCGCCGGGCGTGAGGAGCAGGGCTACGAGGAACAAATAAAGTAGGATTGTTTTCATCGACTCCGGATTCCAGCGAGACTAGCCCAGGCGGGAGTTTTGGTCAACGCCGTCCGCGGGCTCTTCGATGGACATTGCGCCGCCGTTGGAGTATGGATTTTTGTTCGAGAAGCCATGAAGTTGCGCCTGCTGATCGCGCTCGTATGCGCCGCGTTCTACAGCGCAACCGTCCGCGCCGAAGACCTCACCATTCTCCATACGAGCGAGCACCACGGCACGCTCCAGCCGATCGAAGAGGGTCCCTATAAAGGCCTCGGCGGCGTCGCGCGCCGCGCCGCGTTGATCGGAAAGATAAAATCGGAAGTCAAAAACGTCCTTGTCATCGACAGCGGCGACCTCGTGATCGGGACCGCGATGTCGTCCGTGTTTCACGGCGCGCCGGACATCGAGGCGATGAACCTGATCGGCTACGACGCGCTGGGCCTCGGCAATCACGATTTCGATTTCGGCCTGGCCCACCTGCGCGAGCTAAAAACAAAGGCGCGCTTTCCCTTTCTTTGCACCAATGTGACGCCCGGGCAGAGAGGAATCTGCGATAGCTTCATCATTAAAAAAGTCGGCGGACTGCGCGTGGGACTGCTCGGGCTTATCGGGCGCAAGGTTTTTCCCGATTTGTTCACACCGGATGTCACGAAGGAGCTGCAGTTCCGGGATCCTTTCGAGGCGGCCAGGAGCGCGATCGCGGAGCTCAAGGGCCGCGTCGACCTGATCGTCGCGCTGACGCACGAGGAGACGGACGAGGACCTGGCGCTCGCCGAGGCCGTGCCGGAGATCGACGTCGTCGTCGGCGGCCATACGCCGGGATTCGACGGCCTGATCCCCGCCGGCGCCGACAAGCCCGTCGGCGGACGCGTCGCGGTGATGCCGCGCGCGCCGATTTTCGTCAAGAGCCACCAGCAGGCGCGCACGCTCGGGCGCCTCGACCTCGTCGTCGCAAAGAGCGGGCGGACGGCCGAAGCGCAAAACCTCCTCATCGACTCGACGATTGCCGAGGATCCCAAGGTCGCGGCGCTCGTGCGGGGCTACGCGCAGCGCCTCGACGCCGAAACCAACCGCGTGGTCGGAGCCGCCGCGGTCGACCTCCAGGGCGACAGCGCCGACGTGCGCTCGCGCGAGACCAATTTCGGCAATCTGCTCGCCGATCTCGCGCTCAGGCAGTCCGGCGCCGAGATCGCGCTCATCAACGGCGGCGCGATCCGCGGCAGTATCCCGGCCGGCCCCGTGACGCTCAAGCAAATCATGCGCTCGCTGCCGTATAACGATCCGCTGATTTCCATGAAGATTAACGGAGGCGAGCTGCGGCAGGCGATGGAAAACAGCGTGAGCCGGATTCCCGAATCGGGGCGCTTTCTGCAGCTCGCCGGCCTCGAGCTTCGTTTCAACCCCGCCGCTCCTGTGGGATCGCGCGTGAAGGAGGTCCGCTTCAAAGGCGCGCCGCTCGAATCCGGGCGCGAGTACACGGTCGTCGTCAATCGCTTCGTCGCCGACGGCGGCGACGGCTACACGATGTTTCCCGACGCGCGCGGCCGCGTGGATTACCAGACGCCGCTGCGCGATCTGTTCTCCGAGGCGCTGGAGAAAGGCGCCGTGACCGCCAAGGAAGAAGGAAGAATACGGCGCGTGGAGAGCAATTAAAGCTCCGCGCCCTCAAGACAACCTACCGGAGGTCTAGTGGCACAATCCGCGCGAGCCGATAACGACATTTTTTCCGAAGCGCCGCCCGAGCCCAGGCGCGGCCCGCGCTTTTTTATCGGCGTGGCGGTGCTGGTGCTCCTGCTCGTCTGGTCGTTCCAAGGCGCGAAGATCCGCCCCGCCGAGCTGGTGCGCGGCGTGCCGCAGATCGTCGACACGATCGAGCGCATGCTGCCGCCCGACTTTTCCAAGGTCACCGACGCGCAGAGTTATTATCTTCCCGAAGGGCTCACGCTTGCGAAACTGCTGCTGCCGCTTCCGATGTCGGCCGAGGAGCAGCGCATCAAGCGGCGCTGGTGGGAGGCGACCTTTCCGCAGACGATCGTCGGCGCCACGCTGGAGACGATCCAGATGGCGCTCGCCGGAACCTTTCTCGCGCTCATCGTCGCCTTCCCGCTCGCCTTCCTCGCCGCGCGCAACACGACACCTCACCCGCTGGTCTATTCCACGGTGCGCGGGATGCTCAATTTCATCCGCACGATTCCCGACCTCGCGCTGGGGCTGCTCTTCGTCGCCGCGGTCGGGCTCGGCGCATTCGCCGGAACGATGGCGCTGTTTATCCACACCGCGACGGTTTTGGGTAAACTCCTCTCGGAATCGGTGGAAAATATCGACGAGGGAGTCGTCGAGGCGATCCGCGCGACCGGCGCCGGCTATTCGCAGGTGCTCGCCTTTGCGGTCGTGCCGCAGATCCTGCCGGACCTGATCTCGTTCACGCTGTACCGCTTCGAGACGAATATACGCTCGGCGTCGGTGCTGGGCTTGATCGGCGCCGGCGGTATCGGCTATCTGATGAACACGAGCTTCCGTACGTTTCAGTACCAGGAGGCGGCCGCGATCGTCGTCGTCCTGATCGTTCTTGTCATGCTGGTCGATTACGGCAGCTCGCGGCTGAGGGAGTGGGTGGTGTAAATAACACAGTTTCGAGTTCCGAGTCCCGGGTTTCGAGGCGGCCGCCAAGAGCTTCTCTTGAACCCGAAACTCGAAACCCGAAACTGCTTAAGCTCGACGAAAGGAATTTAGCATGAAACTCAACGTGGTCGGCGCGCCGGCGCCGCGCATCGAAGGAGCGGAGAAGGTCGGCGGCAAGACCGTCTACACGGCGGACGTGAATCTCCCCGGCATGCTGTGGGGACGCTGCCTGCGCAGCCCATACGTCCATGCCCGGATCGTGCGCATCAACACCGACAAGGCGAAGAAAGTAAAGGGCGTCTTCGCCGTGCTGACGGGCGCCGATCTGCCGCCCAACCGAGTCGGTCTGAGCCTGCAGGACACGCCGGTGCTGGCGCAGGGAAAAGTCCGGTTCATGGGCGAGAAGGTCGCCGCCGTGGCGGCTGAAAGCCTCGAAGCCGCCGACGAGGCGCTGTCGCTGATCGAAGTCGAGTACGAGGAGCTTCCGGCGGTATTCGATCCCGTGAAGGCGATGCAGTCCGGCGCTCCGCTGGTCCACGAGGAGCTGCCTTCATACAAAGGTTTCCACGCGCCGCCGGAGACGCTGCCCAACGTGTTCGCGATTCAGAACTGGACCGCCGGCGACGTCGAGGCGGGCTTCAAACAAGCCGATGTCGTCATCGAGCATACCTTCAAGACCGGTCTCGCGCATCAAGCCTACATCGAGCCGCATTCCGTCGTCGTGTCCGTGAGCGACATCGGATCCGTCGATATCTGGGCATCGTGCAAGGCGCCGTTCCGTGTGAAGTCCCATTTATCGCGCCAGCTGGAGATTCCCAAAGACCGCATCCGCGTCCGCGTCGTCGCCGTCGGCGGCGATTTCGGCGGCAAGGGCGCGCTGATGGACATCCCGATCTGCTACCATCTCGCCAAAGCGTCGCAGCGCCCGGTGAAAATGGTCATGACCTATCACGAAGAGCTGACCGCCGGCGATCCGCGCCACGCCTCGCTGATCCGCATCAAAAGCGGGGTTAAAAAAGACGGCACGATCGTCGCGCGCACGGCGGACGTGATCTTCAACAGCGGCGCGTACGCGTCGTTCAAGCCGGGAGAGGTGCCGAACCTGGGCGGCGGCACGCACGCGACGGGCGTCTACCGTATTCCCAATTACGCGATCCGCTCGTACGGCGTTTATACCAACGGCGTTCCCTGCGGCTATTACCGCGCGCCGGGACAGCCGCAGACCGTGTTCGCCTGCGAATCGCACACCGATCTCATCGCCAAGGCGCTCGGCCTCGACGCGCTCGACTTTCGTCTGAAGAACCTCATCCGCGACGGCGACAGGCTGCCCGGCGGCCGCGCCGTCGACAAGGTGCGCTGCCGCGAGACGCTGCTCGCGGCGGCGAAAAAAGCCGGCTGGGGAAAGCGGCGCGCCCACGGCACCGGCCTCGGCATCGGCGTCTCGTTCCGCCACGTCGGCGGTTCGGGGCTCGCCAACGCCGAGATCGCCGCCGCACCGGACGGCAAACTCACGATTCTCACCGCCGTGCCGGACATCGGCACGGGAACGCACACGCTGCTCGCGCAGATCGCCGCCGAGGTGCTGACGGTCCCCGCCGCGGACATCCGCGCGGAGATCGGCGATACCGAGACATTCGAAAACGACGCCGCGCCGGGCGGCAGCAAGATCACGAATATGAGCGGCCACGCCGTGCTGCTGGCCGCGGAAGCGCTGCGGGAACAATTGACTTCGACCGCCGCATCCGTGCTCGGCTCCCGGGCCGACGATGTGAAGCTCGCGAAAGGTAAATTTTCCAACGGGAAAAAATCGCTCGGCTTCGCCGAGGTTTGCCGCCGCGCCGCCGACGGGAACGGCGCCGTGCGTGTCCGCAAGAGCTACGAGGTCGCCGGCCGCTCGCCGGTCGCCGCCTTCGTCGCGCAGATCGCCGAGGTCCAGGTCGACCGTGAGACCGGCAAGGCGGAAGTCAAAAGAATGATCACGGCGCACGACGTGGGCACGGTGATCAATCCGCTCACGCACCAGGGGCAGATCGAAGGCGGTCTCGTCCAGGGTTTGGGCTATGCTCTGATGGAAGAGGTTGTGACGGAGGACGGCAAAGTTCTCACGGCGAGTTTCGGCGATTACCGCATCCCGGCGATCGCCGATATACCGCCGCTCGAAACCGTGCTGGTCGAAGACCCCGCCGGCCCCGGCCCGTTCGCCGCGAAACAGATAGGCGAGAACGGCATTATCGCCACCGCGGCGGCCTTAGCCAACGCGCTGGACGCCGCAGCCGGCGTGCGGGTTCTCGACTTGCCGCTCACGTCGGAGAAGATTTACTACGCGCTGAAATCGGCGAAATCGGCGGCGTAACCGCGATCGTGACGAAACAACGCAAGCCGTAAATCGAGCGATACGCCACCGGCACGACCGTCACCCCCGCGAGCGCGGGGGGCACCTTCCCGCTTTCGCGGGAATGACTTGAAAGCCCGCGCGTCCATCCTGTTTGTCTCCGACCACCGTCCTTATTACGCGTAAATCATAGACATTATTTTCTTCGCTGTGGTAAGGTCGTGCGGGGATTCATTCAAATGATCCGCGTCGTCGGCCTGGTCGCAAAATACGAGGAGCCGAAAGCCGCCGAGATGGTGCGCTGGCTCGTGCCGTGGCTGAAGGAAAAAAAGCGGCACGTGCTGGTCGAGACCGGCCTCTATAAAAACGGCGCCCGCTCGTGCAGCAAGCAGGAGATGGCGAAGAAGGCCGATCTCATCGTCGTGCTCGGCGGCGACGGGACGCTGCTCAGCGTCGCGCGGCTCGTCGAGCGGCCCAACGTGCCGATCCTCGGCGTCAACATGGGCGGCCTCGGCTTCATCACCGAAGTCGCCGTCGACGAGCTCGAGACCGTGCTGGAAGAAACTCTCGACGGCCATTTCACCGTCGAGAAACGCATGACGCTCGCGGTGAATCTCTACCGCAAGCGCAACAAGCCGAAAAAATTCCGCGTCTTGAACGACGCCGTCATTACTAAAGGCGCGCGCTCGCACATCATCGACCTCGAAACCTACGTCGGCAAGGAATACTTGTGCACATACCGGGCGGACGGGCTGATCGTCTCGACGCCGACGGGCTCGACCGCCTATTCGCTCGCCGCCGGCGGGCCGATCCTATATCCGTCTCTCGGCGTCATCCTGCTCTCCCCGATCTGCCCGCACACGCTCACGAACCGGCCGATCGTCGTATCAAGCAGGTCGACGATCCGAGTTACGCTGCGCTCGGCCGGCGACACGGTCTTTTTGAGCCCCGACGGCCAGCAGGGCATGCAGCTCCACGACGGCGACATCGTCGAGGTCTTCGATTACGGCGTGCCGGTCTCGCTCGTGCGAATGCCGTCGCGCGGCTACTTCGAAATCCTGCGCAACAAGCTCAAGTGGGGCGAGCGTTAAGCCCGGTCTTCCGTGCTGCGCGAGCTGAGAATCAAGAACTTCGCGGTGATCGATGAGGCGGCGCTCGAGCTCGGCCCGGGCCTTGTCGCGCTCACCGGCGAGACCGGCGCGGGCAAGACGATCGTCCTCGGCGCGCTCGGCATCGCCGCGGGCGCGCGCGCGTCGACCGATCTCATCCGCCACGGCGAAGACGAAGCGAGCGTCGAGGCGCTGTTTGAATCCTTTCCGCCGGCGCTCGCGCAAAAACTCAAAGAAGCGGGCCACGATGTCGAAGGCGAGCTCGTGGTCAAGCGCGTTGTCAGCCGCTCGGGAAAGAACCGAGTCTATTTGAACGGCGGCCTCTGCCCGCTCTCGATCTTATCCGAGATCGGCCCGGCGCTCATTCATATCTACGGACAGCACGAGCACCAGGCGCTGCTAAAGCCGGAAAGCCATTTGGAATTGCTCGACAGCTACGCGGGCCTGGAGGACAAGGCTGCGGAGATGGGCCGCAAGTATGCGGCGCTCGCGGCGGCGTGGAGCGATCTCAGCCGGGCGCGCGAAGTCCTGGAGAAAACGCGGCGCGAGGAGGAATGGCTCCGCTCGCAAATGGAAGAGATCGCGCGCGCCGCGCTGGAGCCGGGCGAGGAGGAGCAGCTGAAAGAAAAGCGGAATATCCTCATGCACGCCGAGAAGCTCTACCAGGGCTGTAAAGAAGGCGAGGAGCTGCTCTACGAAGGGGACGAAGCGGTCGCCGGCCGAGTCGGCCGCTACGCCGCGCGGTTGAAAGAATTGGCGCGCATCGACAGCGCCTTGAGCCCGGCGGTCGAGCTGCTCGATTCCGCCTCGGCGCAGCTCGAAGAGGCGGCGGCTTTGCTGCGGCGGCATACCGCACAGGTGCGCTTCGACCCTGCGGAGCAGGAGGAGATGGAAGCGCGGCTGGCCGAGATCGGCCGGTTGAAGCGAAAATATTCCGGGACGATCGAGGACATCATCCGGCGCGGCGAGGAGATCGCCGCGCAGCTCAAAGGGCTGGAGCGCGGCGCCGAGGAAATTCCTGCGTTAGAGCGCGCCGTCGAGCAGGAGCGTCGGTCGGCCTGGGAAGCGGCGGAGGCGCTCGCGCGCGAGCGCCGCAAGGCCGCAGTCAAATTCAAGAAAGAGATGGAGAAAGAGCTCGCCGCGCTCGGCATGGCGGGCACGAGCTTCGAGGCGCGTTTCGCCGACGATGCCGAAACGCCGGACGCGCCGCCGTTCGCCGCGGGCGGGAAAAAATTGACCGAGCGCGGCATCGATCAGGTCGAGTTTTATTTCTCGCCCAATCCCGGCGAGCCGGTGAAGCCGCTCGCCCGCATCGCCTCCGGCGGCGAGCTCTCGCGGCTCATGCTCGCGATCAAATCGCTCGCGCTCGCGCGCGGCGAGATTCCCACGCTGCTGTTCGACGAGGTCGACGCCGGCATCGGCGGTCGCGTGGCGGAGATCGTCGGACAGAAATTAAAAAAAGTCGCCGCGGCGCACCAGGTGATCTGCGTGACGCACCTGCCGCAGATCGCGGCGCTCGCGGACGCGCACTACGCCGTCGAGAAAGAGGTCGCGCGCGGCCGGACGTTCACGCGCGTCAAG
>Ga0075424_100006883_pt1 | contig 10985 bp, 16 predicted proteins | sample SoiMethybrSBSTD3_FD_75301 | JGI IMG/M metagenome (GOLD analysis project Ga0075424, IMG submission 75301) | Bulk soil microbial communities from a Populus tree surrounding site in Tennessee, USA - Soil MetaG P. TD hybrid SBSTD3 | ecosystem: Environmental > Terrestrial > Soil > Tree plantation...
AGCGGATCGGACTCGAACACCGCGGAAGCTCTGTCCTCAAGATAATTTTCGGAATAATCTTTCATCGCGTGCCGTCCTTTCAACTCAACGCTCGCTTACGTCTGCTGACCTAGCGACTACGTAAGGCAATCGGAGTGCCACCCGCTCGCTTAGGAAGAACGTCGTAAATTCAAGCAAGTACATTCGGATCATCATCTAACCGAAGCAGCTGTTCCGCCGACTTTTCGGCAGAATGACGAAATGTCGGCTTGTCTTGGCGGTTAAGCCGAGGCAGCGCTTCACGACTCTTCTTCTTCGATCTCGGCTACGATAGCTGTGTTCATGCAGCCTTCGGCTACGAGTTCGGCGCCCTGCCGGTGCATCTCGACGAGCAGGCGCTTGCCTGCTTCGTCGATAAAGGTCACCGCGCAGAGCATGACGCGTACGTGGGAACCGGAGGCGGCGACGCTGCGCCAGCATTCCTTCAGCTCATCTACCCATGGACCGGCGAGTTTTCCCTCCAGATCCAATATGGCGGAGGAGGAAGTCATGGTGACGGTGACTTTCAACACGCTCGTTTAATTCCAGATTACTTCCCGATGAATAACCGTCTCTTCACCGTCGTCGTCGGCTTCGACGAGCGGCTCGCACCAGCAAAATTCATCGTCCGTGTGCTGCAAACGCATCGGCGTCTGCGCTTCCGTATGTGCGTTGGCTATCATTTCCCTGGCCTCCACAAAAAAGCCTATCGCCGCCTTCTGAAGGCGCGCTCGATCACGGTCGTGGTCAAGGCCGGAAGAAGTCCCTGCGTGCCGATGCGCACGACGAAAACGGCGGTGGTAAACATTGAAAGCTCGTAAAGCAGTTTGATAATTTTCATAATACTAATCCTCGGCGCCGCTAAGAGGCGGCGATATCGGTCAGTGCGCCCGTATCGGCGCGGTCATAACGGTCCATCAACACTCCGGCGTGCTCGCGGCTTCGAACTTCATGGAGCGCGCGGCGAACTTCTGCCGGAACGTCTTCGCCGAGCAGAAGCGGCACGAGCGAGAAATGATCTCGGGCTTTGTCATTCGTCGGCGTATGCGCTTCCCCGGTCCCGGAGCTCTCGGAATGTCCGCGGATCGGCCAGCCTTCGCGCTCTTTTTCCTCGCTGCGCAGCTCGCGCAGACGTTTCTTCAGCCACGTTTCCTCCGGCCATGCCCAAACCTGCATCGGCAGAGCGTCTTCGCTATACCAGCCGTCATTCACACGGCTTTGAATAAATATGAGTTCCCATGTATTCATCGTTATCCTCCGAGATAGCTCCCTTAGGCGCCCGCTTCGTCCTCTGAGCGGAGCGGCAGTCGTGCGTGGCGCTCGATCAGTTCGGCGATCACTTCGAGATCCGCCGTGCCGATCAGACGCTCTTTTTCGACTCCGTCTTTAAAGAGAATCAAAGTCGGTATGCTTTGAATGCCGTAGCGGCCGATCAGCACCGCGTTGTCGTCGATGTTGACCTTGAAAAACGCGGCCTTTCCCGCATGCCGCGCGGCGGCGGCGTCGAAAACCGGCGCCATTCTGAGGCACGGGCCGCACCAGGGCGCCCAGAAGTCGACCAGAACCGGCCGCTCCGAGCAGAGGACTTTCTGCTCGAACTCCTTCTCGTCGACCGGGATCACATTGTTGCTCATTCTGCGACTCCTTTCCTCACTTCATAACGTTGACTGTGCTACCTCGCCGGGCGCGGCGGCACATTTCCCCGGGCAGGGGGCCTTACCACGACGCGCGGAGGCGCGGGCGGCGCGATGACCACAGGCGCGCTCCAGTACGGATAGAACCCATACGGATCGAGATAGAGCTGGTAGTGCATCGTGTGCAGCTCGTAATAAGGATCGTATTGGCTCGGATCACCGTACGGCGCTCCATACCCGTAGGGCGGGTAGGGATAGTAGTAAGGCGCATAATCCTGCGCGCCCGCGATCCGCGCCGCCAATAGAAACAGAGCTAAAAACGTTAGAGCTGTAAAAACCTTCCTCATTTCGATTCCTCTCATCCAACCTAGAGCTGCTGCCCGTCGGCGAAGATGAAAAACGTCCCCGCGAGCTGCTGCGACGGCTCTACGAAACTCCGGTCGACCGCAATTCTCTCGATACCGAACTGGTCGAACCAGCCGAAGGCCAGGAGATTGCCGTCCGTGTCGTAGATTTCCATGTAATCGACTGGCCGCTCCGTTGCGGGATCGTCGTACATCGTGACGATGCCTAGAGGTTTGTCGTCATTGACTATTCGGGCGGCCCAGACGAGCGACAGCTTCTCAGCTGGCGGCCGAACCCTATGCAGCAGGTCTTGCTTCGTCAGCTCGTCGGCCGAGACCGGCGAAAGCAACAAGGCACCCATCAAGCCAAATGCCGCAACTACAGTTTTCATTTTCTTTGCCCTCACTAGCCATGCATAGGCAATCGCGATGCCAGAACAGGACAAAATGCGATTAAGCGAGAAAAGCGTTAAGAATCGCGAAACTTGGAGGCGTGTGTCGATTTTGCCGCGCTGAAGCAGCGCTCAAGACGCGCCGAGTCTTCGGCAGACGCCGAGATTTCGGCGGCGGCTCGGCGGCTGCCAAACAATGATCAAAACAACTTACTTCTCGGTGAGGAAGTAATAGTCCGCCGTGTAGGGGACTCGTACGGTTGTCCCGAGAGCAGATTGGGAACAAGCGGTTTTAGGAGCAACGCCGCCGACGGTATTTAAGCGTTGTACGCTGGTAATCTTGATGAACGAACCCTGAGGGCCGTCAGATTTCGCTTCGAGCAGCAACCACGGTATGGCGTCGGCCTGTGGCGCATCGGCACTTGCTTTCACCGTGCCGGCAATCTTACTGCCGTCGGCCGATTCCCAATGGGGACCTGCATAGTGTCTGCCGATCTTCTTGCCGTTGGCATCGAAGAGATCCGCCTCCGGAGCGACGAATGCCCATCCATACGCGCCGGGTTGATCCTGTTTCGCTCGACACTCGTAGATTTGCACGCCTTTCGAAGGAACGATCATCGCCAGCGATTCATTCGGACCAGGCTTGAGCTTATCCGGCACGTTGACCGTAGAAGGTTGTTGCATGCTCGCGCATGCGGCGACAATGAGAGGCAAAAGAGAGGCCGTGAATTTACGATACATGGGATTTTCCTCCCTTTGTCTGCTCACCTGCGCATCGGTTGTCGTCTTGATGGCTTTACTTCTTTCCGTATTTTTTCTTGAAACGGTCGATGCGACCGCCGGCATCGGCCACGCGCTGTTTGCCGGTGAAGAACGGATGCGAGGCCGACGATATCTCGAGCTTTATCAGCGGATAGGTCTTCCCGTCTTTCCACTCGATCGTCTCTTTTGAATCCATGGTCGATGTTCCGAGAAAGGAAAAATCGGAAGAAGTGTCTTGAAAAACCACCTGACGAACCTTGGGATGAATATCTTTTTTCATTTCGGGTGATCCTTTCAACGGCCGGCGGATGCGATCCGCAGAGGAGGGGATCGCCGCCCTTCCTCGCGCCGAAGCGGGCTTATTCCTCGCGATCAGACTCGGCTTCCGCCGTTCATGCTTGGCGCCGCTGCTCCCAAACCGGGCTCCCCAACGCGCCGAGACGGTCGGCGCCTTGGTGGGGGATCATCCAGCCGGGGTATTCGGGCGGCAGCGCGCTGACTTCATCGAGCCTTTTGATCTCGTCGTCCGTGAGCTTGAGGTCGACGGCGGCGAGATTGTCCTGAAGCTGGCCGATTCTCCTCGCGCCGATAATCACCGAAGTGACGACCGGCCGCGTCAGCAGCCACGCGAGCGACACGCGCGCGGCGCTGCAGTCGTGCGCCTTCGCGATCGGCGCCATGACGTCGAGAATTTTCCAGGCGCGCTCCTTGTCGACGATGGGAAAGTCGAAATCGGAGCGGCGCGAGCCTTCGGGCTTCTGATTGTTCCGGCTGAACTTGCCGGAGAGGAGGCCGCCGGCGAGTGGACTCCAGACGAGGAGTCCCATCTTTTCCGCTTCGAGATAAGGAACGAGCTCGCGCTCGAGATCGCGGCCGGCGATCGAGTAATACGCCTGCAGCGTATCGAAGCGGGCAAAGTTCTTAAGCTCGGATATGCCGCGCGCCTTCGCGATTTTCCACGCCGGCCAGTTCGAGACCCCGATGTAGCGCACCTTGCCGTTGCGCACGAGCGTATCGAGCGCGCCGAGCGTCTCCTCGACGGGAGTCACGCGGTCGTTCGCGTGGATCTGGTACAGGTCGATGTGGTCGGTTTGCAGACGGCGCAGGCTCGCGTCGACGGCGTCCATGATATGGCCGCGCGAAGCGCCGACATCGTTCCGCCCCGGTCCGACGCGGCTGTAGACCTTAGTTGCGATGACGACGTCCTTGCGCGCGAGCTTCAGATTCTTGAACGACTGGCCGAGGATCGTCTCGCTCTCGCCTTCGGCGTACGCATCCGCGGTATCGAAGAAATTGATTCCCGCCTCAACCGACGCCTTGATGAGCTCGTCGGCTTCCTTCTGGCCGCTCGCGCCGATGACCTTGTAAATGCCTTCGCCCCCTCCGAACGTCATCGCGCCGAAGCACAGCCGCGACACCAGGAGACCCGTATCGCCGAGCGTTGTGTAGTGCATTTTTCAATCCTTTCTTTGTCTTTGATTCACTCCGCGCTCGTGTTCCTCGCGCGCTGTCAGCGATTCAATTTCCGCGTTCCATACGGCGGATCCGCTGTCTGGCCTGCAATTGCGAAAGCACCTGGCGGGGTCCGACAGGATTCTCATCGCACGGTCCGTAGAAATCGATGAGGTCGCCGGAATCCGGGCTCTTGAGCGTCGGATACGCCGTCCCGAGAGTGTCTTCGCGAATGGCCGGAAACCGCAGTCGACAGTAGTTGGTCCCCGCCAAGCGCTCTCTCAAGACGACGCCGTCCGATTCCATCGCAACGCCGTCGGCCGCAAGGCCGCCGGTCAGAACCGATGCGCAAAGAAATAACTTCGCGATCTTCACCTCATCTACCCTCCTTCCACGACCTTACCGACCGAATGCGCCGTCCACGACGGAAGGCGAGTCGACGCTCGTCAGTATTGACCGCCTGTGACGAAAAATGTCTCGCCCGTGATCCAAGATGACTCCGACGACGCGAGAAAGACGGCCAGGGGCGCGACGTCCGACGGCTGGCCGATGCGGCCGAGCGGCGTCCCCGATAGAAGCTGTTTATGAAAATCGCTTCCGATGAAACCCCCCGCACGGACTCCCTCGGTCTCGACCATGCCGGGATTGATGGCGTTGACGCGGATGTTGCGCGGTCCGAGCTCGTTGGCGAACGTCCGCGTGAGCGTGTCGACCGCGCTCTTGGTCGCACTATAAACCGATGTCGTAGGGAAAGCCTTCTTGGGCGCCAGCGAGCTGATGTTGATGATGTTGCCGCCGTCGCGCCCGAAGTATCTGGCGGCCTGCTGCGAGGCGAGGAGCAGGCCGAGAACGTTGAGATTGAAATGTTTATGAAAGTGCTCTTCGGTGATCTCTTCGAGGGGCGCGAACTCGTAAATGCCCGCGTTGTTCACCAAGACGTCGATCCTGCCGAAAGCCTTCATGGCCTCGGAAAACAGGCGCTCGATCTCCGCTTTCTTCGCCATATCGGCCTGCAGGGCGACGGCCCTGCCGCCGTTTTTCTTGATCTCGGCGACGACTTCCTCGGCGGCCTTGCGGCTCGACGAATAGTTGACGACGACGGCCGCGCCTTCGGCGGCCATCTCCTTGGCGATGCTGGCGCCGATACCTTTCGACGCACCGGTTACGACTGCGACCTTGCCGGACAATTTCTTTTCCATCTCATGCTCCATTCTTTTTGTTGTTGGTTGCTTAAATTCATCTCTCAGCTCAGGCCCCCCGAGATGACCAGCGTTTCGCCTGTGAGCCACGACGCATCGGACGAGGCGAGGAAAACCGCCGCCGGTGCGATATCCGCGGGCAGTCCCGTGCGGCCGAGCGGCGTCTGCGCGACAGCCTGCTTTTCGAAATCGCTGCCGACGACTCCCGCCGCGTGGACGCCTTCGGTTATCACCACGCCGGGATTGATGGCGTTGACGCGAATGTTGCGCGGGCCGAGCTCGTTGGCGAGCGCCTTCGTCAAGGTATCAACCGCGCCTTTGGTGGCGCTGTACACCGCGAACGTAGGCGGCGCCTTAGTGCTTGCAAGCGAGCTGATGTTGATGATGCTGCCGCCTTCGCGGCCGAAATATTTCGCCGCCTGCTGCGAGGCGAGAATCACTCCGAGGACGTTGAGATTGAAGTGCTTGTGGAAGTGCTCCTCGGTGATCGCTTCGAGCGGCGCGAACTCGTAAATGCCCGCGTTGTTCACCAGGATGTCGACCCTGCCGAACGCCCGCACCGCCTCTGAAAACAAACGCTCGATCTCGGACTTCTTCGCCATGTCGGCCTGCAAGGCGATCGCCTGACCGCCGGTCTTTTTGATCGCGGCGACAACCTCGTCGGCGCCCTTTTTACTCGACGAATAGTTGACGACGACCGATGCTCCCGCGGCGGCCATCTCCTTGGCGATGCCCGCCCCGATGCCCTTGGACGCGCCGGTTACAATCGCGACCTTACCAGCTAATTTCTTTTCCATCTCGTACTCCTTTCAATTTATTTACCGTGATACGTCATCTGATTTTGCGTTCTGGATATCTCGAAAACTCGTCCCAAACATCGGAGCTTTGCTCTTGGACTCTTCTTGGGTGGCTTCGTCCTGGATCACATCCCAGTGCTCGGCAAAGATGCCGTCTTCGATTCGAAGGATATCGGCGGCGATCCAGTTGACCGGCCCAAACCCCGAGAAGCGTCCGTGAACGATCACGAAGTCTCCATCGGCGACAATCGTCCCCGGCTCGTACTTGAGCGTCGGCGGCAGGCTCTTGACCAGGTTGAACAGTCCTTCACGTCCCGGCTCGATGTGCGCGCTGTGCTGGATGTAGCGCGGCGACCAAAACTTCTCGGCTGCCGCGTAGTCGCGTTTGTTGAACAGCGTGTTGAAACCCTCCAAAACAAGTCTTTTGTTTTGCCCAGGCGTTGTTTTCATCAAACTCCTTCCGACTTCTGTCGTTGAATGGTCCCTCTTCACTTCTTAGCGCCGCCAGCGATTAAGTCGAGAGCGGCGAGCGTTAATTTTCATTGGACTCCCAGCTTAAAAAGTATGGAAACTGGCGGTTGCATTTATCTAGTTATTTTCTTTTTCGCCGTTCGTTAACGAGAGGAGGGATCTCCTTGGAGAAATTCGCGTGCGGACCTGTGAGTCCATAAGGCAAGCTGCGTGCCGGAGCGAAGGAGTGCCGTCCGATCAACGCAAAAACGAGATGATCCGGAGACTTAGGAGAAGTCGAATATGATTTTTATGCGAATTCGCCGGCGGAAAGCTGCCGATTTATCGGCAAGACGCCGAGATGTCGGCGCGCTACTTAGGGCGTGTGATACCCAGGTTTTTCATCCGCGATTGCAGCGTGGTGCGCTTCATGCCGAGCCGTGCGGCCGCGCCGGTCGGCCCGCCGATCATCCATTTCGTCTCGGCGAGAGCGCGGAGAATGTGCTCGCGCTCGGCGGCTTCTAGCGTCGTGACATGATCGGACGAGGATGCCGGCATCGCCACCGCTTTGAGTTCGCCGAGCGGAATCCGCAGCTCCGGTCCGGGGGATAAAATCACAGCCCGCTCGACCAGGTTTTCCAGCTCGCGGATATTTCCCGGCCACGAATACCGCGCCAGCGCCATCATCGCTTCCGCGGGCACGGACAAGACGTTTTTCTTCATCAGGCGCGCGTACTTCTGCGTGAAGTAGCGCACAAGCAGCGGGATATCTCCGGCGCGGTCGCGCAGCGGCGGCACGCGGATCGGAAACACGTTCAAGCGATAGTAAAGATCGGCGCGAAAGCCCCGTTCCTCCACCATGTGCACGAGATCGGCGTTTGTCGCCGCGATGAGACGGACATTGACCTTCACAGTCTTCGCGCTTCCGAGGCGCTCGAATTCCTGCTCTTGAAGGACGCGCAGGAGCTTCGGCTGCAGTTCGAGCGGGATGTCGCCGACCTCGTCGAGAAACAGCGTGCCGTGGTGGGCGAGCTCGAAGCGCCCGATTTTCTGCGCGATCGCGCCGGTGAAAGCGCCGCGCTCGTGGCCGAAGAGCTCGCTCTCCAAAAGGCCGAGCGGGATCGCGGCGCAATTGACCTTGACGAAGGTCTGGTCGCGCCGCCCGCTGAGATTATGGATCGCGCGCGCTATCACCTCTTTGCCGGTGCCGGTCTCGCCGAGGATGAGAACGGTCGAATCGGTCGGCGCGACGGTCTCGACCTGCCTGAGCGCCTCTTTCAGCGCCGCGCTGTTGCCGATGATCTCCTCGAAGTTGTACTCGGTGCGGATCTCCTCCTGCAGGTACAGCGTCTGGTTCGCGAGCCGCTCTTTGACTTCGGTCACTTCGCGGTGCTCCAGCGCGTTCTCGACCGCGATCGCCACCTGGGTCGAGAGCTGCGTCAGGAAGTCGACATCCTCCTGCGCGAACGGCTGCGGTTGCTTGCGCCCCATAGCCAAAACGCCCAGGGGACGGCCGCGGCTGATGAGCGGCACCATGCAGGCGAATTGAAAGCCGTCGGCGAGCAGCGGTGACTTGAGCGACTGATACGGCTCGACGCCGTCGGCGATTCTTCCGTGCCACGTCTTGCCTTCACGGAAGACTTTGCCCGATATCGACTGATTCATCGGGACGGCGAATTCCTCGCGCAGCAGGCTCTTCCCGTCGGTCGGTGAATCCAGGGCGAAGATGCGCATGCGGTCGTTGGCGATATCGGGCAACGTTACGCCGACCATGTCGCAATCCATCACGCGGCGGATGCTCGCCGAGACCGCGCGCAGGACCGCGCGCAGGTCCAGGTTCGAGACCATATTGTTGTTGAGATCGAGCAGGAGCCGCAGGCGATCGCGCTCGTGCTGGAGCTCGGCCTGAAGCCTTTGCGCGTCCTGCCGGCGCAGCGCGTTGTCGACCGCGACGGCGACCTGTTTCGCCACTTGTTCGAGAAATCGGAGGTCGGCGCAGTTGTAGTCGTTGTAGCGCTGGCTGCCGAAAATGATCGCGCCGAGACGGCGGTAGGGCGTTGTCAACGGCACGACCGAGCACGACTTTATGTTGTTGCGGCTCAGCACCGCCGCGCCTTGGGGCGCGCGCGTGTCTTTATCCGTATCGAACACCACGAGCGACTGCTGCTCGCGCCAGGCGATTCCACTGAGGGCTTGATCGACCGGCAGATCGACGACGGGAATCTCTCGATCCCATTTCGAATCGCCGCGCGTCTCCATCAGGTGAAGCCGCACGGTGTCCGTGGCCGGATTGTGCAAAACGAGTCCGATCGAGTCGAAGCTCACGACATTGGGCAAGCGAACGGCGAGATCGTGAAACAGCGCGTGCAGGTCGCCGTGCAGCGCGATCGCCTCCGAAACCTCCAGCAGCGCCTGATAGCGCGCCGCCATCACTTCCGCGCTTTCCTCGGCGCACGGCTGTTTTTCCATTAACTCCGCCATAACGAGACCAAGCCACCACTATATCAAAGCCGCCCCGGAACCGAAACGCGCCAGGGTTGTTCGTTGTCCGGCGATCAGCTTGCGTATAGAGACGGGGCGCAGGCGAGGTACGATACAAACTGTCAATCGATTGGCGTCGAATGTCAAGACGCCACCAAGCCGGCGGTCTTATATATACCTCGCATGAGACCGTGAATGGCTGATGTCAGCGACGGCGCTACGACGTCAAAATCCGCCCCGATAAGCCGCTTCAATTAAATCACCATTCTGCGTGCAGAAGTCGCTCCGGACGCACGCCCGGCGCGGCGGTTTCATAATGAATCTTGCGAGGAGTCTTATGGCCGTGGATTTGGAAATCCGACTGGTCTGGTCGGACAGTGGAAAGATGTACATACGTGCGACGGCGCGCGGAAAGCTGGAGATCGCGGACTTCCACGGAATTCTCCGCCAGTTCGCCGGCGCATTCCCGGCGCTGAGCGAGCCCGCGCTTCTCGACTTGCGTGAAGCGAGCTGGAATCCCGACGCTTCCGGCGCTGGCGCTATCCTCAAAGGCCTGCTCGAAAGCCGCTTGGGGATCGACAACAAGATCGCGCTCGTCTGCGGCCGCGACATCGACCAGTACGGGCAATTAATGGTCGTCGCCTCGGCGGGATCGAATCAAGGTGTAAAGACGCGCGCATTCTACGACTTCGACGCCGCCTTGGATTGGCTGCTGAGAGACTGGACCTACTGATAAACAAACCCGGAAACTTTTCTCCCCTGATTCGCCCGGGTTTTGGCTTGCCGCAATGTTCGAATTGGAGTAGAGGTCGACCATCGACCTTATCGGAAATGCTCACGCCTAGGAAATACTTAGGAAGCGAGCAATGGGAGAGGCTTTTCTAAATCCTGTGTTGCGCACACGGAGGCTCTGTGCGCCTAGCGGCGCCGCAGTTCACACCGCTTTGCTTCCCACCGTTCCCTGCGACCACCGATCACGTCGGAAGAATAGGAGGCGTTCATGCGCCGCGGATTCGACACGAAAGTAGTCGCGGTTCTTTCCGTCGCGCAGGCGGCGTTCGGCGTTCTGCGCGCCATGGGTTGGTTCCAGATCGGCAGCGATCTGCTGGGGAGAGGACTCGTGCTTTTGCCGGTCATCGGGATGGTGGCGTTCGCGAGAGGCGCGCTCGTCGCCGCGATAGCCGCGTTGTACGTGATCTTCGCCTTCGGCTTATGGACCGGACGCAGTTGGGCGCGCGGAGTGGGATGGACCGCCGCCGTGCTCAACCTGCTGCTGGCGGCGAGCGTCTTGATCCAAGGCGAGCTCATTGTTCGCCTGCTGCTTTCGATGTTGGTCCCGCTGATCGTCATCTGGCATCTGCTGACGTCGGGCGACGAGCCGTCCGGCACCGGGCGCGCGATGCAAACCCGTTCGGCGAGTTGACAAACCGTCGCGATCTACGAGATCGTTAGCGAT
>Ga0075424_100006884_pt1 | contig 10985 bp, 7 predicted proteins | sample SoiMethybrSBSTD3_FD_75301 | JGI IMG/M metagenome (GOLD analysis project Ga0075424, IMG submission 75301) | Bulk soil microbial communities from a Populus tree surrounding site in Tennessee, USA - Soil MetaG P. TD hybrid SBSTD3 | ecosystem: Environmental > Terrestrial > Soil > Tree plantation...
AGCGCCTCCTCCAGGGAGTCGCAGGCGGCCACCCCGACGATCGGGCCGAAGGTCTCGCACCGGTACAGCTGGTCGTCGGCGGTGACCCCGGAGACGACCATCGGGTGGCAGTACAGGCCGTCGTCGGGCTCGCCGACGAAACCCCGGCGCGGGTTGTCGGTGGTGATCCGCCCGGTCCCGGTCGAGCCGTGCACCCGGTGGTGGGGCTGGACCAGCTCCAGCCAGCCCAGGAACCGGTCGAAGAAGCGCTGGTCGATCATGGGTCCGTAGAGCACGTCCTGGAACGGGTCACCGATGACCGCCCGTTCCACGGCGGCCGCGAACCGGGCCAGGAACTCGTCGTGGACGGCCCGGTGGGCGATGACCGTGCCCAGGGAGGTGCAGCGCTGGCCGGCGGTGCCGAAGCCGCTGAACAGGGCCCCCTCGACGGCCAGGTCGAGGTCGGCGTCGGGCATGACCACCAGCGGGTTCTTGCCGCCCAGCTCCAGGCAGGGCACCTGGAGGTGGCGGCCGCACAGCTCACCGATGCGCCGGCCGACCTCGGTCGAGCCGGTGAAGCCGACCTTGTCGACCAGGCCGGCGTCCAGGGCGGCCTCCAACCCCTCGAAGGCGGCCGGCCCCTCGGCCTGGACCAGGTTGAGGACGCCGTCGGGCAGGCCGGCGTGCCAGCAGAGCTGGGCCAGGGCCTCGGCGGTGGCGGGGGCGGACTCGGCCGGCTTCCAGACGACCGCGTTGCCGCACAGCAGCGCCGGGACCAGGTACCAGGAGGGCACGGCCACCGGGAAGTTGCCGGCGGTGATGACCGCCGCCACCCCGACCGGCTGGCGGAAGGTGAACAGCTGCTTGTCGGGCATCTCGCTCGGCACCGTCTGGCCGTAGAGCCGCCGGCCCTCGCCCGCGAAGAAGTCGCAGGTGTCGATGACCTCCTGGACCTCCCCCCGGGCCTCGGCCAGGGGCTTGCCGATCTCGCGGGTGACCAGCCTGGCCAGGGCCTCACGGTTCTCCTCGACCAGCCGGCCCAGGTGCTTGACCACCCGGCCCCGGACCGGCGCCGGGGTCGCGGCCCAGCCCGGCTGGGCCGCGCGGGCGGCCCGGCAGGCGGCCACGAAGGTGGCCGGCTCGGCCAGCATGACCTCGGCCACGACCTGCCCGGTGTGGGCCGGGTCGACCGAGGCCCGGCGGCGCCCGCCGTCGGCCCGGCCGGCACCGACGCGGGAGGCGAGCAGCGACGCCTGCTGAGTCATGGTCCAACCGTACTACCAGAGACGGCGGCGCGGCGCGCAGCCCGAAGGACCACGCGCCGCGCCGTTCCCCACGATGTCGCGGTGTGTGTTGCTAGGTGGTGGTTACCGGAGGCCGAGCCTGCTCGAGCAGGCGGGCCAGGCACCCCAGCCCTGGGAGGCGCGGACGCGCTCGGCGACGCGGATCTGCTCGGCGCGGCTGGCGTTGTGGGCCGAGCCGCTGCCGCCGTTGGCCGCCCAGGTCCCCTGGGAGAACTGGAGGCCGCCGGCGTAGCCGTTGCCGGTGTTGGTGCCCCAGTTGCCGCCCGACTCGCACTGGGCCAGGCGGTCCCAGACGCTGCCGCCGACCGAGGAGGTCGAGACCGACCGCCGGACGGTCGGGCGCCGGGAGCTGGACGCGGGGGCGGCGGCCCGCTCCTGGGAGACGACGCGGGTCACGGCCAGCGCCGGGAGCGGGCGGTGCTTGAGCTGCTCGCCCTTGGCGGGGATCAGCAGCTTCTGCCCGGGATAGATGAGGTTGGGGTGCGCGATCTTCGTGTTCAGGTCCCAGATCGGCCGCCAGCTGGCCAGCTTCGCCCGCTTGGCGATCCGACTGAGGGTGTCGCCCTGCTTGACCACGACCGTCTTGCGCTTGCTGTCGGTCTTGACGGCGACGATCTTCGCCGGGGTGCGCTGGACGGCGTCGACGGGCTGGGCCATCGCCGGCAGCGCGAACGCCGAGACGAGGACCGCCGCTCCGAGGCCGGTCACGGCGCTCAGGCGGATCGTCCGGGATAAGTGAGGTGCATGGTTGCGTGCCAAGGAAAGAACCTCCTCCTGCACATGGGGTGCCCGACGGGACGGGCCGTGCAACCCGTGCGTCACCACGCGGCGCACGGTCGCGCTCCCGTTCTCGGGGCGCTGCCGGGAGGGGCGTCGTGGGGGCGCGCTCTCCTCCGGCGGTTCGAGCCGTGAAGAGTAGAGGAGACCGGCAGAAGTCGTCAAGGCGGCCGACCCCACCCATGGTCGCTCCGGCCCCCGGTCCTCTAGGCTCGTGGGGATGGCGGGGGATGGAGACGCTTCGGGCGCCCAGGGCGACCCGACGCCGGCGGTCGGCTGTCCCGCCTGCGGGGAGCCGAACCCGGGGCGGGCCCGGTTCTGCCTGGCCTGCGGCGAACCCCTGCCGCCGCCGGCGGCCCGGCCGGGCGGCAGCCGCCGGGCCGTCACCGTGGTCTTCAGCGACCTGAGCGGCTCGACGACCCTCGGCGAGCGGCTCGACCCCGAGTCGCTCGCGCAGGTGATGGCCCGCTACTACGACACCATGCGGGCGGTGGTCCGCCACCACGGCGGCACGGTCGAGAAGTTCGCCGGCGACGCGGTCATGGCCGTCTTCGGCATCCCGGCCGCCCACGAGGACGACGCCCTGCGGGCGGTCAGGGCGGCCGGCGACATGCACGCCGCCCTCGGCGACCTCAACCAGGAGCTGTGGCGCGAGTGGCGGGTGCGGCTGGAGCTGCACACCGGCGTCAACACCGGCGAGGTGGTGGCCGGCGACCCCGCCGTCGGCAGCTCCCTGGTGGTCGGCGACGCCGTCAACCTGGCCGCCCGGCTGGAGCAGGCGGCCGGCGCCGGCCAGATCCTGCTCGGCCGGCGCACCTGGAGCCTGGTCCGCGACGCCGTCGAGGTCGAGCCGCCCCGGCTCCTGGACCTCCCGGGCCGCCGGTCCGGCGAGCCGGCCTACGCGCTGCTGGCCGTCCGCCCGGGGGCGGCCGGCCACACCCGCCGCCTCGACGCCCCGTTCGTGGGCCGGGACGCCGAGCTGCGATTGTTGCGGTGGACCTACGAGCGGGCGGCCGGCGAGCCCGCCCCGACCCTGGCCACCGTGCTCGGCGGCGCCGGAGTGGGCAAGACCCGCCTGGTCCTGGAGGCGGCCGGCCGGCTCGAGGGCGACCCGGCGGTCCTGGTCGGCCGCTGCCTGCCCTACGGCCACGGGAGCACCTTCTGGCCGCTGGCCGAGGTGGTCCGCCAGGCGGCCGGGATCGGCCTGGAGGACCCGCCGGGCCCGGCCAGGGCCAAGCTGGCCGCCCTGCTGGAGGGGGCCGCCCCCGAGGGGGCGCTGGTCGCCGGGCGGATCGGGCAGCTGATCGGGCTGGAGGCCGCCCCGGCCCCGATCGAGGAGGCCGCCTGGTCGACCGGCCGGCTGCTGGAGGCGCTGGCCGCCGGGCGTCCGCTGGTGGTGGTGTTCGACGACCTGCACTGGGCCGAGCCGACCTTCCTCGACCTGGTCGAGGCGCTCGGCGACGGCATCCGGGCGGCGCCGGTCCTGCTGGTCGCCGTCGCCCGGCCCGAGCTGCTGGAGCAGCGCCCGGCCTGGGCCGGGGGCCGGCCGAACGCCGTGACCATGCTGCTGGAGCCGCTGGGGCCGGACGAGTCGGGGGCGCTGCTGGACGGACTGGCCGGGGGCGGGATGCTGCCGGCCACGGCGCGGGAGCGGATCACCAGGGCCGCCGGCGGCAACCCCCTGTTCATCGAGGAGCTGCTGGCCACGCTGGTCGAGGAGGGCCGGCTGCGCCGCCAGGCCGGCGCCTGGGTGGTGGCCGGCGACCTGACCGCCTCGGGGACCCCGCCGACCATCCAGGCCCTGGTCGCGGCCCGCCTCGACCGGCTCGACGCCGGGGACCGGGACGTGCTGGAGCGGGCCGCGGTCGTCGGGCAGGCGTTCGAGCAGGGCACGGTGGCCGAGCTGTCCCCGCCGGATGCACGGACCGAGGTCCCGGACCGGCTGGGCCGGCTGGTGCGGCGCGAGTTCCTGCGCACGGCCCCGGCGCGCCTGCCGGCCGAGGCCGGCTACCAGTTCCGGCACCTGCTGGTCCGCGACGCCGTCTACCAGAGCGTGCCCAAGCACGTCCGGGCCGACCTGCACGAGCGGCTGGCCGGCCTGCTCGAGGCCAGGGCCGGGGCCCGGGTCCGGGAGTACGAGGAGATCGTCGGCCACCACCTGGAGCAGGCCTGGCGCTGCCTGGCCGAGCTCGGTCCGCTCGACCGGCGGGGCCGCGACCTCGGAACCAGGGCCGCCGGCCGCCTGGCCGCGGCCGGGCGCCGGGCCCTGGCCAGGGGGGACACCCCGGCCGCCACCGCCCTGCTGGACCGGGCCGTGGCCCTGCTCCCGGACGGCCATCCCCAGCTGGCGCTGCTGCGCACCGACCTGGCCGACAGCCTGATCACCGCCGGCGACTACCGCCGCGGCGACCAGACGCTCACCGAGGCGCTGGCCGCGGCCGGGCCGGAGGACGCCGGGTTGCGCGCCCATGTGCTGATCACGCGGCTGCGGATGCGCCTGACCACCGAACCCGGGCTGGAGTTCGAGCCCCTGCGCCAGCAGGTGGAGGAGGCGGTGGCGGTGCTGGAGCGGCTCGGCGACCAGCGCGGGCTGGCCAGGGCCTGGCGGCTGCTCGGCTACGAGCGCTTCGTCCGCTGCCGCATCGAGCAGGCCGAGCAGGCGATCTCCCGGGCGATCGACCACGCCCTGCTGGCCGGCGACGAACGGCTGGAGGCCTACGGGCGCGGCCTGTTGACCGCGGCCGCCTTCTGGGGCCCGCTGCCCGCCCCGGCCGGCATCGAGCGCTGCCGCCGCCAGCTGGCCGAGGCCGATGGGAACCACTACGTCGAGGCCAGCGCCTGCTGCGCCCTCGGCGCCCTGGTGGCCATGCAGGGCCGCTTCGAGGAGGGCCGCCAGGAGGTGGCGAGGGGAACGGCCATCGCCGAGCGCTTCGGCCGGCCCTACCTGAGCGCCGTCTACAGCCAGTTCGCGGCCGCGGTGGAGCTGCTGGCCGGCCGGCCCGACGCCGCCGAGTCGCTGCTGGTCGACGCCTACCGTGGCCTGGAGCGCCTGGGCGAGACGGGCGAGCGCTCCAACATCGCCGCCGACCTGGCCCATGCCCTGCTCGCCCAGGACCGGGAGGACGAGGCGGCAGGCTACGCCGACACCTGCCGGTCGCTGGCCGCCCGCGAGGACCTGTACGCGCAGGTCCGCTGGCGCGGCGCCAGCGCGCGGGTGCTGGCCGGGCAGGGACGCGCCGCCGACGCCGGCCGGCTGGCCGGCGAGGCGGTGGCCCTGGCCGAGCGCACCGACATGCTCAACCTGCGAGCCGCCGCCCTGCTCGACCTGGCCGCGACGGCCCGCACCGGCGGCCGGCCCGACGACGGGGTGGCCGCCACCCGCCGGGCCCTGGCCCTGTACGAGCGCAAGGGCAACCTGGCCGGGGTCGCGGCCGTCCGGGCCCTGCTCGGCGCCGCCTGACCGCGGGCCGGCTTGCCCTGCGACCGGCCGGCGGCCAAGATCGTCCGGACGCCGGGGACGGAAGGGGATGGGGCATGCCGCACTGGGACCTGGACGGAATGGTGCTCGACCGGCTGCAGCTGGAGCTGGCCCGGGCCGTCGCTCCCGAGCAGGAGTTCCACCCCCAGGACGCCGGCCGCCTGGTGGCCATCGGCCGGGCCATCGGCAACCTGGCCCGCCTGGCCTGGGACGACCCCGACTTCCAGGTGCGGCTCAACGAGACCCGCCTCCAGTTCACCAACCAGGTCACCGGCGTGCTCGTGGAGGCCAACGAGGAGGCCGGCCAGGAGCCGGTCGACCCCGAGCTGGTCGCCGCCCTGACCGAGGCGCTGGCCCTCGCCTCCGGCGACCCCCGGCCCTGGCCGGGCGGCTAGGGGCCCTCGGGCGGGAAGCCGGGCGCGGCCGGCGGCGCGACGGCCCGGGAGCGGCGGATGTAGCAGAATGCCCGCCTCGGACGATGTTCCAGCAGCCCCGGGTGACACCCGGCACCCTGGTCGTGGCCGGCGCCTGGCAGTGGACCGGCGTGGGCCTGGCCATGCTCGCCGCCGCCGCCGTGTTCCTGGCCATGGCGGCCTACGTCTGGCGGCGCCGGGGCGGCTCGGCCGGCGCCGCCCTCGCCCTCGTGCTGGTCGCGCTCCTGCTCTGGGCCGGCACCTACGCCGCCGAGCTGGGGGCCACCGACCTGCCGGCCATCTCGCGCTGGGGCGACGTCAAGTACGTCGGCCTGGTGCTGCTCCCGCCGGCCTGGTTCGCCTTCGCGGCCCTGTTCGCGGGCCGCGGGTCGTGGGTGAACGGGCGGAACCTGGCCCTGCTGGCCATCCACCCCGTGGTGGTCCTGCTCCTGCTGGCCAACGCGGCCACCCACGACCTGGTCCGCTGGTACCCGCCGGAGGCGGCCGTCGACCCGGACGCCGTGGCCGAGCCCGGCCCGCTGTTCTGGCCGCACCTCGTCTACTCCGGCGTGGTCATGTGGGGCAGCCTGATCCTGATGGTGGCGGCCCTGGTCCGCGCCTCCCGGGTCTACCGGCGGGTCACCACCGTCCTGATCGTCAGCCTGGTCGTGCCCTACGGGTTCAACCTGCTCTACAACTTCGACGTCGGGCCGTTCGGGCGGTTCGACCTGACCCCGTTCCTGCTCATCGTGTCCTGCCTGGTGCTGGTCTGGGGCCTGTTCCGGTTCCGGCTGCTGGGCATCCGCCCGGTCGCCCGCGGGCTGGTGTTCGAGACCATCTCCGAGGCCGTGGTGGTGCTCGACCCGCTGCGCCGGGTGGTCGACGCCAACCCGCCGGCCGAGCGGCTCCTCGGCCTCCAGCTGGCCGACGCCATCGGCCACAACCTGGCCGAGCTGCTCCCGGAGGCCGGCGAGGCGGTCCGCAGCCCCCCCACGGGCGACAACGGGCTGCCCGGGGAGCTGGTGGTGACCAGGGAGGGGGCGATCCGCCGCTACGAGCCGACGGTGGTGCCCATGCCCGCACGGCAGGGGCCGCCGATCGGCTGGCTGGTGGTGCTGCGCGACGTCACCGAGCACCACCGGACCCTGCGCAGCCTGCGCCAGCTCGACGAGCAGCGCCGCTCGCTGCTGGAGCGGCTGGTCACCAGCCAGGAGCGGGAGCGGCGTCAGGTCGCCAACGACATCCACGACGACGCCATCCAGGCCATGGTCGCGGTCGGCCTCCAGCTCCGGGCCCTGGGGGGCCGGCTCCGCGACCCCCGCTCCACCGAGCTGCTGGCCCGCCTGGCGGCCACGGCGACCGAGAGTGTCGGCCGGCTCCGCCAGCTCGTGTTCGAGCTGCGCCCGCCCCTGCTCGACGAGGTCGGGCTGGCCGCCGCCGTCGGCCAGTACGCCACCCGGGCCGGCCAGCTGGCCGGCTTCACGGCCCAGGTCAGCGACGAGTCGGCCGGGGAGCTGCCCGACGAGCTGCGGGTGGTGGCCTACCGGATCGTGCAGGAGGCGCTGGCCAACGTCCGCGCCCACGCCCGGGCGAGCCAGGTCGCGGTCCGCCTCGAGGAGGCCGAGGGCGGCCTCCTGGCCCGCGTCAGCGACGACGGCGCCGGCTTCCTCCCCGGCCTGGTCGAGCGCCACCCGGCCGGCCATCTCGGCCTCATCAGCATGCGCGAGCAGGCCACCATGGCCGGCGGCTGGTGCCGGGTGGCCAGCGCCCCCGGCCAGGGCACGACCGTCGAGCTCTGGATCCCCCGCCCCAGAGGCTAGGGCAGCCCGCGTCAGCGCGCCGTCCAGCCGCCGTCCAGGACCAGGGAGGTGCCGTTGACGAAGGCGGCGGCGTCCGAACAGAGGAACAGCACGGCGTCGGCGACCTCGTCCGGCTCCAGCAGGCGCTTGATCGCCGGCTCGGTGAGCATGACCTTCTCGACCACCTCGGCCTCGGAGATGCCGTGGATCCGGGCCTGGTCGGCGATCTGGCCCTCGACCAGCGGGGTGCGCACGTACGCGGGGCAGATGCAGTTGGAGGTGACCCCGCGGGGGCCGCCCTCCAGGGCGATCACCTTGGACAGGCCCTCCAGGCCGTGCTTGGCCGCGACATAGGCGCTCTTGTAGGGCGACGCCCGCAGGCCGTGGACCGAGGAGATGTTGACCACCCGGCCCCAGCCCCGCTCGTACATGCCGGGCAGGACCGCCCGGGCCAGGCGGAACGGCGCCTCCACCATCAGCGCCAGCATGGCCGCGAACCGCTCGGGCGGGAACTCCTCCACGGGGGCCACGTGCTGGAAGCCGGCGTTGTTGACCAGCACGTCGGCGGTCAGGTCGGGACCGTCGAAGCTGGCCGGGTCGGTGAGGTCGGCGGCCACCGGGGTGCCGCCGAGCTCGCCCGCGACCCGCTCGGCGCCCTCGCCGTCGAGGTCGACCACGGTCACCTTGGCCCCGGCGGCGGCCAGCCGGCGCGCGCAGGCCTCGCCGATCCCGCTGGCCGCCCCGGTGACCAGGGCCGTCCTGCCGTCAAGCTCCACGTCCATCCGCGACCTCCGTCCCCTGCCGTCGGGCTCCACGCGTCCCCCCTTCCCGCCGGAGAGCAAACGGTACCGCCGCCGCGCCGAGGAGGGTCAGCCACGGAGCTCGTGCTTGAGCACCTTGCCGAGGGCGTTGCGGGGCAGCGACTCGACGTAGTGGACGACCCGGGGCCGCTTGAAGCCGGCCAGCCGCTCGGCCGCGAAGGCCAGCAGCTCCTCGCGGTCGGGCGGGGCCCCGGGGTCGGTGGGGACGACGAAGGCGGTGACCTGCTCGCCCCACTCCTCCGAGGGGGTCCCGACGACCGCCGCCTCGGCCACCCCGGGGTGCCCGAGCAGCAGCTCCTCGACCTCGCGGGGGTGGACGTTGTAGCCGCCGGTGATGATCAGCTCCTTGCTGCGCCCCTCGATGCGCAGGTAGCCACGTTCGTCGAAGCTGCCGAGGTCGCCGGTGCGGAACCAGCCGTCGGGGTCGAAGGCCTCGGCGGTGGCCTCCGGGTCCTGCCAGTAGCCGCCGAACACGTTGGGGCCCCGCAGCAGCACCTCGCCCTCGTGGCCGCCGGCCAGGCGCAGCTCGACCCCGGGCAGGGGCAGCCCGACCGTGCCCGGCCGGCGCTCGCCGTCATAGGGGTTGGACACGTTCATGATCGTCTCGGTCATGCCGTAGCGCTCCAGCACCCGCTGCCCGGCCCGGTCGGCCAGCCGCTCGAACACCGTCGGGGGCAGCGGGGCCGACCCGGACACGCACAGCCGCAGCCGGCCCAGCTCGCCGGCCCGGGGCGAGCCGGCCAGCCGGGTGTACATGGTCGGCACCCCGAAGAACAGGGTGGCGCGGTGGTCGCGGGCGGCGTCGAGCACGGCGTCGACCTCGAAGCGGGGGAGCAGCACGGCCGACGCCCCGGTGAGCAGGGTGCCGTGCAGGCCGACCCCGAGACCGTGGATGTGGAACAGCGGGAGGGCCAGGACCAGCCGGTCCTCGGGGGTCCAGCGCCAGGCCAGGCGGAGCGCCTCGGCGCTGGCCAGCAGGTTGCCGTGGGCCAGGGCGGCCCCCTTGGGGGCGCCGGTGGTGCCGGAGGTGTAGCAGAGCAGGGCCGGGTCGCCGGGGCCGGCGGCGTCCAGCGGCGGCGGGTCGCCGTCGGGCAGGTCGACCTCGGGCCCGGCGACCAGCAGGTCCCCGGCGGCCGCCCGCCGCGCCCACCGGCCGCGCTCGGGGTCGTCGACCACGGCCGCCCTGGGGTCGGCGTCGCCCACGATGTGGGCCACCTCCCGCTCCCGGTAGGCGGTGTTGACCGGCACCACCACCAGGCCCATGCGCAGCGCGCCCAGGTAGGCCGCGACCAGGTCCATGGAGGTGGCCGCGCTGACCAGCACCCGGTCCCCGGCGGCCAGCCCGGCCCGGCGCAGCCGGCCGGCCACCCGGGCGCCGGCCGCCTCCAGCTCGCCCCTGGACACCCAGCCCCGGCCGGCGGCCCACAGCGCCGGCCGGTCGGGGTCGGCCCCGGCCAGCCGCCCCCAGGCCGCGGGCAGGCTCCCGGCCGAGAGCAGGTCGAGCCGGTCGGGGTCCACGCCGGGAGGCAGGTGCACCCGCCAGGCCGAATTTCTTGTCACGGGCAGATCATCACCCCGATGAGGTCTTCCACAGCCAGCGATGCGGCGTATGGTACTTGGTGGGCACTGCTTCCCCCCGGATGGGTGTGATCGCCGTTGGCTGACAAGCTCTTCCCCGTCGTGCCAGACACCGGAACCCTGAAGGCGGCCCGCCTGGCGTCCGAGGTCACCGGGAACCCCGGCTGCTGGGTCCGCCTCGACTGCCAGCACCTGCGCCATGTCCAGCAGCCCGTCGAGCCGGGCCGGCTGCTCGAGTGCCCGACCTGCCCGCCGTCGGTGGCCGGGGGGCTCCCGCTCCACCGGGTCCTGAGCCGGGGACCGGAGCGCGGCCGCCGGGCCTGGCTGGACGCCGGCCCCCAGGCGCCGGGCAGGGCCGGCGCGTTCGCCGCCGAGACGGTGGCCCAGACCGGCCCGGTCGGCCTGGTCGACGACGCCGTCCGGATGGCCAGCGAGCTGGTGGCCAGCGCCATCCGCCACAGCGACGCCCCGGTCGAGCTGATCGTCGACTCCGGCGACGACGTGGTCCGGATCCAGGTCCGCGACGACGACGCCACCTTCCCCGGCGCCGGCAGGGTCGTCTCCGTCGTCTCCGTCGAGCTCCGCTAGCGCGGGCTGTGGGGGTCCGGCGCGGCTCAGCCCGGGTCGGCCGGGCTCGCGGCGAGCCGGCTGGCCAGCACGTCGATGATCGGGCGCAGCTGCATCCACCACTGGTGCAGCGGCCGCCGGTGCTCCCAGTCGGCCAGTTCCTCGGCGTCCCGTAACGGCAGCACCCGGACCCTGCCCTCGTCCAGGCCGATCACCGCCCCGCCGGCCCTGTCGCTGTCGATCTGGTAGCTGAGCCAGTCGATGGAGTG
>Ga0075424_100006885_pt1 | contig 10985 bp, 12 predicted proteins | sample SoiMethybrSBSTD3_FD_75301 | JGI IMG/M metagenome (GOLD analysis project Ga0075424, IMG submission 75301) | Bulk soil microbial communities from a Populus tree surrounding site in Tennessee, USA - Soil MetaG P. TD hybrid SBSTD3 | ecosystem: Environmental > Terrestrial > Soil > Tree plantation...
TCTTCGTCGGCACGAAGAAGCAGGCGCAGGACGCCATTCGCGAGGAAGCGGAGCGCTGCGGCGCCTTCTACGTGAACACCCGCTGGCTCGGCGGCATGCTCACCAATTTTCAGACCATCAAGCAGTCGATCGACCGCCTGAAGAAGCTCGACGAGATGCTCGAAGACTCGCAGGTCGCCGACGCCCTCACCAAGAAGGAGCTCCAGGGCATGCGGCACGAGCGCGAGAAGCTCCTCTCGTCGCTCGGCGGCATCAAGGGCCTCCGGAAGCTCCCCGACGCCCTCTTCGTGATCGATCCGAAGAAGGAAGAGATCGCGGTGAAGGAGGCGAACAAGCTCGGCATCCCGGTCGTGGCCGTGGTCGACACGAACTGCGATCCCGACCTGATCGACTACAAGATTCCCGGCAACGACGACGCCATCCGCGCGATCCGGCTTTTCTGCGCGGCCGTCGCCGAGGCCGTGATCGAGGGTCGGAACCTCTACGAGGAGCGGCAGCGCGGTGCCGGCCACGAGCCGGAGAGCGCGGGCAACGGCGCCGGAACGATCGAGCGGGAAGAGGCGGGCGTCGGCGAGGAAGTGGAAGCGCGCTAACAATGGGACTCGCGGGCGTGAAGGACACGAAGGAGCTGCTGAAGGAGCTGCGCGAGAAGACGGGCGCCGGTCTGCTCGATTGCCAGAAGGCGCTCGGCGAGGCGCAGGGCGACGTCGAAAAGGCCATCAAGGTCCTGCGCGAGCGGGGTCTCGCCAAGGCCGCGAAGAAGGCGACGCGCGCGGCAACGGACGGCTCGATCGGCGCGTACATCCATCCCGGCGGCAAGATCGGGGTTCTCATCGAGGTGAACTGCGAGACCGACTTCGTCGCGAAGACCGCCGAGTTCCAACAGCTCGTGAAGGACCTCGCGATGCAGGTCGCCGCCGCGGCACCGCGCTACGTGTCGCGGGAAGAAGTGCCGGCGGCCGAGCTCGACTCGGAGCGCGAGATCTACCGGAAGCAGGCCCTGCAGTCGGGGAAGCCGGAAAAGGTCATCGAGCGGATCATCGAGGGTCAGATCGAGCGGTTCTACAAGGACGTGTGCCTCCTCGAGCAGCCGTTCATCAAGCAGAGTGACCGAACCGTCGACGAGATCGTGAAGGAGGCCATCGTACGGTTCGGGGTGAACGTGGCCGTGCGCCGCTTTGCCCGCTTCGAGCTGGGCGAGACGGTGAAGAAGGAGAGTCCCGCTGGAGGCGCACCCGGAGCCTGAGCCCGCGCCGGAGTCCTCCGGCGCGACGCGCTACCGCCGCGTGCTCCTCAAGATCAGCGGGGAGGCGCTGGCCGGCGGTGGAGGCTATGGCATCGACCCGGGCATGCTCGCGGCATTCGCCGCGGAGCTGAAGGACGTCCACGAGCTCGGCTGCGAGCTGGCGCTGGTGATCGGCGGGGGCAACATCTTCCGGGGCATCGCCGCGAGCACGCGCGGCGTCGACCGCGCCACCGCCGACTACATGGGCATGCTCGCGACCGTCATCAACGCGCTCGCCCTCCAGGACTCGCTCGAGAAGCTCGGCGTCCCGACGCGCGTCCTCTCCGCCATCGAGATGCAGCAGGTCGCCGAGCCGTACATCCGGCGGCGGGCGACGCGCCACCTCGAGAAGGGCCGGGTCGTCATCTTCGCGGCCGGCACCGGGAACCCGTTCTTCACGACCGACACCGCGGCGAGCCTGCGTGCCATGGAGATCGGCGCGCAAGTGATCTTCAAGGCGACGAAGGTCGACGGCGTCTTCGACGCCGACCCCATGAAGCACCCCGGCGCGCGACGCTTCGAGGAGCTCACCTACATCGACGTCCTGAGCCGCCAGCTCCAAGTGATGGATGCGACGGCCATTTCGCTCTGCATGGACAACGGACTTCCGATCCTCGTCTTCAACATGATGCAGCCCGGTAACATCAAGAAGGCGGTCACCGGTGCCCGCATCGGCACGCTCGTGCACGGAGGGCGGACATGACTCCCGATGCCGACGTCCTGGACGGGACGAAGAAGGACATGGAGAAGACGATCGCCGCCTTCAAGAAGGAGCTGTCGCACGTCCGGACCGGCCGGGCGTCGACGGCCTTGCTCGAAGGCATCACGGTCGATTACTACGGCGCCAAGACGCCCTTGAACCAGCTCGCGACCCTGTCGGCCCCGGAGGCCAGCCTGCTCGTCGTGCAGCCGTACGACAAGAGCGTCATCGGCGCGATCGAGAAGGCCATCAAGGGCTCCGATCTCGGTCTCAACCCCCTGAACGACGGGAAGCTGATCCGCATCCCGATTCCGCCCCTCACCGAGGAGCGGCGGCGGGATCTGGTGAAGCACATCCGGAAGCTCGCCGAGGAGTACCGCGTCGGCGTCCGCAACCACCGGCGCGACTCGCTCGAGATGCTGAAGGAGCTCGAGAAGGACAAAGACATCACGGAGGACGATCGTCGACACGCGGCCGAGAAGATCGAGGCGCTCAGCAAGGAGTACGTGGAGCGCGTCGACAAGACCCTCAAGGCCAAGGAAGACGAGATCATGGCGGTGTGATGGTGGAGATCGATCCGAGTCGCATGCCGCGGCACGTCGCGGTCATCATGGACGGCAACGGCCGCTGGGCGCAGCAGCGCGGTCTCGCGCGGCTGCAGGGACACCGCGTCGGCAAGGACTCGGTGCGAGCAATCGTCGAGACGAGCCGGCGGCTCGGTATCCGCTATCTCTCGCTCTACGCGTTCTCCACCGAGAACTGGCAGCGACCGCCGCGCGAGGTCGACGGGCTCATGTCGCTCCTGCGACGGTATCTCGCGACCGAGCTCGGGAAGATGATGAAGCATCAGATCCGGCTCCTCGCGGTGGGGAGCCTCCGTCGCCTGCCGCCCCCGGTCCGCGAGGCGCTGCGCGCGACGATCGAGGCGACGAAGCGGAACACCGGGATGACGGTGATCCTGGCCGTCAGCTACGGGGGTCGGGAGGAGATCGCGCGCGCGGCGCGCGCGATCGCGCGTCGCGTGCGGCGCGGGGAGCTCGAGCCCGATCAGATCACGGCCGGCACGTTCGCGAAGCACCTCGGCACGAACGGCGTGCCCGATCCCGACCTGCTCATCCGCACGAGCGGCGAGATGCGGCTCAGCAACTTCTTCCTCTGGCAGCTGGCGTACACCGAGATGTACGTGACGGACACGCTGTGGCCCGACTTCCGCGAGCGCGAGTTCATGCAGGCGCTCTCGTTCTTCCAGGAGCGCCAGCGCCGCTTCGGGCGGACCGGCGAGCAGCTCGAGCGCGAAGGGCTCCGAGCTGCCAACTGACGGCCGACGGGGTCCGGGGGCATCGGAGCAGCGGAGCGCGCGCAGCGCGCGAGCAGCGGACGGGCCCCCGGGGTAGGTAGTCAGCCAAACCGCCCCATGCTCCGCACGCGCGTCGCGACGGCGCTGTTCGCGCTGCCCGCCCTCTGGCTGATCGTCTGCTACCTGCCGAACTCGCTCTTCGCCGGCTTCATCATGACGGTCGCCGCGATCGCCCTCTTCGAGTACTTCGGGATGGCGTTCCCCGAGCACCGCTTCGAGCGGAGCGTGGGACTCTTCTGGGGTCTCGTCGTCGCGGGCGGCGTGGCCGGGCGCCGGCCCGAGCTCTGGGGCGCCGGCCTCGCGTTCACCGTGATCTCCGGACTCGCGTTCCCGCTCGCGCGCCCGGCGGATCTCACCGGCGGCGTGAACCGGCTCGGGCTCTCGCTCCTCGGCGTCCTCTATGTCGGGTTCTTCACGCCCCACTTCGTGCTCCTGCGTGCGGTGGACGCCGACCTCGGGTGGCGCTGGGTCCTCTTCACCGTCTTCGTCGCGATGGGGTCGGACAGCGGCGCGTACGGCGCCGGACGCGCCTTCGGGCGGCACAAGCTCGCCTCCGCGGTGAGCCCGAGCAAGACGGTCGAGGGAGCGCTCGGGGGACTCGTCGGCGCGATGCTGATTGCCGCGCTCTGCCGTGCGGTCTTCTTCGGCTGGCTCGGGGGGGGCGAGGCGCTCGTCCTGGGGGCCGTGATCGGCCTCCTGGCCCAGTTCGGCGACCTCTGCGAATCCGCTCTGAAGCGCGCCTTCGGGGCCAAGGATTCCGGCTGGATTATCCCCGGGCACGGTGGCATTCTGGATCGCCTGGACAGTCTGCTCTTCCCGGTCGTGTTCACCTACTACTACGCGGTCCTACCGCGAGCCTGAGAAGGCCTCTTATGGACATCGGATCGTTCCTCTTCAGCGCTGCCTCCTTCGCCGTCGCGCTCGGCGTGCTCGTTTTCGTGCACGAGCTCGGCCACTTCGCGGTCGCGAAGAAGCTCGGCGTGCTCGTCCAGCGGTTCTCGATCGGCTTCGGGCCCGTGATGTTCGCGCGCCGGCGCGGCGAGACCGAGTACGCCGTCTCCGCGATCCCGATGGGCGGCTACGTGAAGATGCTCGGCGAGGAGGACGAGGAAGAGGCGCTCAGCAACCCGGAGCGCGCGTTCTCGACCCAGCCGGTCGGCCGCCGTGGCGCGATCGTGTTCGCCGGGCCGGCGATGAACTTCGTCTTCGCCTTCCTTGCGTACGCGGCCCTGTTCATCGCGGTCGGCGTCGACATGCCGTCGAACGAGCCGCGCGTGGGCGGCGTGAGCCCGGGTCTCCCAGCGGCGGCCGCCGGCCTCCGCGAGGGCGACCGGATCGTCATGCTCGACGGCCAGCCCGTCGCGACGTGGGAGGAGCTCTCGAAGCGCATCCGCGAGTCGAAGGGCGCGCCGCTCCGTCTCGTGGTCCAGCGCGAGGGCCAGCAGGTCACGATCGACATCAAGCCCGAGCTCCAGGAGGACCGGACCGTCTTCGGCGAGACGACCGGTCAGGTCTACCGGATCGGGATCGCGCCCGTGGAGGAATGGAAGCGCGTCGGGCCCGCCAGTGCCGTCTGGATGGCCGGCGTGCAGACGTGGAACGCGAGCGCCATGGTGCTGAAGGGCCTCGTCCTGATGCTCCAGGGCCGCGTCTCGCCGAAGGAGCTCGGGGGCCCGATCGCGATCGCGCGCGCCGCGGGACAGCAGGCGCGCGCCGGACTGCGGTACTTCCTGAGCATGCTCGCCTTCCTGTCCGTCAATCTCGCCGTCCTGAACCTGCTCCCCATTCCGGCGCTCGACGGCGGGCATCTCGCGTTCTTCGCGATCGAGGGCCTGATGCGCCGACCGCTCGGGCAGCGACATCGCGAGATCGCGCAGCAGGTCGGTCTGCTCCTCCTCATCACGCTGATGGTGTTCGTCTTCTACAACGACATCCATCGGCTCGTGCAGGGCTAGCGCACGCTCGTTCTCGGGATCGACACGGCGACCTGGACGGCGGCGGTCGGCGTGGCGCGCGACGGGGTCGTCGTCGCGGAGGGGGTGCACCGCGAGACGCGCTCGCACACGGCGTCGCTACCGGGTCTCGTCGAGCGCGTTCTGCACGACGCCGGTCTCGGCATCGACGACGTCGAGGCTCTCGCCGTCTCGATCGGGCCGGGATCGTTCACGGGGCTCCGCATCTCGCTCGCGCTCGCCAAGGGCCTCGCGTTCGCGGGCGGGCTGCCGATCGTCGGGGTGCCGACGCTCGAAGCGCTGGCGCACGTCGCCGACGCGACGCCGGGGGAGACGGTCTGCGCGGCGCTCGACGCGCGGAAACGCGAAGTCTATGCGGCTCTCTTCGTCGCCGGCGACGGGGCGCCGCGCCGCCTGACGCCCGACCTGGCGGTCTCGCCCGAGGCGCTCGCGGCGCAGCTGACGCCGCCGTGCGTGCTCGTCGGCGACGCCGGCGAGGTCTACCGCGACGCGCTCGCGCCGCGTGCCACCCTCCGGCCGTTCGCGACCCATCATCCACGCGGCGGAGTCGTGGCGCGGCTCGGGTCCGCACGCCTCGCGGCGGGCGAGCGCGCGAACATCGGGACGCTCGAGCCCACGTACGTGCGACCGCCGGACGCGGAGCTGCCGAGGCCGCGTTGACAGCGCGTTTTGCCGGAAATAAGGTCCTTTTTCGCTCAGCTGGGGGGCCGTATGGAAGAAAAGGACGAGGCGCTGATCCGAACCCTGTTCGAGCGAGAGCCGGATCTCCGCCGGTACTACGAGGAGCACGTGGATCTCGAGCGTCGGCTCGACGTCTTCCAGCAGAAGCTCTACCTGACGCCGGACGAAGAGGTGGAGAAGAAGCGGCTGCAGAAGCTGAAGCTCGCCGGCAAGGACAAGATCATGGAGATCCTCGCTCGCTACCGCTCGCACTGACATGCGCCACATCATTTCGATCCTCGTGGAGAACGAGTTCGGGGTCCTGGCGCGCGTCGCCGGGCTGTTCAGCGGCCGCGGCTTCAACATCGAGAGCCTGTCGGTCGCCGAGACCCTCGACCCGACGGTGTCCCGCATCACGCTCGTCACGCGCGGCGACGACCAGGTCCTCGAGCAGATGGAGAAGCAGCTGAACAAGCTCATCTGCGTGATCAAGGTCGGCGACTTCACGGAGACGGAGCACGTCGAGCGCGAGCTCGTGCTCATCAAGGTACGCGCCGACGAGAAGACCCGCGGCGAGCTCGCGAACATCGTCGACATCTTCCGCGCGAAGATCATCGACGTGTCGCGCGAGTCCTACATCGTCGAGATCACGGGCGCGGAAGAGAAGGTGAACGCCCTCCTCGAGCTGCTGAAGCCGCTCGGCATCCTCGAGGTCGTGCGGACCGGGAAGGTCGCGATGTACCGCGGCACGCGGCTCCTCGCCGCGGACGACACCAACAAGGAGCGTGCCGCATGAAGGTCTACAACGACGGCGACGCGGACCTCGCGCCGCTGAAGAGCAAGAAGATCGCAATCATCGGCTACGGCAGCCAGGGCCACGCGCACGCGCTGAACCTCCGCGACAGCGGAATGGACGTGCGGGTCGGTCTCCGCGCGGACAGCGCGTCGCGGCCGAAGGCGGAGAAGGCGGGCCTCCGGGTCGTCGACACCGCGACCGCCGCGCGCGAGGCCGACGTCGTCATGATCCTCGTCCCGGACGAGCAGGGCGGCGAGATCTACGAGAACGACATCGCGCCCGGGCTGAAGGCGGGGAAGTATCTCGCGTTCGGTCACGGCTTCAACATCCACTACAAGAAGATCGTCCCGCCGAAGGACGTGAACGTGTTCATGGTCGCGCCGAAGGGCCCGGGCCATCTCGTGCGGAGCGAGTACGAGAAGGGACGCGGCGTGCCGTGCCTCCTCGCCATCGCGCAGGACCCGAGCGGCAACACGAGGGAGGTCGGCCTCGCGTACGCGAAGGCGATCGGCGGCACGCGCGCCGGCGTGCTGGAGACGACCTTCAAGGAAGAGACCGAGACCGACCTCTTCGGCGAGCAGGCCGTCCTATGCGGCGGCCTCACCGAGCTCATCCGCGCCGGCTTCGAGACGCTCGTCGAGGCGGGCTACTCGCCCGAGATGGCGTACTTCGAGTGCCTGCACGAGGTGAAGCTCATCGTCGACCTGATCTACGAGGGCGGGATCGCGAACATGCGGTACTCGATCAGCAACACCGCCGAGTACGGCGACATGACGCGTGGGAGGAGGGTCATCGGCGACGAGACGCGGAAGGCGATGAAGGCGCTCCTCGGCGACATCCAGTCCGGGAAGTTCGCGGACGAGTGGATCACCGAGTACCGCTGCGGGCTCCCCCACTTCCGCGAGCTGCGGAAGGAAGCGGCGAAGCATCCCGTCGAGGACGTCGGCGCGAAGCTCCGCGGGCTGATGCCGTGGCTCGCGTCCGAGCGCCTCGTCGACCGCTCGCGCAACTAGCAGGTGACGATCGCGCGCGACGGCTGGCCCGTAATCGGCACGGCGGCAGGCGTGCTCGGGCTGGTCGGTGTGGTCGGGACGCTCGCGGGCCATCCCGCGGCGCTCGTGCCGCTCGCGCTCGCCGTCGCCTTCGCGCTCTGGTTCTTCCGCGATCCCGAACGCATGCCGCCGGCGGACGAGCGTTTCGTCGTGTCGCCGGCGGACGGCCGGGTCGTCGCGGTCACGCCCGATCGGGCGCTCGACGCGCCGGGCACGCGCGTCAGCATCTTCATGTCGCCGCTCGACGTGCACGTGAACCGGAACCCGGTGAGCGGCACGGTCGTGCAGGTGCGGCACACCGCGGGGAAGTTCCGCGCCGCGTTCGCCGACAAGGCGTCGCTCGACAACGAGCGGAACGCGGTCGTGCTCGAGAGCGGCGGCCGGCGCTACGTCGTCGTCCAGATCGCGGGCGCGCTCGCGCGGCGCATCGTGTGCCGGGTCGCACCGGGTGACCGGGTCCGGCGCGGCGAGCGCTTCGGCATGATCATGTTCGGCTCGCGCGTCGACGTCTTCCTGCCGGCTGGGGTCGAGCCGATGGTCGCGCTCGGCGCGCGCGTGCACGCCGGCACGAGCGTCATCGCGGAGGTGCGTGCGGTATGACGGACCCACCCGTCTACGCGGTTCCGGGACGCCGGCGGCGGCGCATCCCGCCGCTCCGGAAGGGTGTCTACATCCTGCCGAACCTCTTCACGTCGGCGGGCCTCTTCGCGGGGTTCTACTCGATCATTTCGACGCTCGACGGCAAATACTGGCGTGCGGCCGTGATGGTCCTCATCGCGCAGCTGTGCGACGTGCTCGACGGCCGCGTCGCGCGGCTCACGCGCTCCACGAGCTCCTTCGGCATCCAGTACGACTCGCTCGCGGACCTCGTCGCGTTCGGCGTGGCGCCGGGGATCCTCGTGTACCGGTGGGCGCTCAGGGACTGGGGGAAATGGGGCTGGCTCGCCGCATCGCTCTACGTGACGTGCGGCGCGCTCCGGCTCGCACGATTCAACGTGCAGATCGCGTCGGTCGAGAAGCGGCATTTCGTCGGGTTGCCCATCCCCGCGGCGGCCGACGTCATCGCCGCGACGGTCCTGTTCTACTACTGGTACTCGGCCTACAGCGACGGGCAGACGGGCAAGCACATCCTCATGCTGCTCGTGATCTTCGCGGTCGCGGGTCTCATGGTGAGCGAGATCAAGTACTATTCCTTCAAGGAGATTCGCTTTCACCATCGCCATCCGTTTTCCGTCCTGCTCGCGCTCATCATGCTCATCTATCTCGTCGTGGCGCAGCCCGAGCTGATGCTGTTCCTCGGGACCGCCGGCTACGCGCTCTCGGGACCCGTCGTGCTGGTCGCACGGTGGCTCTCGGGACGGCGCTCGCCGCCGGCGGCGGACGACGCGACGGCGCGCGTCCGCGCGGTGATGCTTGACAAGCCCAAGCACCACCGGTAGTCGCTGGTCGTGATGCGCTTCATCCCCGCACTCCTTCGACTCGGCCTGGGCCTCGGCCTGCTGCTGCGCCGCCCGCCCGCGGCCCCCGGGGGAGTGTAGGGCAAGTCCCGAAACCTTCCCGAGAGGATGCCACGGGCGGGCCGCTCCCCCCGTGGCTTTTTCGTTTCTGGGGCCACGGGCCGGACGGTTCGTGGCCCCAGGTGTTTTCCGGGACGAGCTGGCGTAAAGGAGACCGACGATGGACCGGGTGCAGATCTTCGACACGACACTCCGCGACGGGGAGCAATCTCCCGGCGCGACCATGAACGTGGAGGAGAAGCTCGCGATCGCGCGCCAGCTGGAGCACCTGGGAGTCGACGTCATCGAGGCGGGCTTCGCGGCGTCGTCCGACGGCGACTACGAGTCCGTCCGCCGGGTCGCCGAGCTCGTCACCCGTCCGATCGTGCTGTCGCTCGCGCGCACGCGTGAGCAGGACATCGATCGCGCGATCCGCGCGGTCGAGCGGGCGAAGCGGCCGGGGATCCACATCTTCATCGCCACCTCGGACATCCATCTGAAGCACAAGCTCATGATGAGCCGGAAGGACGTCCTCGACGCCGCCGTCTGGGCGGTACGCCGCGCGAAGCAGCACCTCGACTACGTCGAGTTCTCCGCCGAGGACGCCTCGCGCAGCGATCCGGAGTACCTGTTCGAGGTGTTCGCCGCGGTGATCGAGGCCGGCGCGCGGACGATCAACGTCCCCGACACGACCGGCTACGCGCTCCCCGAGGAGTACGGCGCGCTGTTCAAGATGCTCCGCGAGCGCGTGCCCGGCGGCCGCGACGTCATCTGGAGCGCGCACTGCCACAACGACCTCGGCATGGCCGTCGCCAACTCGCTCGCCGCGGTGCAGAACGGCGCGCGCCAGATCGAGTGCACTGTCAACGGGATCGGCGAGCGCGCCGGGAACACCTCCATGGAAGAGGTCGTGATGGCGATGCACACCCGCCGCGAGCGGCTCGGCGTGGACACCGGCATCGTGACCGAGCAGATCTATCCGACGAGCCGCCTCCTCGCGCAGATCACCGGCATCGCCATCCCGATCAACAAGCCGATCGTCGGCGACAACGCCTTCGCGCACGAGGCCGGCATCCATCAGGACGGCGTCCTCAAGAACCGGCTGAACTACGAGATCATGAAGCCCGAGACCGTCGGGCTCGACTCGAACCGGCTCGTGCTCGGCAAGCACTCGGGCCGCCATGCGCTCGTCGCGCGGCTCCGCGAGCTCGGGCTCGAGATCGGCGACGTCGACATGAACCGCGTCTTCGAGCGCTTCAAGACGCTCGCCGACGCGAAGAAGAACGTCTACGACGAGGACCTGATCGCGCTGATCGCCGACGAGTCGGTCCGGGGCCGCGGGGTGCGGGACCGCTACGAGCTCGTCTACCTGAACGTCACGTCGTCGAGCATGGCGGTGCCGCACGCGACGGTGAAGCTCCGCATCGACGGCGAGGAGGTGCTCGGGCACGGCACCGGCGACGGCATGGTCGACGCCTGCTACAAGGTGATCGGCGATCTCACCGGCCAGCATCCCGAGCTCGTGCGCTACGCCGTCAAGGCCATCACCGGCGGGACCGACGCGCAGGGCGAGGTCACGTGCCTGCTGCGCGAGGACGGGCACACCGTGACCGGGCAGGGGAGCCACACCGACATCATCCAGGCGAGCGCGCTCGCCTACGTGAAC
>Ga0075424_100006886_pt1 | contig 10985 bp, 9 predicted proteins | sample SoiMethybrSBSTD3_FD_75301 | JGI IMG/M metagenome (GOLD analysis project Ga0075424, IMG submission 75301) | Bulk soil microbial communities from a Populus tree surrounding site in Tennessee, USA - Soil MetaG P. TD hybrid SBSTD3 | ecosystem: Environmental > Terrestrial > Soil > Tree plantation...
GTCGATCTCTGGGGCCAGCAGTACCTGGACGGCGATGCGGGACCTGGAGAGGTGGCGGACGAGGCGGCACGCGCGGCGAAGATCGTCGGCGCGACGAGCCCGACCGACCCGTCGCTCGCGCAGACGCGTAGCCTGCTCGTGGCGATGTTCACGGCGTACCGCCAGGCGATGGAGCAGCGTGCGAAGCATCGAGACGCCGGCGACCACATCTTCCACGCCTACGGGCTGGCGAACTTCGCTCACGACGTGCTCTTGAGCGCCGAGCCGGCGCTCGCCAAGCGTGGCTGCGACGTCTCGGCGTTGCTCTAGCTCGCGTCGCTAGTCGCTGCAACACTTTCCGGATGGAGCTGTTCTCCCGCGTGCAGGCGCACATTCGGCAGTTCGAGCTGATCCCGCCCGGGGGAGAGGTGACCGTGCTCGTCTCCGGCGGGGCCGACTCCACATGCGCCTGGCACGTTCTCCGCGAGCTCGGCTACCGCGTCTCCGCCCTCCACGTCGACCACGGGCTGCGCGGAGAGGAATCCGACGAGGATGCGCGCTTCTGCCGTGAGCTCATGAACGCCGAGGTCGTCGACGGCCGTGGCGGAGCGACCGAAGAAGAGCTACGCGAGATCCGTTACGGCTTTGCGGCCGACCGGCTCCGTGCTACCGGGCACACGGCTTCCGACCAGGTGGAGACCGTCCTCTACCGGCTCGTAACGAGCGGCCGGCCGACGGGGATCAAGGCGGAGCGTGAGGACGGCATCGTGCGCCCACTGTTGCCGCTCTGGCGTGACGAGACCGAGGCGTACTGCCGGGCAAATGGGCTCGACTACCGCACCGACAGCAGCAACAGCGACACGACGCGCGGACTGATTCGCGAGCGCATCCTGCCGCTCTTGCGGGAGATCCACCCAGCCGCCGACGAGAACCTGCTGCGTGCGCTGGAGCGCCGCCCGACGTTGCAGCCCGCCCTCGCGGAGCTGATCGCGTCGCCGGTGGGCTCCAAGCGGCTGGATCTCGGCAACGGCGTCCAGTTCGTCCGCGAGTACGACCGCGCCTGGCTCGAGCGGGGGCCGGTCGCGCTCGAGGGAACGGTTCGCTGGGGGGCCTGGAAGATCGAATCCGAGCTCGCAGGCCTTAAGGTACGAGGCTGGAGGCCGGGCGACAGGCTCGCCGGCCGGAGCAAGAAGATCCAAGACGTGTTCGTCGATGCCAAGATCCCCCGCTCCCAGCGCGAGGCGTGGCCACTCGTCGTGCGCGGCGACGAGGTCGTCGCAGTGCCGGGAGTCGTCGAGCACCCCGAGGTGAAGACCGAACGTGTCGCAAACTGAGCTCGAGTCGGCCGTCGGCGAAGTTCTGATCGACAGGGACGCCCTGAGCGGGCGCATCGCCGAGCTCGGGGCCGAGATCTCAGCCGATTATCAGGGCCGCGACTTGCTCTTGATCGGCGTCCTCAAAGGGGCCGTCTTCTTCATGGCCGACCTGATGCGCAGGCTGACGATCCCGTGCGAGGTCGACTTCATGGCGATCTCGAGCTATGGGGCCTCGACGGACTCTTCCGGCGTCGTCCGGATCCTCAAGGACCTCGACATCAACATCGAGGGGCGCGACGTCTTGGTGGTGGAGGACATCATCGACTCGGGGCTGACGCTCTCGTACCTGATGCGCAACCTCGAGTCCCGTGAGCCAGCGACCCTGGAGGTCTGCGCGCTGCTGACGAAGCCCGACCGCAGGGAAATCGAGGTGCCCGTCCGCTACGTCGGCTTCGAGATTCCGAATCGCTTCGTGATCGGCTACGGGCTCGATTTCGGCGAGCGCTACCGGAATCTGCCCTACGTCGCGGTGCTCAGCGACGACGCTCTGCCCGAAGGCCTCTGAGTCGCAGATAGCCCAGATGGGGCGATTGGTGACGCTCATGCACCCTGGTACCCTGCCGATAGAGGTTTCGTGAACCGGTTCTTCCGCAGCGCACTCTTTCCCCTGTTCGTCATCGTGCTGCTCGTCTACCTGGCGAGCCAGACGCTGATTCCGCACGGGAAGAGCGCTGCGAAGGTCACCTACTCCGAGTTCCGGCACGACATCAATGTGGGGCAGGTTGCCAACGCCGAGTTCAACCCGAGCAAGCGGCAGATCAGCGGAAAGCTTCAGGACGGCAAGAAGTACTCCGTCCACTATCCGGCCGATCAGTCGGTGCCGGGCATCGAGGCCGCGCTCGACAAGAACAACGTCGAGTACGACTCGAAGGGCACCGGCAACTGGTCCTGGATCGGCTTCTTCACCTCGCTGCTGCCGTTCGTCCTGCTGTTCGCCTTCTGGATCTTCCTGATGAATCAGGTCCAGGGCGGCGGCTCGAAGGTGATGAGTTTCGGCAAGAGCCGCGCCAAGCGGATGGCGCCGGACTCGCCGAAGATCGGGTTCAAGGACGTCGCCGGCGTGGACGAAGCCGTCGAGGAGCTGCACGAGATCAAGGAGTTCCTCGAGAATCCGAAGAAATTCCAGGCGCTCGGCGCGAGGATCCCCAAGGGCGTGCTGCTCTACGGGCCGCCCGGCACCGGTAAGACGCTGCTCGCTCGCGCGGTTGCCGGCGAGGCAGGCGTGCCGTTCTTCTCGATCTCCGGCTCGGACTTCGTCGAGATGTTCGTCGGTGTCGGCGCGTCGCGTGTCCGCGATCTGTTCGAGCAGGCCAAGCAGGCCGCTCCGTGCATCGTCTTCATGGACGAGATCGACGCCGTCGGTCGCCACCGCGGCGCCGGCCTGGGCGGGGGGCACGACGAGCGCGAGCAGACACTGAACCAGCTCCTCGTCGAGATGGACGGGTTCGAGCTGAAGGACAACATCATCTTGATCGCGGCCACGAACCGGCCCGACATCCTCGATCCGGCGCTGCTGCGTCCCGGCCGCTTCGACCGGCAGATCGTCGTCGATCGTCCCGACCGCATCGGCCGCCGCAAGATCCTCGAGGTGCATGCGAAGGGCAAGCCGATCGCACCCGAGATCGATCTCGACACCCTTGCCGCCGGTACGCCGGGCTTCACCGGGGCCGACCTGGCGAACCTCGTCAATGAGGCTGCGCTGCTTGCGGCCCGCCGCGGCAAGAAGGTGATCCAGCAGGAGGAGCTCGAGGAAGGGATCATGCGTGTGATCGCCGGGCCGGAGAAGAAGACGCGCCTGCTTTCCGAGGAGGAGCGGAAGATCACCGCCTACCACGAGCTCGGACACGCTCTCGTTGGCCACTACCTCGAGCACACCGACGAGGTGCACAAGATCTCCGTGATCAGCCGCGGCCAGGCACTCGGCTACACGATCTCGCTCCCGCGCGAAGACCGTTACCTGACGACGAAGACCGCGCTGATGGAGCAGCTGGCGATGACCCTCGGCGGCCGCGCCGCGGAGGAGCTCGTCTTTCAAGAGGTGACCACGGGCGCCGCGAACGACCTCGAGAAGGTCACGTCGATCTCGAAGCAGATGATCATGCGCTACGGGATGAGCGAGAAGCTCGGCCCGCGTGTGCTCGGCCGCAACCACGACATGCCGTTCCTCGGCCGTGAGATGGGCGCGGAGCCGGACTACTCGGAGGAGATTGCCCGCGAGATCGACGACGAGATCAAGCGCGTGATCGAGGAGGCGCACGAGCTCGCCGTCACCGTGCTCAAGGAGCACATGGTCGATCTGCACAAGATCTCGGGCATCCTGATCGAGCGCGAGACGATCGATAAGGACCAGTTCGAGCGACTACTCGCCGGCGCATCGGAGGACGAGGTCTTCGCCGAGGAGGAGCAGCCCGAGGCCGAGGCGCCGGCGGAAGAGCCGAAGCGCCTGCCGAAGCCCAAGCCGCGGCCGTTCCCGCTCCCCGGTGCGACGATGCAGCCCCCGCCCCCCGAAGGGGCGAAGGGCTAGCCGAACAAAGTCCGGCTCGCGCTTTGCGCGAGCCATGACGACTTTGTTCGGAGGATCGACCCTCGGCGCTCGTGAGCAGGGACGGGCAAAGCCCGCCCCTGCGCCGGACTCATTTTGGGACTTTCGCGGATGTCGACGGCGAACCTGAGGGCCGTCAAGCCGTGAGCTCGAGCCCCGCCTGCCACGATGCCCACAGCTTCGCGTAACGCTCGCCCTGCGCGACCAGCTCGTCGTGTGAGGCGACCTCGACGGCGCGCCCGTGCTCCATCACGACGACGCGGTCGGCCCGCTCCGCCGTCGAGAGGCGATGAGCGATCGTGACGACCGTCCGCCCGGCAGCGACCGCTGCGAGCGCACGCTCGACCGCCGCCTCGGTTGCAGGGTCGAGGCTCGAGGTCGCCTCGTCAAGGACGATCACGGCCGGATCCGCAAGTGCGACGCGGGCGATCCCGACCAGCTGGCGCTCACCCGCGGAGAGCCGCAGGCCGCGTGTCTGGACGTCGGTTTGCAGCCCCTCGGGTAGCGACTCGAAGCGCTCGAGCGCGCCGATTCGACTCAACGCGCGGACGACTCGCTCGTCCGACGCCTCCGGGTCGGCAAGGCGCACGTTGTCGGCGATCGTGCCGCTGAACAGGTGTCCCTCCTGGGGCAGCATGACGATTCGCCGATGAACCGAATCGAGGGTCGCCCGGCGGAGATCGATGCCGCCGAACGTGATCTGGCCGCGCTGAGGGTCGTACTGCCGAGTCAGCAGCTTCGCCAGAGTCGACTTGCCCGCGCCAGTTGCGCCGACGAGCGCGACGTGCTCGCCGACCTCGAACTCGACCGTCACGCCGTGCACGACAGGCGGGTCGTCGGCGTACCCGAAAGTCACGTCGCGCAGCGCGAGCGCTCCGCTGGGTGCGAGCTCGACCGCGCCGCCGCGCTCGACGATTGCGTTCGGAGTCCGAAGCAGGCCGACGATCTTGCCCAGGGCAGCGAGTCCCTGGCGGAACTCGCCCAGCCACTCGCTGAAGCGGGCGATCGGGTCGAACAGCTGAATCAGATAGAGGACATAGGCCGCGATCGTGCCCTTCGAGATCGACCCGTGGCGATACAGCGACGAGGCGACGAGCAGGACGGCGAGCAAAGCCGCCGTCTGCGCGAGCGGGATCATGGTGAAGAGCCGGATGTTCACGAACGACGCGCGGCGCCAGGCATGGATCTGGGCCTGGCTCCGCGGGTTGTAGGCCTCGAGCGTGCGCCGCTCGCGCCGAAAGGCCTGCACGACACGGACGCCTGCAAGACCTTCCTGCATGGCGGTCAGCGTCTCGGCAACGCGGTCGCGGATCGCGTGGTAGACGCGGCCGGCGCTGTGGTGGAACGTCCAGCTCGAGGCGATCAAAATCGGCAACGCGACCAGGGAGACGGCCGCGAGCGTCGGTGACAGAACGGCGAGGACGACCACGGTCAGTGCGATCTGCAGCCCGCTGCCGACGACCTCGATCAGGGCCTCGCGGATGAACTCCGTCAGCGACTGGACATCCGAGGTCAGTCGCGAGAGCAGCACTCCTGCGCGTTCTCGCTCGAAGAAGCCGAGCGGGAGCGCCTGCAGCTTGTCGAACGCCGCCGTCCGAAGCGAGCCGAGGAACTGCTCGCCGGCGCTCGCAGCCAGCAGCGTCTGCGCGCGGACGGCGAGTGGCTTGGCCGCAGCGAGGAAGAGGAAGGCGACCGCGGCCGTATCGAGCGGCCCTCGGGCGTGCTTCGAAATCCCCGCGTCGATCGCGTAGCGGACGAGGGCGGGGCCGGCGAGCGTGATCAGCGTCGACACGATCACGGCCGCGGCGGCGCCGAGATAGCGACCGCGCACGGGCCGGATCAGCCCGCGGGTCTCCCGCCAGACCTCGCGCAACGATGCTCGTTCCGTCATGCGGCCTCGCTCTCGAGCGCGAGCAACCCGCGGTAGCGCGCCGAACGGGCCACGAGTTCTGCGTGGGTTCCTTGCTCGACGATCCGGCCGTTCTCGAGCACGGCGACTCGGTCGGCCAGCGCGATCGTCGCCGGCCGGTGCGCGATCACGAGCGTCGTCCGGCCGCGCATCACCTTGGTCAGAGCGGTCCGAATCTCGTGTTCCTTGGTTGCGTCGACCGCAGAAGTCGCGTCGTCGAGAACGAGGACCGCGGGATCCGCCAGGATCGCCCGGGCGATTGCGATCCGCTGCCGCTGGCCGCCCGACAGTGAAAAGCCGCGCTCACCCAGCACGGTCTCGTACCCGTCCGGAAGCCCGGCAATGAACTCCGCAGCGCCGGCCAAGGTGGCGGCGCTGGCAACCGATTCGTCGTCTGCGTCCGGACGTCCGAAGCGGATGTTCTCGCGGACGCTCTCGGTGAACAGGAACGTCTCCTCGAAGACGAGCGCAACCGCCCGCCGGACGTCGGCGAGCCGCAGCTCCCGCACGTCGTGGTCGTCGAGCAACACCCGGCCGTCGTCCGGATCGTAGAGCCGCGCGAGCAGGCCGGCGACAGTGCTCTTGCCGGAGCCGGTCGCCCCGACCAGCGCCACCGACTCGCCCGGGCGCAACCCGAGGTCGAGCCCATCGAGGACCGGACGGTCGCCTTCGTGGCCAAAGCGCACGCCTTCCAGCCGCACGTCGCCACGGACCGGCCGCTCGAGCTCCACTGGATGCCGTGGCTCGCGCAGCCTGGGCTCCGTCTCGAGCACCTCCGTGATCCGCGCGCTGGCGGCGAGCGCCTTCTGCAGGGTCGACACCCGCTGTCCGAGCACGCGAAGCGGCCAAACGAGCATGACGACGTACGCATTGAAGGCCACGAACAGGCCGAGGCTGAGGCTCCCGGAGATCACCTGGCGACCCCCAACCCAGAGTACGGCCGCGATCCCGACCAGCGGCAGCACCTCGAGCGCCGGATTGAAGACGGCGTCGAGTCGAGCCACGTCGAGCGCCCGACCGACGATCTCGTCGCTGCGGATGCGAAATCGGCCTGAGAGCGCGCCGCCGGCGCCGAGACCCTTGACCACGCGGATCCCGCTGACGGTCTCCTCGACGAGGGTCGCCGCGCTCGCCCAGGCCTCCTGGAGGCGGCGCGTGCGCTCGTCATACCGCCGCGAATAGAGCCACGCGACCACGCTGATGAGCGGGAGCGGCAGCAGCACGAGCAGCGCCAGCTTCGCGTCGATCACCAGCATCACGACCGAGACGGCGACGACCGTGAGCGCGTAGCCGATCGTGTGGCCGATCGCGTCCATCATCCGCGCGACGTGCTCCGAATCCGAGGAGGCGCGACTCATCAGCTCGCCGGGGCCGACGCGGTCGTGGTAGGAGGCGTCGAGCCGGAGCGCGTGCGCGAAGATCGCGTCGCGAACTCTCGCGTCGCTCGCGGAGCGGTTTCGGATCGCGAAGATGTGGCGCATGCCGCCGGCCACGACCTCGAGCAGACCGACGCCCAAGAGCGCCAGCAGCCAGATCAACAGAGCATGGCTGTCCCGCGGAACGATCCCGTGGTCGATCGTGTAGCTGACGATCAGGGGCGCCGAGATCGCGCCCGTCTGCCAGGCGAGCCCGGACAGGACCGCGCCGACAACCCCGCCGGCCTGCGAGCGGACGACCGCGCGCACGAAACGCCACGCCGCGCGGCGGCGTGCTTCGACTTCCCCCATGCGGCCAATCTAGCCGCGGCCGAAGGCCACTAGGCTCCTTGTGGTGAAGCTGCCTCTCGAGCAACGCTTTCCGCGCCCGTCCGTGATGGGCGTCGTCAACGTCACGCCTGACTCGTTCTCGGACGGCGGCGTCAACTTCGACCCGGGCGACGCGGCCGCGTCCGCGAAACGGCTGCTCGCCGAGGGCGCGGCGATCGTCGACGTCGGGGGCGAGTCGACGCGACCGGGCGCCGAGCCGGTCTCCGCCGACGATGAGCTGCGCCGCGTTGTACCGGTACTCGAGGCGCTCGAAGGCTCGCCGGTCTCGATTGACACCGCGAAGTCAGAGGTCGCTGCACGAGCCCTCGAGCTCGGTGCCGAGCTCGTGAACGACGTCACCGCGCTGCGCGGCGACCCCGAGCTCGCCGGAGTCGTCGCGGAGCACGACGCCTATCTCTGTCTGATGCACATGCAGGGCGAGCCAAGGACGATGCAGACCGATCCACGCTACGAGGACGTCGTCTCCGAGGTCGTCCGGTTCCTCGACGACCGGCTCGCCTTCGCTGTCTCGCAGGGGATCCGCGAGGAGTCGATCTGCCTCGATCCGGGCATCGGCTTCGGCAAGACCGTCGACCACAACTTCGAGCTCCTGCGCCGGCTCGACGAGCTGACGGCGCTCGGCCGCCCGGTTCTCGTCGGCATCTCCCGCAAGAGCTCGCTCGGCAAGATCATGGGCGATCCCGAGGCGACGACCGGCACCACGGCCGCGAGCGTCGGAGCTGCGGTCCTCGCGTACGAGCGAGGCGCCTCGATCTTCCGCGTGCACGACGTTCGCGAGCACGTCGAGGCCCTTACTGCGGCCCGGGTAATCGTCAACCAATGAGCGTGACGGTCGAGCTCTACGGTCTCGAGGTCCGTGGAGCACACGGGGTCGAGGAGGAGGAGCGCAAGAGCCCGCAGCCGTTCCTGTACGACCTCTGGCTCGAAGTCCCCGAGGAGGCGACCTCCGACCGTCTCGAGGCAACCGTCGACTACCGCGACGTGGTTCGCTGCGTGCAGGAGATCTCTGCAGCACGGCAGTTTCGACTGCTCGAAGCAATGGCGGCCGCCGTCGCCGGCGCCCTGGTCGACCGCTTCGACCTCGATTCCGCACGGGTCCGCGTGCGCAAGCCCGCCGTCCGACTGGAGGCGCCGGTCGAGTGGACCGCGGCTACCGTCGAGAGACGGAAACCCTGAGCGAGTACGAGGCCGCGTCGACCCGCTTTCCGAGGAACGTATCGACGTAGTAGAAGGCGCCCGCTCCCGAAGTGTTGCGGCCCCCAACCGCATCGGAGCGGTTGCCGGAGCGCTCGCTGAAGGCGATCAGATCGCGCCTCAGCGCCTTGCCTCGCTCGTAAACCGACCGCGTCTTCGGCCCCCAGAGCGCGACGTTGACGTTGTGGGTGCTGTGGGTGCTCGCAGAGACGTGATCGTGGGCCGGGACCCAGACCCGGTACACGTCCTCCGGATCTTCGGTCACGTCCAAGGTCGCCTGCAAGCGCGCCGGAGTAGAGAGCCGCGTGCCGGCCGCGGTGATCGCGTGCGGGCGCACGAGGTTGACGTCGTCGTTCGGCTCCTGCGGGTCCTTGGCCGGAGTCTTCACGGTCAGTGCCGCCGGAATCGTGAGGATCCCGAATCCGGTGTCGGGATCCCAGCCCTTCGGGCCTACATCACGCGCCGAGTTGCGCATGACGTCCTCGAGCTGGGTCGGATCGAGGTCTGGCCGGAGGGTCCAGATCCAGGCTGCCGCACCCGCGACGAGAGGCGCCGAAAAGCTGGTGCCGTCGAAGCTCGCGTACCCACTCGCGTCGTAGATGGTCGGCACCGCCACCGGGATCGCGACGCCGGGCGCAGCTAGGTCGAGCGCGCTCGATCGGTTGGAAAACGAGGTGACGCGGTCGCTCTGGTTGGTCGCTCCGATCGTGAGGACGTGAGGCAAGCTCGCGGGCACGAAGCTCGGGCTACCGGACTCACGGCTGTTGCCGACCGAAGCGACGACAATGGAGCCTCTGCGCAGCGCGCGGTCGACTCCTTGCTCCAGGAGCGGATCGAAGCCCGGAAAACCGCCGCTGATGTTGATCACGCTCCGGCCGCGCTTTGTCGCTGCGTCGAGCGCGGCGAGGATCTCGCCGAGAGACCCCTCGCCGAAGTCCCACTCCTGCAAGGCCGCCTGCGGATAGACACCGACCAGACCGATCCCGTTGGACGGCGCGCCGACGACCGAGCTGACGGCCGTTCCGTGGAAATCGTTGCTCGAAACGACGTTTTGTCGGTTCAGCGCAACCGTGTTCGGCCGCGACTTGAACTCGGGGTGGGTGAGATCGAGGCCGGTGTCGATCACGGTCACCGGCACTCCGGCGGCCGGCGGCTCGACCTGGTCGTCGCCCACGTCGTGGATCCACCACTCATTCGGGACGAGAGGGTCGCTCGAGCTGAGCTGCGTGAAGGGGATCAGCCGCCGGTCGGGCTCAACGCTCGTGAGTAGGCTCTCGCTCCGCAGCGCGGCAACGACGCGGCTTGCGTGGGCGCCGGGGACGCGCCAAACGTTCAGCCCGGGGGAGACGAGCCGGGCGCGGGCGGCTCGAAGCTCGGGCGAGAGACCGCCGCCGGGATCGGACAGCTGCACGAGCACCGGCCCGCGGGCCGGCGACGGCGCCGCCGGCGCCGCCGGTGCCGCTGCGTGGGCGAAGCCAGTCGCCGCCGCAACCGGCGCGACCGTGAGTGCGGCGAGAATGACCCCGATGGTCAGGATCCGACCCTTCAAGCGTAGTAAGGAAAGCACAACGACCGTCTATATCGGACTTGGCGCAAACCTAGGTGATCGCGAGGCGACGATCCGGCGGGCAGTCGAGGCGATCGACGACGAGGCGAGCTACTCGTGGCTCATGTTGCTCTCGACGCTTCGCGAGACCGAGCCAGTCGGCCTCGAGGATCAACCTAGGTTTCTGAACGGGGTCGCGATGATCGGGACGACTGCGAGCGCGAGGGATCTGCTCGACTACCTGCTCGATCTCGAGCTGAGGCTCGGCCGCGACCGTAAATCGACACCGCCTGGCGGCCCGCGGACGATCGACCTCGACCTGCTGCTCTACGGCGACGAGATCATCGACGAACCCGGACTCCGGGTCCCGCATCCGCGGCTACACGAGCGGAGGTTCGTACTTGAGCCGCTGGCCGAGATCTCGCCACGCCTCGTCGTCCCCGGGCGCGGGCGAGTTTCAGCCTTGCTCGCGGAGCTAGAATGACCGCCTCATGTCGCACATCGACGAGCTCGACGAGTTCGAGGCCGAGCTCGAGCTAACGCTCAAGAAGGAATACTCGGCCGTCTTCGGACTGTTCCGCTACTGCGTTCTAACGCAGGACGCCACGTACCTCTGCAACAAGCTCGACCTTCAGTACGTTCCGCAGCCCAGCTACCCGTTCTTCCACCTGCG
>Ga0075424_100006888_pt1 | contig 10983 bp, 11 predicted proteins | sample SoiMethybrSBSTD3_FD_75301 | JGI IMG/M metagenome (GOLD analysis project Ga0075424, IMG submission 75301) | Bulk soil microbial communities from a Populus tree surrounding site in Tennessee, USA - Soil MetaG P. TD hybrid SBSTD3 | ecosystem: Environmental > Terrestrial > Soil > Tree plantation...
AGCAGGGGTGCGACGCGCTCGAGCTCAACCTCTCCTGTCCCCACATGGATCGGCCCGACATGGGATCGAACGTCGGCAGGGACAAGGAGCTCGTGTCAATCGTCACGAAGGTGGTGAAGGAGATCGCCAAGATTCCGGTCTGGGCGAAGCTCACGCCGTCGACGACCGACATCGTCGTCGAGGCGCGCGGCGCGTTCCTCGGCGGCGCCGATGCCGTCGTCTCGTCGAACACGTTCACGTCGCTGCCGCTCGTCGATCCCGACACGCTCGAGTTCGAGGTGAACGTCGACGGCCTGGTGTCGACGGGCGGCCTCGGCGGCCCCGCGATTCTGCCGCTCTCGATCGCGAAGATGGCGCAGCTCACCCAGGCGTTTCCGGACCGGAGCTTCTCGGGCATCGGCGGCATCTCGACGTTCGCGCACGCGCTGAACTATTTCCTCCTCGGCTGCGGCACCGTGCAGGTCTGCACGGCGGCGATGCTCGACTCGGCCGTCGGTCCGAACGTGATCCGCGAGCTGACCAACGGACTGCGGGAGTTTCTCGATCGGCACGCCGCGAAGGGCTGGCGCAGCGTCGACGACTTCCGCGGCCTCCGCCGCGATCGCGTCGTCGCGCAGTCGAAGATCCGCCGGCCGGACGAGAAGGACTACCGCGGCGGATACGACACGGAAGGGTACGCGCAGGAGGAGGCCGTTTCGAAGCGGACGTGATCGCCTGAGTCGGTCGGCAGTCGGCAGCAATCAGATCCAATCCGGCAGGGGACGGCCTTCCGCCTTCGCTGAAGCTACGGCGGCCGTCCCGTGATGACTTTACGGAGAGTGCCTATGGTGACCCTCGAGCGTCCCGAGCCGGCCGTGGCCCGCCTCGTGCTCGATCAGCCGGCGCGATTCAATCCGCTCTCGTCGGAGATGATCGCGGCGCTCAACGATGCGCTGCGGCGGATCGCGGCGGACCGCGAGATTCGCGCGGTCGTGCTCGCCGCCAACGGCCGCGGCTTCTGCGCGGGACACGATCTGAAGGAAATGCGCGCGCACGCCGGCGATCCGCAGTGGCAGCGCCATCTCTTCGACGCCTGCAGCCGGATGATGATCGCCATCACCGAGCTGCCGCAGCCGGTGATCGCGCGCGTGCACGGCGTCGCGACGGCGGCCGGCTGCCAACTGGTGGCGATGTGCGATCTCGCGGTCGCCTCCGACGCCGCCCAGTTCGCGCTGCCGGGCGTCAACATCGGCGTCTTCTGCTCGACGCCCGCCGTCGGCGTCGTCCGCAACGTGGGCCGCAAGCGCGCGATGGAGATGCTGTTGACCGGCCGCCTCTTCGACGCGCGGACGGCGCTCGAGTGGGGATTGATCAACCGCGTCGTGCCGGCCGCCGATCTCGACGCGGCCGTCAAGAGCTACACGGACGTGATCGTCGCGCGCAGCCCGGCGGCCGTCCGTCTGGGCAAAGCGGCGTTCTACGCGCAACTCGATCGGCCGCTCGCCGCCGCGTACGACATCGCCAGCGAGACGATGGCGCGCAACATGATGGCGTCGGACGCGTCCGAGGGGATCGACGCGTTCCTCGACAAGCGCGCGGCCGTCTGGAGCGGCCGGTAAGCGCTACGACGCGCGGCGCGATCGCATGATCGCGACGAAGGAGCGGCTCCGCAGCTCGTCGACCGTCAGGCCGCTCTTGTCGACCGCTTCCTGCTCCGGGAGCGCGCCGCACTGCATCGCGCGCAGGAAATAATTCAGCAGGCCCTGGCCGGTCGCCGCATCATCGAACACGTCGCCGACGAGCGTCGCCTGCGCCGCCTTGTCGACGAAGTTCCTCAGCCGCTGCGACGCGGCGTCGAGCCCCTCGAGGAAGAACCCGAACACGGCGCCGAAGCGCGACGGCAGCTGCGCCGGGTGCAGGTCCCATCCCTGGTAGAACCCGTTGACGAGCGAATGGCGCACGTGCCCGGCGTGGAGCCGCCACGCGTTGTGCACCGAGTCGCGGGAGCCGACGGGCATCACGTTGGTCGCGCCGTCGGACATCCAGATGCCCGTGCCCGCGAGGCTCACCTGCATCACGTGCTTCGCGAAGTCGCAGACCGGGTGCCGCATGTGCTGGTGCGCGGCCGTGATGCCGCACGCGGCCGTGTAGTCGTAGGTGCCGAAATGCGCCGCGACGAGCCGTCCGCCGCCGAGCGCCACGAACCGCGGCAGCGCGACGCCGCCGTCGGGCGCGACGATCGACTGCGTCGTCTCGATCATCACCTCGAATCTCAGCGAGCCGGCCGGCAGGCCGCGCCAGTACTCGAACGCCTCGCACCACTGCGCGAGCGCGCCGACCTGCTCCGGCGCCGTAATCTTCGGCAGCGTGACGACGAAGATCGGCGGCAGCGCGCCGCCGGTCCGCTCGACGAGCCGCGTCAGGAACAGATCCAGCGTCCGCAGGCTGCGGCGCTTCAGCTCCTCGGTCAGCGGCTTGACGCGGATGCCGATCGACGGCGGCAGCGTGCGAGCGCGCATGGCGGCGGCGACCTCGTCGGCGGCGAGCTGCGCGTAGCCGTCTTCCTCGTGATCGGGCCGGCTGCCGAAGCCGTCCTCGAAGTCGATGCGGTAGTCCTCGACCGGCTCGCGCGTCAGCTTGTCGACGACGCGCAGGTAGACGCGATCGGCGAGGGCGGCGTCGAGGCCGATCGCTCCGGCGAACGTCCGCGCGTCGGGCGCGTGATCCTGCAGCGACTTCAGCGCGAGCGCGCCGAGCTTCTGCGCCGCGTCCGCCTTGAACAGGTGCGCGCCGCCGTAGACGACGTGCACCGGCTGGCGCTGCGCGGAGTCGCCGGGGAACTGCCGCGCGATCGCGGCGTTCGGCTTGTCGACCGCGTCGAGGATCGACGACAGCGCGGTGTCGGGGATCGACGTGTCCGCCATGCACGGCGGAGTATAGCGGAAGTTGTACAATGTACATGTGAAACGCTATACGAGCTCGCAGCTGCGTTCGCGCCTGTCGGAGGTGCTCGACGCCGCGGAGCGCGGCGAGCCGGTGATCGTCGAGCGGCGCGGCACGCGCTTCAGGATCGCGGCGGAGCGATCGCGGCCGGCGCGGCGGCCGAGGCGATCGCTCATCGCGTGGATGGACCCGGCGGTCGCGGCCGGCCAGTGGACGTGGGACTGGTCGCCGGGGCGCATGCGCTTCAGAAGCCGGCTGAAGAAGGCGAAGAAGCGGTGATCCTGCTCGACACGAACGCCGTCATCTGGCTCCATGACCGCCATCGGCGGGCCGCGAAGCTCGAGCGCGAGGCGAGGCCGCTGTACGTGTCGCCGGCGACGGTCCTCGAGCTGCAGGTGCTGACCGAATCGGGCCGACTGAACCTCCGCGGCGGCGCGACGCCGCAGCACCTGCTTGCCGACGACCGCTGGGCGCAGGACGACCCGGCCGCGGGCGCCTGGTTCGAGTCGGCGCTGGAGATTGGCTGGACGCGCGACCTCTTCGATCGGCTGCTGGTCGCGCACGCGCGGTTCCGGCGGTGGCGCCTCGCGACGGCCGACGTGCAGATCCTCGGACACCTCGCCCCGCACGAGGTCTTCGCGCTCTGAGAGCGTCTGACCACTGCGATGGAGGCTGAAAGCCCCGCCTGACGCGCCCTGCGCAACGAAACACGTTGCGCAACGGATCGTGTTGCGGTAATATCGAGCCATGCCCGTGGCAACCGCCCGCAAGGTCGAGGCGCTCCGCGTCGACTTCCGGTCCGCCGCGCGCCTCGCCGATCTGCTCGGCGTCAACCGCGCGCAGGTCACGCGGTGGCTGCGCGGCGCCGGCATCGACCTCGCCAACGCCGAGAAGGTCGACCTGCTCGAGCTCGTCTGGGGCAACCTGCTGCGCCTGTACGACCGCGACGCGGCCCTGTCCTGGCTGTTCGGGATCAACCCGACGCTGGGCGACCGGCGGCCCATCGATCTGATCCGGGCCGGCCGCGCCGAGGAGCTGATGCGCGCGATCCGCGCCGAGCGCTCCGACTCGTTCGCGTGATCCTGTACCGCTGCTTCGCCTGGAACGAGGCGGCGCGGCCCGCCGATCCCGACGGCGCGCTCTGGTTCCCGCGGCCGTTCCAGGGCGAGGGGCGCCACGACAACCCCGACGTCTACGGCTGCGTGTACCTCGCCGATCGTCCGCTGTCGTGCGTGATCGAGCAGCTCGCGCGCTTCCGCGGGCAACGCCTCATGCCGGCGCTGCTGCGCCGCCGCGGGCTGCCGCTCGCGCTCGCCGAACTGGAGCTCGATGCCTCGGCGGCGCTGCTGGATCTCGACGACCCGGCCGTGCTGCGCCGCGAACGGCTCCGGCCGTCGGTCGTCGCGACGCGCGTCCGGACGATCACCCAGCCGCAGGCGCGCATGCTGTACGAGCGGCACACCGCCATCGCCGGGCTGCGATGGTGGTCGACGTTCGAATCGCTCTGGGCGAACGTGACGATCTTCCACCGCGCGCAGAAGCTGCTGCGCCTGCATTCGGTACGCGCGCTGACGGTCGATGATCCCGCCGTCGCCGAAGCGGCGGACTTCTTCGGTCTGCGGACAGCTCGGGACTAACGTCCTTCGAGCTGACGCTGGAGGGTGCTTGGAGCTGACGCGGGACGGTGCTTCGAGCTGACGCTGTGGAGCTGACGCTGTAGCGTGCTTGGAGCTGACGTTGTGGAGCTGACGCTACAGGGTGCTTGGAGCTGACGCTGGAGGGTGCGCGGAGCTGGGCTGCCGCGTTCAGCGGATCCGACGCCGATCCGAGACCTCCAGTCTGACGCCGCTGCGTGCGACGCCGACGTCGATCGGCTTGAACTCCGCGGCGTCGGTCTCGAAATCGATCCGGTACCACGCCGTCATCCTCTGGTGATCCAGCGCGAGCTGCTGGGCGAGCGTCTTCAGCTTGTCGGGCAGCGCGTTGGTCGTGTTCATCGTGTCGTACCGTCCGCCGGTATTCTGCGTGAGCGTCGTCGCGATGAAGTCGGGCATCCCGCCCGTTCGGTTGCCCTTGAGCACGAACGCGTGCACGGTCGCGCCGCGCGCGCCGAGTCCGACGGCCCACGTATTGAACGCCTTCTCGTGCGCCCCCGCGCTGCTCTCGGCGCCGTCGCTCGTGAAGATGACGAATACCGGCCACCGGTCGTCGGCCTTCTTGAAGAAGCGATCGTCCACCTCGAGCAGGCCGTCCATCAGCACCGTGCCGGCGCCGTCGCTGAACAGGCCGCCGGCCGCCTCCTTCAGCTTGCGGCGATCGGTCGTCGGCGGCACGCGCACGCGCGCCTGGCGGCCGGTCGTGACGAGCAGCACTTCGTCCTCCGGCGGAAGCGCGTCGAGAAACGCGGCGGCCGCGGCGCGCAGGTGCATGAGCGCCGGCGCTGCCGCGTCGCTCGTGTCGAGGAAGAGCGCGATGCGCATCGGATCGGCTGCCGGTCCGGCGTGCACGACCGGGCGCGCGACCCCGCCTTCGGTCAGCTGAAAGTCGCTCGCCGTCAGGCCGGACACCGGATCGCCGCGCTGATCGACGACGTGGACGAAGACGCGGCGCGGCTGCAGCTTGCCGGCGCCCATCGACGCGACCGCGAGCAGGACGGCGACGGCCGCGTGCGAGGGGCGGATCATGCGCGGGACTCTAGTGCCGGCGATCAGCCGCGTCAACGGTTTCCGCGAACGCGGTCCCCTACCGGCCTTCCCTCGTGTCACCCTATACTGCCAGCGTGCCCAACGAGCGCCGCCTCGCCGACGGCCGCGTGGAGCTCGTCGACACGACGCGCGTGGAGGCGAGCCCGCTCTACAACCGCGACCTCGCGCCGGTCCCGCTGGCCGCGCGCACCTGGTCGACGTACAACTACGCCGCGCTGTGGGTCAGCATGGCGCACTGCATTCCGACCTACATGCTCGCCTCCGGCCTCCTCGCGTCGGGCATGAGCTGGTCGCAGGCGCTCGTCACCATCCTGCTCGGCAACACGATCGTCCTCGTGCCGATTCTGCTCAACTCGCACCCGGGGACGAAGTACGGCATTCCGTTCCCGGTCTTCGCGCGCGCGGCGTACGGCACGCTCGGATCGAACGTGCCGGCGCTGATGCGCGCGCTGGTGGCGTGCGGCTGGTTCGGCATCCAGGCGTGGATCGGCGGGGAAGCGCTCCACACGTTCTTCCGGACGATTGCGCCCGCCTGGCCCACGCTCCTCGGCCCGGGCTTCGGCGGCCACACGACGACCGAGTGGATCTCGTTCCTGCTGTTCTGGGGCATCAACGTCTACATCATCTACCGCGGGATGGATCTGCTCCGCGCGGTCGAGAACTGGGCGGCGCCGTTCGTCCTCGTGATGACCGCGATCCTCCTGTGGTGGGCGATCGCGCGCGCCAACGGCGTCGGCCCGCTGCTCTCGCAGCCTGGCAAGTTCCGGTCGTTCGCCGAGTTCTGGCCGGTGTTCGTGCCGTCGCTCACGGCGATGATCGGCTTCTGGGCGACGCTGTCGCTCAACATGCCCGACTTCACGCGCTTCGGCCGCAGCCAGCGCGAGCAGATCGTCGGCCAGGTCGTCGCGCTGCCCACGACGATGTCGCTCTTCGCGGCGATGGGAGTGCTGATCACGAGCGCGACGACGATCATCTTCGGCCAGGCGATCTGGGATCCCGTGCAGCTCGTCGGCCGCTTCAGCTCGCCGCTCGTCGTCGCGATCGCGATGTTCACCGTCGTCGTCGCGACCGTCGCCGTGAACATCGCCGCGAACGTCGTGTCGCCGGCGAACGATTTCGCGAACGCGTTTCCGCGGGCGATCAGCTTCAAGACGGGCGGGCTGATCACGGGCGTGCTCGGCATCGCCATCCAGCCGTGGAAGCTGCTCGCCGATCCGTCCGGCTACATCTACACGTGGCTGCTCGGCTACTCGGGCGGCCTCGGATCGATCGCCGGCGTGCTCGTCGCCGACTACTGGCTCGTCCGGCGCCGCGAGCTGCGGCTCGAGGATCTGTATCTCGTCGACGGCGCGTACCGCGGCTGGAACGCGCGCGCGATTGCCGCCACCGCGCTGGGCTGCGCGTTCGCGTGGGGCGGGCTCGTGGTGCCGGCGCTGAAGCCGCTGTACGACTACGCGTGGTTCGTCGGCTTCTTCGTCGCGGGCGCGGCGCACCTGGCGCTCGCGCGCGCCGGCAGCGTCGGCCAGCTCGCCGTGTCGCGCGTCGGCGACAGCTGAGCGCAGTCACCCGGACGGCCGACCGCCGACCGCGGAGCACCCAAGCACCCTACAGCGTTAGCTCCAAGCACCCGCAGCGTCAGCTCCAAGCCCCCTCCAGCGCCAGCCGGTACGTTATCCTTCGCTCTCCATGGCCTCATTCCCCGCAGTCGCCGCGCCGAAGCCGACGCCGGCCGAGCGCGCGAACCAGCGCAACGCCGTCCTCGCCGGATTCCTCGGCTGGACGCTCGACGCGTTCGATTTCTTCATCCTCACGCTCGTCATCGACGACATCGCGAAGTCGTTCGGCGTCGTTCGGCCCGACGTCGCCTTCGCGCTCACCGTGACGCTCGCGATGCGCCCGGTCGGCGCCATCGTGTTCGGCATCATGGCCGACCGGCTCGGGCGGCGCCTGCCGCTGATGCTCAACGTGATCTTCTACGCGGTGATCTCGGTGCTCTCGGGCCTGGCGCCGAACTATCGGATGTTCCTGATCTTGCGCATGCTGTTCGGCATCGGCATGGGCGGCGAGTGGGGCGTCGGCGCGTCGCTCGCGCTCGAATCGGCGTCGCCGCGGCTGCGCGGGCTGCTCTCCGGCCTGCTGCAGGAAGGCTATGCGCTCGGCAACCTGCTCTCGGCGATCGCGTTCCGGCTCGTGTACCCGTACTTCAACTCGCTCTATCCGGGCAATGGGTGGCGGCTGATGTTCTTCCTCGGTGGCGCGCCGGCGCTGCTGTCGCTCTTCATCCGCGCGAGGGTGAAGGAATCCGACGCGTGGCACGAGCACCGCACCGACTGGGCGACGTACCGCAAGTCGCTGCCGCTGTACTGGCGCCGCTTCGCGTACCTCGTCGTGCTGATGACGATGATGAACTTCATGTCGCACGGCACGCAGGACATGTATCCGACGCTGCTCCGCACGCTCGGCTACAGCGCGGCGCGCATCGCGGACGTGACGGTGCTCTCGGGCATCGGCGCGATCCTCGGCGGCCTCGCGTTCGGCTTCTATTCCGACCAGTCGGGCCGCCGCCGCGCGATGCTGACGGCGATGGTCTGCGGCCTCGTCGTCGTGCCGTTCTGGATCGCCGGGCACAGCCCGTGGCGGATTCTCGTCGGCGTCTTCCTGATGCAGTTCTTCGTGCAGGGCGCGTGGGGCGTGATTCCGGCTCACATCAACGAGCTCTCGCCGAACCACCTGCGCGGCTTCTTCCCCGGCTTTGCGTACCAGCTCGGCGTGATGTTCGCGGCGAGCATCCCGTACGTCGAGTCGGCGCTCGGCGAGCGGTTCACGTACACGCAGGCGATGGGCGGCCTCGTCACGCTCGTGTTCATCGTCGCGTTCATCGTGACGGCGGCGGGGCCGGAGGCGAAGGGTGTGTCTTTCCGAAAGGCGACGGGACATGGGAGTCCCCCAGCCCCCTGATGGATCTGCGCCAGCTCGAAATCCTTCAGGCGATCGCCGAAACCGGATCGTTCACCGCGTGCGGGCGGAAGCTGCACGTGTCGCAGTCGGCGATCAGCCGCCAGATCCTCCTGCTCGAGGAGGAGCTCGGCGAGCCGCTGTTCCTGCGCGTCGGCCGCCAGGTGCGGATGACGCCGGCGGCCGAGAGCCTCGTGCAGCTCGGGAAGCGCGTGTTCCTCGACGTCCGCGAGACGGTCGGCGCGATCACCGATCGCACGCGCGAGCTGCGCGGAACGCTGCGGCTCTCGGGCGGCATGACGGTCTGCCTGTACGTGTTCCCGCCGCTCCTGAAGCACCTGCGCCGCGTGCATCCGCAGCTCGACGTCCGGCTCACGGTCGCGATGGCGGGCCACTCCGTGCAGGAGATCCGCGCCGGCCGCGTGGACGCCGGCCTGCTCACGCTTCCCGTCGAGGACGCTGACATGGTCACCGTGCCGGTGATGCGCGAGGAACTGCTCCTCGTGACGATGCCGACGCATCCGCTGGCGCGGCGGCGCAAGGTGGCGCCGCGCGATCTCGCCGGCCTGCCGTTCGTCCTGTTCGAGATGGGCTCGGCGACGCGGCGCGTGATCGACAACTTCTTCGCGGCAGAGAACATCGAGCCGACGGTGGTGATGGACACCGAGAACGTCGAGATCATCAAGGCGATGGTCAAGACGGGCCTCGGCATCGGCATCGTGCCATATCAGGCGATCGCGCGCGAGGTGAAGGCGGGTCAGCTGTTCTGTTCGCGCATCGAAGGGCACGAGCTCGTCCGCGAAACCGGCTGGGTCTACGCCCGCGCGAACCGCGTCCCCCGGATGATCGAGGAGCTGCTGACGGCGTTCCAGGCGGTGAAGGACAAGCTGCGGCTGACTCTGCCGCGGGGGCGCCCGCAGCAGGCATGATCGAATCAGATGGGTTCTATCAGATCATTCTATTTTTTGCGGACCTGGACCGTACGTATCCTATTGCCATCATGAGCAACGACCGCGATCGCGTCATCTCCATCACTCTGTCGGAAGCCGAATGGCAGGCGTTCGTCGCGCGGCAGCCGCAGCCGGTGAACTGGCTGCGCGATCGGATCAAGGAAGAGGTGCGGGGCAGCAGCCCCGACAGCACCAAATCCGCCGCGTAATGCCGCGAGTAAGAATGAGGAATTCGGAATCGAGAATTCGCGAATCCGGCAGGAAGGTCACGAATTCTCAATTCGTCGTTCTCAATTCTTAATCTCCCGATCGCCGCCCTCCGGAATCACCGCCTCGAACACTGTCTTTCCCGGCTCGCTCGTCACGCCGATCGTGCCGCCGTGTCGCTCGACGATCGCTTTGACGATCGACAGCCCGAGTCCGCTTCCGCCCGAGACACCCTCGCGCGACGCGTCCGCTTTGTAGAACCGGTCGAAGACGTGCGGCAGGTGCTCGGGCGCGATGCCCGGGCCCTCGTCGGCGACCGCGATCACGACGCTCGATCCGCGCCTCCCCGCGGCCAAGCGCACCGCGGTGCCGGACGGCGCGAAGCGGATCGCGTTCGCCGCGAGATTCTGCAGCGCCTGCTCGAGCCGATCGCGATCGCCGATCACGGCCTCCGCGCCGGGCTCGATCGACGACGACACGACGACGCCGGCCGCGCGGCACGCCGGCTCGTGGCGCGCGACGACGCGATCGAACAGGTCGGCGATCGGCACGCGATCGTGCGCGAACGTCCCGCCGCCGCCCTCGAGCCGCGCCAGCTCCAGCAGATCGCCGATCAGCCGCTCGAGCCGCTGCGTCTCGTCGCTGATGATCGAGAGGTAGCGGTTCCGCGTTCCCTCGTCGAGCGCGAGCTCCGGCATCGCGAGCGTCTCGAGATATCCGCGCATCGCCGTCACCGGCGTCGTCAGCTCGTGCGACACGTCGGCGAGCAGCTGGCGCCGCGCGCGGTCTGACGCCGCCAGCGCCTCCGCGCGCGCCGACAGATCCGCGGCCATCGCATTGAACGCGCTCGCGACGGCGGCAATCTCGTCGCCGCCGCGGTCGGGCGCGCGCGCCGAGAGATCGCCCGATCCGAGGCGGTGCGCCGCCGTTTCGAGCTGGCGCAGCCGCCGCCGCGCGGGGCCGAAGATCAGCGCGGAGGCCACGATCGCGCCGACGACCAGCACGCCGCCGGCGACCAGCGCCAGCATCGGCGCGAACCGCCCGAGCAGGAATCCGAACGGCGCCTGCGGCGGCACGACGACGAGGCCGGCGAGCTTGCCGTCGACGACGATCGGCGCCGGCCGGATGAACGGGACGCCGCCGGGGCCGCGCTCGAAGCCGCCGCGGCCGAAGAACTCGGGGCGATCGCCCGGCAGAAATTGCGGCGGACGCGGCCCGTCCGGGCCCTCGAACCGCCGGCGCTC
>Ga0075424_100006891_pt1 | contig 10981 bp, 10 predicted proteins | sample SoiMethybrSBSTD3_FD_75301 | JGI IMG/M metagenome (GOLD analysis project Ga0075424, IMG submission 75301) | Bulk soil microbial communities from a Populus tree surrounding site in Tennessee, USA - Soil MetaG P. TD hybrid SBSTD3 | ecosystem: Environmental > Terrestrial > Soil > Tree plantation...
CCGACATGCCGCTGAGCGTCGCGTGGGACGTGCTCAACCGCACCCACCTGGCCCGCGGCGGGCCCGCTGCTGCCGGAGCGGCAACCGGACCGGGCTCCGGGACCACAGCGGCCGGCAGTGCCGTCCCCGGGGCGGCCACGGCAGCCGGGAGCCCCGCTGCGGAAGAGGGCGGCCCGGCAGCGGCACCGCCCACGGGAGCAGGAGCAACCCGGTGAACACCCGCCTGACCCTAGCCGCCGCGGTCGCGACCGTGCTGGCCTCGATCGCCCTCTACCCGCTGATGGACAGCGGGGGATGGTTCTGGAACGGCATCGGGGCGGTCATCGTGGTCGCCGTCGTCGGCGCCGTGACCCGGCGCCGCGCGATCCCCGCCGTCCTGTGCTTCCTCGCCGCGGTCGGAGGCCTGTTCCTGTACCTCAATGTGGTGTTCGCCGGCCGTCAGTCCTGGGCCGGCCTAGCGCCCACCGGGGCCTCGCTGCACCACCTGCAACTGCTGCTCAAGCAGGCCATGACCGAGACGTCCAAGTATGCGCCGCCGGTCCCGGCCCGCCCCGGAATCGTGCTGCTGACCGTGGCCGGGATCGGCTTCGTCGCGGTACTGACCGATGTGCTCGCGGTACGGCTGCACCGGCCCGCGATCGCCGGGCTTCCCCTGCTCGTGCTGTTCTGCGTGCCGCTGACCACCGACGCCCGCACCGGTGCGGTGGGCGCGACGCTGGTGTTCTGCGCGGGCATGGTGGGTTACCTGGGCCTGCTCTCGGCCGACGGCCGGAACCGGCTGCGGCTGTGGGGCCGGCTCATCCACCCCTGGCAGGACGACGCGGACAGCCAGGGCCCCGACGTCAGGCCGCTGGCCGCCGCGGGCCGGCGGATTGGCTCCGCCGCCGTGGTGCTTGCGCTGGCGCTGCCCCTGCTGATACCGGGCCTGAAGGCGCACCGGCTGTTCCCCGGCGATGGCACTGGGAAGGGCAACGGCCCGGGCTCGTACAGCCAGATCACGTTCCCGCAGCCCCTGGACCTGCTGAACACCGACCTGCACGAGACCCACGCGGTGCCGGTCCTGACTTACCGCACCATCGATTCCAACCCGCCTTACCTGCAGGTCTACGTGCTGGACAACCTCTCCACCAACGCGTGGAAGATGGGCCCGCCGACCGCCACGACGACCCTGTCCGACCGTGGCCTGCCCCCGGTGCCGGGTTTGCACACCATCGGTGAGGTTGCCGGGCCCGTGCTGCGGGAGACGATCACCCTGGGCACCAACCTGGTGAAAAGCGGAAACGTCAGTTACCTGCCGCTGCCGTATCCGACGCGCCAGCTCCAGGTCGCAGGCGCCTGGCGGGTGGACCCGAGAACGCTGTCGGTGCTGTCCTCCAGCGCCCGGCTGGCCGGGCTGCACTACTCCGTGTTCGCCAAGGACGTGAACCCGCAGCCAGGTGATTTGCGGGCGGCCGGCGCTCCGCCCGCCTACCTCAGCGAAGACTTCTCCGTTCCGGCCGCCTACCGGACGCCCAAAATGATGCACCTGTTCCACCACATCATCGCGGGCCGGACCACACCCTATGGCAAGGCGGTGGCGATACAGCAGTGGTTCACCGCTCCCGGCCGCTTCAAGTACACGCTGGACGTGTCGCAGGCGCAAAGCCCGTCTGCCCTGATCGACTTCCTGACCAAGTCGAGAAAGGGGTACTGCCAGCAGTTCGCCTTCGCCATGGCGGTGCTCGCGCGCCTGGCGAACATCCCGGCCCGTGTCGTGGTGGGTTACACCCAGGGCAGCTTCACGGGGAACAACACCTGGCAGGTGAAGACCAGCGATGCGCATGCCTGGCCCGAGCTGTACTTCCCCAACGCCGGCTGGCTGCGCTTCGAGCCAACCCCGCCGAACAGCGTCGGTCTGGCAGGCCAGGCCACGGCGTCCGCCCCGCCCTACTCGACCCCGCTCAGCGACAGCATCGGCAACGTCAGCCCGAACAGCGGCGGGAGCTCGTCGAGCAACTTCGTCCCCCAGAGCAATTCCGCCAGCAATCGCAAGCCGGGCCTGAACGGTAACAAGAGGACCGCTCCCGTCGGCGCGGGCAGCGCCAGCGGGCACCAGCGGCACGGCACGCCTCCGATCGTGCCGGTCGCTATCGCGCTGCTCGTGGTGATGCTTATCGCGCCGGCCACGACGCGGGCGCTGGGCCGCCGGTGGCGGTGGTGGCGGGCGCACGACGACATCAGCCGGGCCCACGTCGCCTGGCACGAGCTGCGCAACGACCTGACCGACTACCGGATCGCCTACCGTGCCAGCGAGTCACCACGTGCCCTCAGCCACCGGCTCGCCAAGTCGCTCGACCTGGCATGCGCCGAGCGCGACGCGCTGGAGCGGATCGCGCTGGCCGAGGAACGGGCTAGTTACGCGGCCAGTCCGGCCGACTCCGCGCAGCTCAAGGCGGACGAGGCCCGGGTGCGCGGCGCCGTCGCGCGCGGTTGCCCGACGTCGGGGCGTTTCCTGGCCATCGTCGCGCCGCCGTCCGCGCTCATCCCGGTGCGGGCGGCCGCCCAGCAACTGCTTGACGTGTTCGGCTGGATGGAGCTGGCGACCACCAAGGTGCGCCGCCGCCTCGCCCCCAAGGGGGGTAAGCCGGCACCGGCGCTGCACAGCGACCGGCCTGCGCCCGCCTAGATCGGCCCGGGCCGCGCCGTCAAGATCGGAATCGCCAGCCCGATCACCGGCTCGTGCGCTCGCGAACCCGGCCCGCTACGCCTACATTGCGCGGCCCGGTCCACCCGGGCGGACCCTCGGTTAACCGAGAGTGGCTGCTACCTGCCGCCTTCCTGGCGGCGGCGCCAGCGCTCCTCGAGGCGTTCCATGAAGCTGAGCCCTGCCTTGTCCCGGCGCCCCTTGGGTGCGGAACGGCGCCTGCGCGAGCCACGGGCGTGGCCCTGCGGCCGGGCGGCGCCCTGCGGCCGGGCCACGGTGAGGCCCTTGCCGCTGACGATCCCGCCCATGTGGCGCCAGCTGGTCAGCGCCCACATCGCGCACGCCAGCATGACAAGGAAGCCGCCGACGCCTACGAAGATAATCTTCGAAATCACACCGGCTAGGAGCAGGCCTACGCCGATCACGAATCCGATCGCAGCCTCGACCACGCGGCGCTTGTAATGGACGCGAGGGTCCTGCGACCGCACGGACTGGGCAAGCTTCGGGTAATCGGAATAGAGCGACTGCTCGATTTGCTCGAGCTGACGCTGCTCGTGCTCAGAGAGCGGCACTGCGCCTCCCATGAACCTCTCGCCCGGGGACGGGTGCGGTGACCCTGGCCTCATGGCGTGTGTATCCCTCCACAATACGAGGGCAGCCAGGCAGGGGAAAGAGTAGTCGAAGGCAAAGAGAGGGTTGGCCGCGCGGGCCTGCCCCGCGGCCACGTCCCGCGCCGGATTCGGGGCGGATAACCCGGTATGCCCTGCCCGTGGCGGCCAGGTCGCGATGGGCGCCAGTGCCGGGCGTCACGCGCTCTCCCAACTGTGCGGCGGGCCGCCGCGCTCGGCCTCGCGGACCAGCACCGCCGGGCGCACCGTTCCCGGCCCGAACCGCCCGGCGATCTTGTCCACGGCCTGCTCGGCGTCCCGCCAGGACTCTGGCTCCTCGCCGAGGGCGAGCTGGGTGGCCGTCCCCCCGGCCGGGATCAGCCCGGTCGCCCGCACCCCGACCAGGCGCAGCCTGGCGCTCGCGTCGAGCCCGGAGCCGGTGTAGAGCGCGCACGCCGTGCGGTAGATCATCTGGGCCACGTCGGTCGGCTCGGGCAGTGTCTTTGACCGGGTGATCGTCTTGAAGTTGGCCAGTCGCAGCTTTACCACCACGGTTCTGGCCACCCAAGTCCCGGCCCGCAGCCCTCGCGCCGTCCGCTCGGAGAGCCTGAGCAGCTCCCGGCGGATCACCACGGGGTCGTCCACGTCTGTGGCGAATGTCTCTTCCGCGCCGATGCTCTTGTCCGGCACTCGTGAGATGACCCGGCGCGGGTCCCGTCCCCAGGCCAGGGCGGCCAGGTGCGCACCGGCCGCGGTACCGAGTTCCCGCTGCAGCGTGGCGGCCGGCGTGCGCGCGATGTCCCCGACGGTGCGCAGGCCGAACCGGGTCAGCACTTCCCCGGTCTTGTCCCCCACTCCCCATAGCGCGGCGACGGGCAGCGGGTGCAGGAACTCCAGCACCTCCGTGCCCGGGACCACCCGCATGCCGTCTGGCTTGCTCACGGTGGACGCGAGCTTCGCCACGAACTTGGTGGTCGCCACGCCAACCGAGCAGGTCAGGCCGTACTGCTCACGGACGCTGGCCCGGATGAGCCGGGCAATGGCGGCCGGTGGCCCGAGCCGCCGGATGGCGCCACTGACGTCTAGGAACGCCTCGTCCAGGGACAGCGGCTCGACCTCCGGGGTCACCTCGCGGAACAAGGCCATGATCTCCCGCGACACCGTGGCGTAGACCTGATGCCGGGGCGGCACGAACCGGGCTTGCGGGCACAGCCGCCTGGCCCGGTTCACCGGCAGCGCCGAGCGCACCCCGAACGCACGCGCCTCATAGGTAGCGGAAAGCACCACGCCGCGCCCGCCGACGCCCCCCACGATCACCGGCTTCCCGGCAAGTTCGGGCTGGTCACGGACCTCCACGCTGGCGTAGAAGGCATCCATGTCCACGTGCAGGATGTGGCAGCCGGTGTCGTCAGGACCGGCACTCGCCGTCACCGCACCATCACCGGTCACCGGTAACCCAGGACATGGAACTGGGCGGCGAAATCGTGGAAGGCAGGGTGTGCCGACACCGCCAGCTCCAGTCCTTGCAGGGCGTGCTCGGCACCGGGGTCGGCGTCGGCGACGACACGGGGCACCAGGTCGGCGAACACCCGGACCCCCAGGGCCGCCCCCGGGCGGAGGCCGGCCTGCTCGATCAGGCTGGTAACGCCGGCCAGGGTGAACCGGCGCGGGCCAGAACTGGCCTGCCCGCGCCCGCCCGCCTCTGTCACGGTGCGCGCCGGCCCGCGCCGGCCCGGAGCGGCGCCGTTACCGTTGCCGTCCGCCCCTGGCCCGATCCCGGAGAGCAGCCGCCGTGCCTCGTCGAACCGGCCCGCCAGGGCGCGGTGGATGACCGCGGCCACCGCGCTCGCGGTAAGCACGCTGACCGCCCCGCCGGGCCGCAGGACCGCAGCGATCGCCGCCATTGCGGCCGGTGGCGAGTCCACGTACTCCAGCACGCTGTGACACAGGACGAGGTCGGCGCTCTGCTTCCCGGCCAGCACGGCCAGGTCGGCCGCCTCGCCCTGGACGGCGCGCAGCGGCACCTTCTGCTCGGCGGCCCGCCGCTGAGCGGCGGCCAGCGAATCCGGGCTCGGATCGATCACGGTCACCGAATGGCCCAGGCTGGCCAGTGGCACCGCGAACCCGCCGGTCCCGCCGCCCGCGTCCACGATGTCGAGACAGCCCCGGCCGGTCCCGGAGGCCAGTGATGCGGCCACGGCCTGCAGCACGTCGAGCACCACGGGGGTCCCTGCCACGCTGTCTCCTCATCGGCCAGCCGCCGCGGTGGCCCTCCTGCACCGCTGCTGCGGTCCACTGTAGTGTCGCCTCCTGACATTTCGTGGGTTCGCGCCGCCGCCGTCGGCCGGCCCTTGCAACGGTGAGAAAACTCTCCCCTTCCCGCCTTCCGGTGACCCGCCCCGCATCGACCGCCTAAGCTCGGCCCATGCCGGACCACGTCGAGTTTCCCCGGCCGATGCGCCTGCTGGGCACCATCTCCTGGAGCCTGATCGAGTCGGCCGGGCTCCCGGTCGGCGCCCTCGCCGTCGGGTCCTGGCTGTACGGCCGCGACGCGGGCCTGATCGCTGGGCTCGCCGCCACCTGGCTGGTGGCGCTGATCCGCAAGATCGCCACCGGGAGCGTGCCGAGCCTGCTCACGATCACCGCAGTGGTGCTGACGGTGCAGACGGCGATGGTGCTCGCCACCGGGCAGCTGTGGATCTACCTGCTCCAGTTCCCGGCCGCCAACCTGGTGATGTCGTTCCTGTTCGCCCGGACCGCGCGCGGCCCGCACCCACTGGTCGCCCGGCTGGCCGCCGAGGTCGTGGCGCTACGGCAGCCCGCGCGGCATCACCCCGGGCTGCACCGCTTCTTCCAGGGCGCGACCTGGCTCTGGTCCGGGATCTTCCTGCTGATCACGGCGGGCCTCGGAGTGCTGATGGTGACCGAGCCGGTGAAGGTGTTCATGGTCGGCTCCACGGTGGTCACCGTGGCCCTGACCGCGGCGGGCATTGCCGTCTCGGCGCTGTGGTTCCGGTCCGTCCTGCGCCGTTTCGGCCTGCGCGTTCGCTTCGCCGCCGCCTAGCCGGGCTGGCCTCGCGCTAGCCGGGCTGGCCTCGCGGCAAACCGGCCTGGTTACAGGGTGAGCGTGGGCTTGAGCTGGAGCAGCCGGGCGAGCAGCCCGTTCACGAACGCAGGCGAGCCTTCGGTGGACAGGTCCCGGGCGAGCTGGACCGCCTCGTCGATCGCCACCGCGTCGGGGACCTGGTCCTGCCATAGCAGTTCGTAGGCGCCGATCCGCAGGATATTCCGGTCCACCGCGGGCATCCGGTCCAGCGCCCACCCGTGCGCGTGCGCGGCGAGCAGCTCGTCGATGCGCGCCCGGTGCGCCTGCACCCCCTCCACCAGTTCCGTGGTGTAGGCGGGTACCGGCGGGGTCTGCTCCGCGGCGCGCTCACCGAGGATCTCCAATACCGGCTCGCCGCGTAGCTCCGCCTCGAACAGCACATCGAGGGCGCGCTTGCGCGCCTTGCTACGCGCGGCCATGGCCGCAGGCCATCCCGGGGGAGGTCACGCCGGGGAGGTCACGCGCGCCCGAGGTAATCACCGGTGCGCGTGTCCACCTTGATCTTCTCGCCGGTCGTGATGAACAGCGGCACCTGGATCTGGACGCCCGTCTCCAGCGTGGCCGGCTTGGTCCCGCCGGTGGACCGGTCACCCTGGATACCGGGGTCGGTCTGCTTGACGGTCAGTTCCACCGCGGCGGGCAGTTCCACGTACAGCGGGGTCCCGTCGTTGAACGCCACCACCGCGGTCTGGTCTTCCAGCAGGTAGTTCGCCGCGCCGCCGACCGTGGCCGCCGGGATCCGCGGCTGGTCGTAGTCCTGGGTGTCCATGAAGACGAAGTCGCCGGCCTCGCGGTAGAGGTACTGCATTTCCCGCCGGTCCACGGTGGCCACGTCGACCTTGACGCCGGCGTTGAAGGTGCGGTCCACCACCTTGCCGGACAGGACGTTCTTGAGCTTGGTCCGCACGAACGCCCCGCCCTTGCCGGGCTTGACGTGCTGGAAATCCACCACGGTCCACAGCTGGCCGTCGAGGTTCAGTGTCATGCCGTTCTTGAGGTCGTTGGTGGTGGCCACGTGTGTTGTCTCTCCTGGTTACCGGGGGGCCGAACTCAGGGTTCGAGGACGAGCAGCTCCCCTGGGGTCACGGTCTGGGTCGTGGTGAGCAGGTCACGGGACGCTGCGAGCCCGGCCCCGGAACGAACCACCAGGGTGTCCTCAATCCTGACGCCGCCCAAACCAGGCAGGTAGACACCCGGCTCGACGGTGAGGGGAACCCGGTCCCCGAGTGTACCCGGCTTCGCCACGCCCAGCTGTGGCGCCTCGTGGATCTCCAGCCCCACGCCGTGTCCGAGGCCATGGCCGAAGTGCCCGCCGTGGCCGGCCGCGGCGATGATGTCCCGCGCCGCCGCGTCCACGCCGGCGGCGGCCGCGCCGGGCACGGCCGCGTCGATCCCGGCCCGTTGCGCGGTGGCCACGAGGTCGTAGAGGTCACGCTGCCAGGCGGCCGGCTCGCCGAGCATGACGGTCCGCGTCATGTCCGCGTGGTAGCCGGCGTACCGTGCGCCGCAGTCGATGGTGATCATGTCGCCCTCCTCGAGGCACCGGCTGCCCGGGGCGTGGTGCGGGATGGCCCCGTTGGTCCCGCTGGCGACGATGGTGTCGAACGCCGGCTTCTCCGCACCGGCGTCCACCATCGCGCGCTCGACAAGCACCGCCAGCTCGCGCTCGGTCATCCCGGCCCGGATCCGGGTCACCGTCTGGTCGAAGGCCTGGCCGGTGATCTCGCAGGCCCGCGCCAGCAGGGCCAGCTCCGCCTCGTCCTTGACCACCCGGAGCTGTTCCACCGCGTGCCCGAGCGGCACCAGGGCGGCCAGGCCCTCGGTGGTCGCGAGCGCCGCGTGCCGCTCCACGGTCATCTCCTGTGCCTCGAACGCCAGCCGGCCCAGCCCCCGCGCGGCGGCCAGCTCGGCGAGGGCCGTCTCCACCGGGCGCACGTTCAGCAGTTCCACGTCGGGGCAGTCGCGTTCCGCGGCGAGCGCGTACCGGGAGTCGGTGGCGAGCACCGGCGGGCCGTCGGCGGGCACCAGCAGCGCTGCGTTGGAGCTGGCGAGGCCGGTGAGGTAGCGGACGTTGACCAGCGTGGTGATGAGCGCGGCGTCCGCGCCGCTGGCAACGATCGCCGGCTGCAGCCGCTCCCGGCGCAGTGCATGGGATTCGGGCATGAACCCATTCTCCCGGATCGCGGCCGACTGCGAACCAGGCCAAGCCGGGTACTTGCCGCCGGATGCCCGACACCGTATACTCGTACTCGGATATACGTTAACAAGCACTCGGACACGGGCATAAGGAGCACGCGATGGCTGATCGGCGGAGGTCTACCTCCAACCCGCTGGCCCTGGCCGTGCTCGCCAGCCTGCACGAGCGGCCGATGCACCCCTACGAGATGGCCTCCACCATGCGCGAGCGTGGCAAGGAGCAGAGCATCAAGCTGAACTACGGCTCGCTCTACACGGTCGTGGACAGCCTGGCCAAGAACGGCCTCATCGAGGCGATGGCGGCGCGGCGCGAGGGCAGGCGGCCCGAACGCACCGTGTACCAGCTGACCGAGGCCGGCCGGACCAGGCTGGATGCCTGGATGTCCGAACTGCTCGCCGAACCGGTCAAGGAGTACCCGCAGTTCGAGGCGGCGCTGTCGCTGCTGCCGGTGCTTCACCCCGACACGGTCGTGGAATTGCTGCACACCCGGACCCGGCGGCTGCAGAAGGAGATAGCGCAGGCCAGGACCATGCTCGAAACCGCGCACAACGCCCGCCTGCCCAGGCTGCTGCTCATCGAGGGCGAATACCACGTGGCCATGCGCGAGGCCGAACTGTCCTGGGTGCAGCAGCTGGTCAGTGAGCTCGATGCCGGGACGCTGGAGGGCCAGGACGGCTGGCGCCACGTCTACGAGACCGGCGAGGCACCCACGTGGGACGTGGATGTCGCCGCCCTGGAAAAGCTGCGCGAGGCAGCCACGGAGGGAGGGACCCCACCAGGCTGATCGGCACAAGCCGGCCCCCGGCACGGTGCGGCAACACCTGGCCGGGGGCCGTGAACCCCGAACCGGTCCCGCGGGAGCGAGACCAGATCGAGTGAGCATTCCAAGAGTACTTGGCTGCTCCCCCGTGGACCGGTGCACACACCCAACCACCAGGGAGAAACGCCATCATGACCACGGACACCGCCAGGTCGGCGCCCGCCCGCGCGACCGCGGGCACGGCACTCGCCATCGAGGCACACGACCTCGTCAAGACCTATCCCAAGGGCGTCACGGCGCTCGACGGGCTCAGCTTCGCCGTCCCGGCCGGGACGGTCTTCGCCCTGCTCGGCCCGAACGGCGCGGGCAAGTCCACCACCGTCAAGATCCTCACCACGCTGGCCCAGGCCGACTCGGGCACCGCACGGGTGGCCGGGCTCGATGTGCGCGTCAAGCCCGCCAGGGTGCGACACCTGATCGGGGTGGTCGCCCAGCTCAGCGGCGCGGACCCGGTCGCCACCGGCCGGGAGAACGTGTTGCTGTCCGGGCGCATCCAGGGCCTGCGCGGGCGGGATCTGGCCCGGCGGGCCGACGAACTGCTCGGCCGGTTCGGGCTGGCCGACGCGGCCGCCCGCCAGGTGCGCACCTACTCGGGCGGCATGCGGCGCCGGCTCGACGTGGCGATGGGCCTGATCAACCGGCCGCAGGTGCTCTTCCTCGATGAGCCCACCGCCGGCCTGGACCCGGAGTCCCGGTCGGCCATGTGGGCGGAGATCGACCGGCTCTCCGCGGCCGAGGGCATGACCATCCTGCTCACCACCCACTACCTGGAGGAAGCGGACCACCTGGCCAGCCGCCTGGCGATCGTCGACCGTGGCCGGGTGGTGGCCGCGGGCACACCCGACGAACTCAAGGGCGAACTCCACGGCGACGCCGTGCACCTCGAACTGGCCGGTGACACGGCCCAGGATCCCGTGCTCGCCGCGCTGGCGCGCGTCCCCGGCGTCCGCGAGGCGCGGATCGAGGGAACCAGCCTGTCCGCCCGCGCCGACCAGGGCGCAACCGCCCTGCCCATGGTGCTCGCCGCGCTGGAAAGCGCCGGGGTCACCGTCCGGGCCGCCACACTTGCCCGCCCCTCGCTCGATGACGTGTACCTGCGCTACTCCGGCCGCCGGTTCACCGAAGCCGACCAGTCCCCCACGCCTGCCACCTCTGGAGGATCGAAATGACCACGATTGCCGCGCACACCACCTGGATGACCGGGCGGCAGCTCAGGGCGATCGCCCGCCAGCCCGCCTACCTGGTCATCATGCTGATCCAGCCGGTGATCTGGCTGTTCCTGTTCGGCTCACTGTTCCGCAAGGTGGTCGAGCTGCCCGGGTTCGGCACGGCGTCCTACCTGGACTACCTGGTCCCCGGCGTGGTGATCATGAGCGCGCTGTCGGCCAGCATGTGGAGCGGGATGACGGTGCTGGAGGAGATCGACCGGGGCATCATGGACCGGTTTCTGGTGCTGCCGTTGCACCGCTCGGCCATCATCAACGCCTCCGCCGTGATGCAGGCCTTGATCATCGCGGTGCAGTCGATCATCATCGTGCTGCTCGGCTGGGCGGGCGGCGCGCACTAC
>Ga0075424_100006892_pt1 | contig 10980 bp, 10 predicted proteins | sample SoiMethybrSBSTD3_FD_75301 | JGI IMG/M metagenome (GOLD analysis project Ga0075424, IMG submission 75301) | Bulk soil microbial communities from a Populus tree surrounding site in Tennessee, USA - Soil MetaG P. TD hybrid SBSTD3 | ecosystem: Environmental > Terrestrial > Soil > Tree plantation...
GGCTGGCCCACCGAGCTGAACGGGGTCAGGCCGAACTTCTCGAGCACGCGCAGGAGCTCCCGCTGGATGAGCTCGACCCCGGCGGTGACCGCCGCGGCCGGCTCGGTGCGGGCCGCGGCCAGCGCGCGGTCGAGGTTGTCCAGCACCGGCAGCAGGTCGCGCAGCACCGACTCGTTGGCGTAGCGGGTGTACTCCTCCCGCTCCCGCGCCGCACGCTTGCGCACGTTGTCGAACTCGGCGACGGTTCGAAGATAGCGATCCTGCTGGGCCTCGAGCTCCCGGGTCTTGGCCTGGAGCTCCTCCCGGAGGCGCTGGATCTCCTCCGCCCTGTCGTCCGCGATCGGTCCGTCGAAGAAGGAATCAGCCATGGCAGAAGGTAATTATAGCAGACGGATCGAGGGCGGCCCGCCGGTCGCTCGGGCCGGGCGGTCCGGACTGGGGGCTAGGGGAGGTAGACCTGCTGCCGCACCCGGGAGAGCGAGCTCGAGACGATCCGGGCCGTCTCGTCGACCACCGCCATGACCTCCGAGTAGGGCATGCGCCGGGGCCCCACCACGCCGAGCACCCCCAGGACCTGGTCGCGGTAGGTGTAGGTGGAGGTGATCAGGCTGCAGCCCCGCATGTCCTCCACCGGGTTCTCGCTGCCGATCACCACGTGCATCCCGCGCTCCTCGGCCATGCGGGAGAGCAGGTCGACGAGGCGCACCTTGTCCTCGAAGGCCCGCAGCATCGAGCGCAGGGTGGCGGTGTCCGACAGGTCCGGGTGGTCGAGCATGTTGGTGGCGCCGCTCACGTAGAGGGTGCGGTCGCGCAGGAGCGACACCACCTCGTCGAGCACCGCGCGGCTCCGGGTCCACAGCGGGTCGAGCGGATCGGCGGGCGCGGTCAGCTCGTCGAGGATCTCCTGGAACGTCTTGCCGCGGAAGCGCCGGGTCAGCGCCCGTCCGGTCTCGCGCAGCTCCTCGACGCCGCCGCGGGGCGACGCGGTGAGCGGGCGCGCGGTCACCCAGCCGGTCTCGGTCACGAGCACCGCGAGGGCCCGCTCCTCGTCGAGCGCGACCAGCTCGATGCGATCGAGCGCGGTGTGCTTGAGCGGGGGAGCCAGCAGCACGCCCATCATGTGGGTGTCGGTGGAGAGCCTCGACGGCGTCTCCGCCATCAGCCGCTCCGCCGCGTCGGCGTGGGCGACCGCGGGGGTGGCCACCGCGGGAGCCTTGCCCGAGCCCCACGGCACGCGCTGGAGGTGATCGACGTAGAAGCGGTAGGCCGCGTCGGTGGGCACGCGACCCGCCGAGGTGTGGGGCTGCACCAGGTAGCCCAGCTCCTCCAGGTCCGCCATCGCGTTGCGGATGGTGGCGGGCGAGAGGCCGCGGATGTGGCGGCGCGCGACCGCGCGCGAGCCGACCGGCTCGCCGGTCTCGACGTACTCGGCGATGACCGCGAGCAGAACCTGCCGATTCCGCTGGTCGAAGGTCGCGGTGGTCATGGTGGCGCGATCTTACCCCTAGAGCAGCTCGGTGAACAGGGCGTCCGAGAGGAGGAAGCCCGCCTCGGTGAGGCGCGCGCGGCCGTCGTGCTCGGCCAGCAGCCCGCGCTCGCGCCACGCGTCGAGCACCTCGGGCAGCCGATCGCGCTCGAGCGCGCAGCGCTCCGCGAGGCGCGCGGACGGGATGCCGTCGCTCGTGCGCAGCCCGAGGATCAGCCGCTCGGCGAGCGCCTGCCGCGCGGTCAGGACCTCGTGGCTCGCCCACGGGAGCTGCCCGGACTCGACCAGGGTGGTGTAGCGCTCCACCGGCTTCACGTTGGCGTGGCGCACGTGGTCGAGGAAGCCGCACGCGCCCGGCCCCAGCCCCAGGTACTCCTCCCAGCGCCAGTAGCGCTGGTTGTGGCGCGACCGGAAGCCGGGGCGCGCGTAGTTCGACACTTCATAGTGCTCGAAGCCGGCCTCCGCGGCGGCCCGAGCGAGCGCCCAGTACTGCGCGGTCACCGCCTCCTCGGGCGGCAGGTTCGACACGCCGCGGGCGTGCCAGAGGCTGCCCTCGTCGAGGGTGAGCCCGTAGGCGGAGAGGTGGTCGGGGCCCCACGCGAGGACCTCGCGCACGGTGGCGCTCCACGTCGCGAGGTCGAGGCCGGGCAGGCCGTAGATCAGGTCGACGCTCACGTTGTCCACCCCCGCCTCCCGCGCGGCCGCGAAGGCGGCGCGGGCCTGCCGGGCGGAGTGGCGCCGGTCGAGGAGCGGCAGGATCGCGTCGTCCAGGCTCTGCACCCCGAGGCTCACGCGGGTGACCCCGGCCCCGCGGTAGCCGGCGAGGCGCTCCCGGGTCACGTCGTCCGGGTTGCACTCGACGGTCACCTCGGCACCGGGCTCGAGCGAGAAGCGCGCACCGATCCGGCCGAGCAGGGCCGTCATCTGCGGGACGGTGAGGAGCGAGGGCGTGCCGCCGCCCAGGAAGACGGTGTCGAGCCTCACCCCGGCTGCCCACGGCGCGGCGTGGAGCAGGTCCCACTCGGCGAGCAGGGCGGCGAGGAAGCGATCCTGGCCCGCCTCGGTGTACGGCGCGGTGTTGAACGAGCAGTACCCGCAGCGCTCGACGCAGAACGGCAGGTGCACGTAGGCCCCGAGCCGGGCGGCCCGAGGCCGGAGCGACGCTAGGGCAGGTACTGACCCAGCCGGCGCCAGCGTAGCCAGTGCCCGTCCCCGTTCCACGACCAGTAGATCAAGAAGGCCTTCCCGCGGATCTTGTCCCGCCGCACGAAGCCCCAGTAGCGACTGTCCTGGGAGTTGTCGCGGTTGTCTCCCATGACGAAGTAGGACCCGTCGGGCACCTTGAGCGGCTCGCAGGCGTAGGCGTAGCCGCACGCGGTCGAGGGCGGCCCCGAGAACGACCCCGTCCGCACGTAGGGCTCGTCGATCAGGTGGCCGTTCAGGGTCACCCGGTTGTCGCGCACCTGGACGGTGTCGCCGCCCACCGCGATGATGCGCTTGATGAAGTCGCGCGTCTCGTCGTTGGGGTACTTGAAGACGATGATGTCGCCGCGGTGCGGATCGCGCACCCCGGGCAGGTGCAGGTCGGTCATGGGGATCTCGGCCCCGAACAGGAACTTGTTCACCAGGATGTAGTCGCCGATCAACAGCGTGTCCATCATGGAGCCGGACGGGATCGTGAACGCCTGCACCGCGAACTGGCGGATGAAGAGGGCCAGCAGCACCGCGATGATGATCGCTTCGGAATACTCGCGGAAGAGGGACTTCCGGCGGACCTTGACCGCGGGCGCCGCCGGCACCGTGTCACGCTCGGGACGAACCTGGAGATCGTTCATGTCCCGGTCTCAGCTCTTGAGGACCGACAGGAACGCCTCCTGCGGGACCTCGACTCGGCCGACCTGTTTCATGCGTTTCTTGCCTTCCTTCTGCTTCTCGAGCAGCTTGCGCTTGCGCGTGATGTCGCCGCCGTAGCACTTGGCGGTGACGTTCTTGCCCATGGCCTTGACCGTCTCGCGCGCGATGACCCGGCTGCCGATGGCGGCCTGGATTGCGACCTCGTAGAGCTGGCGCGGGATGACCGCGCGCAGCTTCTCGGTGAGCGCCTTGCCCTTCTCGTAGGCCTTCTCGCGGTGGACGATGATCGAGAGCGCGTCCACCGGGTCGCCGTTGAGGAGGATGTCGAGCTTGACCATGTCCGAGGGCCGGAACTCCAGGAACTCGTAGTCGAAGGACGCGTAGCCCTTCGAGATGGACTTGAGGCGGTCGTAGAAGTCCACCACGATCTCGCTCAGGGGGAAGTCGAACTGGATGTGGACGCGCTTGCCCATGTACTCGAGCGACCGGTGCTCACCCCGCTTCTCCTGGGCGAGCTTGTAGATCTCGCTCATGAACTCGGTGGGCACGAAGATCGAGCCCCGCACGTAGGGCTCCTCGATGCGCTCGATGCGGTCGACGGGCGGCAGCTTGGAGGGGTTCTCCACCTCCAGGGTCTCGCCCGCCAGCGTGATCACCTTGAAGCGCACGCTCGGGGCGGTGACGATCAGGGAGAGGTTGAACTCCCGCTCGAGCCGCTCCTGCACGATCTCGAGGTGCAGCATGCCGAGGAAGCCGCAGCGGAAGCCGTAGCCGAGCGCGAGGGAGGTCTCCGGCTCGAAGTTGAACGCGGAGTCGTTCAGGCGCAGCTTCTCCAGCGCGTCGCGCAGGCCTTCGTAGTCGGTGTCCTCGATCGGGTACAGGCCCGCGAACACCATCGACTTGGCGTCGCGGTAGCCGGGGCAGGGCTCGGCGGTCGGGTGCAGGACGTCGGTGATGGTCTCGCCCATCTTGGCGTCGGCCACCCGCTTGATGGAGGCGGTCAGATAGCCGACCTGTCCGGCCGACAACTCCTCGACCGGCCGCATGTCGGGCGAGAAGACGCCGACCTGCTGGACCTCGTAGTTCTTGCCGTTGGACATCAGGAGGATCTTGGAGCCGGCGTGCACCCGCCCGTCGAGGAGCCGGATGTAGACGACCACGCCCTGATAGGAGTCGTAGAACGAGTCGAAGACGAGCGCCTTGAGGGGGGCTTCCGGGTCGCCCTTGGGCGGCGGGATCCGGGCCACGATCGCCTCCAGCACCTCGGGGACGCCGGTGCCGTGCTTGGCCGAGATGGCCAGGGCCTCGTCGCCGTCGAGGGTGAGGATCTCGCTGATCTGGTTCCGGGTGCCCTCGAGGTCGGCGGCGGGCAGGTCGATCTTGTTGATGACCGGGATGATCTCGAGCCCGCCGTCCAGCGCGAGGTAGAAGTTGGCCAGGGTCTGCGCCTCGACCCCCTGCGCGGCATCGACGATCAGCAGGGCCCCCTCGCAGGCGGCCAGCGACCGCGAGACCTCGTAGGAGAAATCCACGTGGCCGGGGGTATCGATCAGATTGAGGGTGTACTCCCGCCCGTCCCGGGCCTTGTACAGCAGCCGGACGGTATGGGCCTTGATGGTGATCCCCCGCTCCTTCTCCAGATCCATCGAGTCCAGCACCTGGTCCACCGCCTTCTTGGCGTCCATGGTCCCGGTAAGCGATAGCAGGCGGTCCGCCAGGGTGGACTTGCCGTGGTCGATGTGGGCGACGATAGAGAAATTGCGGATCAAATCGATGGCCATCCGGCTAAGAATACCACGCCCTTCGGCCCCCCTGTGGCCGGCGGGCGCCGGACGCGCGCGGAAGTCCCCGGCGGGGGCTAGAGCCGGGCCTGATCGGGCACGGAAGTGCCCGCCCCGAGCACCGCGTCGGGACCCAGTTCGGCTCCGGCGCCGATGCGGGCGCCGGACGCCACGATGCAGTCTCGCAGGATCGCGCCGGCTCCGACCGTGACGCCCTCCCACAGGATGGCGCCGTCGATCCGCGCCCCGGCCCCGACGACGCAGTTCGCGCCGAGCACCGCGTTCCCGCCCACCCGAGCGCCCGCCTCCACCCGCGAGCCGGGCCCGATCACGCACGGGGCGGCCACCTCCGCGTCGGGGGCGACGCGCACCCCGTCGGCGACGAAGCGCCGCGCGTGGCGGTCGCCGGGCGGGGCCACGTCGGTGGCGACCTTGCCGGCCAGCAGGTCGAGCTGGCCCTGCCGGTACTTGGCGGGGCTGCCGATGTCGAGCCAGTAGCTCTCCGCCACCCAGCCGAAGAACGGCACCCGCTCGCGCAGGAGGCCGGGGAAGGTCTCGCGCTCGATGGAGACCGCGCGGCCGGTGGGGATGGCGGTCACCACCGAGCGGTCGAGGACGTAGACCCCCGCGTTGACGGTGTCGGTGGTCACCCGGTCCGCGGTGGGCTTCTCCACGAACGCGCGGATGGCCCCATCTGGCTCGAGCTCGACGAGACCGTACTGGGTCGGATCGGGCACCCGGGTCAGGTAGAGGGTCGCCTTGGCGCCGCGCTCGGCGTGGAAGCGCAGCATCGCCCCGAGGTCGACATCGGCCAGGATGTCGCCGTTCAGCACCACCACGAGGCCGCGCACCAGGTCCACCGCGTTGCGCACGCCGCCCGCGGTGCCGAGCGGGTCGGTCTCGACCGCGTAGGAGAGGCGCACCCCGTGGGCCGCGCCGTCGCCCATGGTCCGGCGTACCTCGTCGACCAGGTACGAGCACGAGAGCACCACGTCGGTGATGCCGTGGCGGCGGAGGAGCGCGAGCTGGTAGGCGAGGAACGGGACGTTGAGGAGCGGGACGATCGGCTTGGGCGTGCCGAGGGTCAGCGGGCGCAGGCGCGTGCCTTGGCCGCCGGCCAAGATGACCGCGGTTATCTCGTCGGGTCCCAGGGCTCCGCCTCGCCGATCAGCATCACGGGAATGCCGTCCCGGATGGGGTACGCCTTTCGGCACGCCGGGCAGATGATACGCGTCTCCTCGAAGATCAGCTCGCCCTTGCACGCCGGGCAGGCCAGGATCGCCCGCAGCTCCTCGTCGATCATGATCCGATCTCCTTCTGGAAGAAGCGGAAGGTGCGGCTCAGGCCCTCCGCGAGGGACACGGAGGGCTTCCAGCCCAGCGCCCGCTCCGCGTGGGCGGGGTCGAGACAGCTGCGCCGCTGCTCGCCGGGGCGCGCGGGCGCGTGCTGGGCCGGCACCTTGGCGCCGGAGGCGGTGACCAGCGCGGTGTAGAGCTGGTTCACGGTGGTCTCGACGCCGGTGCACACGTTGACCGGGCCGGTGACGTCGGGCCGCTCGAGCGCGCGCAGGTTGGCCAGCGCCACGTCCTCCACGTAGGTGTAGTCGCGGGTCTGGTCGCCGTCCCCGTTGATGATCGGCGACTGGCCGGTCAGCAGTCGGTGGCAGAAGATCGCGATGACCCCCGCCTCGCCCTGCGGGTTCTGGCGCGGCCCGTAGATGTTGGCGTAGCGCAGCGAGATGCCGCTGATGCCGAAGATGCCGCTCCACGCGTTCACGTAGTACTCCATCGCGACCTTGGTGATGCCGTAGGGCGAGATCGGCAGGGTCGGATGGCTCTCCGGCGTCGGGATCACCTCGGTGTCGCCGTAGCCGGCGCCGCCGCTCGAGGAGTAGATGATCCGCCGCACCCCGAAGCGGCGGCAGCACTCCAGCAGCCCGAGGCCGCCCACCACGTTCACGCTCGCGTCGAAGATCGGATCGGTGACCGAGCGGCCCACCGAGGCCTGGGCGGCCAGGTGGGAGACCACCTCCGGCCGCTCCTTCTCGAACACGTCGGCGAGGCGGGCGCTGCGCAGGTCCACCGCGTGCAGCCGGGCCCGCGGATTCACCCAGCGCGCGTCGCCGGTGGTGAGGTTGTCCGCCACCGCCACGTCGTGGCCCGCCTCGATGAAGCGGTCCACCACGTGCGAGCCGATGAAGCCGGCCCCGCCGGTGACCAGGATCTTCACGACTGGGCCACCAGACGCCGGCACCAGTCGATGGTGCGGCGGAGGCCGTCCTCCACCTCGATCTTGGGCTCCCAGCCGAGCAGGCGCCGGGCCTTGCCGATGTCGGGCTGGCGCACCTTGGGATCGTCGGTGGGCAGCGGGCGGAACACGATCTCGCTCTTGGACCCGCTCATCTGGGAGATCTGCCGCGCGAGCTGGAGCAGAGTCATCTCCCTCGGGTTGCCGATGTTCACCGGCTCGTTCACCGGGGCCTGCATGAGGGCCCAGATGCCCTCCACCAGGTCCGAGACGTAGGTGAACGAGCGAGTCTGGGAGCCGTCGCCGAAGACGGTGAGGGGCTCGTTGTGGAGGGCCTGCCGCACGAAGGTCGGGATCGCGCGGCCGTCGGTGAGCCGCATGCGCGGGCCGTAGGTGTTGAAGATGCGCACGATGCGGGCGTCGAGGCCGTGCACACGGTGGTAGGCCATGGTCATGGCCTCCGCGAAGCGCTTGGCCTCGTCGTAGACCCCGCGCGGGCCCACCGGGTTGACGTTGCCCCAGTAGTCCTCCCGCTGCGGGTGCACGAGCGGGTCGCCGTAGACCTCGGAGGTGGAGGCGAGCAGGAACTTGGCCCGCTTCTCCTTGGCGAGGCCCAGGGCCTTGTGGGTGCCGAGGGCGCCCACCTTCAGGGTCTGGATCGGCAGCTCCAGGTAGTCGATGGGCGAGGCGGGGCTCGCGAAGTGCAGCACGTAGTCGAGCGGCCCGCCCACCACGATGTAGTTGGTCACGTCGTGCTTGACGAAGAGGAAGCGCGGGTCGCTGATGTGCCCGATATTGTCGGTGGTGCCGGTGAGTAGGTTGTCCATGCAGACCACCTCGCAGCCCCGGGCGAGGAGGAACTCGCAGAGATGGGAGCCGATGAAGCCGGCCCCTCCCGTTACGAGGACGCGCATCGGGCCGTCGTCCTCAGCCGGCCAGGACGGGCTTGCGCCCGATGGAGTGGTACTCGAAGCCGAGCCGTCGCATGCGCTCGGGCTCGTAGAGGTTGCGGGCGTCGAAGATCAGCGGCCGGCGCAGCAGTCCCCGCAGACGATCCAGGTTCAGGTACTTGAACTCGTTCCACTCGGTGAGCAGGGTGACCCCGTCCGCGCCCGCGGCCGCCTCGTAGGCCGACTCGCAGAACACCACGCCCTCCGGCATGAGGGCCTTCGCGTTCTCCATCGCCACCGGATCGTAGGCGCGGATCTGGGCGCCCGCCGCGTGCAGCACCCGCACCACCTCGAGGCTCTTGGCCTCGCGCATGTCGTCGGTGTTGGGCTTGAACGCGAGCCCGAGCACCGCGACCGTCTTGTCCTCCAGCGGGCCCATCGCCTTGCGCATCATCTCCACCAGGTGGGCGGCGCGCTCTCGGTTGATCTCCACCACCGACCGCAGCAGCTTGAAGTCGTAGCCGAGCTGCGACGCGGTGTGGATGAGCGAGTCGACGTCCTTGGGGAAGCAGGAGCCACCGTAGCCGAGCCCGGCCTGGAGGAACTGCATGCCGATGCGCGAGTCGAGGCCCATGCCCTTCATCACCTGGCTCACGTCGGCGCCCGCCGCCTCGCAGATGTTGGCGATCGCGTTGATGAACGAGATCTTGGCCGCGAGGAAGGCGTTGGAGGCGTACTTGATCACCTCCGCCGACGGCAGGTCGGTGATGATCATCGGCCGCTCGAGCGGGGCGTACAGCTCGACGAGGGTCATCGCCACCTGCTGGTTGGGCGCTCCGATCACGATGCGATCGGGCCTCAGGGTGTCCTCGATGGCCGATCCCTCGCGGAGGAACTCGGGGTTGGACACCACGTCGAAGTCGAGCGGGCGCGGCTGGTGGCGGGTGATGACCTCGCGGACGAACTCGCCGGTCCCGACCGGGACCGTCGACTTGTTGACCACCACCTTGTAGCGATCCATGGAGCGGCCGATCTCGGCCGCCACCGCCTCCACTTGGGAGAGGTCGGTCTCGCCGCTCTCCTTGGGCGGGGTGCCCACCGCGATGAAGATCACGTCGGCCTGGCGCACGCCCCCGGGCAGGTCGGTGGAGAACGTGAGCCGGCTGTCATCCTTGTTCCGGGCCACCATCTCCTCGAGGCCCGGCTCGTAGATCGGCATCTGGCCCGCCCGCAAGGCTTCGATTTTTTTCGTCGCGTTGTCCACGCAGACCACGTCGTTGCCGAGATCGGCGAAGACGGCGCCGGTCACCAGCCCCACATAACCCGTTCCCACGACGCAGATGTTCATCGGTCACGTCCCTCCAGACGGAGTTTCAGAGTACCAGAGGACCCTCCCGCCGCGCCAACCGGGACCCCGGGGCGCCCTAGAACAGGGCGTGGCGAGCCAGCCGCTCGCCCACCATGACCAGGAAGAGCAGGAGCAGGTAGAAGTTCGAGAAGAGGAAGAGGGAGAGCCAGCCGCGGGCATCCTCGGGCTGCCGCGCGAACTTCTCGGCGAGCCAGATGAGCCGGCCGCCGAGCGCCGCCGCCGCGACGAGGGCCGCGGGACCTCCCACCCCGAATGTGGGAGCGGCCAGCGACCAGGCGGTGAGGCCGAGGGCGTAGACCAGGATCAGTCGCGCGGTGCCCTCCACTCCGACCCGCTCCGACACCATCGGGAACCCACCCGCCGCGTAGTCGCCGCGATAGCGGAGGGCGAGGGCCCAGAAGTGCGGCATCTGCCAGAGGAACAGGATGCCGAAGAGGATCACCGCGCCCGCGTCGGTGACCGAGCCGCCCCCCGCCACCCATCCGATGACGGGCGGAATCGCGCCGGGAATCGCGCCGGGCACCGCCGCGAACGGCGAGTGGGGCTTGAGCCACGGGGTGTAGACCCCGTTGTAGAAGGCGCTCGCGATCAGGCCCAGCACCCCCGCGGTCGGTCCCACCCCGAGCCAGAGGATCGCCGCCCCGGCCACGATGCCGAGGAGCGCGAACGCGAGGCACTGGGCGTGGGTGAGGCGTCCGGAGGGGAGCGGCCGCCCCGCGGTGCGCGCCATGAGGGCATCGCGCGTGCGCTCCTGCACCTGGTTGAGCGCCGAGGCGCCGCAGGAGAGGAGCATCACCCCGGCCAGCACCAGGAGCCCCTGCGCCCAGGGGAACTCGGGGCCGAGCGGCGCGCGCAGCATGAAGCCGGCGCCCGCCGAGACCAGCACCAGCAGCACGATGCCGAACTTGGAGAGCTCGGCGTAGGCGCCGACGCGCGCCGCCACGCCGAGGGCGGGGAGCCCGCGCGAGGGCGCGGTGGCGGCCCTAGGCGGCATGGGCCGCCTTCCGGGTGGCGTCCGCGGGCGAGACGGGCGCGCTCACCGCGCGCCAGCAGCCCGCCTCCACGCTGACCCACACGAGGGTCGCCCACAGCGCGTAGCCCACCGCGGCGTGGGCGGCCCGTACCGGGGCGGCCAGCTGCAGGAGCACGGTCGCGATGCCGAGCGAGACCTGCAGCACCGCGAGGACCGCGACCAGGCGCGCCGCGGTGGTGCGTGAGGCGACGGCCAGGTGAACGAAGACGCCCAGCAGCAGCACGCCGAGCCAGCGGTGGACCCAGTGCACCGAGGGCAGCCAGCCCCACGGCAGCAGGTCGCCGCTGCAGAGCGGGAAGTCCGGGCACGCGAGGCCGGCG
>Ga0075424_100006893_pt1 | contig 10979 bp, 8 predicted proteins | sample SoiMethybrSBSTD3_FD_75301 | JGI IMG/M metagenome (GOLD analysis project Ga0075424, IMG submission 75301) | Bulk soil microbial communities from a Populus tree surrounding site in Tennessee, USA - Soil MetaG P. TD hybrid SBSTD3 | ecosystem: Environmental > Terrestrial > Soil > Tree plantation...
AAGACAGGTGGTAGATCTAGCTGTTGTCGCGTTCAAGGATCGTGATCTACGCAGTCCTGCAGAAGCTAATGCGTTTTTCTACGAATACGGCATTGGCAACGCAGTGGACTATCCAGTCAATCCGTATGAGCGATTTGAGTATTACCGGACTCTGCTTTCGAAGCTGCAGGCTTCAGATCCACAAAAATTTGCCGCCGTCCACAAGGGCACACCCCTGTACTTTCTTTCTTGGCTTGCGTTTGACCTGCACCGGTTCGAAACTGCCCTTCACTTCATGGACGCCGCCATTGCTGAAGACAAGCGCCTAGGGCCTGGTTGGTTCAACAATCCTGGCCCACAGGCCCTCATGTTGAATGGGAAAGTTCAGGCTGCGCGTCGGACAGTTGAAGCGCTGGCCTCCCGGATTGACAAGGAATTAAATCGGTTCGGAAAGCACTATGGAGTTAAGTTTTCCCTCGATACTTTCCTACGGCAGTTCGCGGAACCACAGCTGAAGCACCGCACACCTGCGATCGTCGCTGGCTTTTATGCATTTGTGTTGGAGTTCGACGATAGAGCAGCAGAAATAGGTCTTCGGAGCGCGCCCATGCTCGGATCATACCAGCCTCTTTTCCTGCACCTATTCAAAGGGGGACTACTTCTCGAGACTGTACTGAAGGATGCGTTGCCTCAATTCGACAGGCAGACTTTGGGAGTAATCCTTTCTAGTAGTCATTTCAAAAACAGAGTGGGATTCAACCCGGCGCTCGAAGAAGTGAGTATCACCACTGTCTGCACTGATGCAGCGTCAACAAGTCCCGAATCGGCGTTTGTCACGACGTGGCGGCTTAGGAATATGATGGGACACAGCTTGATCAGGGAACCTCTTTCCAAGCTGCCAGACGATTACCTTACTTTGGCACAGCAGGAAATCAACGCTTTCCTGTATTCCGTTTTTAAGCTATATGCTTGACCGAGTGGCAACTTCTACTTTCGCAAGGCGCTAATCGAGAGCCTATTGCCTCGCGACTTCTTCGACCCAACAACCGAACAACAGAACGTCATTCTCATCGGCGCTGCGACTCTGCAGAAGGCGCAACGCATGATTGCCGGCTGCGAAGCCTGTAGCGAAACCGCCGAGATGCCCTTCGATTACATTCTCGACGACCTCAACGGTTCAGACTCGAGTGTGACCGATTACGTTTTGGAAGTGCCGATCGATCAGATGCTTGCAGTGTGGCGCGGAGATTACAGAGAAGACGCTGGTTGAGTTCGACGCGGAACTAAACTGAGTTTTCATGGCGTATCGACAAAAAGCGCAAGACATTCGCGATGACGCTCATCCCGCGTCAGGGCCGCTGCTTGCCACGGGAGCATCGAGGAGACCCTGGCCGCTGCGCAGCCTAAAATCTTGGTACGAACGCACTCGATCGCGGCGAGAGGTCCCCGCCACTACTTCTTTTCAGTTTTAGGTGCCGGCATTGTTGTGGAACCAATGTCGTGTGCTACTTTCCACTCGCCGTCGACCTTCTTCCAAACCGTCACAAAACGTCCGCTATCTTCGCCGTCCCCTTTGGGTCCGTTTCCAGTGAGATGATATTGGCCAGTTTGGATAGCGAGATCACCCGACTCGCTGATCTGAATATTTTCGGTTGTCCATGTGACGATTTGTTTGGGATTCTCCTGGTATTGTTTAGCGTCCCACGCCTCGAAAGCCGCCGGACCGACCAGTGGATCGACGTGTTCTCGATAGGCTGCTCCGTCACTCGCAAACACCGCCGCCTCTGCTCTTGCGTCACGAGCCTGCGCGGCTTTAAGCCACTTCGCATCCACCTCGCGGATTGCCTTCTCTTCGGCGGCTAAATCTGGATTAGGAGCGGAAGCAGGGGCCGGTTGAGAGCAGGATGCACACAACAACACAAGGACCATCACGGGCACTTCGCGCAATCGCATACGAATACCTCCGAAGATTGAATCGATTGGATTTGTCTTTTGGGAAAACGCGAGCGTTTTACCGCTCCGTTCAGATGCAGTCAAGGAAAAAGAGCGAAACCCTTCGGGCTAGGTCCGACGACTCCAAAAAGAAAAGGAGCCTTAACCTTGTCGGCCATAAGGCTCCTCTTCAACCAATACAGGAGTCTTCACTTGCTAGAAGTATCGGCAAAGGACAGCCAGGGCATTAGAAAAATCGTGAGGGCGATTTGACCTCGTTTTCAGTTTCTATCCGGCGCGATCGCGATCGCGATTGCGGTTGCGGCCCCCAGTGTAACCAGTACTGTCATTGTTGTGTTTAGCAGGGCGTCTTCTGTGTTGAACAAGTAACGCAATTCGGCGTTATTGGTGCCTGAGCGCGGCCAGGAGAGATTTCGGAACTTTCGCCACAATGCTCACTTGAGTTGAAACCAAGTCAGCGACGTCATACTTCATCGCCGATCCCAGGATCATTGCGGATTCATTCGGATTCAATTTGTAATCGCCCTCCAGCCAACGGGCCATTTCGGTTGTTGCGGTCTGCAGAGCTTGATCGAGTGAACCTGCAATCCCAACGGCCATCAAGAACTCATCGTTCTCGACGCGCGGTGTCCTAATGGATTTCTGCGGAATGACGTCGACGGTGAATTCGATGTCCATCGAGGTCTCCAGAGCATCTCCCGTCAATTCACCGTCGCCTTGCGCGGCGTGCCCGTCGCCCACCAACAGCAAGGCGCCGTCATGAAACACCGGTAGGTAGATCGTCGCTCCTTCTTTGATTTGGTTGTAATCCATATTGCCGCCGAACTCTCCCGACTCGATGGTCCTGGTCGCATTGCGACCCTGGGGCGCAACACCAACAGACCCGAGCATCGGCTGCAATGGAACGGTGAAGCCTTTCAATGGATCGGTGGGTGTATCGAGGTACACGGTGCCCTTGGCCTTGTCGATCTTCCAACGACTGTTGAAATCGCGCTGGCGTTTCAGATTCATCAGATAATCTGGCGCGAGTGCATTCCCGATAAGCGACTGGCCGCTCCAGGCCCAGTCGCGGTTCGTGCGAATGCGATTCAATTTGATCACGAGCGTGTCACCCGGCAGCGCACCCTCCACGAAAAACGGGCCGGTCAGTGGATCGCCTCCGATAGAGCGGCGCGCAGAATTTTCGTCAGTGCCCGCGGCGTCGATGCTCTTCGTTCGTACGGTGTCACCGGGAAAAATGTGCAACACCGGCGGAAGGGCGTACGAAAATGTCCGGTAAAACTCGGTGGGCGTATATGTGTGGGTTCGGGGACTATCTTCGGGTTTGCTTGCGGGACGCCGCGCGCTCCATTGGCTCTTTGTACCATCCCAATCGCCGGTGCCGCTCAAGCCGCCATCTTTGGCTTCTCCCGTGTACGTAGCAATCACGCGTCCACTCGATGTCAGCATTTTAAGGCTGACGTGAGAATCGCTAATCGTTCCGTCAATTTTCGATGAGCCGATCTGGCCGGAAATCCGATTGGTCAAGCGGCTTACCTGCAGGCTCATCCGTTGGGTTTGAACCTCATCAAACATTTGCTCGCGCAAGATCCATGCGCCCGACACATCAACCTTTACTGAACGTGTTGCCTGGTCCTGGGCGCAAGCCAGGAGTGAGCTAAAGAGCAAAAGGCAGGGAAGTATTCGCCTCATGACCGCGCCTCCGATGTGTTCAATGTAGTCTAAAAGATTAAAAACGCGATGCTCTACTTTTGTCCCATTCCACTCTGTGGTTGACACACTTTTGACACCAACCGATAAAAGCTGCGCGTCGTTATTCTTGATCCGTCGCGTGACGAAATAGCGCCGGCCCAGGATGCCTCTTTCCTCCGCTGTGGCCGGCGCTACTCGTTGCTTGAAGGTCAGATCGGATTTATAGGCGATAAATGAAGAAAGCATGCGCTGCCAAGGTCCGGCTGGAATTGGAATGGAACGATGCCCGGGGAGCTTGCGGCAGAATAGCCACCTCACTGGTCGACAACCAGACCACACTCTCACTCGACCAAAGCGAGAACCTGAATAAAAAACTCGATATCGTTCGCGGCCTCTCCGACAAGTTAAAGAGAGATCTGGATTTCCACCTGCTGGTCCACGGTTGCGCTGCAGGCTGTTATCAGCAAATCGCGACGCTGCTGGAACATGTGGCAGAGAAGCATAGACTTATCGCGGATTTATTCGATACGTTGCCGGACCCCCAATATGCCGAAAAGGATGAGGCGTGTGCAGATTCCGAGCGGTTGTTCGCCCACGAATCTGCGCGAGTCGCAGCCTCGATTCGCGTTCGTCTGAGCCCCGGCAGCCAGGTTGTAAAACCTCGCTCCTTCTTGTCGAGCTTTCGAATATGGTTTCGCCAGTCATTTGTTCCACGCTTTATTCGCAACTTCGCGCATCGCGTGCGGTGCCACTGAGCAACTCTCCGTAGTCCCCCACTTTTGTTCGATTTCGCGACATCCGGGGTTTGTCCGATAACTCACACGTACGCCAGGGAATCGGCGGTGAAACCTCTTAATGTTATCAGCGACAAATCGAGGCCGATTGATCGGCATTATCTCGCTAGCGGCGGTCCTTTCGTTTGCAGCGCCCACCGCGCAGTCGACCCAGGAAGCCGTGATTGTGTTTTATCGTCTGCGACCGCCTGCACCTATCAAACGACAATCCGAGGGTGTAGTCGGCGGTATTCGTAAAATTTTTGATCGAACCGCTCCGGCAGATCCCGACCAGAACCCGACCATTTATCAAATGACTGCTGGCGGAGCGACTCGGCTGGCCACCATCGCCAAGGGAGAATTTTTTGAACTTCACGTCCGGCCGGGACATTACGGTTTCAGTTGGACAAGCGGTCCCGCGCGCGGAGAGACGACGATCGTCAGCGTAAACGCTGGTCGACGCGCGTTTGTTCAGGTGCAATTCCGGAGCATTAGCGAAGTTGCTGCGGAAATCGCAATGATGGATCTTAAGGATCTTCACCCGACGAGCGAAGGTCGAGTTTACGATTCCGCTGTTCGAACATCTTCCGATCCGATCGTCATCGAGCAACCCGCAATACCATCGGTGGTCCGCACTACGGATCAGCCGCCACCCCAACCGCCTTCCATTGAACCAGCAGTCGCAGCGCCTCCACCTCAACAGGAAATTGTCGTGCGCAGAGATCCTCATACGAAAACCCTGGGATGGATCCGGCAAACATATCTCAATCAATCGATCATCGTCCGCGGTTCTATCGAACGAGGGATGCTTGTCGACTGGAACAGTGCACGCAGAGACGCCACTCGCTACAAGCAGGAACCGACATCCATTTTGGCGAAATACGTTGGGCAGACGGCGAAGGTCATTGCCATACAGATGGCGGGCGCGACCGTCGGATCAGATAATGTGGTCGATCCGGCTTTTGAGCTGGTCGCACAATTTGCCGATGGAACCCTGGCTATCACGGCAACCCGTATCGAATTCCTTCCGGATCGCACAAAACTGGCGTCCGAACAAAAGCTGCGAGAAGCGGAAATGGCAAAAAGCCTTCCGCTCATTGTCGGCATGCGCTTATACGCAATCGGCCTGTCGACCCTTTATGAACCCGATGCGACGATTGAAGATATAACGAGTAGCCGGGAGATTCTAAAGCGGTTGTCGCCAACACGCATTCCGCTGCTTGAGCCTTTGCCCATTCTTGGAGGCAAATATTTACCCGCACAAGACGGAGTTCTCATCAGGCTGCGTTTGCCGAGCGGCAGTGAAGCTGTTTCGTTCACAAGTGGATCGTCGCTTGATGCCGCATTGCCGGATGCTCCGTTCGTGGAAAAGATCGCCGGTCGTTTGTTAGCAGGAATCCCGAGGGAATTGACGCCGAATGAAATCGAGGCCATCAAGCAGGGAGAACTCTTTCGAGGCATGAGCAGCACGGCCGTCCTGTGCATGTTTGGGGTTGCAGACAGCGAGTCCAACTGGGGAACCGGTGGCAAGCAGCGGATCTACCTGAAACAAATTTCAGTGCACTTTGACAATAAGAACAAAGTCGTCGATTGGCAGGTACTCGGCGCGAAATAGATCGGGTTTACGGATCGACAGTAATCACAAACACCCCACCTTCGTAAGACGCTGCGTAAAGCCTGGCAGGGTTTTGAGGATCAATGGCCAGGAAGTGAATCGACGGAGGCAGGCCGAACATGTTTAAGGGCAGGCCGGCATTCATCAGCGTCCAATTCGCGCCTGCATCGGTACTTCGGAGTACTCCATTGTTCGTGCCGAGGTAAACGTTGTTCGGCTCTTGCGGGTCAATGACGATCGCGTTCACGTAATTCGCGGCGTAAGACCCGAGGTCGAGCCAGGTTTTTCCTCCGTCCGTTGTCTTCCAAAGAATAGTGCTGTCATTGTATTGATCGGCGGCAGCATAGATCGTTTCCGAATTCAGCGGATCAATTGCAAGAGCCGTGACCGCCGCTCCCCATGTGTTTCCTTTGCCTTTGAGGTCCGAGGGTGGCAAGTTCCAGGTGAGTCCTCCGTTCAGGCTCTTGAACAGGCGATAGTCGCCGCTTCCGACATTGAGGGCGACGTACACAATCTCGGGAATCTGCGGATCGACTGCCAGCAGTCCGAAGCCGAAGTTCTCCGGCAGATTCAATTCTTCCCAGGTGACTCCGCCATCGACAGTCTTAAAAACTATCGCGGTCGGTCCGTTCTCACGCCAGTAGGTGTTGAGGCCTGCATACAACGTTTTCGGGTTTTTGGGATCGATGACCAAATCGCGGAGCGAAGGCAGTTGAAGCGGCCCGTTCCGGGACGGCTTCGTGCCGCTCGCACCACCGTCCGTGCTTTTGAAAACGCCATCGATCGTATTTGCGTATACGGTGCTGGGCGTTTGTGGATCAACTGCCAGCCGACTTACGTATCGCGGCCTCGGTAATCTCGTCCAATTTTCTGTTCCGTCTGTGGTCTTAAAAAATCCGTTACCCCAGGTTCCTGCGTAGACTGTGCCCGTGTTTTGCGGGTCTAGAGCTAAACCGAAAATGGGGTTCGCAAGACCGGAATTGATTGCGGTCCATGTTGCTGCGGCCGTATCCGTCTTTAATACTCCTCCGACTGTCGTGCTTGCGTAGAGGGTGCCCGTATCGTTTGCAACGGCGTCCAAAGCACGAATGTCGGCGGGAAGCCGAAGATTTAAAGGATCCCAGGTGTTGCCGCTATCGAGGCTGAGAAACACCTGAATTCGAGCTGTGTTGCCGCCGGGAATCAGGGCGTATAGTCGGTCCGAGTTGGCCGGATCGACGATTATTCGAGGCAAGAGAATGCCATTCGTTGTTGTTCCCGGTTTGATCGAACGCCAGTTCGCTCCGCCGTCCACGCTTTTGAATACACCGGTCACGTCTGCGGTGTACATCGTACTCGGTGTTTGCGGATCGATAGTGAGCGTAAGAACTTCTCGATTCGAAAAGAAACCGAAAACCACCGGAATCCAGTTCTTCCCGCCGTCGGTGCTACGGAGTACTCCATTGTTCAAGCCGGCAGCGACGTAAATCGTATCCGGATTGTGTGCGTCGATTGCGAAACCCAGCACAGGGACGCCGCGTAAAAGTTTTTCCGACCTGCCATCTGTAACCTTGAATAACCCGGCTCCATTACGACTGCCGACGTAAACCACGTTCGGGTTTTGTGGATCCACGGCGAGGGTTGAAACGTCGCTGTCCAGGGACATAAACCGAGTCCAACTCCGGCCACCATTCGTCGTTTTAAAAACCCCACCTGCTTCGGCATCGCCCGCGTAGACCGTCTGTGGATTTTGTGGGTCGGCCGCAAGTGCGTTGATCAATCGGAGCGGGCCGGCGCTGGTCCACACATTCTTACCAGCCCATACATGGGGCGAACTCCATCCGTAGAGAACCATCGAGACCACAATGAGGTGGTTCAAAAAGTGCAAGGTTGGGAGAGCGCGTCGACGGAGTTTCATTCGAATCCGAGTTTACCATCCACAAAAGGTTTAGCAAATTTGCTAAGATCCGAGCCCGATATGGCAACCATTCTCCAAAGTCTTCCCAGGGGCCACAAGGTTGGTATTGCGTTTTCCGGTGGTCTGGACACTAGCGCTGCGCTTCACTGGATGCGCGCGAAGGGTGCGATTCCGTTCGCATATACGGCGAACCTCGGTCAGCCCGATGAAACCGATTACGATGCGATTCCGCGCAAGGCGCTCGAGTACGGTGCTGAGCGCGCAAGGTTGATCGACTGCCGCCGGCAGCTCGTGTCTGAAGGCATCGCGGCACTTCAGTCCAGCGCGTTCCATATTTCAACTGCGGGTGTGCCGTACTTCAACACCACGCCGCTCGGCCGCGCTGTGACCGGGACGATGCTGGTTGTAGCCATGAAGGAAGACGACGTTCACATCTGGGGCGATGGAAGCACATTCAAAGGAAATGACATCGAGCGCTTCTACCGCTACGGTTTGCTTGCGAATCCAAATCTCCGGATTTACAAGCCCTGGCTCGATCAGCAATTCATTGACGAACTCGGCGGCCGCAAGGAAATGTCGGAGTACCTGAACCGCGCCGGCTTTGGCTACAAGATGAGCATCGAGAAAGCCTATTCGACCGACTCCAACATCCTCGGCGCGACACACGAAGCGAAGGACCTCGAGTTTCTAAATAATGGAATCAAGATCGTTGAACCGATCATGGGCGTTCCGTCGTGGCGCGATGACGTCGCGATCAAGACCGAGACGGTAACGATTCGTTTCGAAGAAGGCAGGCCCGTCGCTGTTAATAGCAAAACGTTTCCGGACGAAGTCGCGCTGATGATGGAGGCGAATGCAATCGGTGGTCGTCACGGGCTTGGTATGAGCGACCAGATCGAGAACCGGATCATCGAAGCGAAGAGCCGCGGCATTTACGAAGCTCCGGGTATGGCCCTGCTCTACATCGGCTATGAGCGCCTGGTGACGGGGATCCACAACGAGGACACCATCGAACAATATCGCTCCGACGGCCGCCGCCTGGGTCGATTGCTCTACCAGGGGCGATGGTTCGATTCGCAGGCGCTGATGCTGCGCGAATCGGCGCAACGCTGGGTCGCCCGCGCGATCACCGGCGAAGTGACAGTGGAACTTCGTCGTGGAAATGACTATTCGATTCTGGATACCACCAGCCCGAATCTGACCTACAAGCCGGAACGGCTCACGATGGAAAAAGGCGAGGCGTTCTTCACGCCGCAGGATCGAATCGGGCAGCTCACGATGAGAAACCTCGATATCGCCGATACGCGCGAGAAGTTGATCACGTACTCGAAGACCGGTTTGTTGTCGCCATCCGCAGAGTCTGGTTTGCCTCGCCTGCCGGGCACTTCCGACGACGATAAATAAGCCGCGGATTGCGCAAATTACACGGATTCAATCCGCGTGATCCGCGGAATCCGCGGCTTAGATCTTCGCGTTTAGATTCTCCGCACCTTAAGGTCCGCCTGCTGATCCCCATCGAGATTCAACTGTCGAACAATCACCGGACCTTGAACCGCTGATTTGAAAATACCGGTAAGGATCTCTTCATCGCCACGCTTGATGACCCGGGGAATACCAACGTTGACTGAAACAATCTCCATCATCGTGATTAGCAGTATGCCGGTTCGTGTGCCGAACAAAGAGCAGACAATAAGCCGGGACGTGGATCGGCTGTTGGATGTCGACCCGGCCTGTCGCGTCGGACTCTGACATAATAACGGCCGTGCAACAAGCCGGCCGCCTGGTTCCATATCTAGTAATTCTGCTGTGGACGTTGTTCTTGTATTTTCCCGCGGTCGACCAGCCGTTTGTTTACGACGATAAAGTCCAGATCACCAAGAATCCCGGCATTCAGACCTTCCGGGCAGCGACGGGGTACCTGCGCCGGTCGTTAAACTTTGCCGAAGACTTCGAAACTCAATCCGGCGGGTTTTATCGGCCCGTATTTTGGATGAGTCTGTTCGCCGACTTGCGGATCTGGGGACCACGACCACAGGGATTTCACGCATTCAATATTGCGCTTCATTTTGTGAATGGCGTTCTCGTGCTTCTCCTCTTTCGGCGCTGGTTCACAGCACCGATTGCGCTGTTCGCAGCTCTGTCGTGGCTGAGCCTGCCTATTCATTCCGAGGTCGTGGCCTGGATATCCGCGCGCGGATTGTCGCTGGTCACGGCATTCATCCTCTCGGCGATCCTCACGAGCATGAAGTACGCCGAACGGCGCAGGCCGATCTTCCTGGTGTTGCTCGTTGTCAGTTCTGCGGGGGCATTGCTGAGCCATGAAGCAGGAGTTGTCGTATGCCCACTGGCGTTACTCGCTGCGGCTACAACCAAATCGAGTGCCGACCGGCGCGATGTGTTACCGCGCGTCCTGGCGTGTAGCGGTTTGCCACTGGTCGTCTACGCGACTTCGCGGATGTTTCTTCTGAGCGTTGGTGTGCCGGCAGTTGCACCGCTGCGGGAGATTGCCTTGAAAGGTCCGGTGAGTTTCGCGAAATACGTCTGGTGGACGATCTACGCCCCGCCCATGAGCATGGAACGGTCGAGCGAGTTCGCTACGCTGACGTTCGGTTCGTCCACTTATGTTCTGGCCTGGCTCACGATCATCACTGCGGCTGCAGTGGGCATTGCTTTCCGCCGTTCCGTTCCGGTCGCGATGTTCGGCATCGCCGGCGCGGCGTGCGCACTGCTTCCTTTCGCACAAGTGCTCCCACTCTATCAGGCGGCTGCGGAACGCTATGCCTACACGGCATCGATCGGAATCGTTCTCGCTATAGTCGCCTTCCTTGCGCGATTGCCACGCTGGGCGACGATCAGCGTGCTGTCGGCGTGGATGATTTTTTCAATCGCGCCTTTGCGCGTCCGCGTTCGGGCCTGGTCGTCGGAGCGTACGCTTTACACGACCTCGCTTCGGAGCAGTCCTCGAAGTTCTATTCTTTATCAGAATCTCGGCGTGATCGATGACGACGCCGGACGAAACGACGCGGCGATCGCGTTCTATACCCAGGCCCTGAAACTGCAGCCGGCGGCG
>Ga0075424_100006898_pt1 | contig 10974 bp, 6 predicted proteins | sample SoiMethybrSBSTD3_FD_75301 | JGI IMG/M metagenome (GOLD analysis project Ga0075424, IMG submission 75301) | Bulk soil microbial communities from a Populus tree surrounding site in Tennessee, USA - Soil MetaG P. TD hybrid SBSTD3 | ecosystem: Environmental > Terrestrial > Soil > Tree plantation...
GCGCCTGCGTCGCGTTCGACGTCATGCAGATCTCGTCGGCCGTGCCGCCGACGTACTCCGCGATCGAGCGCTTCAACACGGAGAATGGATGACCTTCGGCGTCGTCGAACGCCGCGCGCTCGATCCACAGCGTGTCCTCGTCGATCTTCTTGCGATAGAGCTCGACCATCTCCGCAACCGGTTTCGGCTGTGAGACGAACAGAAACGTCGCGAGATGGATCAGGTCCTTCGAGAGCGGGAAGAGCTCTCGGACGGCGCGCCAGTCCACCGAACCGTTAGGCAGCGTGATCGGTTTCGCCTGAGGCGGCTCGGCATGTGCGTCGCGGGTTCCGGTATCACGACAGCCGGCAACGCCCCAGGCGGCACCGGCCACGAGCGTCCCGAGCAACTCTCGTCGATTGAGCGACGGCATTGAGGCTCCGGGGTCGGAATAATGCTGTGTCGTGGCGCCTGCGGCGGCGGCGCGAACGGTTGAACTTGGCCGGGCGGTTCAGCGCAATCAACGCCTGCCTTGGCCGGGCAAGTTGGCTCTTGGCCTACCCCTTGCCTAATGGCAGACCGAAGTGTGCGGTAAGCGCCGCGCCACACGGAGACCTATGAGCTTGTCATTCAAGAAGGTAATCGACACCGTCACCCTCGGATCCGACCGGCCGATCCGGCGGCTGCTCGCGTATTACGTGATCCTCGGCGGCGTGTTTGCCGCCTTGATCTACTTCTTCCCCATCGTCGGTCAGATCGCCTCCGGCGAGCGCCTGGAGGAGCTGACTGCGGCCCCGCAGATCCTCCAGGACGGTCTGAACTCCAGCCAATTCGAGTCACCAGCCGCCAAGCTGCCCTCGAGCCTTCAGCTCGCCATCACGACCAGCCTGTCCATGGTCGTCACGCTGCTCCTGATGCTGCCTGTGACGTGGGTCTACATGTCCGCGCGTCGCACGAAGCGGCACAACCAGTCGGTGGTCGAGACACTGATCCTGCTGCCGATCGTCGTCGCGGCCGTGATCCTCATCGTTCGGAACAGCCTCGCGCTGGCGTTCAGCCTCGCGGGCGTCGTGGCAGCCGTGCGGTTCCGCACGACGCTCCGGGACACGCGCGACACGGTCTTCATCTTCCTTGCGATCGGCATCGGGTTCGCCGCCGGCGTGCAGGTGATCACGGTCGGAGCGGTCGCGTCCGTCATCTTCAACCTCGTCATGCTCTTCATCTGGCGCTCCGACTTCGGCCGGAACGCGCTCGTGACGACCGCGGGATCACAGCAGTGGGCCGAGCCACTCAAACTGCTGGCGGAGAGCAACGGGCACTCGAACGGGAATGGCGGCGGTCTGGTGCACGATCACGACATCGTGCTCGCGCTCACGCCGCAGAAGGTCGACGCGCTCGCCGACCGGTTCAACCGCGTTAGGCGCATCGCCGGTAAGAAGAAGCCGCGGTTCAACGCGCTCGTCACGTTCACGACCGAAGAACCAGCCGCGGTTCAACCCGGCATCGAAGACGTGCTGGAACGCTTCACGAAGCGGTGGATTCTCGATGAGGTCGTGAGCAGCGAAGGCAAACCGGCCGAGCTGTCGTATCTCGTCAAGCTCCGGAAGTCCATGCCGGGCGACACGCTGATGACGGAAATTCGCTCGGTGGTCGGCAGCAAGCTGATCGCGTGCGACCTCGAGTTGAGCGAGGCGCTCGAGGAACAGGAGCTGGAAGCCGAAACCGCGAAGACGTCGGGATGACTCCGAGAGCCATTGCCGCCGCCGCGCTGGCCACTTCCATAGCCGCGGGCGCGTGTCGGCGGGCAGACGCAGCCAGGAGGGAGGCACACGCCGACAGCACGACGCTCGTGCAGCGGGAGACCCGACTGGAACACTCGCTCAGCCAACGCGACACGACCGCACGAGATACCACCGCCGAGCGGAAGGCCGTCGCGCGCTGGGTCATGCCACGGGACCTCGACGAGCTGTCGGGCATTGCACTCACGCGTGACGGCCGGCTGCTCGCCCACGGTGACGAACGTGGCCAGATCTCGGAGATCGACTATCGTCGCGGCGTCGTCACCAAACAGTTCGTCGTGGGGCACCCGACCATCAAAGCCGACCTCGAAGCGATCACCGTTGCCGACGGGTTCGTGTACCTGCTCGCGAGCAACGGCACGCTATACGAGTTCCGCGAGGGCGCCAACGGCGAGCGTGTCGACTACTCCTCGCACGACACGCGACTCGGCAAGGAATGCGAGTTCGAGGGGCTTGCGTTCGACTCCACGCTGAACTCGCTGCTGCTCGCCTGCAAGAACGTCCGGATGGAGCACCTGCGCGATCATCTGGTCATCTACCGTTGGAGACTCGACGGAAGTGCCAAACGGCTGTCGCGTCTGACGGTCCCGCTGAAGGACATTCTCAAATCGCTCGGCGAGAAGAAGCTGCATCCGTCGGACATTACCGTCGATCCGCTCACGGGCAACTACGTGCTGATCGCCAACGAGAAGGCGATCGTGGGGATCACCCCGGGCGGGCAGGTGGTGTTCGCTCGCAAGCTCCCCGGTGACCACGATCAGCCCGAGTCCGTCGCGATCACGAAGGACAGTATTCTGATCATCGGCGACGAGGCGAAGCATCGTCCCGCGGCCCTCACGCTCTACCCGTGGCCGTGACGATGCGCGGCGCCCGCCCTTCGTTGCTCGCTAGGCTGTCGGCGATGGTCGCGGTCACTCTCACCAGTCCGTTGATGGCCGCGGCACAGTCCCGCGAGCCCAGACAGCCGCAGCCGCCTCGCATCGTGAGCCGCGACAGCGTAACGATCGCCGCCAGCCCCCGCTACGCGTCCACCGGGTTCAAGCGCTTTTTCCTCGGCGACACGTATCGCGATCTCTGGACGACTCCCGTGCGCGTCCCGGTGGTGGATCTGGAAAGCTACGCCGGCGGACTCAAGCCACTCAAGGAAGGCGGCGGCCACCAGACGAAGAACCTTCGATTCGCCACGCCCATCGGGACCGAGTTCGTGTTTCGCCCCGTCGACAAGGCCGCCGCGACACCACCCGAGCGGCTCGAGGGCACCGCGCTCGCCAAGATCTTCCGCGATCAGGTCAGCGGGCTGTTTCCGGCGGCGGGGATCATCATCGCCCCGATCGCCAAGGCAGCCGGCGTGCTGCACACGACACCGGCGTTCGCCGTCTTGCCACGTGACTCGTCGTTAGGCAAGTACCGGAAGGACTTCGTCGACATGCTCGGGACGCTCGAGGAGTATCCGCACAAGCCCGAGGAAGGTCCCGGCTTCGGTGGCGCGTCCGACGTGATCGATACGCAGGAGCTTCTCCCGCTCCTCGATAGCCTGCCGACGCAATCGGTAGACACCAGGGCGTTCCTCAACGCACGTCTCACCGACATGCTCGTCGCGGACGGCGATCGCCACCACGGCAACTGGAAGTGGGCGCGCTTCGGGTCTGGCAAGTCCGCGCGCTGGGTTCCGATCGCCCGCGACCGCGATCACGCGTTCAATACCTACGATGGACTGCTGGCGCGGATGGTACGACCGGCGGCGCCGTTCCTCACCACGTTCCAGGGCAAGTACCAGAGCATCGATGCGCTGTCGGACAACTCGCGCGAGCTCGACCGGCGATTCCTGTCGGATCTCGAGAAACCGGTGTGGGACTCGATCGCGCTCGCGCTCCAGCACAGGATCACCGACGCGGTGATCGATTCGGCGGTGCGAACCCTGCCACCGGAATACCGTAACGTGGCGCCATCGTTCGCCGCGAAGCTCAAGCAGCGTCGCGATGGGCTGCCCGCGGTCGCGCGCAAGTTCTACGATGTGCTTGCCGAAGAGGTGGAGGTCCACGCGACCGACGCGAACGATCGCGCCACCGTCACCTACCTGCCCGGTGGCATCGTGGATGTCGCGGTGAGGTCCGGCAGCGACACCCCGTACTATCACCGCCGCTTCGATCCGCGCGAGACGAAGGACGTTCGCGTCTACCTGCACAACGGCGATGACACCGCGGTCGTCAGGGGTGACGTCGCGTCGAACGTGAAGGTCCGGGTGATCGGCGGCAACGGCACGAACACGCTGGTGGACTCATCCCACGTCGCCGGTCGCTCTCGCGCCACGCTGTATGATGCGGGACGCGTGAGCGGCTACTGGTATGGGCCGGACTCGTCGAGGGACACGCTCTTCAGCCGCCGCCCATGGGTAAACGACACGGGTGTGGTGCAGTACCCGAGCAAGGACTACGGTAGCGCGATCAAACCGGTGTTCGGCTTCGGCACCGGCGGGCTTGGGTTGGTTCCGCGAGTTGGCGCTCGGTGGATGCGCTACGGCTTCCGGAAAGAGCCGTATTCGACGATGCTCGGCCTCGACGCGGAGTATGCGACCGGCGTTCCGGGGTTCCGTTTCACGCTGCTGGGCGACCAGCGGCTCGAGACCTCGAAAGTGCATTTCACGGCGCTCGGGCGCATGTCCGACTTCGAGCTGGTGAACTTCTATGGCTTCGGCAACGAGACGCCGGGCGGGGAGGAGCAGCAGAACCGCTTCCGCATCGATCAGCGCCAGTGGCTGCTCCGTCCCGCCGTCGCGCTCGCGTTAGGCCGCCGTGACAGCGATCTCTCGTTCGGTCCGGTCATCCAGTACTCGTACACCGAGAGCAATGCGGGACGGCTCGTCGGGGAAGAACAGCCGTATGGGTTTGGCCATTTCGGTCAGGCGGGGCTTCGGCTGGGGCTGCGCTATGACGACCGCGATCAGCCAACCGGTGCGAAGCACGGCTTCTTCGTGGACCTGAACAGCAGCACGTTCCCTGCGATGTGGGACGTGGAGAACCCGTTCTCGCAGGTGTCGGGCAGTGCGGCGACGTACTTCAAGCTCCCGCTCCCACTGCATCCGGTGCTGGCGTTTCGTGGCGGCGGGAAGAAGGTGTGGGGCGATGCGCCTTTCCACGAAGCGGCGTTCCTCGGCGGTCTGGACACCCTGATGGGCGCGCCGCCGCAGCGGTATGCGGGCGACGCCTCGGTGTTTGGGAACTCCGAGCTTCGTGTCCCGATCGTGTCCATTCGCAGCTGGCTGCCGATCGATATCGGCGCGGTCGGTTTCGCGGATGCGGGCCGGGTATACCTGGACGGCGAGTCGCCGGGTGGCTGGCACACGGTCGTTGGCGGGGGCCTCTGGTTCGGCGTGATCGACCCGGCAACCGGGTTCAGTGTGATGTTCACGAACTCCCGCGACAAGCGTGTCGTGTTCGGGACCGGGTTGCGGTTCTAGGAAGTAGGATGCCATTCCGGCATCGGTTTGCCTCAAGCCTCCGCAACAGCGGGTGTGCGGATGAAGCGGATCTTGAACGGCGATTATGCGGATCGCTCCTCGGCATTTACATCACCGTCCCCAACGAGCCGAGTTTCTCGAATGAACTGCCTCGGGACGCATGATCACACCGTCCCGAGGCAGTTGAACAAAAAAAGCCCGGCCGCTTGCGCGAGGAGCCGTACGCGCGCAAGGAGCGATCCGAGTGATCGCCGTTCAAGATCCGTTTCATCCGTGTTCCCGCTGTTGCGGAGGCTCGTGTACAACGGAGCCGTACGCGGGCGCCGACTAATCCGGTCGCATCGCAACCAACGGATCAACAGTGGTCGCCCGCCACGCCGGCACACTCGCCGCCACCAGAGCAATCACTCCCAGGCCTAACGCCACGAACGAGAACACGGCCGGGTCCCTCGGCTGCGTCGCGTAGAGCAGTCCCTCCAGGAACCGAGTCAGCAGCGCCCCGCCGAGGATTCCGAGCACGACGCCCCACGCGGCAAGGAGTGCACCGTGGCGGACCACCATTCCAACGATGTCCCGCACCTGAGCGCCGAGCGCAACACGGACACCGAACTCCCGCGTGCGCTGCGCGACCGAGTACGAGATGACGCCGTAGATCCCGACCGCCGCGAGGAGCAACGCGAGGACCGCGAATACGGCGATCACGAGCCCCTGAAATCGCTGCCGCCACAGCGACTGTCCAACTGCCTGCTCGAATGTCATGATCCGGTACGGCGGCATGTCCGCGTCGAGCTCGCGGAGCAGGCTTCGCACGTTAGGCATGAGCGCCGCGGGATCGCCCGACGTGACGCGGATCGCGACCGTCTCGGTGTACGGTGTATAGGCCGTCAACGGCAGGTACAACCCCGGTCCCATCGGTTCCGGCAACCGGTAGTGACGATAGTCCGGAATCACACCGACGATCGTGATCCACGGATCGTTCGAGCCTGCGCCACCGATCTTCACTTGCTTGCCGATGGGGTTCTCGCTCGGGAACGCGCGTCGTGCAAACGTGGCGTTGATGACTCCGACCACGTTTACCGTATCGCGATCCGACTCCGCCAACCCACGCCCACGTTGAAGCGGAACCCCGATCGTTCGAAGGAAGGTCGGCGACACGTACTGGTAGTGTGAAACGAAGTCTTCACCCGGCTTCGCTTTCGGCCAGCCCTTTGCGACGATGGACGCCTGGACGTTCCAGCCACTGAATGGGATGCCCTGCGCGAGTCCGACCGACGCAACCGACGGCATCGCCTGGAGGCGCTGCTGAAGCGTCTCGTAGAACGCCAGTCGGCGCTCCCGACTTTCGTACTTTGCCGACGGCAACGAGATGCGGAACGACAGAATTCCTTTCTCCTCGAATCCGAGCGTCGTGCTCGCGAGCGCACGATAGCTCTTCACGAGCAGCCCGGCGCCGATCATGAGCGTGACCGACAGCGCCAGCTCGCCGACGACGATCGCGTTGCGGAGTCGTCCCCGCGATGGACCGTCGCTCCCGCCACGGCCTCCCTCGCGCAACGCCAGGGCGAGCGATCCGTCCGTCGCGCGGAATGCCGGAATAATGCCGAACGCGAGCCCGGAGATCACCGAGACAATCGCCGCAAACACGAGGGTCGGCACGTTGACGCCGATGGGGATGTAGTACGGTACGTCGTTGGGGAACCCCAGGCGAAGGAGACGGACACCGTAGACGGTGATCGCCGCGCCAAGCACACCACCTAACGCCGACAGGATGACGCTCTCGGTCACGAGCTGGCGCACGATCCGCCCGCGGCCGGCGCCGAGTGCCGTCCGAACCGCGATTTCACGCTGCCGGGCCGCACCGCGCGTGAGTGTGAGGTTCGCGACGTTCGCGCACGCAATGAGCAATACGAGCACGACGGCGGCCGCGAACACCTCGAGCGGGCGCTTCAAATTCCCGACGAGATCGTCGCGCATCGGGACCACCTCGGCGCGCCAGCCCTCGTTTTCATTCGGAAACTCACGCGCGAGGCGCTCCATGAGGACGTCGAGGTCGCGCTGCGCCAGCTGCGGAGTGACGCCTGGCCTCAGTCGGCCAATGGCACCGGCATATCCACGGTTGCCGCGCTCCTCGTTGCGTCTCGGAACGAACGGGACCCACGCCTGGCCCTTGTCTGGAAACGCGAAGTCACGTGGCATGACGCCGACGACCGTGTAGGGCTCCAGGTCGATCGTGACCGTTCGGCCGACGATGTTCCGATCGCCGGAGAACCGGCGCTGCCAGAGCCCGTATCCCAGGATCACGACGTGCTCGTTGCCCCGCACCCCTTCGCTCTCCGCGAACGTGCGCCCGAGGATCGGCCGCACGCCCATCAGCGGAAACAGGTTCGGGCTTACCTCTGCACCCTCGAGGCGCTCGGCACCACCGACCCCCGCGCCGGTGAAGGACGGCGAATTCCACGTCCAGATGGCGAGCGCCGTGAAGCTCTTGCTCTCATCCCGCCAGCTCGTGTAGTCGGGATACGAGATGTTGACGCCGGTGACGTTCTTCGCCGGTATCCCGGCGTACACCGCCACGAGCTCGTCGGGCTTCTGGAACGGAAGCGGGCGAATGAGCGTCGCGTACACGGCGCTGAAGATCGTGGCCGTCGCGCCGACGCCAAGCGCGGTGCACAGGATCGCGGCGATGGCGAACGCCGCGTTCGCGCGGAGAGAGCGCACGGTGTAGCGAACGTCTTGCATGATGCTCATGATCGCCTCGGTCAGGTTCACGCGACGGCGCCTGCGGCGCTCGATCGCGATGCACTCGTCGCGGATGGTCCCCACGGCTCCGAACTCCCGCTCGGCTTGCGCGCGCGCGTCGGCGGGCGAGAGCCCCTGGGCGACGAAGTCCGCGGCCAGCAGTGCGAGGTGCGCGTCGATCTCATCCTCCACGCCGCGGCGGATGTCGCCGCGGGGGAGACGCAGCAGCCGACGCGATCCGCTCGAGGAATTCACGGACTACACCGGCTGCGATGTGGTCCGGAGGATCTTCCCCATCGCCTCCACGAACTGCGACCACGCCGCCGTTTCGGCTTTCAGCTGCGCGCGGCCGACGGGCGTTAGGCGATAGACCTTCGTCCGGCGGTTGGTGTCGGAGAGCCGCCACTCGCTCTCGATCCAGCCACGCTCTTCGAGTCGATACAGCGCCGGGTACAGCGAGCCCTGGCCAAGCTTGAATGCATCGCCGGTCAGCTGCTGGGTCCATCGGGCGATGGCGTAGCCATGGGCGGGGCCCCACGACAGGGTCTTGAGAACGAGAAGATCGAGGGTGCCCTGCAGGAGGTCGAGGGTTGTTTGGGCCACGGGTGTACGGTTCGGATGTCCACAGTTCGAGAATCGACATTTCGACATCCGACATATAGCCAGGCGGATTGCTCGATGTCAATGGGGCCCTCGGCATCGTCCGGTCAGGCATCGCTGCGGCTGGTTGTCATCCCGAGCCGTCAGGCCGTTGTCATCCCGAGCCGTCAGGCGAGGGATCTTCATCGTCCCGACAGAGCCCTCTCTCGGGAGCCTGAGGATCCCTCGCTGCGCTCGGGATGACAACTCGCTACCCGGCCAGAATCCCTTCCGACAGCCCGAGAAAGCGGGCGTATCTGACAACGGCTTTACCGACCGCTTCGCGATCCGCTCGATCCAACGCCTTGAAGAACGCCGGCTTCACGGTCACCGTGTCTTTCTTGATCGTCCGCTGCCAGCTACCAACCACCTGGCCACGCAAAACGATCACGGGGCTCAGGATTCCGCCACCAGCGTTCACTCGCTTCCCGTACCGCGGGTCCAGGATGTCGCCTCGATCACGGTATGCGACCGTGAACTCATCCCACGGCGGGAGGAGGTAAGCGGTACCCTCCCCCGCGCGTGCCGCAGTCGAATCCGCAAACCAGAACGTCCGACCCTCCATATCCTCGCTCTCCAACTCGGCCTTCGCACACTCCAGCCCGGCGCGCGCATCCGTGACCGTCAGCCCCGACCACCATGCGAAATCATGAACAGTCGCCGGTCCATGACTCGTGAAATAGCGACGAGCGAGCTCGCCTAACGCGTCAGCGCGTGCGAGCGTCCGCGACGATGGCAGCAACCACTCCTCGAGCAGTGTGAACGTCTGCTGCTTGCCATCGCGCGGGCCGAAGCACAGGAGGCCCGTCTGCGAGAGCACCCCGAGCAAGTGCAAGCCACGCGCGTCGTGTGTCGCAATCCCGGCGGCGTTCCAGATCTCGTACAGCTTGTCGCGGCGCACCACGTTTCCACCGGCCAGCGCCTTCTCCGCCACGCGAGCACTCTTCGCAAACGTCGCGTCATCCATCCCGAGCTGACGAAATCGGCTCTGCGCGCCCGCAACCACACGTGGCGTCAGAATCGGCAGGATCCACCGAACGTCTTCGGCCGCCACGAAGTGCAACGTCCCGCGCATCGGCCAGGTGCGCACGATCTCTCGTCGCGAGATCGCGTCTTCGACCGTCGCCTCCGTTGCGCCCTTCGTGCGAAGCCCAATCGCCCAGAGTCCGCCGAGGTAGTCCTGCGCTTGAACCGCGCCCAGCCAGCGCACGACGTCGGCCGGGTTGGTGAGCGTTGGACGACTGATGTGTTGGTTCGCCAGCCGGCGGCGACCGACGTTCATGGCAGCACGCGGGCCTTCTCCTGTGCCCGGAGTGCCAGCTCGGTCGCGAGGAAGCAGTGGGCCTGCGTCATGGCCGTCTCGGTTCGGTTCAACACGTCATCCACAAGCTGACGACCGAACGCCAGCTCGACTGTCTTGCAATCGACGTAGCGAACGCCGTCGCGATCGACGACGAAGAGGTGGTTGCCGCCGGGTCGTCCCGCCAGGTCGACGTTCTTGCGCACCTCGATATACCCATCGGTGCCGAGTATCGTTAGGCGCGTGTCGCCCCAGGTGGGGAGGCCGCCGGGGGTGAACCAGTCGACGCGGATGTAGCCGGTACCGCCGTTGCCGCGAACCATGACGTCGCCGAAATCCTGAAACGCCGGATGCTCCGGGTGGCGAACATTGCGCACCTGCGACGCCACGATCTCTGCGCTCGTCGAGCCTGTGAAATACAGGAACTGATCGAACTGGTGCGACGCGATGTCGCAGATGATACCGCCGTGTCGTGTCGGGTCCCAGAACCAGTCGGGACGATCTGGCGGGTGAATGCGGTGAGGGCCGAGCCCGATGGTCTGGATCACCGTGCCGATCGCGCCGGCCCGCACGAGCTCGCCGGCCCGGATGGTCGCGCCATTCTCGAACCGCTCGCTGTATACGACCGAATAGATCCGCTTCGTCGCCGATTGTACTCGACGCACCTCGGCCAGCTGCTCGAGCGAGGTGACGCCCGGCTTGTCGACCATGTAGTCCTTGCCGTGCTCCATGACGCGCACGCCGAGGGGGCCGCGCTCGTTAGGTGTGATAGACGACAGCACGAGCCGGATCGATGCATCCTCGAGGATCGCGCGCTCGTCGCTCACGGGCTTCGCCGAGGGGTACTTGCGTGCGAACTCCGCCGCGAGGTCAGGCTCGTTCCCATGGAACGACACAAGCTGGCCGCCGCCGCGCACGACCGCGTCCACCATCCCGTAGATGTGCGCGTGATTCATTCCGACGACGCCGAACAGAAGCCGCGGCGCAGCCGCCCTGGGTGACTCGCCGCCCGCGAGGGTCAACGGCGTGAAGGCCGCGGCGGCCAACCCGGCAGCCGCAGC
>Ga0075424_100006899_pt1 | contig 10973 bp, 13 predicted proteins | sample SoiMethybrSBSTD3_FD_75301 | JGI IMG/M metagenome (GOLD analysis project Ga0075424, IMG submission 75301) | Bulk soil microbial communities from a Populus tree surrounding site in Tennessee, USA - Soil MetaG P. TD hybrid SBSTD3 | ecosystem: Environmental > Terrestrial > Soil > Tree plantation...
CGCAGTCCCGAACAGCAACGCTTGCGTAAGCCGCCCGTTTTGCGGCAGCGGGCGGAGGGACGTAGTCCCGAATGCCGGCACATGAACCCTTGGAATGCGAGAACTTCCGCTAAGACGCGCTCACGACAGAGCCGGCCGTAACGCGGTGTCGGGGTTTCCCCCGATGCACCTCGCCGATAAGACGCCAACCGATGCCGTCTGGTTGTTGCAGAGCATTACATGAGTGCAAAGCCATGAGGCTCATTCGAAGGCACGGCTTCACTCTCGTCTCGTCCGCTGTCCTCGGGGTCATCGCATACTTGGCTGTGCCCACCCCCGCTCACGGGCAGGTCGCAAGACCCAACATCGTTTTCATCCTCATGGACAACCTGGGCTACGGTGAATTGGGCGTCTACGGTGGGGGCATAATCCGCAGTGCGGCCACCCCCCGCATCGACCAGCTAGCGGCCGAAGGAATGCGCCTGACCAACTTCAACGTCGAGGCGCAATGCACCCCGAGCCGTTCCGCCATCATGACCGGGCGATTTTCTATCCGTTCCGGGACGCACTCGATTCCAATCGGCGGAGGGCTCGAAGGGCTAACGCGTTGGGAAGTGACTATCGCCGAGTTGTTCGCAGATGCCGGCTACAGCACGGGCCACTTCGGCAAGTGGCATCTGGGCAGCGAAGACGGGCGCCTGCCGAACGATCAAGGCTTCGACGCGTGGTTTGGCATTCCACGCACAACAGACGAAGCGTTCTGGCCGTCGGAGCCCGCTGCGAGGGCCGCCGCCTACCATTCACGCACATCATGGAAGGTCGTAAAGGGGAAAAGACCCGTGAGCTTGCTGTCTATGATCTTGAGCAACGTCGGCTCATCGATGGAGAGATCACGCGACGAACGATCGATTTCATGAAGCGCAGCGCGCGATCGGGCAAGCCATTCTACGTCTACGTCCCCTTCACATTGGTGCACTTCCCGACTTTGCCCAATTTGGAGTTTGCGGGCCGGACAGGATTTGGAGATTTCTCTGACGCGCTGGCCGAAATGGACGCACATGTCGGTGCAATCCTCGATGCGGTCGATGACTTGCGCGCGCAAGACAATACGATCGTACGCCGTCACAGTTGGAAAACCGCGAGCATGTCACGCCGCCGGCGGTCGGCCGAGCGTTGCAGTGACCTCGACGTCTCCCCAAGTTGGCGAGCGGTGCCAGCGCACCGCCGAGTCTGTCCCGCGTCAAACATTGCGCACCTAAACTGCTTCGAATTTCGAGCCGCGTAGCACGGCTGCAACCACGGCCCGCCACGAATCCGTTAACCGATTTTCAACAGCATCAGAAAAAGCAGGATTAAAAGATGCGCATACATCAATTCTTGTATGGATATGCCCTGACGATCGGCTGTCTTCTGGCTGCGAGCACGCGTGCTGATGCTGTCGAATATGCCTTTTCGACCTATGCGCTAGGTGAGAGCGCCTTTTCGGCGGGCGTGACTCCTCCGCCGGGCATTTATGTCTCGACAGTGATTGGCACCTACAACGGTCAACTGTCAGGCACGGCTAGCTTTGGCGGCGTCACAATCAATGCCGGCACAAAGGCAGATGCCTACAGTACCGCCATGAGCTTCCTGTACGTCCCCGATCGGAAGTTGTTGGGGGGCAACCTTGGAGTGTCCATCACCGTTCCCTCCGCCTGGGTGGATTACCGCGCTGGCGTCGAGGTCCAAGCGCAGGGGTTCTCCCGCGAGGTGAGCGGATGGGGGATGGGAGACGTCATCCCGAGAGTTCAGCTCGGATGGCAACGCGGCGATTTCGCCCATACCGTCTATCTCGAGGTCATTACGGCGACGGGCTTTTGGGAGCCGCGGTTCATGCCGATCGTGTCGATGCACCGTCCGGGCATCGATACCGGTTGGGCATTCACCTGGACGGACAAGCAAACGAAGCTGCAAGTCAGCGGGACAGCGGGCTTTACCTTCAACTTTGAGAACCCGCAGACCAACTACCAGAGCGGGAACGAGTTTCACTGGGAGTGGGCGGTGGGTATTGAGTGCATACAAGGGCTTGTGATTGGCGTCGTTGGCTATGACTACCGACAGCTGAACGGTGATTCCGGTTCGGGTGATACCGTTGGCCCGTTCAGGGGCAGCCTCGATGCGATCGGGGCTGGCCTCAGCTACACCACCATCATCGACAAAAGGCCGGTCACCTACAATCTTCGCTATTATCACGATTATGACTTTGACAAACACTTCCACGGTGACACGACAACAGCCTCGGCAACGATCCGGTTCTGATTTTGCGCGTCGTCGGTGCTAGACGGGACGATTCGAGGGCCACCTTTGGTCTTGGGTCGACACTCGACCCGATCTGCTAACGCGCTGGTCGACCATGCACTGGCCGGCGCGCCTGCCGAGGCGCCGCGCGAAATGTCTGCGGCGAGGTTGTGGAGTGGTCAAGGGTTGAAGCTTGCCGGCACCAAACCATGATCGCGATTGGATTGCCGCCCGTGGGAGCCTTTCCGCTCCTCATGGAGGCATCGGCCCGTTCAGGCCGCATCCGGTCGCGGTGGCTGTGGCCCTTCCTTCCCAACGAAGACATGCTCCGTTTGCCAAACCTCGGTTTGGTGCTTCGTTAGGAACCCATCCTCCTTTTTGGACTCCGCGACCCTTGGGTCACGGGGACAAGTGCCTTTGATCCGGTGCCCGCCATCGCTTCAACTCCGACACTTTGGAATAGTCGCTGCTTTCGACCGTTCTTGAAACGGCCCGTCGGGTCCAACCATCACGGGCTAGGAAGTGGCAGGCGCTCCGCTCCCCGCGGGCGTCTGCTTCCTTATTTGGGTGTGCGCGATGCCGGGAATAGTCGCTGTTGTCATTCGTTCTTGGGACGGCCCGTCGACATCCCGCAAAACGACGCGCCGTACCTAAGGGGCTGGTGGCCACCCCGCACGGCGCCGGCCCTATTTCTTGCCAACAGCGGCCATCGCTGGCAATTGCCCTCGCGCCATGCTGGCGTCCTGACTGCACCCACTCACCGCACTCGCCTGGTCGATAAGAGGCGGATTGGCGTTTGCCCACAATGCCTTCCAGGCCGATGCAGTTGGCCGCAAGTAGCTTCTGGCCATCATCGATGGTCTCCACAGAGCTAGCAGCGCGCCTTGGCGCCTGGGCGGCGCTCGAGGCGTTGCCGGTGTTCAATCCGCGGGGGTGGCGGACTCCGGCCTCAACTGCATAAGGCTCGAAGGCATAGGTCTCGAGCCCGTCCCTCGGTTGATAAAAGCAGCTTTCAGCTATCGGAAAAAGTCCGGCGCCCCTCTTGGGCGCCGGGAAGCACAACTCGCCATCAAGAACTGCGGCAAAGCCAGGAATGCCCCGCAGAGGCTCTTCCAGGACGGCCGGGCGCGTGCTCCGATCTCCGCGGCCGCAGCAGAGGCACACCCTACGGGTGGGCTTTGCGGGCGGTCTCCATCGAGCTTCTGGCTCGAACGAACAGGCCGCGCCAAGCGGCTCGCCGAGGCTACGGGCGAGAGCGTGCGCGCTTAGTAATGGCGCAAATCTCTACGCAAGTCCGCCCGGTCTCTCGCGAGGTCGATCTGATCCCGCCGCAGATCGCGTTTGATCGCATTGATGTCGCGCTGCTCCTGGCGACGCCGTGCATCCCACTGCTCGGCGGCGCGGAAATTGCCGTGCTCGATGGCCCGGAATTCGCGTTTCAGATCATAGTTGCGCTCCCCGCGCTCTTCTCTGAGCTTGGTGTAATCGTGGTGAATGTCGGCCCGGTCGCGCCGGATATCGCGGATGTCGCGACCGACTTCACTCGCCGAGGCTGCCGTGGCGCCGGCGAGCAGGAGAGCTGCGGTAGCAGAGGCAATCAGTGCGGGGTGTCGCATGGCGGGAACTCCATGTCGTTTGCCGATGACCATGCGAGGATCGCTCAGTCGGCATGAACCGAGCCGGAACGCTGCCGTTATCTTTTGTTCATGGCAGTCCGGCCGCCAGGGCTGAGGTCGTGCCAGGCCACCGCGTCCGGAATTCGGGAAGTCCTTGAGCGCGGATGCCGATTGACGCGTGCTCCCACAACCCGCCCGCAAGACACGGAGAATTGGCGTGGAGTACCCAAGGGCGGGTGCCTACCAGGCCATGAATGTCGCCGCGCGGTGGACCGTCATGCGAATCTCTCTGTGGATTTCCGCACGGCGCACATTGAATGACCCCTCCAACGCTGTCTTAGCTGGGCCAGCTACTCGCATTGGAGGCGTGCGATGCCATTGTGGTCAGGGTCCGCAAAGGTGGTCGACCACGCGGGAGTGATCTCACTTCAAATGCGCGATCATGAAAGGGTCGTTCGTGTCGATATAAAGCACGAAGTCTTGATTGGTGGGTCGCAGCTGGGCTCGCAAGCTGCGGTGCCGGCGTTTGAAATGAACCGGGAGCTCATTGAGCGGCTTGCGAGCGCCAAGTACGACAGCTCCGAATATGTCGTATACGCCAATGGCCCGGTGATTTCGATCAACTACGAGGATTGGGAACCCGTCGTCGGCAAATACGAACGGGCCGCGCGCGAACGCCTTGCACCTACAGTGGACGATCAATCGTCACTGCTGGAAGACATGCGCGATGAGGTGCCAGCTATCAGCGCGAATTCTAAAGCGCTTGCAGCAGTGGAGTGATCGAGTGCCCAAAGACCTGTGCCGCATCAAGACCTAGACATCTCCCCACGCCTGCGGCGAGCGTGGCCGCGGATTTTGCGCCGCGCGACGTCAGCGAAAGGCCCATCGGGTGGCGGTCTGGTCAAACTTCCTTTCATAAAGCCCGAAACCAATGCTCGGTCGCAACCGGTAGACCACCTGCACCATCTTTCGCAGGTCCCATTTGTACTTCTTCTCATACGTCCTAGCGAAGTTTTCGAACTCTGGATGCTGCGTGTCGACCAACTCCACCGTTCCTTCAAGGATGACTGCCTTCGCGGCGTCATCGGTGCCAATCACGCATCTCGGATTGTCAGCCAGGTTACGCGCCTTGCGTGACTTGGCTCCGGTGCTGAACCAAAAGCTGTCCTCGAGCCACAGTCCCCAGATGATCATCAGATGGGGAGTGCCGTCAGGACGCGCGGTTGCGATCCAATACTGCCGACTCTTCTGCAGCCGCTTAACGGCCCATTTCCACGGGAGCAGCTCCGTCTTCTTCGCCGAAAACTCATAGCCCGGCACAGTCGGACGCGTTGTCTCGGGTCCCCTGGCAATGAAGGCCGAGCCCCTCTGGGTCTTGGCGCCCACCTTTGCCTTGGACTTTTCACGCTTCATGTCCGCCTCCATGGTGTGCTGTTGCCAGCCACTTGCGCGACGCGCTTTGGCAAGCCTGGCCGGGTTGGGATCGTTCGCAACAGAACTTGAAAGCACCGTCGTAAGGCCGTCCGCCCTTGGCTTTAGGAACGCCCGAGTTTTTCTCGCGCGACACCGCGCAGGGAGGCTTGGTGTGCGGCATTGCGCATTCCGTCCGCAGAGATTGTCTTCCCCGGGCAGCGATCTCTGTATACATACCACGCGCGCCGATGCTCTTGTCCCCTCGCAGCTTATGTCCATAAAAGCGGGAGCATCCGAGTTGAGCATGACGGCGCCGCGGGGGCTCGAAATTGTGCGTCTGTTACCGCCGCCTTCCGGCGCGCGTCCTCCACACCGGCCCTGGGCTCGGTCGCAGGATCGAATGCGCCGAGATCATGAGCTTGCGGATCGACATCATTCATCGGCTGCCCGCGGCTGTGCCAAGTCGAATGCCACTTGGATAGCCTTGGCGCGCGCCGGTCGGACAGCCCTTCAGGCGAAGATCGGAACACCGTTGTGAGTAAGGTCGTCAACACCACGGGCCCCCAGCATGGCGCGCAGCTCGCCCGCCCGCACCGAGGTGGCGAACTTTATCAATCGCTGATCTCGTCGCAGTCGTCGATCCACGGCTTCAGCCACAACACACCAGTTCCAACGAGCACAATCGCGCAAGCAGTGATCGTCAACGCCGGCATTGGAACCCGATCCGCGCATTCCTGTGGCAAGCACGGGTACATTGTGTCAACTGGGAGCTGCTCCGCCACGCTCGTCAGTGCGATGTAGGGAGCCAACGGTGTCTCCCGATACAAAGTCAGCATCGCGAAGCCATGCATCGCTCAGCGACCACAGATGCACCCCACCGCACGCAGGGCAGGCGATCGGTGCAGTGATCGCGATGTGGCTAAAGTCGGCGACATCGCACCTGATGCCCGTGGGCACCGCAGTGTCCGCCGTTGGACATCGCACCATCACCATGTACGGCTGTTTCGGCACGGCTCAATCGCTCCGTGTGAGAAAGACCGCGCATTCAGCCACATCGGAAATCAGGCCTGCGAGTGGCCCATCGACCAAGCCGATCGTTGCGACGATCACAGTTGGAATACCTATGGATCACCCGACGACTACGCTGAACATCTGCGCCCCGTTTGAATGCGTCGTATTGAGCGCACAATGCTGCATTGCGTCAACAAGTTGTGTCCGGAAACATGACGCCTGTGTTGACCAGGCAACAGCGGCCGACGTGCCTCGCAAGAGCGTAGGCAATCCGCGGGTGCCTCACGGCTGGAAAATCGCCGATGCGGAGCGCTCGTGCCCTCAGCCTGTCTCCCGCACCGACGGACGCGTTCAAATGGCGCTTGATACTGGCGGTTTCAGGAGCCCCGCGGACGAATGGATCGATGCGATCGGGCGGCCCAGCTGATTCTGTTGCCTCACCGCCGCTTGCAATCGATATGTTCTGTCTTGCCTCTGACAATGAAGTGACGAAACCGAAAGCCGCTCCAGTCGTTAGTGCCCTGGACCGGCAAAGTGATGGGGGGCGTGGAGGATAGCGTTACCCGACACTCGCTTCGCCCCGCGTTGAATGTGCTTGCGATCCTCCGCAACAAACCTGCGTTTCATCTGAAGAGCGCTCGAGGGGTGTTTGCTGCCGCCAAGGCGCTGGACATTACACTGCCATTGTCATGCATTAGGCGGCCGACGGGTGATTGAGTCCCACGCGAAGCGGAGGAGGGACATGCCTCAGTGGATGATCGCTGTCATGCTTGCTCTGATGGTCGTCGCCGCTGGATCGAGCGCATATACCGCATTCAAGGTCTACCAAATGACGGATGGGAGGCTCGTTCCTTCAAAGAACAAGCGGTAGTCGCGGCCTGGACGAGGCAGTCGCGGTGCGCTGGCTGGGGACGCGGTGCGAGTGGTCCCAGTGCGCGAGGCGCTATAGCCCGTGAATACCAGCTGCAATGGTCGTGACGGCGGCACGAGTTTATCGCCGACAAAGTCCTTTTCCTGCGGGCGCTGCATGGAGTAGCCGACTATGCGGTTCTCGTCGCAGTCTCGACATCTTTGAGCCGAAGAGTAGGGCTGTCCGCACCCGAAGCCTCCAGTGCGGATGAGCCGCTCGGCGCCACTGCGGCGCCCCTGATCCGCTAAGGCGCCGACGGCTGTTCTGCGACGGTTTCTGATGGGAAGTCGAAGTCAAAGTGGCGGTGCGCGCTTGCGGTGCGAGCGGTCGCTCGGTATCCGTTGAGACGTTGAGCTTCGCTCGTGTACGGACCGCGGCAAACGGCAGCTCGCTCCCGACCAGCAATGGCAATGCCGGCGCAAACTGGACTTGCTCTCCGCCTGATGTTGCGCCCAGCGTTGACGCCACGGTCGCGCTGTCGCGTCGTGCCAGAATTAGCGCGCAAGCCCCAACAGCCGCTTGGCATTGCCACCGCAGATCGCCGCCGCGGTGGCCCCGTCTAGCCCCGCATTGCAGACGTGGCTGACGGGGTCGTAGTCGCCCATATCGAAAGGATAGTCCGTACCCATCACGATCCTTTCAGCCCCATAGATGCGCACCAGCTCCGCCAGCTGGTGGGGGGTGAACACCACGGTGTCGAAATAAAGCCTTTTTAAGTAGACCGTTGGTGCTTGAGGCAGGGTGCCATGCGAATCTGATCGCGCTCCCCAGGCGTGGTCGATGCGACCTGGGTAGCTTCCGAGATAGCCGCCGCCGTGAACAGCCAAGATCTTCAGTTGCGGGTGGCGCTCCAGCACGCCATCGAAGATCAAATAGTGGAGCGCAATCGTGGTCTCCAGCGGATTGCCGATGACGTTGTTGAAGTAGAAGCGCGACAAGCGCTCGGCATGCGTGAAACCGTTGGGGTGAATGACGACGAAGGCGCCCAGTTCCTCCGCCTTCTTCCAGAACGGTGCGAACAACGGGTCCGATAACTCCTTTCCGTTGACGTTGGTCAGGATTTGGACGCCCTTGAAGCCGAGCTTGGTGACGCAGCGATCGAGCTCCTTGGCGGCCTCACTTGCGTCGGGCATCGGCACGCTGCCGAAACCTATCAGGCGATCGGGTTTTTGCGCCACGAATTCGGCGATCCCGTCATTGACCACCTGCGCTGCCTTAACGGCGATGTCGAGCGGTACAGCATAATAGCACTGCGGCGGCGCTGGCTTGACGACTTGCAAGTCGATACCCATCGCATCGAGATCAGCGAGCCGCCTATCTAGCCCGCGACGCGCGGCAACGTCAGCTTCCTGCCTCTCATTGAGCGCCTTCGTCTCAGCATTGGTGAAACGCGCGAGAGGGCTTGCCTGCGGGTCGAGGTGGGGCTTTACCAGCTCGGCCGCGCGAGGCACGCCGACGTGCGCATGGAAATCGACGGTCAGGCTTTTGGGCCTGATCTCTCGACCCGGACGCCCCGGCTTGCGCGCCGTCGAGGCTTCATACTTGTTCCACTGCGCCATGTTCGCCTCCTCGCCGAGCGGGGTGCCCTTTCGCAACCATCATCCGGCCAGCACCGGAGCAGCATAGGAAGAGGGTAAATCCACTCGCACCGTTGCTCTTGTTCACTGGTTCAGTCGTGATGCGCGCGCTCATTCACTTCTTCTCGTTCCGCACGTCGCGGAGCACCTGCCAGAGCGCTATGCCATTGTCCACGTCCATCCACTTGTCGCTTGCGCATAACTCGCCTGGACGAGGCGCCCTTCTCGCATAGGTCGATCGCCTCACCGCACTTCGGCCGCTTGATGCAGGGGGTCGCGAGCCAGTTCTTGACCCTTGCGCTGGGCCCGGCCGCATCACCTACCCAGCGGAACGCCAACCAAGACGGCGGTTGCGTTCCGAGCCATGGGCTTCCCTTGCTATTTGAGAGTTTCCACCCCCGCGCGGGCGCAGTCCTCATCCTCCTGGGCCGTACCGCCACCAACCCCGCAGGCCCCGATCAGCACACCACCGCGGAAGATCGGCACCGCACCCTGGCCGAGAAACATGTGGTTACCCTCGGCCATGACAATACCGCGCAACGTCGGATGGTCCGCGCGAGGAGTGAGGTCGCCGCTCGGACGGCCAAACGCGGCAGAGGCTACGGCCTTGCCCTGGCTACCATAGGAACCCGCCCACATGGCGCCATCCATCCGCTGAAATGCCAGCAACCGACCGCCAGCGTCGCACACGGCAATGTTCATCTTTGCGCCGATCTCTGCTGCCTTGGCGATGGCACCCGCAATCACGCGGTTCGCATCTGCAAGCGTCAAAGTCATCCTCGTTACTCCCCTTCTCATAGGCAAAGATGGTCAGGAGCGCCGCGTTGCGGCAGCAGGTCTTCTCTCGGATTGCTCCCAAGGCCGAGGTGATCGCCAGGCTAGCGCAATCGCCACAGTCGTGTCACTGAATTGAGATTGAGCCCCCGTTTGGAGGAAGCGCTGTTTTGGACGCCAACGGGCGATGGCGTGTCGCGACCGCCGCACGGATGAGAACGCTAGGCCGCCTCGCCGCTCACCGCTGCTCCTCCGCTCGCGCAAGAAGGCCCGCGCATGCGGCGTGGCAACGTGACGTTGGGCAATGATCGCCTAAATCAGCAAAGGCCAAATGGCCTAACAGACGTGCGACAATGCGAGGGAGAGGTGACCGAACGGCTTCGCAGCACGCTCGGCGAGCGCTGGCCTGCGCGGGCTGCAAGGGGCCCTAGTCCGGCCAAGTCCCGAACAGCTCGCAATGGCGCTCGATAAGCGCTTCGCGCTCAAATTCCGAAAGGCGGTTGCCGCACTCGTTAGTTTGGCTTCTCCACATGCAAACCACCGCATCGCGATCGGCTGACCTGAAACGGTCGACCTGCTTGGCGTGGTGCTCGAAATGGCCAGCCAAGGCGGCCCACTCAGCGGCAAGCGACCTTTGCATGCGAGTAAATTCCACCTCCCTCCCGGTGGTCCCCGTCTCTTACCAACCCCGCACATGCCGCGCAATTGGGGTTACTATTGGCGACTAAAGTATGACGGGGATGGCGCGTGGCATCAATGTAACGTTGATATGTGGCGCGCCGGCCATGTCGTTCGGCTCGCGACGACAAAAAATTGCTCAGAATTGCTCCGTTCCAAGAATGTTCGCGGAGAATGATCGCCTAGGAGCGAATGATTACCGAAAGGCGCCGCGACGGTTGCCGCGCGACCAGCGGCAACGAGCGCTCGCCGCATCTGTTCATGATCGGAGCTGGCCCACCGCAACGAAATCCTATGACTGACTGTTATGAACCGCTCTCGCGTCTGAATTTCGGCACTCCTGCGAGCAGCCCCGAGCGGTACACAGTGCAATCTATTTCGCCGGCAGCATCGATACGGGCGGGCTCAGTCAACGATCTCCGGCATCGCCATGTCCTTCGGCTCGGACCTGAGCCCCGACGTCCATCAAGCCACAACGGCCAGCCACACGGCCAGCCACACGGCCAGCCACAGGGCCAGTCACAAGGCCAGCCACAAGAAGAGTCTGGGCGTTGGAGTTTTGACCGTTGCCGAGCAGCCAAATCCCCATGGGCGCGACGAGCAAAGAGATGAAGCCGATGCTGGGGGGGGTATTAGCCCTTGAGCGAGAGGTCTTCATAAGGCGCGGTGTACGGGAAACCGGCAATGAGGCCGAAGCCCGATTCGGCAACGCGCGGACCGACCGCGTTGATGAAGGCG
>Ga0075424_100006903_pt1 | contig 10968 bp, 8 predicted proteins | sample SoiMethybrSBSTD3_FD_75301 | JGI IMG/M metagenome (GOLD analysis project Ga0075424, IMG submission 75301) | Bulk soil microbial communities from a Populus tree surrounding site in Tennessee, USA - Soil MetaG P. TD hybrid SBSTD3 | ecosystem: Environmental > Terrestrial > Soil > Tree plantation...
CCTTGCGGATATGGAAGTCCTCGAGCACGACGGGATACCGGAATTCAAGGACTTCAGGATCGGTCAGCCGCGTGTTGGTCATGTGCGTATGGACCGCGTCAGTACCATTGAATCCCGGACCTGCCGGCGAACCGGAGCAGATCGTCTCGTAATACTGGTGGCGCGCGTTGCCAAAGTTGAAATTGTTCATGGTACCCTGCGCTGCGGCCAGTGCTTCGAGCGCGCCGAAGAGGCAATTGGTCACCGCCTGAGAAGTCTCCACGTTCCCAGCGACGACGGCGGCGGGAAATTCCGGCGACAGCATCGAGCGTTTGGGAATCACGATATTAATCGGCCGCAAGCAGCCCGCATTCATCGGTATCTCGTCGTCGACCATGACGCGAAAGACGTAGAGGACGGCGGCGCGGGTCACGGGCTCCGGCGCATTGAAATTGGTGGGCTGTTGCTCGCTCGTGCCGCTGAAGTCGACAGTTGCCTCGCGCCGCTTCTTGTCGACTGTAATCTTCACCTTGATCTGCGTTCCCTGATCCATCTCATAGGTGAATTCGGAATCGTGCAGACGATCGATGACACGCCGGACACTTTCGGCGGCATTGTCTTGCACATGCTGCATATAGGCTTTCACAACGGGCAGCGTGAAGTGTGAAACCATCTTGCGCAGCTCGGCGACGCCCTTTTCGTTGGCGGCGATCTGCGCCTTGATGTCGTTGATATTCTGAACCGGGTTGCGTGCCGGGTATTTGGCCCCAGTCAACGCCGCCATCAGCTCTTTTTCCCGGAAGCGACCGCGGTCGAGCAATTTGAAGTTGTCGAACAACACCCCTTCCTGCTCGATAGTGGTGGCATTCGGTGACATTGACCCGGGCGAAATGCCGCCGACATCGGCGTGGTGCCCGCGCGACGCGACCCAGAACAGAATCGTTTTCCGTCGATCGTCGAATACTGGCGTGCAAACGGTAATGTCCGGGAGATGCGTGCCGCCGTTGTACGGCGCGTTGATCGCGTAGACATCGCCTGGGCGGATACGACCTGCATTTTCACGAATGATGGTTTCGACCGCGCGGTCCATGGAGCCAAGGTGCACCGGCATGTGCGGTGCATTGGCGACCAGCGTGCCGTCATGCGCGAATACCGCGCAGGAGAAATCCAGGCGCTCCTTGATGTTTACCGAATAGGCCGTGTTTTGCAGCGAGACGCCCATCTGCTCGGCGATCGACATGAACAGGTTATTGAAAACTTCCAGCATTACAGGATCGGCGTGAGTGCCGATCGCGTGCACGCGCTTGAGTTTCGTGGCGCGGGTCAGCAAAAGGTGATTTTTTGCAGTCAATTCGGCCTGCCAGCCAGGCTCGACCACGACGGTCTGGTGCGGCTCGATGATGATAGCGGCGCCTCTGACGCGCGATCCGGGCTTGAGCTGATTGCGGGTGTATGCACTCGCCTTGTGCCACTTTCCGGCAGAGAAAAATTGCGTACGCAGCGCCGGCTTCGGCAAGGCCCGACGCGAGCGGCTGACTGTCTTTTCGGCAAATTTTGCGCCGCCGCCGATTGCTTCAACCGATACGGCCTCGACCACCAACTCCTTCGTGCGGTCGACGAAACCGAAGCGTGCCATGTGAGCCTTTTCGAACGACCGTTTCATCGCAGCGACGCTGCCGGCTGGCACGACGAGCGCCGTATCGGTGCCCGCGTAGCGTATATGTGCGCGCACAAATACCTTGACCTTGCCTGCTGGCACATCCTGGCCGGCAACTTCGGTTTTCGTCGTTTTGCCAAATGACTTGCCGACACGCGCGATTGCCTGGAGCGCCCTTTTGCCGAAGGGCAGCTCGATCGCCTGTTCGCGCGTGGCGCGGATGTCGGCCAGACCCATGCCGTAGGCCGACAGCAGCGACGAGAACGGATGCATGAGCACGCGCGTCATGCCGAGCGCATCGGCGACCAGGCAGGCGTGCTGGCCCCCGGCGCCTCCGAAGCAATTGAGCGCATAGCGCGTGACGTCATAGCCGCGCTGCACGGAGATCTTCTTGATGGCGTTCGCCATGTTTTCCACGGCGATCTTGATGAATCCGTCGGCAACCTCTTCTGCCGTGCGGCCGCCGACCTGCTGGGCCAGGTCCGCGAACGCATTGCGCACGGCTTGCGCGTCGAGCGGGAGGTTCTGCGTAGGGCCGAAGATCTTCGGGAAGTAATCCGGGATAAGCTTGCCGATCATCACATTCGCGTCGGTGACGGCTAATGGGCCTCCGCGTCGGTAACATTTCGGCCCAGGATTAGCGCCAGCGGAATCGGGCCCGACACGGAAGCGTGCTCCATCGAAATGCAGGACCGAACCACCGCCTGCCGCAACGGTATGAATGAGCATCATCGGCGCGCGCATCCGCACGCCGGCAACTTCGGTTTCGAACGCGCGTTCGTACTCGCCTTCGAAATGGGACACATCGGTCGACGTGCCGCCCATATCGAAGCCGATCAGCTGATTGAAACCGGCTTGCCGTCCGGTTTCCGCCATTCCAACGACTCCGCCGGCGGGCCCGGAGAGAATTGCATCTTTGCCCTGGAACAGACTGGCGGCCGTCAGTCCGCCGGACGACATCATGAACATCAGACGCGCTGCAGAGCGTTTTGTGTCGAGATCCTTATCGACCTGGGCCACGTAACGCCGAAGGATCGGCGACAAATAGGCGTCCACGATTGTGGTGTCGCCACGGCCGACCAGCTTGATCAGCGGGGAGACCTCATGGCTCACCGAGACTTGCGCGAACCCCATTTCACGCGCGAGCGCGGCGACACGTTTCTCGTGCTCGGGAAAGCGATAAGCGTGCATGAACACGATCGCCACGGCCTTGATGCCGGTCCATTTCGCCCCTTCAAGATCGGCTCGGAGGGCGTCGAGATCCGGTTCCCGCTCCACCGTGCCGTCTGCGCGCACGCGCTCATCCACTTCGATGACGCGCTCGTAAAGCATGTCCGGCTTGACGATCTGACGCGCGAAAATCTTCGGGCGCGCCTGGTAGCCGATCTTGAGGGCGTCACGGAAGCCCTTCGTCACAAGAAGGAGCGTGCGCGCGCCCTTACGTTCGAGAAGCGCATTGGTGGCGACCGTGGTGCCCATTTTGACGGCGCCAACGCGACGCGACGGAATTGCTTCGCCGGGCTTCAGCCCAAGCAAATCGCGAATGCCTTGCACGGCAGCATCGGAATAGGCTTCCGGATTTTCCGACAGGAGCTTGTGCGCCACCAGCGTGCCGTCGGGGCGACGCCCGACCACGTCGGTGAACGTGCCGCCGCGATCGATCCAGAAATCCCAGAGACGTGGTGAATTTTGCTTAGGCATGAGCTTGGCGACGCGAAAACTACACTATGTCCGGCCTGTCGGGGTCAAAACAAGCCTGCTAGGCTCGGTCGGGCAAAAAGTTGGTGACCTTGATGAAAGTGCTGTGCGCATTTGCCGTTCTGTCGCTGGCCGCCGCGTCGCTCTCCCAGGCAGCCGAAATCAAAGTACTCAGCGGCAACGGTCCGAAGGCGGCCGTGCGCGAGCTTTGCGCGCAGTTTGAAAAAACGACTGGGAACACGATCGATCTTCGCTTCGGCGTCAACGTCGATGTCAAGGAAAAGATCGAAGCCGGTGAGCGCTTCGATGTGGTGATCGGAAATCCCCCGATTGTCGATGCGCTCATCAAGGACGGAGCAGTCATCGGGCCACGGGCCGATATCGGCCGCTCCGGCCTTGGCGTGGCGGTGCGTGCGGGCGCGGTCAAACCGGACATTGCCACAGTCGATTCGTTCAAGGGCGCGCTGCTCGCAGCGAAGGCAGTCGCCTACCCCGGCAGAGGAGCAAGTGGGATCTATTTTGTAAGCCTTCTCGATCGCCTGGGCATCAAGGGGGAGATGCGAGGCAAGCTCAAGCCGATGGAAGCCGAGGACACAGTGGAGGTTGTCGCGCGTGGCGAAGCCGACATGGTCGTGGTAGTCGCAACGCGCATTTCAGACGTTCTGGGCGTCGAGTTCGTTGGACCGATCCCTGAAGAATTGCAAACGAAGATCGGTTTTGCCGCCGGTCTGGCTTCATCCGCGAAGGAGCCGGAAGCCGCCAAGGCTCTGATCCGCTTTCTGACCGCCCCCGCTGCCGCAGTGACGCTGCGAGCCAAGGGTGTGGATCCGATTTGACGCCGCCTGTCCTAAGTCGAAGCCTACGCAATCCCAAAGACTATTGCCTGCGAACCAAGCCAGGCGTCATCATGCCTAAGGGGGACCGCATGATACGCGTTTTTCTGGACAGGCTGATCTCTTCGCCGGGTATGCCGCGGGAGGCTTCCTGCTGGCGATCTTCATCCTGATGATGCTGCTATCGGCCGGCCGTCCTGTGGGGCTGAATATTCCCGCCGGGGACGATCTTGTTTCCTGGTGCATGGTGGCGCCGCGGCTGCGGCGGAAACGCGGGGCTGGAAGATGTGGCAAGACAAGGCGGGCTGGTATCTCGAGCAACTTAAATCGCACGGCATGAAGGTGCAGCCGCCGGGCGGCACATTAAAATCGGGCCTGCGGAAAGTCGGCGATCAGCTTACTGGTGATTGGCTGAAGAAGGCCGGTGCCGACGGCGAAGCGGTGATCGCAGCATTCAAGAAGTAAGTAAGCCGCTGGAGAGGACGTTCGATGAGCAGGACGGCCACGGTTCTTGTATCGGCCAGCGTCCTCGCGGCTCTGTTGAGCGCTGCTTCCGCGCCAGACGCAATGGGATTTACCGACCAACTATGGGGCAAGTGCCTTTCACACCAGGAATATCGTGCAGTTTGCGGCGGACGTGGAAACAGCGACCGGCGGGTCGCTGAAGATCGCTGTTCATCCGGGCGGCGAAATGATCAAGCACGTCGAGATCAAGCGAGCGGTCAGCGATGGGAGGGCTGCGGCGGGCGAGATCCTTATTTCGCTCGCCGCGGACGAAGCGCCTGTCTATGGCGTCGATTCGATCCCTTTCCTTGCCACCGGATATGACGGCGCGCGCAAGCTGTATGAGGCGCAGAAGCCGTTCCTGGAACGACAGCTTGCGAAAGAAGGATTGGTGCTTTTGTTTTCGGTCCCGTGGCCGCCGCAGGGCGTCTATGCGAAACGTGAAATTCAATCGATCGGCGATCTGCACGGACTGAAATTCCGCACCTACAACGCAGTGACCAGGCGGATTGCGGAACTGGCAGGCGCGCAGCCCACACAAATTGAAGTCCCTGATCTTCCCGCAGCCTTCGAATCGGGCCGCGTCGATATCATGATCACCTCGGCATCAAGCGGCGTGCAGTCGAAAGCCGAACAATATCTGACGCATTACATCGACACGAAGGCCTGGGTGCCGCGCAACATGGTGTTTGCCAACGAGGCAGCGATTGACCGGCTGTCTGCGACAGAAAAAAAGGCGCTTACAGAAGCGGCAGGCGCGGCAGAAGAGCGTGGCTGGAAGCTATCGATCGAGGAAATGACGATAAAAACCAAAGCGCTCAGGGACGCCGGGATCGTGGTGCTTGCACCAAGCCCGCAACTTCAATCGGGTTTGGCAAAGATTGGCGGCGTGATCGCGAATGAGTGGGCAGCGTCTGCAGGCGCGGACGGGGAAGCGATGCTCGCCGCGTACAGGAAGTAACGACCAGCCGAGCTATTTTGCTCGCTAACGCCAAAAGACGATATTTGCGTTTCTAAAAAATTTTGCCGTGCACGACGGAACGAACAAGCGCTGCTGCACATTCTTGTCGCGTAACGCCAAATTCATCTGTTAATTGTCGCGTAGAGCATACTTTTACGCACTCTCCGCTGCTTTTTCTAGACTGATGCTTTGGCCACCGTCTATATGCGCGGCGGCAACATCAACACTGCAAAAAAATTGAGAGGAAGTTCGATGCAACGGATATTTATTCTGTTGTGGCTTAGCTGGGGATTGGTCGGAGCTGCTGGCGCGCAGGAATTTTCGTCCAGACCGGTGATGATCGTCGCCTTCTCGGCCGGCGGTCCTGCTGACATCGTTGCGCGCACTCTCGCGCAAGGCATGGGTAAATGTGCGATCAGACGCTCAACGTTCTGCAGCCGTCGATGAGCGATTGATAAAAGCCTATGCCGCCACGACGCCGCAGCGCGGTCGCGCCTGAGCGAGCGCGCCCCGACGTGCTGCGCGCTTACCTCAAATCCGAAATCGATAAGTGGGTGCCGATATCAGGAAAGCGGGCGTGCAGGCCCAATAAATTGGCGGGGGCCCGGCGGTTTTCCCGCCGAGCCCCCTTATGCGTATCAGACGGCCTGTAAGCCGGGTTCTGTATGGCCCACGGCACGAGCCGCGGACGTGACGGCCATTCCTCTTGCACGCCGGTTGCCCGGCGCCTCAAGCAACCTACCCGAACGGCTGATCCGGACTGATCCGGGATTGCTCCCGCGCCGTTCCTATTCGGTTTTGCTCCCGGTGGGGTTTGCCGTGCCGCTTCCGTCGCCGGAAGCGCGGTGCGCTCTTACCGCACCGTTTCACCCTTGCCGCGGCTAGAACGCAACGCGCCGAGGCGGTCTGCTCTCTGTTGCACTTTCCCTGGGGTTTTATCCCCGCCGGATGTTATCCGGCACCGTTTGTCCGTGGAGCCCGGACTTTCCTCCCCGGCCACCTTTCGGCACTGGCGCGGAGCGGCCGTCCGGCCGACTGACGAGATTAGGAATGGGGATGCCAGCCCGACCCGTCAAGCCTCCTTCGACTTTAGGCTTAAGAATCCTGCACCAAACGCCATGGAGGGAGGCTAGCCAATCGGCAACGGGCGCGTCTCGATGAGCGCGCGAAGGGTCAGGAGAGTGGAAGCATCGGCAATGCCGTCAACACGCGCCTGCCGAAAATGTCGTTGAAATGCGATAACGACGTCGCGCGTGACATTGTCATAGTGGCCTGTATCTGCAATTCCGTAACCGTAAGAGCGCAGATTGCGTTGCATCCGCGTCACAGCCTCGCCGCGGTCGCCGGGCCGCAGGCCTATCCCCTCGAGATCGAGTGGGGCCGCGCGCACCCAGTGTCCAACTCCTGATTCGCTCAGAAGACCCCACGGAAATTTCTCGCCCGGGTCCTCCTTTCGTCCCGGGGCTACGTCCGAATGGGCGAGAATACGATCGGCGGGGAAAGAGCCTCGCCGTGTGATGATTGATTTACAGGTGGAAATAACCGCCGCGATCTGTCGCAACGGAAAATCGGTATAGCCGAACTCGTGGCCGGGGTTCACGATTTCGATACCGATCGAACGGGAGTTGATGTCGGTTTCCCCGGCCCACATGGACTCCCCCGCGTGCCATGCGCGCTTTTCCTCCGGCACGCACTGAACGATGTGGCCGTTTTCAAATACGACGTAATGGGCCGAAACTTTGCTTTCAGCAGTGGTAAGACGTTGCAGCGCTGATTCACCGGTCTTCATCCCGGTGTAATGCAACAAGATCATGTCCGGCGGACCGTCTGTGCGCTGGTCAAAATTCGGTGACGGCACGACGTCGGCGACAATGAAGGAATCCGGCGAAAAGGAGAGCATGGACCGGACAAAACCGGTGGGCAAGAGTGATGTGCAAGGCCATCATTCGCTGCGCCACGGGAAAAAAGCAAGACCGCACGCAATGACGCGGCCCCGGCGCCACCGCCAGGACCGCGTCATGTTTGTCGAGGTCTTACTCTTCGGCCGAATTAACGGCCGGTCGAGGGCGAGCTGCCCAATGGCTTCATGCCGCCCGCACCGCCGCTGCCCGCGCCCGTGGTGCTCGTTGGGCGCGGTGGCTCATAGCGAGCGAAGTTCTGCGCGTCCTTGAGCTGATCCTTCGTCGCCGAGAGTTTGAGTTTGTCCGCCGCGCCATTCTGGCCGGGGACGACGTCGAATGAGTTCGGAGCCAGCGCGACTTCCTTCGCGCCAACCCCCAGGAAGCCGCCGACGCTGACTATGATCGCGTCGACCTTTCCGCTCTTGTCAAACAGGATATCGCTGACGTCGCCTATTTTCTCATTGTCAGAGCCGACAACATCGGTGCCCTTGAACTTGGTCGCGAGCCACTGATCGGGCTTCTGCGAGGATACGAAGTTCAATTTTCCCGCCCCTTCGAGCTTTGCGGCTGGCGGGCTAGACGATTCTGTCTTCGCCGCGGGAGTGTCGCTGGACGAACTCGGTGGAGTGGATGATTGCGCAAACGCAGCCGTCGCCACGGCGGCGCTCAACGCAGTCGTCAACATCAATCTTTTAAGCATTTTAAGCCTCCTCTCGATCGCAAATGATTCCGCAACGACAACGCGTGGCCATGATCGGCGTTCCCAAGTGACAGAACAGTGGCTGGAATTTGAAAATTGGAACCGAACTATGCGCGCTGCGCCGCAACACGCTCGGCAGCGGGGTCCATTTTTTCGCGCGGCCGGCGTACGACGGTCACCGTGCAAGGCGCCTCCGCTACAACGCGAGCGGACACGCTACCAAGATAACGGCGCACCAAGGAGCTTCCGCGCGCTCCGATCACAATATGGTCGACGCGGTTGTGCCGGGCATAATCAATAAGCTGGCCCGCAGGATCGGTGGATTCGAGCACGTGATAGGTGATGCGCTCGGGCGCTATCGGAATTGAGCGCGCCCAGTGCTTGAGTTCGATGAGACGACCGAGGTGCGGGTTGCGCCCCTGCGAGTCCTCGAGATCGTCAAGCGTGAGACGTGCAATCTTCAGCACGTTCACGCAAGCAAGCCGTGAATTCGATTCAGTCGCCAGGATTCGTCGCACTGCAACGGCCAGGGATTGGTTCAGTCCATCATTCCCTGGTTCAACATCAATCGCTGCCACGACTATTGGCGCGTTGGCGAGGTGGCTGGTCAGGGCACGGCGTGTCCGTTCGGGCTGGCGATTGACGCGGAGCCAACGCCAAAAGACGGTGAAAACACTGTCATGGCGCATCCGGCCAGCGCGCGCGGGGTGAGGGGCACTTGATCTGGATGTTGAAGATCAAAGGCCAGCTGGGCCGCCGTGGCATAACGTGCCTCCGGATCGGTTTCCAGGCACCGCAGGATGATTTCCTGCAGCCAGGGAGGCACGGCGGCATTCCGGGCCCGTGGCGGAACGGGATCACGCCACAGCCGCCGGCGCCAGTTATTCACGCCCTGGGGTTCGCCAAACGGGCGGTCACCGGTGGCAAGAAAGTACAGAATGACTCCGAGCGAGAACAGGTCGCTGCGAGGATCGCTGCGCACGCCGAGAACCTGCTCCGGCGAAATATAGGCGCCCGTTCCGACTGGCCCCTCGGCTTCCTCTTGCACCAGGTCAGGCAGCTGGTCGTGCCGTGCGAGGCCGAAATCGATCAGCACCGCGTTTTCCCCACGCAGGAGCACATTGCTCGGCTTGAGATCAAGATGGATGACGTGCTGGCGATGGATGTCGTGCAGCGCAAACGCGATCCTTGCGCCAATGGCACCAGCTTCAGTCGGTGCCAGCGGCACGCGAGCGAGGAGCGACTTCACCGACGCGCCTGCGATGAATTCCATCACGATGTAGGGGCGCTCGAAATCACCAGCGGCGATGAAACGTGGAGTGTGAGGCCCGGCGAGGCGCGGCAGGATCATCTGACCTCGTATCCGATGATGGTGAGAGGATCTTCGCCGGGCCGCAGCAGCGGGATTTTCATGACCATCGGCGAGCCATTCCCGTCGCGTATTACGCGCCAAAAGCTCGCCATTCCGCCAGACTCGAGCGGCTCGACGAGTCGAAAACCATCGATTATTTGTCCGGCCTGGAGATCGCGACGGTTCACACGTCAGGCTCCCTCGATCAATCGGTCGCTCAAGATCGCCGGCAATCCGGCTTCGCGTACCTTTCGGGCGGCCGTTTCGTTGTCGTAAGGGACTCGGACATAGGTCAGCATGTTTCGCTCCACGTCGAGCGCCCCATAGCAAGCAGTGGGATTGAAATCGCGCGGCTGCCCGACCGAGCCAAGCACGGCAAGCCAGCGTCGATTTGCGAGTAAGGGAATTTCCACGGCCTGCACGGGCTGAAAGCCTGCAATCTTTCCCGTCGACGAGAGATGAAAGAGGTCCGGCACGTGCACATGACCACAGAAAGTGACGTGCGCTTGCGTCGCCATGAAACTGCGCGAGGCGGCCGGCACGTCGGTAACATATTCCCACTGCGCGGGGGCATGTGCACTTGCATGTACGAACAGCCGGCCGTCGTCGTCGAAGGTCAGCGGTAGTTGAGCGAGGAAGTTCCGTTGGGCGCTATCGAGGCGAGGTCGCGTCCATTCAATCGCTTCGGCGGCGATCGAATTCATGCCGCCCGGACCGCTGCCGATCGCGGCATCATGGTTGCCAAGTAGCGCCACGGCGCCAGCTTCGACCTCGCGCATGACGGTGTCGACGACGTAGCCGGGATCGGCGCCATACCCGACGTAATCGCCGAGAAAGACGAAACGGTTGATCCCGGCGCGCCGGGCATGGTCTAGGGTCGCCTCGAGCGCTTCCCGGTTCGCATGAATGTCACTGAGCAATCCAAACCACATAGGTCGCGACGCCTGGCAGGAGGCCGAAATCCGGCAACGTTTCTTTAAGTTTAACCGCCGTTAATGGCAGTGATCTGCCATAACACTGCGCTTCGGGAGGATCGGGCCCGGTTTCTTGACGGCCACGTAATCCCATGATATCCCATGATTTCCCAATTCGGGACAGTTTGAGCCGCAGCGGAGCTGCTAGGGCGGGCGCGCGGGCGGTGCCTTGCGAGTACCCGGGCAGCGTTCGTGGTCAAGCGTGGAGTGGGGTGCATGGACCGCTTCGTGGCGAATTTCACGTTGCGGCTGGACTCCAAGGGGCGAGTCTCGATCCCCGGCCCGTTTCGGTCGGTACTCGCCCGCGATGGTCTCGAGGGTCTTTATTGCTATCCGGCGCTGGATCGCGCCGCGATCGATGCCGGCGGAAGTGCGCTGATGGCGGAGATCGAAGCCCTGATCGGACGCTA
>Ga0075424_100006905_pt1 | contig 10968 bp, 8 predicted proteins | sample SoiMethybrSBSTD3_FD_75301 | JGI IMG/M metagenome (GOLD analysis project Ga0075424, IMG submission 75301) | Bulk soil microbial communities from a Populus tree surrounding site in Tennessee, USA - Soil MetaG P. TD hybrid SBSTD3 | ecosystem: Environmental > Terrestrial > Soil > Tree plantation...
CTCCGTACGAAAGGAATTGCAGGACCAGTGCGCCGATCGCGCTGACCACGGTGGCCATGCAGCCCGCTCCGCTGAATACCGCCGAAGAGTTCGCGCCCGTCGTGAAGCTGCTCATCCACTGCGCCTGAGCGAAGACCACGGCTGCCGTGAGCACTGCGAGGGGAATCGCAACCGGAAGGTAAATCTTGCCGAAGTGACGGCGCGTCTGCCGCATCGCCTCGTCCAGAAGGACGCGAAACGGGATCGGTTCCGCGGGGGCTGCGGTTTCGGTCATCGTTCCTCCTTTGACGAAAGGGGATTCCACGCGGTCGCCAGAAAGAGCCCGAGCAGACAGATTCCGAGGCTGGCCTTCAGCGCCGGAGAGACGGCAGGCGACGGAGACAGAAAGCCCTCGACGAAACCAAGCGGCACGAACCACGGCAGACACCCCAACAGGATTGCCAGAGCGTCGCGCCCCGCGGCCTGCATGACGTCGCGCCGCGGCTGGTCCGTCGCCTCGAGAAGACCGCGGCCCATCCGCAAGCCCGCGGCGGCCGACACCAGAATCAGCGTGATCTCCAGCGGTCCGTGCGCCGAGATGAACTCCAACAGATTTCCCGCCATCGAGTAGTGCAGGGTCACGCCGAAGACGCCTCCGAGGAGAATCCCGTTGAGAAAGAGAATGTAGAGGGCGCCTACACCAGCGATCGCTCCTCCGGCCCAGCCCACCAGCGCCACTGCCAGGTTGTTGCGGGCGATCGCGGAGGACGTCACCGACGGGGGCGCCGAGTGCACGATCGACTCGGTCCAGAGGTGGCCGTTCTGAAGATCCGCCACCGCCTTCGGACCGAGCAACGACATCGCCAGGGACGGCTGAACCGCGGCGAGTCCCAGGCCGAAGACGGCGGCCACGGCGAAGAGAAAGACGGCAGCTCCCAGGTTGGGCAGGTTGCGGCGGAAGGCTCCCGGGAAAGTCTTCCCGAAGAACCGCGCGAGCGCGGATCCGCTCTCGCGCTGCTCGGGATGCAGGAAGCGCGTCGCGTCCACGGCCAGACGCTCGAGGCGCCGCGCCGCACCGGTGCCCGGAAACCGCGCGCGCGCGAGGCTGCTGTCGTGCAGGATCTGCCGATAGCGGACGGCCAGGAACTCGAGGTCCTCGTAGCGCAGGGCGCGCGGGCGCTGCTGCGCCTGGAGCAGCCGTTGCTCGAACTGGTTCCAGCCCGGTTCTCGAAGCGCGAGGAACACGCCGTAGTCCATCAGCTCGACTCCACGCCGAATGCGCGGCGCAGGATCGTCATGGGACCGTCGCCCGGCCGCCGCGCGCCTTCCAGGAACGCGGGCTGTTCCCGCTCCAGGCGGTCGAGAACGCGGTACGCCATCTCGTCCGCGCGCGCCGGCTCGAGGTCCCGGGATCGCCGCAGCAGCGACTCGACGAGAGCCACGTCGGCGGCCTGCCAGCCTCCCGGAACGCGGCGCAGGAGAGGCTCGGCCGCGGCGACGCGGTCGTGGATGACGATCGTTCCGGCGAGGCGGTCGCCCAGGCGCCGCGAGAGCGGATCGATCGCCATCAACGGAATTCCCACGATCAGGTCCACGACCCGCACGAGGTTGCGCGTCATCAGCGCCCCGGCGCCCGCCGACCCGCCGCCGCGCGTCACGACCCGTAGTCCCACGGCTTTCTTGCCGGGAGTCCGGCCGTGCATCGCGATCTCGGTGCCCGCGAAGTAGGCCCAGTCGATCAGGAAGCTGCCGGCGAAAAAGCCCACGAACAGAACGGCGCCCCCCCATCCGGCCAGGGCGGTGAAGAAGCCGAGCGCGAACAGCCAGACCAGCTGGAGCACGATCTGGATCAGGCCGTCGAGAATCGCCGCGAGAACGCGGGAGCCCACGCCCGCCACCGGCAGCGTGAGCGGAACGTTGTCGATGCCGAGGACGGTCTCGGCGTCGAGCCCGGTGCCGGCGCTGCTCGGTTCGGTCAGGGGTGTCTCCCGTCGTCAGGAACGGACGCCCGTCGACTCGGCTTGGACTGCGTTATGCGCGAGTATAACGAAGCGGCCCCCCCTCACCCTCGCCCTCTCCCGCTCACGGGTGAGAGGGGAGATCGCGTTTCGAAGTGGATCGCTCGCGGCAATCTTCCAATCGTTCGCGGCGCGAATAGTCTCCCGACCGGAGGAAGGGAGGAGGTTCGCGCCGCGGGAGCCGGAGCGCAGCGAGGAGACCAGGCCGTCCGTCGAGCCTCTTTTCGGCGAGCGGACGGCCGGTGCGGCCGAAGGCCGCAGGTCTACTCGCAAGTGAAGGCGACGGCTAGGGATTCGTTTCCCGCCGCCGGTATTCCTCGAGATGCTTGCGATCGGTGACATCGCGACAGACGGCGAGCGCCGCGAGCGTGCGGCCGAAGTCGTCGAAGAGAGGAACGACGACCACGTCGACGACGCCGGCCTTCCCTTCCCGGTTCTTGAAGCGCATCTCGCCGGTCCACCGGCCCTCGCGCCGCATCGTGCCGAGGACCTCCTTGGCGGTGGTCTTCACGTCGTCGGGACGGAGCAGGTCGGGCGTACGGCCGAGCATTTCCTCCTTGGAGTAGCCGAACAACCTCTCGGCGCCCGGGTTCCAGTCCACGATCCGGGCCTCCAGATCCATCGTGATCACACCGTCGCTGATGTGATCGAAGGCCCGGGCGTGCCTGCGGATGGTGTCTTCCATCAGGCGCATGCGCGTGACGTCGTGAAAGCTCCAGACGCGGCCGACGGTCTTGCCCGCCACCTTCTGGGGCGCCGAGTAGCGCTCGAACATGCGCCCGTCCTTGAAGTCGAGCCAGTCGTAGCTGCGGGCGTCGGGCTCGTCGTAGAGATCCTTGACCTTCCGGACGAAACGCTCGGGGTCGCGGAGCTGGTCGAGCACGAAGGCGAGCGCCTGATTGTCGTCGCGGGAGGAGAGGATGTCCTCGGGGATTCGCCACATGTCGGCGAACTTTCGGTTGAAGCTGACGATCCGGCCCTCGTTGTCGACGACCAGGATGCCGTCGGCGGTGGCCTCGAGCGTGGCGCGCAGCAGCGACAGGCTCGACTCCGCGTCTTCCTCGGAGCGCTTTCGCTCGGTGACGTCGCGGAAGCTCCACACGCGCCCCACGGTCTTCCCGTCGACGACCTGGGGCAGCGAGTCGCGTTCGATCCGCCGGCCGTCCGTCAGCTCCAGAACATCGTGGCTGACGGCCGCCGGCTGCGCGTACACCGTCATCACTTTCTTGACGAATGCGGCGGGGTCCTTGAGCTTTTCGAGGACGTAGGCCAGGGTCTGAGTTTCGTCGCGCGTCGCCGCGACTTCCTCGGGGATTCCCCACAACGCGACGAAGCGGCGGTTGTAGTGGACGATCTTCCCGGCCGCGTCCACGACGAGAATGCCGTCGGCCGTGGCGTCCAGCGTCGCGGAGAGGAGCGCCAGGGAGCGGCGGCCCTCCTCTTCCGCGTTCTTGCGCTCGGTGATGTCGAAGGCCACGCCGATGACGCCGCGGATCGTTCCCTCCGCGTCGCGGAAGGGTTCGACGTGCGACTGGAACGAGCGGCCCTTCCAGGTCGCCTCGTAGGTGACGGATTCGCCGGAGAGCGCCTTCCGGTGCGCCGCGATCGGCGGAAACTCGGGATCGGTCGTCTTGAAGTAGGCGAAGAGAGACTGGCCGATGACGTCACCCGGAACCTGGCCCAGCGCCGGCAGCCCGGCGCCCATCGACTCGACGAAACGCAGCTCCCGGTCGGTCGTCCAGAGGACCGCGGGCATCTGGGAAACCAGGACGCGCTGCGTCTCCTCCTTCTCGAAGAGAAGCTCCCCGGCCTCGGCGCGCTCGGACCGCAGACGGCGCCGCAGCTCCAGCTGGTCGACGACCTGGCGGGACAGCGCCCGCAGCGCGGCCGACTGGCGCAGTGTCAGGCGGCGGGGCTCGCGGTCCATAACGCAAAGTGTTCCGATCGAGTGGCCTTCCGGAGTCACCAGCGGCGCGCCGGCGTAGAAGCGGATGCCGTCGCGTCCGGTGACCAGGGGGTTGTCGGCGAAGCGCCGGTCGGCCGACGCGTCCGGGACGACGAAGAGATCCTTCCCGGTCACCGTGTGTGCGCAGAAGGCGACCTCGCGCGGCGTCTCGGTCTGGTCGAAGTTGACGCGCGCCTTGAACCACTGTCGGTCGTGGTCTACCAGCGAGACCAGCGAGATCGGCGTTTCGCAGATCTCCGACGCGAGCAGCGCCAGGTCGTCGAAGGCGTGCTCGGGCGGGGTGTCGAGGACCTCGTACTGGCGGAGCGCGTCGAGCCGTTCAGGCTCGTCGGCCGGCAGCGGAGCCGCGGGGGATGAGGCCATGGCGCTTCCGAAGCGCCATCATATTTCAGGGCGCCGGAGGAGAGCCCGCTTTCGTCCGCGGCGCGCCGATCGCCGACACCAGATCCGGCTTCGACGAGTCTTTCTCCAGCCGGGGATGCTTCTCGCCGCCGTGCTCGTCCACCTCGAACGTCTGAAACGTGTCCAGGTTCTCGACCAGCAGCGCGATCGGCGCTTTGCCGTCCTTGGCGAAACGCAACGCGTCCCGCAGACCCTGCTCCTTGTACCGGCGCCCGTTGACCGCGATCAGCCGCATTCCCGGCGCGACACCTGCCCGGGCCGCCGAGGCCCCCGGCACGACGTCCCGGATCGTCCCGTCTTCGGGAGAGTCGCCGTCGCCCTGGACCTCGATGCCGAGCGAGTACCAGAAGTCGTACAGCTTGGACTCCTCCTCCGTCGCGCGGGTGAGCTCGGGGCGCGCGTCCGTGTAGGTCAGCTTCCAGCCCCCGTTCTCGATGCCGGCGAGCGGTGCGCGCGGAGCGACTTGGTAGACCCGCTCTTGAAAGAACGCTGACCAGTCGTTGGGCGCCACCGCGGCGAGCGCCGCGACGACGTCGTCGAAACCGTAGGTCTTGACCTCCGGACCGTTCTCCGGCGGACCGTAGAACGCCCGCGCGAAGTCGTCGAGCGATTTCTTGCCTCCGGTCTTGCTGCGGATCAGGACGTCGGCATCGAGCCAGATCAGCTCGCTCTCCGGATAGAAGTCCACGCCGCGCCGCCAGTCCGCCCACTCCGGGCGACCGTCGTAGAGGAGCTGCGCGGCCGTCGCCGTATCCGCGAGCGGACGCCACGAACGTCCGGCCTGCCGGTCCATCCCCGCCGCCAGAAGCGCGAGGTTCTCGCGATACAGGTCGGGCGAGCGCAGCCCGCTGCGGGCGCCGAGCACGTCGCCGTAATACTCCGTCAGACCCTCGTAGACCCAGAGCAGATCGCTCTTGACCGGAACCTGGTAGTCCGCTGATACGCCTGAGACCAGACCCGCGGGCCGGCGGTACTTGCCGTTCCAGGAGTGCACGTACTCGTGCGAGAGAAGCGTGCCGAGGACCTTCTTCGCGGAATCCTCGGTGAGCGCGTGCTCGGAGGCGCGATTGTCACTGGACTCGTGGTGCTCGAGACCGTTGGAGGGCAGATGGTCGGAGAGAGCGAGCAGGAAGTGGTACTGCCGGTAGTGGCGAGCGCCGAAGAGCGCCTGGGCCTCGGCCACCAGCCGCCGGTAATTCGCCTCGTCCTCGGAAGAGATCGCCACGGAGGCGTCGGTGTCACCCGCGATGTGCAGCCAGTGGCCGGGCGTCTGCCCGGGCGTCAGGTCCACGGTGCGGAAGTGCGCTCCGGCGAGCACAGGAGAGTCGATCAGCGTCACGAGCGAGACCGGCGCGAAGGCGATCGCGTTCGCGGACTCCCCCGCCGGCGATGCAGCCTTGAGCGACGTCGCGTATTTCCATCCGGCCGGCAATTTCAGCGACGGAGAAAATCGCGTCTCGTTGTCACTGGGGCCCTGCGGGTAGAGGAGCACGCTCCACCAGTTCACGACCGCGAGCTGCGCGGTGGCCGTGGTCCAGGCTCCGAGCGGCGCCACGTAATCGAAGATGGCTTCCAGGGCCGACGCTCCGTCGGGGACGCGGACGTCGAACGCCCACATCTCGGTCGCCTGGCGAGTCCAGGGCACGGGTTTGCCGGCGGCGGTCAGCTTCAACCCCACCAGATCGGTGATGGGCCCCGCCGCGCTGTGTTCGCCCGGGATCCACTTCGGATAGACGAGCGTGAGGGGGCCGGGCGCGACGGGAATCGTCTCGCGGACGTGAAAGATCCGCCGCGGCGCCTCGGACGCGTCGACCGCCAGCGTGATGGGCGGAGTCTGCGCGGAGGCGGCGAGGGCTGTGATCCCTATGATCGCCGCCGTGACAAAGACGCGCAGACCTTCAGCAAACGACCGCATCGTGGCCTTCAATTCCCCTCCCTTATCCCGCTCTCTCGAAATCCGCCGCTGCCTCGTCCTTCCAGCCTCCCGCCGCCTCCGTCGTCGGATACGCGCGGGCGAGGATGGGCGTGGTGATCACCGTAGTGAAGAGCGCCATCGTCACCAGCCAGAAGAACGCCGCCGACGAGATCACGCCCATGTCGGCCCCGATGTTGATGACGACGAGGGCCATCAAAGCGCGGGTGTTCATCAAAAGGCCGATCATCAAGGATTCCTTCGCGGGCAGTCCCGCCGCCCGCGCCGCCAGAGCGGTGGCTCCGAACTTCGACGCGCAGGAGACGAGGATCACCCACAGGAGAGCGAGCCATAGCTGCGGGTTTGTCCCCAGAGACCCGATGTCCGTGCGCAAACCCGAGAACACGAAGAAGATCGGAAGAAAGAGAACGGAGACGAGATCCCCGATCGAGATCCGGATCGCCTCGGCCAGTCCGCGGTGGAAGGATCCGGCGATTCCGCAGAGGAAACCGCCGAAGATCGAAAAGACTCCCAGCGCGTTGGTGGCGGCCGCCGCCGTGAAAACCACCACGAGCACAGCGGCCAGCGCTCCCGGCGAAAGGCCGCCCGTTTCCCCTCGGGAAAGACGCAGGCGCGAGAGCCCGAAACGTCCCAGCGCCCAGAATCCGATTCCGAGCACGGCCACGCCGACGAAAGACACAGCCAGAGCCGCAAAGTCCGCCCTTCCATGCGTGACCATCGAGACGACGGCGCCCAGCAGGATCCAGCCGAGCACGTCGTCGATGGCCGCGGCGGTGATCGAGGTCAGGCCGAGCCGCGTCCGCGTCAGCCGCGTGTGCATGAGGATGCGGCCCATGATCGGGATCGCCGTGATGGACACGGCCGTCGCGAAGAAGAGCCGGAACGCGAATTCCGGCGCGGAGATCGGCGTCAGACCGTAGAGCCAGCCCGCGAGCGCGTAGCTCGACGCGAACGGGACGACGATCCCTGCGATCGCCACGGCCGTCGAGGCTCGTGCGGCGTGGCGCAGCCGGTCGAACGGGAATTCGAGCCCGATCAGGAGCATCAGAAGAATGAGGCCGACCTGCGCCATCGCCGAGAGGAAGCTCGACGTCTTCGGAGTCAGGAGCGTCTTGATCGCTTCGGGGTACAGCCGACCCAGGAGCGACGGCCCCAGAATCACACCCGCGAGGATCTCACCGACGACCGGAGGCTGCCCGACCTTGCCGAAGAGCCAGCCGAACACGCGGGCGGCCGCGATGATGATCGCCAGGTCCGCGCACAGCAGCAGGAGCGTTTTCTCGAGCTCGAGGTACGAATCCATGCCTCTCCCTCAGGAATGCGGCGCCGCTGCCGCGAGCCGCTCGCGCAACACCTTGGACAGGGAAATCAGCCCCGAGCCTTTCTTCTGCGACGCGCGGTCGTAGGCTTCGAAGAAAGCCTTCGGGCCCCCCGCCAGCGCCGACCGATAGGCGTCGAGCCCGGACACTTGAATGATGCCGTCCGCGAGGAACGCACCCGCCGGACCGGCCACCTGCGCGGCGAACTCGGGCTTGCGAATCTCCGCCGCCAGGGTCATGCGGGCGTCCAGGTCTCCCTCCGACGACATGAGGCGGTCAGCCGCCCGGTTCAACGCGTCGATCGAAGACTTCATCGGCTCCTTCAGCCACGTGGAAAGCGGAAAGAAATTCTCGTCCACCGTATAGAGCGTGACCGGTCCGGCCTCGGCCACCGCGCGCATCAACGGCTCGAGCTGGCCGAGCGACGGGTCGTGCTTCTGCCAGGCCGGGCTCTTCATCCGATACTCGGCCCAGGCCCGTTGATAGGCCTCGCTCGCCATCATTCGGGAGAGGTGCTTGATCTGGTCGGCGGGGGTCGAAGACTCGACGTCCGACAACGCGCGCGCCAGGTCGATGACGACCGCCCATTCGGCGCCTTCGATCGGCATCGCAATGTGGTCGGCACGGCCGGGAAGGCCGAAGGTCAGGTACATCGGAAGGGTGGCGTCCACGGGAACGTCGCGCGGGAGAAGCGACGCGGCCCGATCGGACGCGAGCTTCGTCAGCTCGGCCTCGCGGGCCGACACCATCCCGAGCAGCTCGTCCCAGCGGCTTTTCTCGTCGCGGATCTTCCGGAAGTCGAAGACGGAAACGCGCACCTTCGGATCGAACGCCGCCGCGAAGTCGCGCTCGAAGGACTCGGGCGGCCGCGCCGACTCTTTGATCGCGAGCTGCACCGGAATCAGGGATTCGAGCTGTTTGGTCTCCGCGGGGTTGTAGGCCGTCTGCCCGAGCAGGTGCAGGATCTCCCGCGCGGCGCGCATGTCCAGCGTGATCGCGACCTTGCCCTGCGCAACCGGCGGGCTGTCGTACGGCGCCCGCGACGTCGCGCTCTGCATCGCCACCGGAGTCGGAGCCGGGGCTCCGGCGAGCGAGGCGGCGAGAATCGCGAAGCCCGCCCTCATCCCAGAATTGCCTCGAGGGCACGGCGCGTGTCCGAGAAGTCCTCAAAGACCGCATCGGGCTTCTCCGCCGACAGCCTCTCGACCGAGGTCAGCCCGGTAGCCACAGCGACCGCGCGGACGCCGAGAGACCGTCCGCACGCCACGTCGTGCACCGAATCCCCGACGACGACCACCGACTTGCCCTCGAAGCGCCGGCCTGTGTGCGCCCGCGCGCGTTCGACGGCGACCGCCGGCAGCTGGTATCGGTCGTGCGAGTCGCTGCCGAAGGCCCCGAAAGGAAAGAACGGGTTGTAGCCGGGAGGATCGAGCTTCAGGCGAGCCCCCCGCTCGAGGTTTCCGGTCAGAAGACCCAGGGTGACGCCAGGCCGCTCCGCCAGACGCGCGAGCAACTCCGAGATCCCGGGCTTCGGGACCACGGACTCGGGCGTGAGCTGGCGCTCGAGCTCCTCGAGGTAGAGCCGGAGCGCGTTGGGCAGACCCGACTCGAACTGCTCCTGCCCGACGTCCGCCAGCACGAGCTCGCGGACGATCTGGGGGTCGGTCTTTCCGGAGAAGTCGTACTTTTCCCGGTTCCAGTGCTCCTCGGCGGCATTCCACCCGTAGGCGGACGCGAGCGCACGAAGGATCGAGTCACGGGCGACCTTGCCCGCCGAAACGAGCGTTCCGTCGATGTCGAAGAGGACGAGGCGGTGGCCGTTGGTGCGTGAAAGCGTGCCGTCAGTCATCACTCCGCATCATATTCAAAGCGCGCCGCGTGCCAGGCCATCAGCTCCGGCAGCGCCCGGCTCCAGTAATCCCAGTCGTGTCCGCCGCGCTCCAGGATCACGGTCGTCGGAACGCCGCGCTCGTTCAACAGCATCCCGTACTGCACGGCCACGCCTTCGAGGCCGTAGAAATCCTCGGTACCCGCCCGCAGCTGCACCGGAAAGGGAGGCGTTTCGAAACAGAGACTCCAGAGAATGTTCCACGCGTCGTTCTCCGCGAGCGAATTGGCCTGCTTCGAGCGACCGAAGACGCGCATCAGCGTGAATCGCGCGACCGCGTTGTAGCGCTGGATGTCCGACCATCCGAAGGGAATCAAGGCGCCGGAAAGCGCCGAGACCGATCCGTAGAAATCGGGATGCTTCAGCGCGGTCTTGACTGCGCCGTAGCCACCCATCGAGACGCCCGTGATCCCGCGGCCGGCGCGGCCGGGGACCACGCGATAGCGCTCCTCGATCGAGCGGGGCAGGTCCTCGGTCAAGAGTTCCTCAAAACGCCGCTTGCCGTCGTAGGAGTCCGAGAACCAGCTGCCGCTGCCGTCCGGAGCGACGATGAGGAACTCCGGCAGCGTCCCCTTCCGCATGCGCGACAGCGCCTCCTCGGCCACGCCGCGACGCAGGAGCGAGCGGTCGTCGCCGTATCCGTCGTGGAGAAAGTAGAGGACCGGGTAACGGCGGTGAGGCGACCGTTCGTAGGACGGGGGCACGACGACGAGGCACTCAGGCGCGCTCGGCAGCGCCTTGGTCGGAAACCGGTCGATGTGCATCCCGGGCCGGGGCGCCATGGAGCAGGCGCACACGAGCAACGGGAGAAGCAGCGCGCGGCGGATCAGGGCGCCGGGGGCTTGAAGAGCGCGTCGTCTCGCGAGGGAGAGACCGCGACGTTCTCGAAACGGATCTCGAACGGCTCGGACTGCATCGGCTTGTCCATCGAAAGCAGCATGCCGTTCATGCTCTTCCAGTCTTTCCAGGCGACAGTCGTCGGAGCCTCGGCCGCGCCGCCCAGAACGTATTGCCACTGCACCATGTGGCGGCCGTCGCGCGTGATCCAGAGCCAGTAGACGTCCTTGGGAGTCAGGCCGACGTTGTCGAACGACAGCTTCAGCACGTCGCAGGTTCCGCCGCCCGGGCATGGCTTCTCGCCGTCGTAAGTCAGGTTGACTCCCGGATCGAAGATCTTCCAGGGAGCGAGCAGCCAGTACGTGTCGTTGATGAATCTCCCGTACGCGCTCTCGAGACGCTTCGCGTTTTCCTCCGGCGGGACGGTGGCGCCGTTGACGAAGGCCTTGCCGTCCTTCGTGTTGACGTTGAAGTACACGACGTACGGCGCGCCTGCCTTGTCGACGCCCTTCAGCCGGTAGTCGCCGGTGTACCGGTCCCAGACGTGAGAGACCCGAGCGACGTCCTTGCCTTCCTTCGCCACGACGAAGTCGAACTGGAACTGCCGCGACTTCTCCCAGGCAGGC
>Ga0075424_100006906_pt1 | contig 10967 bp, 7 predicted proteins | sample SoiMethybrSBSTD3_FD_75301 | JGI IMG/M metagenome (GOLD analysis project Ga0075424, IMG submission 75301) | Bulk soil microbial communities from a Populus tree surrounding site in Tennessee, USA - Soil MetaG P. TD hybrid SBSTD3 | ecosystem: Environmental > Terrestrial > Soil > Tree plantation...
GCGTGGGTCGACATGTGCCAGCCATCCGCCACAAGCGCCATTGAACCGAATAGTGTCCCGGCGACGATCTCCAGGATCATTGTTGCCGCCGTGACCACGACCACCAAGAGCGTCCGTCGCTCATTGCGCTCATGCTTTTCGCCGAGGAAGACGTGCTCGTGCTGCCAAGCCTCCAAAGATTCTGAGTGCATCGTCATTCTCTCTCGTCACCGCCGGCTTTGCAGCCGGCTAAATAGGATACTCACTCATGAAGATGACCACAACCTTGCCGCAGCCATCGCTTCGCAATCCTCCCAGTAGTTCTAAAAAATCCTCCGGCGATGAGCCGGTCTATTTCACGGTGTGCATGATATTCTTGTGGCCGAGGTCATGCTGCAGGGCGCGTTTATCGCTGCCAGGGATTGCGTTCCTGGCCAGTTGAGGGCTTGCGGCGTTTAGAGACGCCCGAAACTCGCAAGGTGTTGTGGAAGGAAGGTTATCGCGTTGCGACCAAGATCGGAGGCTAACGCTAAGCGCTACGGCAACAGGCGGCGCTTGGAGCTCCGGGTCACCCCGGTTTACCGAAGCAGCGGACCACTGTCGCGAGCGCGCCGCCACCCAAACAAAGTGCCCTTACAGACCACTTCACGTCGTCTTTTCATAGGTGTGTCGCGGGGGACAAGGCACGGAACACGCGAGGGTTTGCGAAAATCCCTGATGCTGCGAATGCGACGACGACAAGATGATTGGTCCATGAGATGATCCTGTTTTGGCCAATATCAAGAATTCTTGTTGATCCCGGCGATTTGCCCAACATCGAGTACATGGATCGGGATCCATCGGGCCAATGCCAGGGAAAAGAGGGGCTGCGTCAAGCATCGGCGTCCATATCCCGGTAGCGGAGCGGAGCATTCTCGGCCCGAGGTCCACGATGTCCGGGAAAAAGGATGCCAGGCTCACACTCGTGAAGAGCAAAAAGTAGCGACGACGCACGCACAGACACCAACAGCCAGCGAGCACACCCGCGCAAAGGACATCAGGCATCGTTTCGAGGGGGTATCCGTGCTTAAGGCCGTCTAACACGCCGTGAGACAACACCCCCAAGGTGATTGCCGATCCCAGGGCCCACACGTCTGAACGGTAAAACCAGCCCTCTCGCGAAGGGTCCAGTCGGATTGCCGCAATGTGTGCAATTGCGACTGCGGTAAGAGCATGGAAGGTGACATTCATGGTCTGCTCGGTTGGGTTGGCGCGCCGCCCTGATCCTCGCTGGCGACATTGCGCAAGTATCGTTCGGTCCTGGCAGCACGATGACAGCTAAGGGGGACGGGTTGACCTCCACACCGAGCTTTCACCTGCCCCATCTGTAGCACCCTCGCACCGACGCGCCGTCAATGGTGAAAGAGTAGCATGCGCGACCAAAGACCATCACGTCCGAGCGCCGCTTGGTAGTCGCCCAATTGTTAGCTAACTTCGCTGCTGGCTAAGGTCGATGGAGATGCGGTTTGCTGCAATGCCAGCTGTGACTGCCTTCAGGTAAAAATAGGGACTCCATATGATGCGCCGCAGCCGAGTGAGCCTCGTTGTTTGCGCGGCTGCCATTTCGATGATGCCTACTTTGACAATGCCGCAACAGGTGGCTCCTACGACCACCTGCGGCGTACCAACGGCACTCGACGACGGTTGGCTCATCGAAAAACCCGAAAGTGTTGGTCTCGACGGCGCGCTGCTGTGCGGCATCGTCGACCGGCTGAAGGCCGCAAGCGCAAATATTCATGCAGTGGTCATCGTCAGACACGGCAAGCTGGTGTTCGAGCAATATTTTGCTGGTTATGACGATCCTTGGGGTGAGCCTGACGGTCAGTTTAGTTTCGAAGCAACAACCAAGCACGACATGCGCTCTGTCTCAAAAAGCGTAACCTCGTTGCTCGTCGGCATTGCTAACGACCGCAAGCTGATTGCCAGCGTGGACGAAGCAGTCGTCAAGTTTTTCCCAGATTATTCGGCACTCAAGACGACGGGTTGGGACAGCATAACAATTCGTCATCTTCTCACGATGTCATCGGGTATCCAGTGGAATGAGAACCTGCCTTGGACCGATCCCAAGAACGACGAACCGCATCTTGGGAGTGACCCAGACCCGATCCGGTACGTGTTGGCCAAGCCAATCGCGGCTCCACCGGACACTCTTTGGAACTACAATGGCGGGGGCACGGATCTGCTCGGCAACCTCATCGAACGAGTGTCAGGGAAGACGTTTGATGCCTTTGCCGGCGAGGCATTGTTTCAACCATTGGGCATTACAGATTGGGAATGGAAGAAGTACCCTAAGAACGCTAAGTTCTCCGCAGCCGCTGGTCTTCGGCTCCGACCTCGCGATGCAGCCAAGATCGGTCAACTGATGCTCGCTCGCGGCAGTTGGCACGGTCAGCAAATTATTTCGGCGGATTGGATCGACCAATTGATGGTGCCCCGCTTTCAGGCCATCGGATATTTCGGCGGTTTGATGTTTTATTCCTATCAATGGTGGCAAGGCCGCACGCTGTCGGACGGCGCAGAAGTCAAGTGGATCGCGGCAATGGGTCTCGGTGGTCAGCGAATAATCGTTGTTCCCGATCACGACCTCGTGGTGATGACAACGTCTGGGCTTTATGCCTCTCCGCGACAAGGCAATGACACGCTCGAAATCCTCTATCGCTTCGTAATTCCCGCCGTGCGCGACAAGATCAAGACACGTTGATCAGTGGCATAAAATGTCCGGTCGGGATCAGATGATCGGTCGAGTTCATCGAGCCTCTGCTCGACGCGCTTCGCCTTGCAAATCCCATGACGGGTGGGGCAATTACGGGGGAGCCCTCGGTCCGCGCTAGACCACGGGAGAGCTTCAGTCAGGCAGCGATCCAACTCGGTTGGTCGCACCAGGATGCCTGCTGTTTCCTGTGCATTCAAGAACACGGCGCAGTTCTGCCCGTGCTCGCGATAAGCGTGACATCACGGTTCCGATCTCGGTACCCATGATCTCAGCGATGTCCTTATACGCGAGCCCCTCCATTTCGCGCAGCACAAGGACATCGCGCTGAAGAGGAGATAGTCCTGCTAACGCTTGGAGAAGAAGCTTGTGCTCTTGTTGAATGATGACAGCAGTTTCCGGTGACGGATCTTGAGTTGCGGCCTCCGCGCCATCCACCGACTTTTCCTCATTCGAATCTTCGATCAACCTGATCACCTTTCGTGACTGTTTGCGGGCACTGAAGGCGGTATAGGCGACGTTCCGCACGATGGACAACAGCCAGGGTCGCGGGTCATTGCCCGCAAACGTGTGGAAGGCGCGAAATGCACGGACATAGGCATCCTGGACCGCATCCTCAGCATCGTCCGGGCTCTGTAAGATCCAGTAGGCCAGATTGTATGCAGCGTTACGATGCGCAAACACCAACTGTTCAAAACGCGACCGGGATATCATGAGGCGCCCCTCCCAGCGACTGGGCCCACCGACCCTGCAGACCATCCTCCAAGTCCTTAGCCACGCTCTGGGCTATCAGCTGGCTGACGAACGCAGCCCGATCGGTGTCACTGAGCACACGTTAGCGCACATGTGAGGCGCGTACCGCGCATCAAACGGAATTGGGACGTAAGCAGAAGTGCGGCTCATTCCGTAGATTTGCGGGAAACCAGGGAGGTCGGACGTGCCGGACCTCGGTATGGATAGGGCTTGCTTCGTTTGGCGCCTTTCCGGGCCGGCACTCTGGGGTCATCGTCGGTCACAGAGCCATACGAGGATTGGGCCTCCCCATGAAGCCAGCAGCGCCCGGCCGGGGCAGCTAGGTCTCAGATCATCAAGCCGCATCGAGTACACGATTGAGTTTGGGCGATGGCGTAGGGCCTGCCGAGGTCACCGTGTCGTGTTGGCGAGGGCTTCTGTAGGCTCACCCATGTGGGTCATCCAGTCGGGTGGGAGCTCTAGCCGGCACCTTACCCCCTCCGGAGCGAAGACAAGGTCAACCGTGCCGCCGAACTCGTAGGGGATTAGATCGTGAATGGTGTTCGTTCCATAGCTGGATTTGCCGGGAGTATCGACGCGGGGGCCACCAACTTCCCGCCATTCGAGAACCAGATCAGAAAGTGGGCGGCCGTTCAGCCGCCGATCCCAGTGGATCAACACGCGGCCTTTATTGGTAGAGAGCGCGCCATACTTTGCCGCGTTGGTGGCGAGCTCATGCAATACCATGGCCAGCGCCTGACCCGCCTCGGGCTTTAGAAGAACTGTGGGCCCGCTAATCTCGGTATTCTTGCTCGCCGCATATGGTGCGAGTTCACGCCGGATGAGCTCGATGAGAGATAGTTCCTGCCAGTGACGGGAGCTCAACAACTCATGGGTTGCCGCCATCGAGCGAATGCGCCCCTCAAGTGCCGCAGCGAAATCAGCGACCGATCTGCTCCCCTGCCGGGTGTGGGAGATGACGGCAGTGACGGTTGCGAGGGCATTTTTAACGCGGTGGTCCAGTTCGGCATTCAATATTTTGCGGCTCTCCTCGGCTCGCTTGCGCTCGGTGATGTCGATGTTCACGCCGACCAAGCGCTTCGCGTGTCCGGCTTGGTCATACTCTACGAAGCTGCGCGTCTCGATCCAGCGGATCGTTCCGCAAGGACGCACAATGCGAAATTCTGCGTGATGCTCGCCGCGCCGCTCGGCAAATAGCTCTTGGCGATGCTCCAGAAACTGCGCGATGTCATCTGGATGGACTAGGGAACGCCAATCGCCGACCGAGATCTCCACAGTCTCCTCGGGAAGACCGTAGATGGCGGCGAACCCCGGTGAAAACTGCAAATGTTGCGAGCTGAAGTCTTCCCGTACCGCGTCTATATCTATTGCGAAGCTTCCGACCAGCGCGGCCTTTCCTGCAAGCTGAAGCTGCCGATTGCGGTCGGTGAGTATCTGTTCCATCCGTCTGCGTTCGGTGACATCGATGTTGACGCCGGCCACTCGTTGGGGGCGCCCCTCGCCGTCGTACGAGACGAAACTGCGCGTCTCGATCCAACGCACCCCCCCATCGGGAAGAATAACGCGATACTCTAGACGATACTCGCGCTGCCTATCTGCAAAGGCTTGTTTGCGACGGCTTTCCAACCGCTCAAGGTCGTCGGGAAGCACCAAGGCGCGCCATTGGCTGCGCGCAATCTCAGTGGTGCCTTCGGGGAAGCCATAAATCGCCGCATAACCCTCCGAAATCTGCACCCTGCCCGTCCTGACATCATAGGCGAAGGTGGCAACAAGGCCCGCTTTTCCCGCCAGCGCCAGTTGCGTGTTGCGCTCAGCCAATGCGAGTTCTGCCTGCTTGCGCTCGGTGATATCGCGCGTCAGGCCCTTGATGCGTAACAAGCGTCCCGTGCGATCAAATTCCCCCTTTCCCGTCTCCTCCTGCCACACCTGGCGACCATCCGAACGGTCAAACTGGAACGTCGCCGAATACGAAGGGTTGTCCGGAGAAAGGCTGCGTACGAGGGCCTTGAGGTTATCGCGGTAATCGGGATGCACCTGTTGCAGAAAGCGACCGTCTTCCACGAACCCAATGACACGGTCGGCGTTATCGCTGCGTTGCGATCGACCGGTGACAGCATCCCATTCGAACGCCACCACCTGGCCAGCTGCCAGTGCATCAGACAAGCGGGCCTCGGTCTGCTTGCGATCTGTGACGTCGATGTTGATGCCAATCACACGTTGGGCGTTCCCAGTGCGATCCAACACGATGAAACTGCGCGACTCGATCCATCGCACTCCGCGGTCCGGGAACACAATGCGGTACTCAAAGTTGTGTTCGGACGCCCCGTCGCGCAAGGCTCGACTGCGAAGCCCCTGCACCCGCCCAAGGTCCTCTGGATACACTCTCCTCCGCCACGCGCTGCGCGTCGTCACCGTTGTGCCATCGGGCAAGCCGTGAATAGCCGCGTACCCCTCTGAGACATGCATCTCGTCGGCGTTGACGTCGTACGCATAGCTGCCCACGAGAGCGACTTTTCCAGCGAGAGCCAGTTGGGTGTTGCGGTCAGACAGCGTGCGCTCAGCCTCCTCGCGCTGGGCGAGCACCAATTGCAGACGTCGGTTGCCATCCTCAAGCATCATCTCGTACCCGCGCCGCTCGGCAAATAGCGCGGATAGAATGAGAAGGCATAGCGCACCAGCCAGCACGATGGTTTGCGCGGCGAGCGTACGGTCTGGGAGTGGGACGCTCGCATTACCGAAATCACCAAGACCGAGCGCAGTCGAATAGGCCACGAAAAGGGCTACGATGAACGCTGCCGCGGCGGCGAACACCGGGCGACAGCGGACAGCGATCCACAGCACTATCGGGAACACGACAGCCACCGGCACGGCCGTTGCCCACGGTCCCGGCGGAAGGGACATCACAAATGCGCCGGTAACACACAGGGTCACGAGCGCCGTCGCACCCTCGACCTGCTCACGCCGAGGCGGCGCGCCGCGCATGGCCGACGCGAGCCCTATTGGCAGCGGGGCCACAGTAACGATACCGAGCGCGGCAGATGTGAACCAACTGCACCAAACGTTCAAAACGTCCGTTGTTGGTTCGGTGATCGCTACTACCGCCGTCCCGCTGATGGCAGCCGCAAGCGTTCCGACAGCAGTGGCTCCCAGGAACCCAAGAACGCATGACACGTTCTCGAGTTTGAATGCTGGACCGAACCAGCGCTCGATGAGACCGGCCGTGAGCAGACCACCGCCCGTATTGCACAAGCCAACGGCGATCGCGATCCAGAGGCTTCCACCCGCCCGTAAACGGGCCGCAACTATTCCCGCACAAATGCCAATTGCCACCGGCAACCAAGCTTCAGATCCGAGGGCGATCAGGCACCCCACAGCGAGGCCCAGCGCCGGCCACATCACCGCGACCCCTTCCGGCTTAAGCAGGCTCAGTCCGGCTCGGGCTGCCAGGAAATAGGCAACGGCGGTGACGACCGCGAGACCTATCGCGCGCCGCCACGACCTCTCGGTGGCGCGCTCAATGAGCATTGGCTGGATCTGTTCGCGGAGCCTCTGCGCAATCGGTGGCATCACCAGGCCACCCCATTTCCATTGTCGCGAACGGCCGCTCTAAGAGAATTCTTTGGGCCGTGGTGGCTTGTTCCATCAATGGACGCCGAACGCCCGCACTGGGACCTCAATGATGACGACACGCTCTGGTCTCCAATGTCCTTGTCCCCGTCGTTCTCGTGACAACCGCCCTTTGCCTGCCAGCGTTCCCCTTGAGGCGTGAGCCTGCCTTCCTTGTGGAAGCGAGGAGTTCCGGTCAAATACCGAAAATTGAGAGCCATGAGTATGGAGACGGGTCAGGATAAACCCCGGCTCCCCCCGCGGCTCAGGGATTGGCCTGCAATGCGTTTCGGTGCCTCCGCAAGGCTCACCCATGCCAGGCGGGTCATTGCGGGTATGAAAGAGCCCGAGCAGGTCTGCTTCAGTTCGCTGCCCCGCAACTCGGCCCATATTGTTTCGGCCCGTTTCATTTCGGCCCGGTTTATTTCGGCCCGTTCTATTTTTGGAAGTCTTTTCCTGAAGAGCACAATCGCTCATCGATGCGAACGCGACCGCATGATCGACCCCGAGCAATAGAGGGCTCTGGCGATCGCCCTGTTGGGAGCGCAGTCGTGCTCACAAACATCTCGCAAATCTGGTCCAAGCCGCGCACGGCGAGCCGTTAAGGAAGAACGCACCCCGCAACCCGCGGTAGATTCTCGTTCAGTCGACCCTCGCGCGGAGCGACCTGTTTGCCCCGGCGACGAGTTGCGGAGAATTGGACCTCCGGTTGCTAGATCGTCGACCGCTGGAGTTGCCCTATCCGCCTGGACTTTCCGGCTATCTCACCGAGCGCGGAACGCTCTTTACCATGGGACGCAACCTCAGAGGAGAGCTTCCTCAGGCGGTTTCCGTTCAAAGGCGGGGTCGTTCTCGAAGCCAACTGCAATGGCAAGGTGCTTTGGGAAGTGCGCCGTCCAGGCCCGCCCGTGGGTCTCGGCCCAAGTTAAATCCGCAATGGGGATCGAGCACCTCGGCCCCGCCAGCGGCACATTCCACGCCTTTAGCGGCTCCGATATCCCCTCGGGCGCTCTGTACGCAGCCAAAGGCTGGCCCAGATCGCCGCCGCATCGCGCTCCCCGACCGGACGAAGGGGCTGGGCGTTGTCTCTCCGTAAGAAACTGAATTGGTGACGTTGCGCTCCCCTCGAGTTCTGGACGACCCGGCGCATGGCCATGCTTAAGCCATTGATAGCCCGAGAGAAGACACCTTCGCCGCGCTGCGCCCGAGAATGCCTGCCCAACGTGGCCCTGCCGCCACCACTCCCTCGCATTCTGAGAATATCTGTCTTTACCTAGCGTGCGTTTGCGATCGGGGGATTGCGTCCGTGTCCATGGGGAAGGATGACAAGCCGAAAGGGCCCCAAGACCCCTCCGCACGCGCGGACGTGCCGTCCATTAGCACCTATCGCCCGACGGAAGACCGTTACGCCCTAAGTGGCCTTGAAGACTTGCTGCAAGAGCCGGCCCTTCTCCGCAGCCAGGATCCGCTGGTTGCGATCGTCGAGCGTATCCAGGTCGGTGGCATGCTAGAAGGTGTTCAGGCCTTACGCGACTTTATCAAGCTTCTCGACGACCGCAGTGAGCGCGACCAGCGCCACCGCCTCAAGGAAATTGAGGCTCGGCAGGGCGGTTACCTCGCCGCAAGCGGCACGCTCACTCAGTTTAACGGTATTCTCGCTGCTGCACTTGCGGCGGCACTGGCAACGTTGGAGCTAGGGTCTCTGAAGTTCGCATTCAGTGCCGCGGCCTTCTTGCACGTGCTCGCGTCCGCCGTGCTTTGTTGGGCGGCGCGGCCTATCACTCCCAAACACGAGCCAACACCGACCATGGCGTTTTTCGCCCAAGTCGCTCTCGTGGATCGCACCTTTCGTACTTATCGGCGCGGTTGGCGCCTTACTATGCTCGCGCTTGTCATCACGGCCATTGCGGGCACCCTACTGGGCCTAAAATTCCTCGGTATCTCTTCACCGTCGATCTTGCCTGGCTGATGGCAGCCGCGGCGGCTCTACTGTTGGCGCAGTCACACCCAAGTCTTGTTTGCGGCAGCAGCCGTAGAACGGGCCTGGTTCGGTGAGCAAGAAGGCCGGGCGAGCGAGCGGCGCGGAGGGCCTGCTGATGAGGTTCGTAGGGCTCGGTGTGGCCCGCGAAGGGTCGCGCATCGCCCTTGGGAGCGCACTTTTGAGGTGCCCAGATCGAATGGCGGCCGATCGGCGGCCCACATTTTAAGCCCACGGTGCGGCGCAAGCGATCCCACAGGTCTCCCCTCACGTCTCCTGGGCCCCTGCTCTTGTTTGCCACTCGCATGCTAAGGTCATCAAAGCAAACTTGCATGCTGTAAATGAGGAACCATCCGATGGCCCCCGGAAAAGGTGTGCGAACGAGTTCATCGGACCTGCAAGGGCTACGCGTGCTGGTGGTCGAGGACGGCTGGCAGGTCGCCGATGGGCTGAAGCTGTCACTGGAGCAATGGGGAATGATTGTCGCCGGCCCGGCTGCCACTGCGCGAGAGGCGCAGTCCCTCGTGATCGAGTGCCGTCCCGAACTGGCGATTGTGGATGTCAATCTCAAGGGCGAGATGGGCTATAGGCTGATGGATTGGTTGCATGACCGCGGTATCCAAGTCGTCGTGATTTCCGGATACGAAGACCTTCCCGAATCATTGGGGAAATTTGCAGCCGTCCTGCAAAAGCCGTTCACTGACGCAGCCCTGCTGACGACCCTGCAGCGGACGATGGGGCCGCTTCGAGCACCTTGAGGCTCGGTGTTGGCTGCCTATCGCTGCGAATGCATTCGGATGGCAGCTCAATTCTGCAACGCAGGCCGCTGGCCTCGAAAGTGAGGTCGACCGTGCCGCCGAGTTCGTGGGGAATGAGCCTTTGGATCGCGCGAATGCCGTAGCCGGTTTGCGACGGGACGGCGACCGCCGGGCCATTGGCCTCCATCCATTCCAGTGATAGCCCCTCCTTCGCGCCGCGCCAATCCCAGCGTACCGTAATGCGCCCAAGCGGGGTCGATAGCGCACCGTACTTCGAGGCATTGGTAACCAATTCGTGCAATACGATGGCAATCGCTTGCGTGGCCTCTGCGGTAAGCAATACCTCTGGGCCCTCTAAGCTCGCGGTGCCTTCCCCCACGCAGGGCGTCAATTCGCTGCAAACCAAATTGGCGAGGTTCACACCCTCCCAGTGGCTGCGGCTGAGCAGAGCATGAGCATTTGCCAGAGATTGAATTCGCCCATCAAACGTCTGCAAAAATTCGTCGATCGAGGTGCTGCCTTCTCGCGTGCGCTGAGCAATGGTGGCGACAGAAGCGAGGACATTCTTGACGCGGTGATCGAGTTCGCGGACCAACATGCGCTGCCGTTCCTCGGAGCGCTTGCGCTCAGTGATGTCACGGGTCAACCCCTTGATGCGCAAATGGCGCCCTGTTGCATCGAACTCGGCGGTGCCTGTCTCTTCGAGCCATATCTCGCGCCCGTCTGGACGAATAAATCGGAAAGAAGACGAATACGATGGGTTCCCTGGGCAAAGTCCCTTGATTTGAGAGGCGAAACAACGCCTATCTTCGGGATGCACGTGTCTCAGGAAGTCTGAGGGATGCCCTTGGGTAGCCGCCTGCGGTTCTAAGCCAAGGATCTCCGCTACGTTTTCGCTGCGTTGTGATTGCCCCCTTGTCAGGTCCCACGTGAAAGCCACCACTTGACCGCCCGCGAGCGCTTGCTGCAAACGAGCCTCGCTTTCCTTGAGCGCAACATCGGCCTCTTTGCGCTCGCCGATCTCGCGCCTGATCTTGACGATAAGTGCGGCCAGAAACCACCAGTAGCTGAGGGCGAGCACGCCGAGCAGCACGTAGCCTTTCTGGTTGAGGAGAACGAGGCACTTCACGGCCCCGGGCAGCAA
>Ga0075424_100006909_pt1 | contig 10967 bp, 7 predicted proteins | sample SoiMethybrSBSTD3_FD_75301 | JGI IMG/M metagenome (GOLD analysis project Ga0075424, IMG submission 75301) | Bulk soil microbial communities from a Populus tree surrounding site in Tennessee, USA - Soil MetaG P. TD hybrid SBSTD3 | ecosystem: Environmental > Terrestrial > Soil > Tree plantation...
GACGACATCGCAAATCGATTCGTGGCTGCGGCGACCGCGATGCAAAGCGATGGTTGGTGGTGGTCCGACGCTAAGTTGACAAATGCATCAATCAAACGCCGCGTGTTGAAGGAGTTGCTCAGTGTGAGTCTTGGGTATGCGCCATCGGATCTAACCACTCGCCGCGAAAAAGATGTAACGGCGCCGCATGATACATCTTCACGTCGTGAAACGGGTCCGTCAGAATCTTGGTGAACCAAACAACACCGGTTTGAACACTCCGCGTGGCGCACAGCCACAATGTCCGGGCCAATAAACCGGCCAACCCAAGTCCGAGCCAAAGTATTCCAAGACGATCGAAGTATGAACGGCCGTCGAGGCGCGAAAACACTCCCCAAAATGTCGGGTTAAGCCATAAGGCTGCTGGCACAGAGAGCCATACCAGAAACAGCGCCACTTTTCGCCGCAGGTTATACCCAACCTTTACATTTTCTTTGTGCTCGAACGAAACGTTATTGATACGGTCGTAGCCCTTGGGCTCGAAAAAGAAATGCCCGATTTGCCGCGACCACATTGCGACGATCCATCCAAGAAGACTTGCCGCAATGGGGTTGAAAGGGATGAGAGCATAGGTAACTAGAAAACAGGAGGCGCTGAACAGGTGCAGCGTCTGGTTCACTCGGCTCTGGTGGTAAAAACGGTGATCATCCCACCGTTGTTGTCTCAGCTCTTCAGTAAAGGTCATGTTCTGTAAAACTTCAGTCGAACTGTTCACGGCATCCTCCTCTTGGATTGGGGTGCGGCACTCCCCTTGCGAAGGGCATCAATAGACTTAACGCATCCGAACAGGAAGAGATTTGAAATTGGACGAATCCTGCACCTCAAATTCGAAATCCGAAATCTGAAATTGGACGCTAGAGTACTCCGGCCGGTCCAATCCACGATTTCGGATTTCGAATTTGAGATGCAGGATTCGTCCAATTTCAAATTCCTCCAATACGTTGCGGCGAAATCGGGACAGAAGCTGTTAACAGGGCTTGTCCGACGCGAATCGTAGCGCCCTCGACTACGTTGGTCGCAAAGTCAAACTCGCCGGAAGCAAACATCACAATCGTCGACCCGGCCTGGAAGTAGCCGAGTTCCTCGCCTTTTTCTAACATTGCGTCACACGATATTTCCGTTGCTCCGCGATAGTTGAGATCGAGCACAGTACGAAGGAAATGCAATTTGATGCCCCCAACGAGAATGGCGGCTATCGGAACGAGCGTCACATACGAACCAGGCTTCGACAGTTCGAGAGGAATCACTACGCGCTCATTTTTACAGAAAAGCTTTTCGACGCGTTTAAGCGCGACCGGATTGACGTTCCAAGTATCTCCGGAAATGTATTTCACGCGCCGCACTCGACCGTCGCATGGCGCATGAAATCGATGATACATACTGGCTCTAAGCCGAAGCGTGATGAATTTGCCGCCACCATGCCGGTCGACTAAAGGCGGATCTTCGAGTAAGTCGCCTAACCTGTACGGGAACCCCTTTGCTTGAATAACCTCTGCTCTTCGCACTAAGCCGAAAGCCCCGACGACCGCATCGCACGGACTCGTAAGTACGCATGGATTTGGATCGATTCGTCTTACGCCATCGCGCAGCTCGCGTACAAAGCATTCCTGAAGACTCACAAAATCCTGGGTCTTTGCTTCCTCGAGTTGGAGATCGTCGAACAATTGCCAAGTCGCAAGCGACAGCTTCGTCAAACGCCGGCTGTGGATCCGGCTGAACCAACCCATCAACAGTGTCGCGTAACGCCTCGGAATCCGGTTCGTGATAAGAAAGTTGATGTCTTCTTGAAGGAAAATGCGTGCTAACGTCGAAGGTATCCGTTTTTGTTCGGCTCTCGCGGGCTGGCCCCTGGGCTTGCCATAACTACGCACTTGACTCGCAGCCTAGCGGTCGGATTTTATTTTCTTGTTCCGCGAGTGTGACATTTTGGAGACAAATTCACTCGATCGGGGATTCCAGAAAATGCTTACCTTGTTCGGCCCGACGTTATTTCTGAGCGCCGTCCTTCTGTTCTGTCTGGAACCGATGGTTGGAAAAATGATGCTGCCACTCCTTGGCGGCGCAGCATCTGTTTGGATTACATGCCTGCTGTTTTTTCAAATCATGCTGCTGGTCGGGTACGCCTACGCTCACGCGCTTGAACGTTACTTGACCGTTCGTTGGCAAATCACCGTCCACGCATTGATGATGTTTGGCGTTTTTCTGTTTCTCCCGCTTCACTTTGGGGCTCGGCCCGATGCGAATGCATCAGCGCATGCGTCGGCCTGGTTGCTTTGGCAGTTAACGAAAACCATCGGCGTTCCTTTTTGTATCGTTTCGAGTACAGCACCTCTTCTTCAGAATTGGCTGTCTAAATCGAAAGCTGGAACCGCGCGCGATCCTTATTTTCTCTATGCAATCAGCAATGCCGGGAGCCTGATCGGTTTACTGGCTTATCCACTTTTGATTGAACCGCGCATTGGTGTACGCACGCAGAGTTGGTGGTGGTTCGCCGCATATGGCCTGCTGACTGTCATGGTGTTTGGCGCATCGCGACTCTTATTGAGAAACGGCTTGGTCTCATTGCACCTGGACAGTGATTATCCAGAAGCTGCCCCGAGCTGGCGTTCCCGCCTGTTCTGGCTGGCGGCAGCGTTTGTTCCATCGGCCCTGATGTTGGCCGTCACGAACCATATCTTGCTGAACCTCGCGTCGGTGCCGTTTCTCTGGGTCATTCCGTTAGCCGCCTATCTCGTCACCCTTATGGTGGCGTTTGGCCGCAGGATTCACCTTTCCTTAAAAGGCATTTCGCGGATTGTCCCTGCCGTTCTGCTTCTGCTGTTTCCGTTCGTCGCCACGAGCCGGGCTGTTCAAACGAAATACATGTGGTATCTGGTCGCTGCGCATATCCTGGTTTTGCTGACGGGCGCTTTGCTGTGTCACACTGCCCTGGCGGAACGCCGCCCTCATGTCCGGCACCTTACGGAGTTTTACTTCTGGATCGCGCTGGGCGGAGCGTTAGGTGGAGCTTTCACCGCGGTACTCTCTCCCTTCATCTTCCGCACGGTCGTTGAATATCCGCTGATCGTGGCCAGCATCGCTTTTTTCCGCCTGGGCCGAGATCCGGAAGAGAAAATCAATGGCGGCGATTTGATCTTGCCGGCAGCTCTCGGGTTTTTAGTTATAGGCGCATCGAAGCTGTTGCAATGGGCGAGCGTCGACCTTACCAATGACGTTAAAACAACCATCGCCGTAGACGCGGTGATCATACTGATCGCTTTTTTGTTCAGACACAGAGCATTCCGCTTCGGCCTTATGATGGCAGCATTGATTGCGACGTACTACAGTGTTCTGCCGCACTTCTTCGGCGGCACCCAGTTCGTCTTCACCACCCGCAATTTCTTCGGCGTCAAAGGCGTCAAGTACGATGTGGGTACCAATTCGCGTCGGCTTTTGCACGGCGACACCCTTCACGGATTGGAAAGCCTCGATCCGGAACTGCTCGGACTGCCTCTCTCGTATTATCACGTGACCGGGCCGGTCGGAGATGTCATGAACATGCTTTCCGAACGCGCCGATCAGCACATCGGAGTTGTGGGGCTCGGTACAGGAAGCATGGCCGGTTGGACCGCCCCCCACCGCCACATTACATTCTTCGATATCGATCTCCAGGTCTACGAAATAGCGAAGAGCTTTTTCACATTTCTGCCGCACTGTGGAGAGAACTGCGATGTCGTGATTGGCGACGGCCGACTTTCCATTGAGAATGCCAAACCCGCAGACTTCGATCTGCTGATGCTCGATGCATTCAATTCGGATTCCATCCCGGCACACTTGATCTCCCGTGAGGCGATCGGAATGTATCTGACAAAACTCAAGCCGAACGGGATACTCATGTTTCACGTGTCGAACAGATATATGGATGTGGAAGGGCTCGTCTCTGCCGTCGTGAAGGATGCGTCACTCGAGGCCCTGGTCCGGCACGATGAGGAATTGCAGACGAATCTGAAGGCCCGCTCACACTACATCGTCGCGGCGACGACCCCTGTGGCGTTGGGTTCATTAGAGCACGACGACAATTGGCTGAGAGTTACGAAGCCGGATCACATCAAGCCGTGGACCGACGATTATTCGAACATGCTCGAGATCCTGAAATGGTATTAGGGAACACAATGCTCAATTCCTAATGCCCAATTCTCAATTCTCATCGGATGGGAATCGAGAATTGGGAATTGGAAATTGAGCATTCTGTGGACGTGATTAAATTCCGCTTTCCCCTTTGGAGCGACTGAGGGACCAGCGCCTATTTTCCAGCTAAACCCTCGACGAGTTCGACTTCATTACCGAGGCTGTCCACTATCATCGCGGTTTTGAGACCGTCGGGGTTCGTCGAAACCGGCTTGGAAATCTTCACGCTTTCGCCTTCGAGCTTCTTCACGAATGCGTCGATGCCTTTCACCTCGAAAGCGAAGCGGTCGAGAATCATGCCCTTGTTCGGAACCGGCGGCGCTGCCGCCGCGCCGCCACGGCCGCCGGCGGCGGTAAAGTCGATGGATATCCATTTATCGGGTGTGGTCAAAAGCGCGCTGGGAACGGCGCCATTCCGCCGGGCGTTTTCAGTGGCGCCGAACATTTTGACGTACCAAGCGCGGGCGCTGAGACCGTCCTGCTGGCTTGCGACAAAATAGTGGATGTGGTGAACGGCAGGAGTGTCCGGTCCTGCGGAATCGTCTATGAATTCCAGTCGGAGGCCATTCGGCAAGTCGATGAACTGCGCTTTTGGCGCCGCCTGAATCCCTGCCGCCGTCAGTTTTGCGCGGGTCGGATCGAGGTCCTTTGCCCAAATCCCGAGGTGATTGACCAGCGGATTTCCGGTACCCGCCTGGCCTTGCGTGAGTACGATGAACGCTCCGGGCATTTTGAGCATCTCGGTCTTTCCGACGGTCACGGGCTTCGCACCGAAAATTTCAATCCAGATCTTCCTGTGTGCAGCTACATCGGGCACCGTGTAATACACCGTTGCGAGTGAGGCGCCGGCCGCAGTTGGCGCAGCAAGTTGCGCCGGCAGCTGGACCGCCGAACCGGTGGTCAAAAGAATCGCGCATATGATGACGCCAACGCCTCTCTTCATGTTTGCTCCCCGGGAATTCGTTCAGGCTGCACATTGTACCTGTTTTGGAGAATAATGCCCTCCTCCGTGAGGAGGAGGGTGATGTCGCCTATGAAAAACACATTATGAATTCGTTAAATCTTTAGAAGAAAACCCACGCCAACCGAAAATGCGTAATAAGGATCATATTTCGAATATAGTGTCCCTTTACCTAACACGTAACCAGGAGAATCCAATGAAGACGATGTCGCACATAGTTCTGGTAGCCACCGTCGTGCTGCTCGGAGTTGGAAGCCTGCACGCGCAAGGCGCTACGGCAACGATTTCAGGCAACGTCCTTGATCCGACGGGTGCCGCGATTGCAGGAGCATCAATCACAGTTAAAAACGTCGGAACCAGCTTTACGCGAATGATCGTCTCCGACGATCAGGGCCGCTACATCGCTCCAGAGTTGCCGATTGGAGAATACGAAGTACAGGGGGCACTTGCTGGATTTCAGACCGTAGTGCGCCGGGGAATCACGCTGACAGTCGGGAGCCAGCGCGTGGTCGACCTTACGCTGCCCGTTGGGCAAACCCAGGAAACGGTTAACGTGACGGGAGAAGTATCTCAGATCGAGACCACGTCCTCCAGCGTCTCATCCCTCGTGAATGAGACCCAGATGCGTGAACTTCCTCTGAACGGCCGAAACTTCGAACAATTAATACTGCTGGCGCCTGGCTCATTATCGTATCCGGCGGGAGGCAGTAGTGCGTTGGTAGGGCGCGCAGCCACATACTCCATTTCCGGCTCGCGTCCGGAGGGGTACGGGATGTTATTGGACGGGGAGAACATCCAGAACTGGTGGCAGAGAGGAACCGGCGCCGCAGTGACGGGCACGTCGCTCGGGATCGAAGGAATCGCAGAGTTCCAGACGCTAACGAACACATACAGCGCCGAGTTCGGCGGCAACGGAGCGGTTATCAATTCCGCGACCAAGTCTGGAACTAATACCTTCCATGGATCCGTGTATGAATTTCTCCGAAACAATGCTTTGGACGCACGGAATTTTTTCGAGAAGGGCGAACCGGCCCCCTTCCGCCGGAATCAATTCGGCGCAAGCATCGGCGGCCCGGTCAAGAAAGACAAGGCGTTCTTCTTCTTCAATTATGAAGGCCTCCGGCAGCACTTGGACCAGAGCTTCCAGGCCTTCGTCCCCACACTTGAGGCGCGCGCTCAGGCAGTGCCGAGCGTCAAACCGATCGTTGATCTCTATCCCATACCAACGACCGATTTGGGTTTTGGTATCGGCACACTGATCACGATCGGTGGCCAAACTGCGAACGAGAACTACTATCTCGGACGTTTCGATTACATTTTCTCTCCGCAAGACTCGATGTTTGCCCGTTATGTCGACGACGTCGGAACGCTCATTGGCACCACGGCGATCCCGCTTTGGCCGACATCCGATCGGTCGGCCAATCGATACGCCACAGTCCAGGAACGCCACATCTTCTCTACGAATGTGCTCAACGTGTTCGGGTTCTCTTTCACGCGGCCCAATACAACTGAGACGCAACCAAACACCTATCCGCCCCTGCAGCAAGCTTTTCCCGGCCGGCAAGATGTGACGATCACTACCAACGGCCTGTCTCCGCTCGGCGCGAACTTTGTAAACCCGTTTCGCTTTCTGCAAAACAAATTCACATTCACGGATGATGTTATTTGGACCAAGGGCTCACATACGCTCAAATTCGGAGCCCGCGTTCGAAGGCAGCAGATCAATTCGTTCAGCTATACGTATTGGAACGGAAACTACACGTTTCAGGATCTTCCGGCGCTGCTGGCCGGTACGCCCCGCATCTTTACGGGAGCCCGAGACGGAGAAGCTTACGGCAACCGTGACTTCCGCGACATAGCGTTCGCGCCGTACATTCAAGACGATTGGAGAGTGACCCGTAAACTCACGGTCAACATGGGTCTGCGATATGAGTTTCAGACCAACCCTGTCGAGGCGCACGGGAATTTGCATAACGTCGTCGATCCCCTGGTGGACACCGCGTATACCAACGTCCCTCACGCATTCAAGACGAACCCGTCCGTGTGGAACCTGGATCCGAGATTCGGCTTCGCGTACGACGTGTTCGGCGATCACAAGACGTCTCTGCGGGGCGGCTTCGGTCTTTTCCACGATCCCTATCAGACTTATGTTTTCTTCTCCGGGTATGTCGGCACGCCGCCGTTCAACTCGCTGAATCAGGAAAATCCGTCGTTCCCGGTTCCGTTTCAAGGAACAATCGGTCCGCAACCTTTACCATCGCTCACATTCGGCACTAAGTACGACATCAGGACTACACCGTACCAGATGCAATGGAACTTAAACGTGCAGCGCGAAATTCTTCGCGACACCGTGCTCACTGTCGGATATGTGGGTTCACGCGGCGTCAATCTGCTTTCCTTCCGCGACGTCAATCCGCCGCAGGTCGTAACGGACGCTGATGGAGTGCAGCACTTCGGAAGTGTTGTCAACGGCACGGCTGTTAGCAACCCCAGACTCAATCCTAATTTCGGCACGCTTACACTTTCTCAACCGAGCAGTCTCTCCAGATACAATGGACTGCAGGTGAGCGCCAACGAACGGTTCTCGAACAGCCTGCAGGCCTACCTTTCTTACACGTATTCGCATTGCGTCGACCTCGCCTACACATACGGCGGCTTGGGCGGCAACAATGGCACGTCTGCATGGAACAATCCCTATGATGGCTCGACCGACAAAGGCAGCTGCAGTTACGATATTCGGCATAACCTTACGTTTAATGCGGTATACAGGTTTCCGTTCAAGGGAAATCGTCTGGTGGAAGGTTGGCAGCTGAGTGGTATCGAAACCTACCGCACCGGCGTACCCTTTACCGTAACGACGGGATTCGACACGGCACTACTCGGGAACAACTTCGCAACTCCGCGTCCGAATCGAATAGCGGGCTGCGACATCACCGCAAACCAGTCCCGGATTCATTGGTTCAATCCCGACTGCTTCCAACTGCCGGCGAGGGGCACTCTGGGAAACGCCGGGCGGAATATCGGAACGGGCCCCAACTACACGACTCTGGACGTTAACCTGTCGAAGGACACTAAGATGACTGAGGCCACCAGCCTGCAGTTTCGAGCAGAATTCTTCAATGTCCTGAACCACACAAACTTCAACTATCCAACCTTAGGAGCCTTCAGTAGCAACGGCTCCCCGAACCCCAATGCGGGCACGATTACGTCCACTATTGGAACTTCACGGCAGATCCAATTCGCGTTGAAGCTCGTCTTCTAAGGAGGGACTAGCCACAAAAAAGAATCCGTTAATGCTCAATTCCGAATTCTCGATTCTCATCCGATGGGAATTGAGAATTGGGAATTGAACATTAACGGATTCTTTTGTGGCTATTTCCACTTTGGTTCGGCGTCGATCAAAATTTCGTTAGCGGCATGAATGAGCTTTCGGGTTGCGTACTCGAAATCATTCCTTATAACGGTGATTGTGAAAAAAATATTGCCGCCGCGGTAGAAACAGCGGAGGCGCGCGCGGGCAGTGTCGATGCGACGATGAGGCGGCCGCTCGCTCGAGTGTAAGAGTTCCACAAAGTTCGAGATTTCTTTAATTCCCGACGAGTCCGACAGGATTGTCCCGAACCGAAGAGTCCGCCGAGAAACGCTGAACAGGAGCTCGCACGTTCGCTCGTGCCAGACGATTCTGTACTTCGCGGTTGCTTTCGTTTGTGCGATCACGCTGAATCCTCGAAAGACGCCGTTTGTGGCGTATCCTTCGAGGATTCGCGTGACAAGCCCGATAGTGTCAGTGGGCAAAGGCTCCGATACTCGGCTGCGGGTTGATGACATTCCCCGGTGCATAATTTTGAGCCGAAGTGAAGTCCTTCAAACCCTGAACGTTTATCAGCGTCGAAATTTTTTCTTTGGAAGCAGCGTCATATGCGCGCTTCAGGGCAGGACGCAGATCCTGTGGCGCGCTCACATATTCGCCACGGGCACCCAATCCCTCCGCCATCTTGTCGTAGCGGAGATTCTCCTGGAACAAATACATGTGCATGGACCGCGGTTGCCCAACAGCACTCGGCCACATGCCCCACGAATTGTTGTTGTAGACCACGGTTACGATCGGAATTTTGTACTTCGCGGCCGTGTCCAGTTCAAACATGCTAAAAGCAAGTCCGGCATCGCTCGTAACCACGAAGAGGGGCGCTCCTCGATACGCCGCCTGCGGACCCACACCCATTTGCACTGCGGCACCGGCACCGACAGCCATCGCGATATCGGGCCCTACGGCGAAGTACTGGAATGGGCTGATGACCTCCTGGCCCGGACGATAAGCACGAAGCCAGCGCCCGGCCGCATTCCCGATCGTCCATCCACCCCAAACCGTTACGGTTTGTCTCGGATCGATGTCGCCTTTGTATAGAAAGTCGTGAACTTCCTTAGACAACACTTCGTGATGCACGGTGTTTGTCGCCTGACTGTACTCAAGCCCTTTCGAATAGTAGCCGTTGATAGTCTCTTCATACTTCTTACGCGCCGCAGCCACTTCTGCGACCCAACTGTCACGTCGCTTACGGGGCAGATCATTTGCCAACGCCTCCAGAAAAGCCGCTTCATCGGCCACGATACCGAGCTCGAGCGGCCAATTTCTGCCAAGGTCTTCGGCTACGGCGTGAACTCGAATCGATTTCACATCCGGGTTAAAACGATACTCGTTCTTGTTCGGCATACTGTACTGCCCGACAAATACAACCAGGTCTGCACTCATGAATACATCCGGCGACAGACTCGCCGACAGCCGATGCTCATCCGGGAAATGCCCGCGCATTGCGCCTGAGGTGATTACTGCTATGTCGTTTTTCTCCGCCGCAGTTTTCAATGCATCCCATGCCTTTCGTATGAAAACGCCCTGGCCGGCCACGATGACCGGCCGTTCGGAACGATTGATCATGTCGACGGCATTAGCGATTTCTTTAGGAGATGGATGCGGCTGCGATTCCGTTCTGTACTTATCCCTGCTGTAGTATCCCTTGAGCTGCGATGCTTCGGTGAACTTTGCGCGATACACTTCGCTCGGAAAGTCCAGGTGAACGGGTCCTGGAACACCGGTTTTCAAATGACGGAAGGCATAGCCCGCGTATTCATGAATGCGATCAGGAGACACCAGCCGCTTTCCATACTTCTTCAGACCGTCGGTCGTGGGCTGCTGGTAGCCGGTTTGAATGAAGTATTCGGTGTCATCGGTTGCCACGCTAATATTGCTCGCGAGTACCAGTAGCGGAGTCCGCGCCCGATGTGCCACAGCGATGTTCATGATCATGGCGGTGAAGCCGGGACCCTCGGTACCGGAACAGGCCGTCACCTCGCCGGTCACACGCGAGAAACCATCGGCGGCCGATGCCATCGAGCCTTCGTGTCTGCCGCCAAAAGAAGGAATGCCCGCACCGGCAATGGCATTGATAACCTGGTAATTTCCGGGACAGCAAAACATCGCTGCCAGATTTTCTTCTTTGCACGCCTTCGCAAAAACTTCTGCGCCGCTTCGGTAGCTTCGCGACATTTTTTTACTGGCGCAGCCACCCCTCCTCAGTGAGGAGGGGATTATTTCGCCTGATTCACGCACTTCACAATTTCGCGATCCATCCATATCTCGTGTTGCTGGGCTCGACGCCGAGCGCTATGTACTGTTCCTTGATTTTGGACAAATTGTCCGCGGCCTTCGCGGGAAGTTCCATGATTTTCCGGAGATCTGCCGGCATGCGCTGCTCAAAATCCTTCGGCACGGGCTTGAACTCCTGCTTCGGGTTAATTCCGTAGA
>Ga0075424_100006911_pt1 | contig 10966 bp, 8 predicted proteins | sample SoiMethybrSBSTD3_FD_75301 | JGI IMG/M metagenome (GOLD analysis project Ga0075424, IMG submission 75301) | Bulk soil microbial communities from a Populus tree surrounding site in Tennessee, USA - Soil MetaG P. TD hybrid SBSTD3 | ecosystem: Environmental > Terrestrial > Soil > Tree plantation...
ATGCCGTTCACCGACGATTGGTCGACCGGGAGCTTCGCGGTCGAGGGATACCAGCCACCGCCGGACACGCCGGCGCCATGGGGTGACCAACGCATCGTGAGCCCCGGGTTTTTCACGACGCTCAAGGTGCCGCTCATCAAGGGTCGGAACTTCACCGACCAGGACGACGCCGGCGGCCAGCCGGTCGTGATCGTGGATGAGGAGATGGTGAAGCGGTACTGGCCCAACTCGGATCCGATCGGCAAGCGGGTGACGTTCAACAACCCGCAGCGTGACTCGGTGGTTCGGTGGATGACCGTCGTGGGCGTGGTGGGGCATACGAAGCACGCCGGGCTCGACGACAAGGCTCGCGTGCAGATGTACCACCCATCCCATCGGTACGGATTCACCAGCAACTCGATGTCGTTCGCCATTCGCGCCGATGGTGACCCCACGCGTGTGCTGCCGGCCGCGCGCGCAGCGCTGCACGCCATCGACCCGGACGTGCCGATCTACGACATCTCCACCATGGATGCGAACATCACGAACTCGATGGGGCAGCGGCGGTTCGCGATGATGCTGCTCGGCCTGTTCGCGGTGATGGCGGTAGTCCTGGCGTCGATCGGGATCTACGGGGTGATGTCGTACTCGGTGACGCAGCGGGCGCACGAGATCGGGATTCGGATGGCGTTAGGCGCGGCGCGGCGGAACGTGCTGCGGATGGTGATGGGGCAGGGGCTGGTGCTGGTCGGGGCAGGCGTGCTGATCGGCGTGGTGGGCGCGTTCGCGCTGACGCGGCTGATTGCGAGCCAGCTCTTCGGCGTCCGGCCAACGGACCCGGCGACCTTCATCTCGGTTGCGCTGACGCTCGTAGGCGTCGCGGCGCTGGCGACGTTCGTTCCGGCAATGCGGGCGACGCGAGTCGACCCGGTGGTGGCGCTGCGTGACGAGTAGGCGGCAGGCGGCGGGCGACAGGCGACAGGCGACGGGCGACAGGCGACAGGCGACAGGCGACAGGCGACGGGCGACGGGCGACGGGCGACAGCAGGTTTGAGTAACCAATAACCCGGAACGAATAACCAGTGTTCCGTTAACCAGTGTTCCGTTAACCAGTGTTCCGTTAACCAGTGTTCCGTTCACCAGTGTTCCGTCCCTGACGCCCGAGTCAGTTTTGGGTTGGTTCTCCGGGGGTCGCCCGAGTTCCCAAGCCCTCGCCAAGCCACCATTATGCGAATGCTCCGACGAACGTAGCCTCGCCGGAGTGATGTGCTCAACGCCCCCGGGACCCCACGGGGGCGTTGTGTTTTCCGGGATCGGCGCCTAACGAAAGCGCGTCATGCTCTACTTCACCGAGCGAGGGTCCGGCCCGCCGTTGCTGCTCGTGCACGGGCTCATGATCACGGGCGAGATGTTCGACCCGGTGATCGACGAGCTCGCGACGCGACATCGCGTGATCGTTCCGGACTTGCGCGGTCACGGGCGGAGCCGCGGGCTCCCGCCACCGTACTCGGCCAGGCAGCTCGCAGCCGACCTCGCGCGCCTGCTCGACGATCTGGCCATCGGCTCGACCGCAGTGCTCGGATATTCGCAGGGCGGGGCCATCGCGCAGCAGCTGGCGCTCGACGATCCCGCTCGATGCGACCGCCTCGTGCTCGCCTGTACGTACGCCTTCAACATGGCAACCGCTCGTGAGAAGGTCGAAGGCCACGTGGTCCCGCTCCTCCTCCAGGTGTTAGGCATGCGGCGGTTCGCGAAGCTCATCCTCTCACACGGGCTGAAGCAGGTCGACGAGCGCCGCGCCGACTGGGTCATTGGCCTCATCGCGGATCAGGATCGGAAGGCAATGGTGGGAGCATGGAAGGACGCTATGGCGTTCGACAGCAGGCGACGCCTGGCCGGGATTCGGTGTCCCACGCTCGTCGTTGCGGCGTCGAACGATCAGGCGGTGCCGCTCCACCACGCGAGGATGCTTCACCAGGGTATCCCTGGCTCACGGCTCGTCATCGTCGATAGTGCCGACCACGCGCTCATCTGGGAGCGTCCTGATGAGTTGGTGCGGGTCACCGAGGAATTCCTCGACGCCTGACCTCGTGGCCGTGTGTGCGCTACCGTATGATTGAGGGAAGGGGGATGAGGGAGGAGGGAGGAGGGGAGAAAGCGAGAACCCTCGGGATGCCGCTCTGCGCAAGTTGAGCGTCGCGACGCTTTCCGCTCTTAACCCTCATCCCTCATCCCCCTTCCCTCATCCCTCGAGCAGCCGTGTCTCCTCGTCGATTGATCATGCGCTTCCGGGCTACCCGTCTCATCGCGCTCGTCGCCCTTTTCGTAGGGACGACGACGCCCACGTCCTCACTCCGCGCCCAGCGAGATCGCGGGAGGCAGCAGTCCGCCGCGATCGCTCCCGCCACGCTCGACTCTCTCCGCGCCCGCATCCGGCATGTGATGGACTCGACGAAGACACCGTCGATCGCCGTGGCGGTGGCGAAAGGTGGGCGAATCATCTGGGAAGAAGGCTTCGGCTTCGCCGATGTCGAGCACCACACACCGGCGACGCCCACCACGCTGTACTCCATGGCGTCGATCTCGAAGCCGATCACCGCGACAGGCTTGATGAGGCTCGTCGAACAGGGGAAGGTCGATCTCGATCGTCCCGCGAACGACTACCTCGGCTCGGCGAAGATTACCGGGCTCGCCGGCCCGGCGTCGGGGGCAACCGTTAGGCGCGTGATGTCGCATACCGCCGGCCTGCCGCTTCATTATCGCTTCTTCTACGCGGGCGGCGCGGTGACGCGGCCATCGATGGACGAGGCGATCAGCCGGTATGCGATCGTCGTCTACCCTCCGGGTGCTGTCTACAACTACTCGAACCTCGGCTACGGGGTGTTGGAGGAGATCATCGCCAAGGTGTCGGGGAAACCATACGAGACGTTCATGCAGGACGAGGTCTTCAGGCCGTTAGGCATGACGACAACCACGATCGGAACCGGCGCGGGCATTGCCAACTCGGCCGTGCGGTACACGGCGGACTGGAAGCCGATCGCGTTCTATGACTTCGACCATCGCGCCGCATCGGCGGTCTACACGAGCGCGCACGAGCTCGTGCGGTTCGGCATGTTCCATCTCAAGGACCATCTCGCGGATCAGCGCCCGATCCTCAAGGACGCCACGCTCGACGCCATGCAGCGCCGTGAAACGCCCGGTGACACGGCGAACGGCTACGGGCTTGGCTGGTTGATCAGCAACGAGCAGGGAACGCGGGTCGTCTCCCACACCGGTGGAATGCCGGGCGTCGCGACGAGTCTCAAGCTATACCCGCAGCAGAACATGGCGGTCGTCGCCCTGGCCAACACCAGCGGCGCGGCGCCACACCGTATCGCGGTGGACATCGCGGCGGCATTGGTGCCGGGCTACAAGGCGCCGGCCCCCCGCGATCGATCGGGCGATGCCGTGGCGACCTTCACCAGCCCCGCGGAGCTGATGGGGGAGTGGACCGGCACCATCCGCATGTACGACGGCTCGACCACACCGATCGCGCTCCTCGTCAAGTCGGACGACGTCCACGTTAGGCTGGGGACCGGCCCCGACGTCCTCTGGACGGTGCTCAACGCGCCAACGTTCCGCAACAACCTTCTCGGGGGCCAATTTGCCGGGACGATTCCGAGTGAGGAGGCGCGACGCTTTCCGCAAAACGTGGGCGTGTCGCTGCTGTTACAGGGTGACACGCTGCGCGGATGGGCAGCGGCGATGACGACCGATAATCCGCTGACGGGGGCGATGTCTTCGTATGCGGAGCTGACGAGGAAGCCGGCGCTATCGACCGGGAATCGGGAATAAGGCATAACGGGAACCGGGAACGGGGAACCGGGAACAGTGACTCCACGCGGTGCCACTGTTCCCGGTTCCCCGTTCCCGGTTCCGTTTCCCGGGTACTTACCGCATGGTCCACTTGATTCCGCCGACCAGCGGCCAATAGTTCGTTCGCTGATTCTTCGTGAACACCGTGACGTAGCGTGACTCGAGGAAGAGTGCCGAGCCCTGTGGGAGCCCAAACGACAGGCCCGCGCCACCGTTCAAACCGAATCGCGTGGTCGAGCTCCGGTCACCACTTGTCGTCGTGGTGTAATTCACTTGCGGGTACCCTCCCACCGGTGGCGGAGCCGTAGTGGTCGTGTCGCCCGCTGTCGCGGTCGAGCTGCTCGCGCCACCGTACTTCGGGAAGTAATGCACACCACCACCGCCGAGCAGGTAGAACGACGAGGTCTTGTTTGTCCCGAACGGCATGTCGACCGTCGCATCCAGCATGCCGTCCCACACTGCGGCGCTCCCCAACTTCACGCCGTCGATGGTCTCGCCGCCCCATTTGCTGTAGGCGATATCGGCCCGCATGCCTAACGGGCTATTGGCGGGCCGCCAGCCGAGCGGAACTGTTGCACTCCACCCATCCTTGTAGACGTTGCGGAACTGGCCGCTCGGCATGCTCGCGCCCGCGCCAAACCCGATGTAAAAGGTGTTCGGCCCGCGTGGCGATGGTTGCTTGAACGCGATAGCGCCCGCGCTCGAATCACGCGCGATCGTAGACGTATCGCGAGTCGTCGTGGCCGCGCGCGCGAGTGCGCTGGACGTTCGGTACTGGGCCGCGCCAATCGAGGCCACGCTCGAAACGAGGGCCAGCGCCACTGCAGCAGTTCGTATGGTTGAGGTTCGATTCATAAGGATCCTCCGTGATCGAGACTACGATCGCAGGAGGCGGCATTTCACGAGCCGCCGCCGATCACGGGGAATGCGTCGATCGAACAGTCGTCGGTGAACGCGCAGCACTGTGCGGTGAAGAGCACTGTGCGCCTGGCGACAGCAGAAGATTTTACGCGTGCATGCCTCGCACACAGAGGAGGCTGGCGTGGCAAAGCGAAGCCGTCCGCGGTGTGTCTCCCACGGTCGAGTCACACGTTAGGCGGTGCCGTCACATGCCGGTGAAGAACATGATGTGCGCCTTCGGCGTCCCCGGGTACATGATCCACGGCACGCCCGGCGCCGGCTTCTCCGTGATCCCCGTCGACTTTTCCGTCGCACCCGGGATGTACACGACGTACAGCCACTTCGCGCCCGTCACCTTGCCGGTCGCCGTATCGAAGCTGTTCGGCGGACCCGTGAGCGTGTAGAGCGCGGAAGGCGTCTGCGGCATCGCGAGCTTGCCGCTTTTGATCTCCTTGAACCGCACGGTGTCGACCTGTTCGCCCTTCACACCCTGTGCGCGCAGCTCTCGGCCGCGTGCCATGAACGGCTCGAGCAGCTTGTGATAACATGCGACGTGGAACTGCTCCCCATCAGGATTGCTCGCGAGGCAGACCATGTCGTTCTTCTCCTCCCGCAGCTTCACGAGCTTCTTGCTCTCGTTGTATCCCCACACGCCCGCGCCATCGCGCATCTCCGCTGGAGCTGCGGCGATTGCTGCCTGGATCTGCTTGGCCGGTGGCAGAATCTGCCCCTGAGCGACGACAAGTGCAGGCCACACCCATGCGGCTCCCGCGCACGCACCAATAAGCCGGAATTTCATAGTCGTACCATTTGAGAGATGTGCGTGACGCGTCACGCGGTTGGCTTACGACTTCTTTCGCCGCCCGCCCGCCGGCGAGATGTCGATCATGAGCGCGATGACCAGCCCCACAATGGGCCACAACGTCCACTGCCCACCGAACCAGTGTTGGACCGCCGTGAACCAGAGAAAGCTCGTCGGCAGGAAAATGAAGCCGAGGATGGGCCAGAGTGGCGTGTCGAACTGGCCCTTGAACCACGTGGTGAAAAAGTACAGCACCGCGATGACGAGACGCGGCGTGGCGAGCGCGAGGACGACGAGCAGGCACGGCATAGGTACGAATGACTATACGTTCCGGGACAGCGCGAGGCCATGTCCGGCCACTCGGCGCTCAGTCGAATCGCGGCTCCTGTCGACGGATCTCGTCGGCATGTGCCGCAGGCGTGCCGGGCACCGGGGCGCGCTCGACCCACGCACCGTTCGGGTCGAGCTCGAAGACCGATCCGTCGTCACACACGACCAAGAGAAGGCTCCCGACCACCGCCGCTGCCATTGGCTTCCGTGCCATCGTCATCGCCTCCCGGCGAATCGTTGAAGTAGCGCCGCGTCAAACCTGCCGTCATCGAGCGGCCCGCGCATCGCCTAACGCCGGGCTCACCTCGGAGGGCCGAGGGGCCGGAGCTGCGCGCCGAATCTGGCGGTCGCACGAGCGTGTAGAGGGTCCCAGCGCGCGAGCGTCGTCGGCACCTTGCGCTGAGCTGCCTGCACCGCCACGACGAGCTGCGTGGTCGGCTGCACGTCGGCGTCCTGCAAGGCGCCGTACAGCTGGCCGAGCTCACCGATGGTTCCCGTCAGGGTCGGTGCTTCGCCTGCACGACCTCCTCCGCCCCCGAATCCACTTCCACCACCCTCGAGCGCGGCGGCGGCGCGGTCGATCGAATCGACAGCTGCCCCCACCTCACCAGACGAGCGCTCTCGAATCTCGCGGAGGTTGGCGCGCAGCGCACGGAGCTCATCCAGCACGCCACGCGTGCGGTTGATGTCGTCGTAGACACCCTTCGAGAGTGCAAACTGGCGCGCGAGCGTGGCCGCCGACGCCTTCACGCGCGGGTCCATGCGCACGGTCAGCGGTCGCGTGAAGGTCTGCCCGTTCACCGTGACACGAACTGTGTAGGTGCCGGGCACGACCCATGGCCCCTGGGGCTCCCGCGCTGTGTTGCGAGGTGTGGCCGAAATGGGGTACTCCGTGTTGAGCACTCCGGGCGCCGGGTAGCGTAGATCCCAGACGAACCGATGCATGCCCGGTTCGGTCGACAGCACGTGTGTGGGACGGATCCAGTATCGCGGGGTGTTGCCGACGTCGGCGGGGGCCATGGCGGTGTCGGTGCTCGCGTATCGCCTAACGAGTTTCGTGCCGTCGAGGATCTCGAGCGTCACCGGCTTGCCGCCGGTGCCGTTAGCGCCGATCACGTAGTCGATCATCGCGCCATCCGGGGGATTCTCTGCCGCGGGCTCGTCCGGAGGGAGCGGGGTGTCGGGCCATTGGCTGTACCGAATTCTGGTAGCTACCTGCGGGCGAATGAGGTGAGTGGAACTGGGAACTGGGAACCGGGAAGCGGGAACCGTGGCTCCGCGCGATGCTCCGTCTCCTTCACGGAGTCTCTGTTCCCGGTTCCCGGTTCCCAGTTCCCGGAGGGGCGTGACATTATCGAGAATCCAAAACGACCTTCCATGCGTCCCGATCACCACGTCGTCATCCTTGATGACGAGATCACGGATCGACGTGCCCGGCATGTTCAGGCGCAGCGACTGCCAATGATCGCCGTCGTCGAACGACACCCATACCTGCCGATCGCTCCCGGCATAGAGGAGCCCGCGCGCCTTCGGGTCCTCGCGAATAACGTTCGTGATCGCGCCCGAGTCGATGCCGGCAACGATCTCCGCCCACGTCTTTCCGCCATCGCGCGTCCGGTAGAGGTGCGGCCGCATGTCGTCGAGACGCAGCGTGTTGATCGCCGCGTACGCCGTGAGCGTATCGAAGTGCGACGCGTCCATGATCGAGATCTTGCTCCACGGTCGCGATCTGAGCGCCGGCGGTGTCACGTCCTTCCACGTCTTGCCGCCGTCGAACGTCACGTGGATCAGGCCATCATCACTGCCCGCCCAGATGATGTTCTCCTTCACGGACGACGGCGCGAGGGTGTACACCACACCCGGATGCCGTGTCGTCGCCGGACGCTCGCCGGCATATCTGCCGACGTTAGGCGGCACGATCGAGTCGGTACGCGTGAGGTCCGGCGAGATCTCCTGCCAGCTCTGGCCGCCGTTCGTCGTCTGCCAGACAGTGTTGGTTGCGAAGTAGAGCTTTCGCGGATTCACTGGCGAGAAGAGCAGCGGGGCGGTGCGCAGCGCTCGATAGTCGGGCGACCGTGACAGCTTCGGCGCCACGTTCTGCACCTGACCGGTGCGGCGATCATACCGGGTCACCTTCCCGCCGTAGACGATGTCCGGGTCGAGCGGGTCCGGCGCCACATAGCCGTATTCCTCCACCGCTACCGGATGCCAATCCATGAACGTGATGCGGCCATTGTCGCTCCGGCTCAGGACGCACGCGGAGCCCGACTCCTGCTGGCCGCTGCAGACGCGGTACGGAAACGCGTTGTCGGTTGACACGTGGTACATCTGCGCCGTCGGCTGATTGTACCAACTGCTCCACGTCCGTCCGCCATTCACGCTGATCACCGCGCCCTGATCGGCAATCAGCAGGATGATCTCCGGGTTGTCGGGGTTGATCCAGAATCGGTGATAGTCGTCGCCGCCAGGCGCGCCGCGCAGGGCCGAGAAGGTCTTGCCACCGTCCGTGGACTTCCAGGCGACGATGCTGGCCGTGAAGACGATATCCGGATTCTTCGGATTCACTTTCACTTCAGCGAAGTCCGACGCGCGCGACACGACGCGCGCGTCGTCCGTCGCCTTCGTGAAGGTCTCGCCAGCGTCATCCGACCGATACAACCCACCGTTCCGTGCGGCGTCCACCGTCGCGAACACTCGGCTCGACAGACTCGGTGCGATGCCGATGCCGATCCGCCCGAGCCCATCGGGATCGAACGTGGGCAATCCCTGGCCGATCTGGCGCCACGTCGTGCCGCCATCCGTGGATTTGAACAGCCCCGAGCCGGGCCCGCTGAACGCACCGTTCTCCCACGGCGCCTGACGCGCCTCCCACATCGCCGCGTAGATGGTCTGGGAATTCTGCGGATCGAACGCGACGTCGATGCCACCGGTGTTCTCATCCTTATAGAGCACCTTCTCGAACGTTCGGCCGCCGTCGGTCGAGCGGAAGATCCCGCGCTCCGCGTTAGGCCCGTACGGGTGCCCGAGGACGGCGACGAAGAGCCGATTGGGGTCGCGGGGGTCGATGACGATCTGCGGGATCTGCTGGCCGTCGCGAAGGCCGAGGTGGGTCCAGGTCTTCCCGGCGTCAGTGGACTTGTAGATGCCATCGCCGACAGAGAGGTCGGGTCGCTGGAGTCCCTCGCCACTCCCCACGTACACGACGTTTGGGTCCGATGGTGCGACGGCGATCGCGCCGATTGAACCCGTGCCCTGCTCGTCGAAGATCGGGTCCCACGTGCGGCCGTAGTCCGTCGTCTTCCACACACCGCCGTTCACGACCCCGATGTAGAACACGTTGGGCTGCGACGCCACGCCGGTGCCAGCTTTCGTGCGGCTCGCGCGGAAGGGGCCGATCATCCGCCACCGCATTTCCTGGAAGAGCGACGGTTCGAAGCCCTGCGAATCGGCCGGTGCGGCGAGGCCGATAAGGGAGAGCAGCGCGATCGTGATGGAAAGCGGGCGGATCGGGTTGGGCATGAGGAAGGGATGGTTTTAGGGATACGTGCCCGCCATCATGGGCGTCGCATGCGCCACACGCCAGGCCGACTCGAGCGCGGGCCAGGCGTCACCCGTGGATCGTCTTGAGCGCTCGACCTTGCCCTGAGCGGCGAGCGTCGCCAACATGCGCGGGAGGGCCCCAGCCGCCCGCCGCGCGACACGCAGCGCCGAATCCCCGCACCCTGCATCCGACAATGCCAACCCGCCGCACCTTCCTCGGCACCAGCACCATCGCGGCTGCCGGCGTCGTTCTCGTGAAGGCTCGACCCGCCGCCGCCCACGACGCTCCAACGAACGAGGCGAGCCCGTACCAAGGTGGCACGCTCCCGCCGGCGATCGCGGCGCTCAAGCCGATGACCGCGGGAGTAAAGCCGATCACAGTGGAGGAGCGGCGCGCGCGCATCGACAAGGCCATGCGCCTCATGCGCGAGAACCAGATCGACGCCCTCATGCTCACCGGCGGCACGTCGATGCAGTACTTCACGAGCATCCGCTGGGGACTGAGCGAGCGCATGCTGGCGCTCATTCTTCCGGTGAAAGGGACGCCGTTCATCGTCTGCCCGAAGTTCGAGGAGGGCCGCGCGATGGAGCAGGTGCGCTCGGGCCCGCTCGACAAGGGCACCGAGGTCCACACATGGGAAGAAGATGAGAGCCCGTCCGCGCTCATCGCCGACGGCCTGCGCTCGCGCGGGCTCGCCACTGGTACGTTAGGCATCGAGGAGACGGTGCGATTCGTCTTCTCCGACAATGTGGCGAAAGCGCTCCCGACCCTCCGCCTGACGAGCGGGACGCCAGTCACTGCCGGATGCCGAGGCGTGAAGTCCGACGCCGAGCTCGCGCTCATGCGTCACGCGAGCGCCGTCACGCTCAAGGCGTACGAGGCGGCGTGGAAGTCGCTCACCGATGGCATGACCCAGAATCAGTTTGCCAGTCTCGTCTCCACCGCGCACCAGCGGCTGGGCTACCGCGGTGACGCGGGCGTGCAGGTCGGCGAGTACTCCGCGCTGCCGCACGGGTCGGTCACGCCGCAGGTGATCCGCGAGGGCACGATCCTGCTGATCGATGGCGGCTGCCAGGTGGAGGGTTACAACTCGGATATCAGCCGGACGTTCGTGTTAGGCAAGGCGACGGACCGGATGAAGAAGGTCTTCGACATCGAACACCAGGCGCAGACGGCGGCGGTGAAGACCGCGCGCCCGGGCATCGAGTGTCAAATGGTCGATGCGGCCGCACGAAAGGTGATCGCCGACGCGGGTTTCGGTCCGGGCTACAAGTACTTCACGCACCGTGTTGGCCACGGCATCGGCATGGATGGTCACGAGTGGCCGTACCTCGTGAAGGGCAACACACAGAAGCTCGAGCCGGGGATGACGTTCAGTGATGAGCCGGGGATCTACATCCCGGGTGAGTTCGGGGTGAGGCTCGAGGACGACATGATCATCACGGCGGATGGGGCGGAGCTGATGACGCCGCAGAGTCCGTCGCTGGAGGATCCGTTCGGGCCTGGCGCCTAACGGGGATAGCTTTGCTCACACCGCTCGTTGCGCAACCAAGCCTACG